>Ga0101944_10000456_pt1 | contig 119279 bp, 95 predicted proteins | sample DewCreD2012metaG_FD_75245 | JGI IMG/M metagenome (GOLD analysis project Ga0101944, IMG submission 75245) | Hot spring sediment bacterial and archeal communities from British Columbia, Canada, to study Microbial Dark Matter (Phase II) - Dewar... ...
GTGGACCTTGTGGACGAAATGGACAAGAAAATCATTCCCCTTGCGGGTGAAGTCCACTGGGTCCACAATGTCCATCTCGTCCATGGTTTGGTCGAAAGAGCCGCGTTCAACTGCCGATTTTAGGATTACGAATTTACGGAGAGGGTAAAACGATGTGGAAGAAACTGCTGAAGATAGCCGCCGGCGTGCTGGCGGCGCTGATCGTACTGCTTTGGGCGCGCAAAGCCTATGTGGATGCGCACTATTTCGACAATTACGATCCCGGCGCGCCGCTGAACATTTCCGTGCTGGATACCACCGAGGTGAACCATGACACACCCGAAAAAGGCTACACGATCACCAAGTTCACGTTTGACGGGTACAAGGGCGAGAAAGTGCCGGCCCTGATGTCCATGCCGCTGAAACGAACGGATAAAAAATGGCCGGTTGTCATTTTTCTTCACGGAATCGGCCAGAATAAAAATTTTCTCAAGGAAATCACAGCCCCGTTCAACCAAACCGGATTCGCATTTGTGAGTTTTGACCAGTATATGCAGGGCGAGCGGAAACTGCCGAAGGGATCGGGCGGCTTGGCCTATCTCAAGGCGTTTGCCGAACGTCCTGCCAAGACGATCAATGAAACACGCCGGCTTATTGACTACCTGTCCGCCCATCCTGAAATTGATCCGAAACGCATCTATCTTGTCGGCGCGAGTTATGGCGCTATCACGGGAAGCACCGTTATGGCCAAGGACAAGCGTATCCGCGCGGGCATCCTGGTCTATGGCGGCGGCGATTTCGGCAAACTGCTCGATTCGTATGCCAATCATCTGGGGGTGGCGATTGCGTTGCGGTTGATAGACGGCAAAAACGTCGATCCGGAAAAGCCGCCGCTGCCCAAACTGACCGCATCACAAGAGCGCAAAGTGGGCGCGGTCATCGCTTGTATTGTGCCGCTTGCGCGCTACTTCATGGGCGTGGCCGATCCGATTCACTATGTGGGGCAAATTGCCCCGACGCCCGTCTATTTTCAAAACGGCCGGTACGATGTGCTGGTGCCCGCGGCGGCCGGCAAGGCCTTGCAAGACGCCGCCCGGGAACCCAAGAAGATCACCTGGTACGAATCCGACCACGTGGGCATCAACCTTGAAGACACCAAGCGCGTGTTGAGCGACGGCCTGAAATGGCTCATCGAGCAGGATGACTCGTTTCGCGCGCCGGAAGAAAAAGTGAAGGAACTGCCGCCCTTCGATATTGAAAAGACCTGATGGCGAATTTCCAACCTGTTTTGCGCTTTCTTGCGAAATCCGGAACAGGCGGATATGCTGATTTGCGGATGGAACGGGTCATATCGGCGGCCGGGCGAATAAATCCATACGGTGAAGAGAAGGTGGAGCATGGACGACGTAACGCGCAGGACTTTTCTTGGAACGGCCGGGGCTGCGGCGGCGATCGGTTCCGTGGCTGAAGCAAAAAATTCGGGCCAACGAAAACAGAAGAAAGGCGCGACCATGTCATTACGGCAGGATATCGCGGCGCTGGTGGACAAAACACCACTGGTGGATACACACGAGCATGTTTGGGAAGAGGCGAACCGGCTGAAATCGAAAAAGGGACCGTCGTCTTTTCCTGCGCCCGACATGGGGATTTTGTTCACACACTATACCGACTCGGATTTGCAGGTATCGGGCATGCCGCCGGAGAATTGCGCCAAGATCCGCGCGTACAATGTTGCGCCACGTGATAAGTGGAAACTGATCTCGCCTTATTACGAACGCTGCCGGCATACCGGCTATCAGCAGGTTGTACGCGAATCCGTCCGAATGCTCTTCGGGGAAGACGATGTGCGGGAAGACAATTGCGAGACAATTTCGCGCAAACTGTTTGATGCGATGAAGCCCGGTTACTACAAACACGTCTTGCGCGATGTCGCCAATATCGAATACTGCCAGGTAAACAACCTCGAAACACCCGTGTTTATGGAAACCGCCCAGCCGGACCTGCTCGCGCAGGACATCAGCACGGTGGCGTTGAGTTCGGGGTTGAACATCGAACCCGTCCTAAAACTGGCCAAGCGTGACGCATCCACACTCAAGGATTGGCATGAGGTCATAGACTGGTGCTTTGAGACGTTCGGGCCGCGCGCCATCGCCACGAAAAACCAAAGCGCCTATGGGCGGCGGCTCGATTATGCGCAAGTAAGCGCATCGGACGCCGCGCCCTTGTTTGAGCGATTTCGAAAAGATGAAAAGAGCCTCGATCCCACGGAAACAAAGGCGCTGCAGGACCACTTGTTCCACTATTGCATCGAAAAAGCCGTGGAATACGATCTGCCGGTCAAACTGCACACCGGCTATTACGCCGGTTGCGGCGGCATGCCGCTTGAGCGGCTTCGGAAGAACGCCTCGGATCTTTGTCCCGTCATGTATGCGCACCCCAAGGCGAAATTCGTCTTGATGCACATTGACTATCCGTACCAGGATGAGGTAATCGCGCTGGCGAAACACTATCCGAACGCTTACGTGGACATGTGCTGGGCTTGGATCATCAATCCCACGGCCAGCGTGCGGTTCGTCAAGGAATTCCTGATGGCCGCGCCCGTATGCAAACTACTCACCTTCGGCGGCGACTACTGTCCTGTCGAACTGGTTCCCGGCCATGCCCGCGTCGCCCGCAAGGGATTAGCCCAAGCCGTCGCCGAACTCGCCGAATCGCACTGGTTCGAAGACGGCGACGTTACCGGAGTCGTGGATAGCATCATGCGCGGAAACGCCCACGAAATCTTCGACTATGATCGCGCCTTGAAAAACTGGAAACGATAAACCGGGTTGGCGGAACTTATTCCGAATATAATCCGGGTGGCATTGTTGCGCTCGTTGGGATCTATGCCGCGAGGGCGGCCTGAAAATCCTGGTACTCCTTGAGGGCTTTGGTCTGTGCGGCGATGCGAAGGGCATTGATTTCCTCAAAGTGGCGCAGGAGCATTTCGACGAGAGGGGCGTCGAGTTTGTCGTGATCGGCCATGTCGCGCAGGATGCGGACCGCCTCGTCCTTGTCGCGTCCGGCATGATAGGGCCGGTTTTCGGTGATGCTCGTGAACACGTCGGCAATGGCCATGACGCGGGCGCCGAGCGGCAAATCCGCCGCGGTGTATTTGAAGGGATACCCGCTACCGTCGAGCCGTTCCTGGTGCAGAGCAGCCCAGGGGGTAATGTCGCCGAACGGCTCGATGGATTCGAGAATGTGATAGGTGTAATACACATGGCTTCGCATAATGTGCCACTCTTCGGGCGTCAATTTGCCGGGTTTTTCCAGAATTTCCGACGGGATGGCGAGTTTGCCCAAGTCGTGCAAATAGGCCGCTATTTCGATTTTCGCGCATTCATGGTCCGAAAAGCCGGTGCGGCGGGCCAGTGAGACCGCTGTCGCCGCGACACCGCTCGAATGCGTGGCCGTGAACTCGCTCTTGAAATCAATGACATTGCAGATAAGCCGCGCCAAGCCGAGCAACTCATCCATCTGCACGATTTGAATTCGCTGTCCCACCCGCTTCCGAAGGATAGCCTCGACAAATTTGCTTGCGGCTTCGAGCCAGACATAGTCTTTTTCCGAGAACCGCATCAGGGCGCCGACATGCTTGGGGGCGAACACCTTTCCCTCGGCTTGGGCGACGGCTTCGCAAATTTCCGGCACTTGCGACAAGGGAAACACGTCGCGGCGCAACATGACCGCCACGCGGTCGGCCAGATGTATGATATGCGCGGTTTCCGGTACGGCCATGTCCCGATGAGACAAACCCTGTCCGTGGTTCCACGGCAAATGGTGGTGCAGAACGATGGATCCGATGTCCGCGAACGGTTTGAATCCATTCAAGAGGAGATAGCCGGCTTTGCAATGAGGATGCGTATAGCGATCTTCAAAAGCAAGCAAATCGAGCCTGTTTTTCACCGAAAATGCGCCGATATCGTGCAGCGCGCCGGCTATCACCAGTTCGTGCAGCGTCTGCTGTGGCAATCCCAGTTCCTCACCAATTCGCATGGCAAGATAAGCCACCCGCATGTGATGCTCCGCCAGCGCCGGCGCCATCATATCAACCGTGCGCGAGATGGGCGATACAAAGTCCCAAAGACTGAGATGAACATCGCTGAGGTTCATGCCCGAATTCCTTTGTTCGACCATGAGGCCGTCATGTCAATAAACATACAATACGCCGCCCGACAATGTTCCGCAATATCCGGGTTGCAGTGTGAGGCTGATTTTGCAAGAGGCTATTCGTAAACGGCGGATTCTTCCAGGCCGTCTGGCCGGGCGATGCCGGCAATAAAAAGGGCCAGAAAATCAATGGGGCGCTTGTTGGGGGATTTGTCACGATTGAAGACTTGGACCATATCCATATAGTCCTCCTGGTGATCCCGGTCACTAAGATAGAGATCGTAAAGCGGCGCGGTGTGGACGATGCCGTCACGGTGGCGTGGACATCCCACATTCGTGTGCAGCGAAAACGCCTTGAAATCGCCCTGCCGCGATTCATGCAGTTTTTTGGGATACAACCGGCAGAGGAGGGGGCGCGCTTCATAGGCCGTGCAATGCCGGGTGTTTGGATGCAGGAAATAGCAGCCGTGTTCGTTTCGCCGGAGCGCCATCATATAGCGTTTGCCATTACAGCGCAGCCATGTCGGATCCGATTTCGGCACTTCCGAAATGTCGTCCGGCCCGACGAATTCGATGAACTCGTACGGATTCGCACCCGTCTCGCGCACAAGGCGAATCACGTCCCACGGAGTTGGAAGACAAATCACGTCGCGGCAACAATGGCCGCAATGATGGCATTTGAAACGAACAATATTCTTTCCCATGGCCGCATAACGTACAGGGATTCGATGGAAAACGCAAGTTTGCATTATGGTGTTTGGGTGTTGTTGGACAGGAAAGTCGGAAATACCCTATGATCGTCCGAATTTGTCGGAGACATGGGCATGGACTGGATTTGCGAAGCGGCATCTTTGGCAGGATCGGTGGAGATTCCCGGATCAAAATCGCATACGATCCGCGCGGTGGCGATTGCCTCGCTGGCGGAGGGTGAGAGCGTGATCCGGCAGCCGCTTGATTCGCAGGATGCGCGTTCGGCCGTTGCGGCTTATCGGGCGTTGGGCGCGGAGATCGAGACGGCTGCGGACGTGTGGCGTATCAAGGGCTTTGCCGGAAGGCCGCAGGTTCCGAACGATGTGATTGATGTCGGAAATTCCGGCACGACGCTCAACATTGCGATAGGAACCTGCGCGTTGCTCGATGAAGGCGCCGCGGTCTTGACCGGCGATGCGCAAATACGGCGGCGGCCTTCCGGACCTCTCGCGGCCTCCCTGAACGATCTGGGCGCTTCCGTCCGTTCGACACGGAACAATGGCTGCCCGCCATTCATTGTGGAGGGGCCTTGGCGTGGCGGAGCCACAGCCATCGAAGCCGTCAGCAGCCAGTACCTTACGAGTCTCCTACTGAATGCGCCGCTGGGAAAAGGCAATACGCGCATTGAGGTAACGCTTCTTCATGAGAAACCGTATGTCGAGATGACGCTCGACTGGCTACGCCGCGAGGGTATCGTGTGGCATGCGAACGGGTTTGCGGCGTTTACCGTGCTAGGCGGCCAGCGCTATCGCGCATTCGACCGGCGCATTCCGGGTGATTTTTCGTCGGCGACGTTCTTTCTGGCGGCGGGCGCGCTGCCCGGTAACGATGTCGCCTGTGTTGGACTCGACATGAACGACACACAGGGCGATAAGGCGGTTGTCGAATATTTGCGTCAAATGGGCGCCGAAATTGATATCGGATCTGAAGCGATTCGTATCCGAGGCAATACGCTGAAGGGCTGCGATCTCGATTTGAATGCGACGCCGGATGCGTTGCCCATGATGGCCGTCATGGGTTGTATGGCCGAAGGAACCACGCGCCTGCTCAACGTTCCGCAGGCGCGTATCAAGGAAACGGACCGCATCGCGGTAATGCGGCGCGAATTGGAAAAGATGGGCGCGAACATCGAGGAGTTGCCGGATGGCCTGATTATTCATGGCGGGGCGTTGCGTGGCGCGGATGTGCAAGGCCATGGCGATCACCGGGTCATCATGGCGCTGGCCATCGCGGCAAGCCGTGCGACAGGCGCCACGCGCATTCACGGCGCGGATGCGGTGGCCGTGACATTTCCGGCGTTTGCCGACTCGCTGGCCGGCATCGGTGGAATCATCCAACAGGATTGACAAGGCGCCACGTGCCGGCGTCGTTGCATGTAAAGTATTAGTTAGCACCTTAAATTCTGGCTGCTATCAACAACAAGAAGTTTTTGGAGAAATTGCTCAATCAATTGAAGTTCAATGATATAACGAATGTGAAAATCGCGGGGTTGTTAGAGCGATTACGATGACGATGACGAACACGAGCACGAAAAGAGACTGGGTTGTGCGCAGAATCCACACCAGAATCCGAAAACGGCACAAGGACAGAATACGGTGAAGATTGTAATCATGGGTCCAAAAGGCGCGGGCAAATCGTCCATCGGACGAATCCTCTCGGCCAACACCGGACTGCAAACCATTGACACAGACCGCATGATCGAAGATCTGCATGAACAACGGGACGGCCATCGCCTGACCTGCCGTGAGATCTTCGCCGAACATGGCGAGTCTTGTTTCCGGCAGTTGGAGTGCGACGTTGCGGCCGAGGCCAATCGGCATGATTGGCACCTGATCGTTACGGGTGGATCCATCATGCTGAATCCGGACTCGCGCCGCCTGCTTCGTCATGACGCCTTGCTGATCTATCTGATTGCATCCCCGGAGGTTTTGTGGGAACGCGCAACGGCCCATGGGACGCCGCCTTGGCTGGAAGGGCCGGAAGGCCGGGATCGCTTCGCGCGTGAAGTCGCATTTCGCGACGAAGTGCTGCGTCCGTTCGCGGACGTGGTGGTGGACACGACCGAAGGCACGCCGGAGGAATTGGCGGAACAGGTGGGATCGCTCATCAACGAAGAACTGGCCATCTTGAGCCGCTCCGCGAACACATTCGGCGAAATTATCCGCTTGACGACTTTCGGCGAAAGCCATGGCCCGGCGATTGGCGCCGTGTTCGACGGCATTCGGCCCGGCATCGAGATTTCGGCGGAAACGATTCAGCGCGAACTCGATCGGAGGCGTCCGGGACAAAGCAAGGTCGTCACCTACCGGAAGGAATCCGACACGGTACATATCTTGTCCGGCGTATTCGAGGGCAAAACCACCGGCGCGCCGATTGCCATGATCATCTACAACCAGGATCAGCGTTCCGAGAATTACGATGATCTCAAGGACGTGTTCCGGCCCGGCCATGCGGACTTCACGTTCTATCGCAAGTATGGCCTCAGGGACCATCGCGGCGGCGGGCGTTCGTCCGGGCGCGAGACGGCGTGCCGCGTGGCCGGCGGGGCCGTCGCCAAGGAACTGCTGGCCAAGCGCGGCGTCCGTATCGTGGCGCATACGGTGGAATTGGCCGGCATCCGCGCGCAAACATGCGACTACGATGTCATCGAAAGTAATCCGGTGCGTTGCGCCGATCCCGAAGCCGCCAAAGCGATGGAGGAAGCGGTTCTGGCCGCGCGCAAAGATTGCGATTCGGTCGGCGGCATCGTACAGTTGGAAATCCACGGCGTGCCGCCGGGGCTGGGCGATCCGGTATTCGGCAAACTCGACGCGCGCCTCACGAGCGCCATCATGACCATGGGCGCCGTGAAAGGCGTCGAAGTCGGTTTGGGTTTTGCGCTGGCGCGGATGCGCGGTAGCGAATCGAACGATCCCATGGCCGGCGGAACCTTTGTCAGCAATAACTGTGGCGGCATTTTGGGCGGCATCTCGACCGGCGAGCCGGTGATCATGCGTGTGGCGGTCAAGCCGACTTCCTCGATAGCCAAGCCACAGCGCACCCTGGACGTCTCCGGCGCGGACTGCACGATCAAGGTGAAAGGACGCCACGATCCGTGTATAGTTCCGCGCGCGGTGCCCGTTATTGAAAGCATGGCCGCGCTGGCCATACTGGATCTCTGGGAGGTGCAGGCGCGGCTGAGGCCCGAATGGGGCCGGCAATGGGAGTCCGCAAGCGAAGCCTGACGCGGCCGCAGCGGCAATTCGAGGCGAACAAACAAGGAGAGTCGAAAATGTTTGGATGCACCTATGGCACGTTGTTTCAGACCACGGTGGCGGGGGGCAGTTACCAGGAAGGGCTTACGGTTCACTTGCAGGGCGTGCCTCCCGGCCTGCTCATCACCGAAGCGGAAATCTACGAAGCCCTTCTGACGCGCAAACCCGGCCAAAGCGAACTCGCCTCGCCGCGCCGCGAACCGGACGTGCCGGTAATTTACAGCGGCGTGAACGCGGCGGACACGATGCCGGGCTTCAGCAACAAAGGCTGCACCAACGGCACGCCGATGGTCATCTTGATTCCGAACCTCGACCGGCATTTCGAACACATCGAACAGTACCAGGTCACCAACCGCACACCGCGGCCCGGGCACGCGTCGTATGCCTCCTACGTCAAGTACGGCGAATGGGACGACGCCATCGGCGCGGGATTCTTCAGCGGACGCTACACCTCGACCATTGTGGCCGCGGGAGCGGTCGCGCGGCGCATCCTCAGGCAACACGGCATCGAAGTGTTCGCGTATGTGAAAGAGGCCGCGGGCGTGCGCGCCGCCGACGTGTCGCATGACGCGGCGCGCGCGAAAGTGGACACGTTCCGCGCGGTTCGCAAAGCCTACGATCCGATTTACGACTGGGCGTTCACCGCGGGCCGGATCACGCCCGATATGCGTTTCCTGCACAAAATGGCCGTGCTGGCGGAACTCGAACGCGATTTGATCGCCATACAGAGCGCGGCCAGGCCGATGGATGCCCAGGCCATCCGCAAGGAACACGGTATTCATCCGACGATGAACTGTCCCGACACGGATGCGGCATTCGAAATGGAAAAGCGAATACTCGCTATCCGCGACGAGGGCGATTCGAGCGGCGGGCTGGTCGAAGTAGTGGCGACCGGCGTGCCGGCGGGCATGGGCGAGCCGGTGTTTCGCAAACTCGACGGCGAACTGGGCCGCATGATGAGCATCGGCACCATCAAGGCCGTCGAAGTCGGCGCGGGATATGCCGTGAAGGATATGCGCGGCTCGGAATGCAACGACGCCATCCGCGCCAAGGACGGCAACGTCTACTTCGAATCGAACAATGCCGGCGGCATCACAGGCGGATTGGCGACGGGACAGCCCATCGTGGCGCGCCTGGCCGTCAAACCGACCCCGACCATCGCCAAGGACCAAAAAACTATTGACAAGGTCTCCCGCGAAAATGCCGTCCTGAGCGCCGTTACGCGCCGCGATCCGACGATTGTCGCGCGCGTATGGCCGGTGGCCGAGGCGTTTACCGCGCTTATCCTTCTCGACCATTACATGCAGCATCTCGCCTACCGGGCGATGTGGGCGAAATAAACACCGGGTTGAACGGCCTCCGGATGTCTTCGAGGCGCGGACGGGGCCCCCGTCCGCGCCTGCATCTTCAAAGTTTTATTTGTGGGGCATTGCGGAGGCCGATATCTTCCAACTCGAAAAACTCGCGCGTGCTGAATCCGAATGCGCGGGCCACGATGGCGACGGGAAAACTTTCCACCGCGTTGTTCAATTCCCGGACGTTGCCATTGTAAAAACGCCGTGCAGCGCCGATGCGATCCTCGGTGTTTGCCAGTTCGTTCTGCAGCGCTAGAAAAGGAACGCTTGCCTTCAAATCCGGGTAGTTTTCCACGCGCGCCAGTAGCCGCCGTATCGCGCCCACCAGTTGGTTTTCGATAGACGCCTGCCTGGAAGGCGCGCCCGTTTCCGCGACACAAAATTGGCGCAAGCGCGTTACCTCTTCCAGAACGTCCCGTTCATGCGCCGCCCCTCGTAAGTTCCTTCGAGGATATTGAACGCCCGGCGCACATCGCCCTGGCACAAGGCGTTCAGGAAGTTGAACTGCCGCGGGAGACTGGCGCTGCTACTGCGATAGGTAAATCCATAGCGGCGGGCAAGTGCGCGGAACGCTTCGCGCCGCGGGTATTCAAACACAAAGTATGCGGCTACGCAAGCAACAAGGATAACGGGAATTACCCACTGGAACAGGGAGATTTCGGTAGGCATGAATCGCTTTTCCCTTTGATTTGCGCCGGATGGTCCGGTTCGACAATGGCCTTATTGTCGGCGCGGCGTTGTGTTTTGTCAAGGAAAAGGACGGGCAATGAATGCCCGGCAAACCGGCGGGCATACTGTTCGAGGCCGTAGGCGAGGGTTTCTATTCGAAGGGCAAGGGATCCAGGGGAATGGTTTTCGTCCATGTCGCGGAAAGTAAAAAAGGGTTTGTCCGCGCATCGAAGGATCGCTTCGAGAACGGAAGAAATGGGCGCGTCCATGCCACATCGAAAACTGGACCATTCGACGCCAATCAGGCGGGGATGGCGCGCGATATATTTTGCGGCCCATATTTTACGGTTGCTGTATTCGGAAAAACTGGGCCGCCAGACGTCGCTAATGCTGAGTGCGTCGGGATCTTCTCCGAATATTCCATGTAAAAATTCGTCCTCGATGGGCAGCGATTCGATGGTGAGAATGGGATAGCCTAGCCGGTGAAGGGCATCCCACACACCGTGGGAAATACCCGGATCCACGTGATACGGCCTGCCGAGCATGACCAGTGCGAGGCCCCGGCAAGGATCGAGCGAATCGAGCACGGCGCGTCCCTTTTTGCGCCACAATTTCTGAAAATCTTCCCAAGCGGCAAAGGCCGCCTCGGCGGCGCGTAGCGATTCGCGGCGGGTCATGCCCAGATCGTCCCGCCAATCTTCCCACAGTTGCCGAGCGGCCAAGTGCGGATCGCCGATATCCACAAAAGTCTTTCTCAGTTGGATGCCGCGTTCCGCGAAAACGTCGCGATCGCGTTTGAAAGCGGCGGTGGCTGCTTCCACCGTGCCGGTGCAAGCAGGGCAGGCGCGGGTGGCGACGATGCCGCGCAACCATGTGGGAAAGGTGTCCAGGATGGGAAAGAAGAGATGGGTCAATGGCGTTTTTTCGTGGATACGGTAAATCAGATTGTGCAGGTGCGCGATGGCCAGTTTACTCGGATAACACGGATCGATGCAGCCGCGTTTTGCGCCTTCACGGTACAATTTTTCGCTACTATAACCGGACCAGATCAGCCGGTCTTCCGGCACGCCCAGCGCGCGGAAGTAGCCTAGGAAAAAGGGAGCCGCGGCATACATGCTCAACACGCGGGGCATTCCGATCCGCAGGCTCTCGCGCTGTTGGATAATCCACTGTCCCAGCCGCCCCGATCGGGGTACGGCAAGGGGGAGATCGGGTGATCGGAAGGTTTCGCGTGCGGACAACGCGGCCAGATTTGATTCGTCGGCCGCGTCGCACGCCTGGGTATGTTTTTGACGGTGTCCCGATGCGCCATTCGCACAGGGAGCGATGATGGCCTGGCGTTTGTTCCCGTTCACGCGAATTTCGAGAAAGGTGCGCAGACATGCGTTTACGCAGCCGCCACATCGCGTGGATTCACCGTGTTGCGCATGATATTGGACGGCGTTTAGCGCATCGAACCCGATGAAGGTCGAATGCCGTTGATTCGCCTCCATCTGCTGTTGCGTTTCCATTGCGCATCCGATGGCCCCGGCTTCACCGCAATGTTCATGGACACGTATGACGGGTTCAATTCCCGATTCCCGGAACCGATCCCGAATGTAATCCACTTGCGCCTTGACGGCGGCCAGATTGCGCTGGACGCCGCCCTGCAACACAAAGACTCGGCCCAGTTGGGTAAGATTATGCCGCTGGCATACATACAGCCAGATGTTTTTCGGCAGAACCGCGGCAAGCCCTGCGAGTATTTCACCGGGTGTCCAGCCGTGCCGTTGCACATCCACAATTCCGGATTGCAGAAAAACGGCGCAACCGTAGGGGAAATCGGGCATGTGGCGGGCCGTGAAAGCCGCGTCCGCATAGCGTTCGACAGGGATACCCAGCATCGCCGCGGTGGCCTGAAGATAGAAGCCATTGCCAGCCGAACATTGGGTGTTGAGACGGAAGTCCCGCACGGCTCCATGCTGCAGGAAGATGATTTTTATGTCCTGTCCGCCGATGTCGCATATCACGTCCGCATCGGGATGCGTACAAAGTCCCGCGCGCATGTGGGCGACCGTTTCGACAACGGCTACGTCAGCCTGCATGACGTGTCGCAGGATTTCCTTCGCGTACCCGGTCACACCCGCGCCAAGAATCCGCAACCGTGCGCTGGCCTTTTCGACATCACGGCGCAATTCGCACGTGACATGCCGCAGGTCTTCAACGGGATTGCCTTCCGAAAGCCGGTAGGACTTGGCCAGAATGTCTCCTTGCGGAGTCATCAGGACCGCTTTCGTGCTGGTCGAACCGGCGTCAATGCCCAGGTAAGCCGCCACGTCCGCTTTGGGTGCGATAGGCGGCGGACTCCATGCCGGGGGCGCGTAATTGCGTGTAAACGCCTCTCGTTCAGCATCGTCGCGAACCAGCGCCCCATGCCGGTGTGCCGTATGCCGCCCTTCCATGATCCGCTGGATCCCTTCCGAACCCCGATATCGGCCGATGGATGGATTTGTCGAAAGTAGGATCTGTCCGCGAAAAACGGCGCCGATCGCGCCGAAATAAAGCGCATGGTCCGGCACGACAATCAATCGCCCGGCCGGTTCATTATCCGGAATAACAAGGCCGTGTTCGCGCCAGCGCCGCGGGAGATGGTAACGCCACCGTGCGGCCAGTCCCGGCATGAATACATGGGGCCCCCCCAGTAAGAGAACTTGTGGCGCCAGCGCCTCGCCACGGGCCAGGACGGTCAGATTTTGAAGAACAATGGAATCGAACAGGGACGACATGAGTTCGACTGGCGGCGTTCCCCGTTTTTGTAAACCGATAATATCGGTTTCCGCAAAGACTCCGCACTTTCCCGCGACAGGATGAATCGGAACCTTGTCCCAGTTTACGGTCCGGAAATCATCCATGCGCAGGCCTGTCTTTACCGTAATGCGATCAATGACCGCTCCTGTTCCGCCAGCGCATTTATCGTTCATGGACACTGTTTTTCGCGGGGAATCAAGCGGACCGACTTTGTGAAATGTAATAATTTTGGCGTCTTCACCGCCTAACTCGATGATTGTGCGCGCTTCGGGATGCAGTATTTCGGCCGCCCGGCATAGGGCGCCGGTTTCCGGTATGAAATGGGCGCCAATCGCGTCAGCGACAGAGGATCCTCCGCTTCCGGTGACGAAGACGCGGAATTCGTGCCGCGGAATTTCCGGAAAGGCCGCTTCGATAGCGTTCAGGAAATCGCGGCAGACAACCGCCTGCCGCATTTCGTGGCGGCGATACGCGGACCATGCCAAAGCGCGGCTTCCCGCTGCCATGACGATGGCCTTGACGGTTGTGCTGCCGACATCTAGTCCTATGGCGGGAAACGCAGCGGTGCTGCCGTGTTTCGGAATTTGGGGCGAACGGGACATTATTGAACGCCCATATAGCGCTTGATTACAGCGGCGGTCTCCGTGTGGCCGTTCATTTCGGCAATCTCAAGAGGGATTAATCCGGACGAATTCTTCACATAGGTGTCCGCACCCCGGGCCAACAGCAATTCGGCAATTTCCCGGTAACCGTTTCGTGCGGCCTCATGCAGCGCCGTAAAACCGGCCTCATTGCGAAACGTGATATCGGCATTCTTTTCCAGCAGCAATTTGACCATATCAGTGAAACCGAGCGTGCATGACAAAAACAACGGCGTCTTGCCGAGATAAAGTGTGTTCACGATTCCAGGGTGTTCGTCGAGAAGGCGGCGGACCTCGTCAATTTTGTTTCCAAACACATTCGACATCAGCGCGTTGTTCAATGCGGCGTGCGCGCGGCCGGCATCTTCTTCCTTGGCCTGCAGGCGATCCAACTGGTCAATCGTTCCACGGACGACGCCGACATTGCTCTTGGCGCCTTTTGATCGAAGAAATTCGACAACCTCCGTCCGGTTTTTTGACATGGCGCGATCCAGTGGAGTCTTGCCGCGGCGATCGGAAGAATTGATATCGGCGCCCAAGAGCAATAGCAATTCGACGACATCCTTGTGTCCGTTGAGCGCGGCTTCGTGGAGGGCGGTCATGCCCTCGAAATTTTTTTCGGCCGCGGCAATATCCGCGCCATGGCCAAGCAGTAATTCAACAATGACGCGCCGCCCTTGGCGGGCGGCAATATGTAATGGCGCAAGGCCTTGTTCGCGCATGTTGGCCAGATCGGGGCAATCTTCCAGAAATCGCTTGACACCGGCCACGTCCCCGCTGTTGAGCGCGGTGCTAAAGGCGCTTTCCGTGGCCGGGCGCAACAGTGCGACGACTTCGCTGTTGTCCGCTTCCTGTGCGATTTTCAAGGGAGTGCGCCCTTCGCTATTGCGCAGGTTGACATTGGCGCCCCGGGACATAAGCAGTTTGACCATGCGCACATGGCCCTGTTCCGCCGCGATGTGCAGGGGCGTGAAGCCGTTGGTGTCGGCTGCATTGATGTCGGCGCCCTCGCCGATGAACACCTGCACGGGGCCCCAATGGCCGTCCCAGGCCGCCGCATGGATTGGCGAACGCCCATTACGGTCTTTGGCGTTGATGTCGGCGCCGTTGGCCACCAGCAACTTGACCAGTTGCACATCGCCACGTTGCGCGGCAATGTGCAGTGGCGTTCGTTGAGCGATATCGGCGGCGGCGGCATTGGCTCCGTGCGCCAGCAACAATTCGCCGATGCCGAGACATCCCTTTTCCGCGGCGGAATGCAGCGGACTCCACAGGTTTTGGTCAAGCGCGTTGGGATCCGATCCCTTGTTGAGAAGAATTTCCACGAGATCCGGGTGCATGGCTTGGGCGGCGACATGCAGGGGGATTTGGCCGATGTTGTCCTTGGCATGAATGGATGCGTTTCGTTCCAACAAGACCTTTACCGCACGGCTTTGGTCCTTTTCGAAAGCGCTGAAAAGCGGGGTGCGTTCGTTGCCGTCACGGGCTTCGATATCGGCTCCCTTATCGAGCAGCCGGGTCACAAGATAATCCTGTCCGGCGGCCGCCGCCACATGGAGCGCGGTCGTTCCATACTTGGTTTTTCCTTCCAGGACGGCCCCTTTTTCCAGGAGGTAATCAACCACGGCGATACGATCGGGATTTGGTTCAGGCTCGGCTTTCTGCACCCGGCTCTGATTCCAGATGTGGCGCGGCTTGATCCGATCTTCCATGACGGCTGTATGCAGCGGACTTTCGCCTCGCTTGTTTCGGGCATTGACATCGGCGCCGTGTTCAACGAGCTGGGCCACCACCTCCTTGCGGGCCTCGCGGGCGGCGACATGAAGGGGCGTCCATCCCAGTTTATCGCCGCTTTCGATCGCTGCTCCTTTGCTGAGCAGAAGATCCGCCATGTCGGACAGCCCCGCTTCCGCGGCCACATGCAAGGGGGTGCGACCCTTGTTGTCGGTGGAGAGAATGATCGCCCCGCGGTCAATCAAAAAGGCCGCCATTTCCTTTTGGCCGGCCTGCACCGCCACATGCAGCGGGGTGAATCCATCCTTTCGCTTGGCGTTGATATCGGCGCCCAGGGAAAGCAACAAATCAACCAATTCGCTGTCGCCGTTTTTCGCCTTGATATGCAGGATGCTGTCGCCGGTAGCAAAAATACGCTGGCCGATATCGGCTCCTCGTTCGACGAAAAGCGTTACCACATCGCCATGATTGTTCAGCGCCGCAATGAAGAGTGGAGAATTGCCTTCCACATCTACCTGGGAGGGGTCGCCGCCTGCATCGAGCAGGTATTCGGCGATTTCCTTCTGTCCGAACAGGGCGGCGGTATGCAACGGGGTTCGCTTGATGGCGTTTTGTTCCATGGCGGCGGACGGTTTGTTTCCGACAATTTCTTTCAGCGCGGCCAAGTCGCCATGGGCGGCGGCGGCTTCCGCGGAAACATCCGCGCCAAATTCACGCAAAAGTTTTGCGGCTTCAAACTGTTTGGCCTTCATGGCGATTATAACCGGCGGCGAAAGCATATCTTCAGATGCATCGAGATCCAATCGCGCGCCATAGTCCAGTAGCAATTCAAGCATGGGCAGGTTGCCGGCTTCCGCCGCGCAATGGACGGCCGTGTATCCACGGGGATCGCGTCCGTCCAGGTCTTCCAGTCGGAGGATGTGGTTTTCGGCATCCTCCAAATCGCCTGCTTTTACCGCTTCGACCAGCGAAGGATATTTAGGAGGCGGTAAATTGTCCGGCGGCGTGTCCGGTCGTTTTTTGGATGGCGTACGGGGCGGCTTTGCAAGTACGGTCGGCGTGGGAAGCGTGAGACCATCTTCGCCGGGTTCTGTCAGGGCGGGCGTTTCTTGCGATGGGGCAGGCCCCGCCGCCGGATTGAAAAATTCAGGCATTGTGCCTGTCGCCGGCGTGGATCCCAATGGAAGAACGCCCGTTGCGGAACCTTGTTGACCCAAAGGTGTAGCGGACAGCGGTTGATCAGCCCCGGCTGCGCCAAGCGGTATAAAGACGGAAGACCCATCTCCTCCGCCTGGAAACTGTATGTCTTTGACCCAGTTCATGTTTGCCGGCGGAATGACAGACCCGGCCGGAGGGGACGTCTGAATCGGAAAAGTCGGTGTCGGAAGTGTGGGCGCAAGAGGAGCGGAGGATTGCGGAAGATTGGCCGGCGGCGTGCTTGTGGCGGTTGTCGGTTCCACTTGCGCAGGAACAGGAAGCGGTACTGGCGATTCGTCTTTGGTTTCTTCGGGCGCTGGTTCCGCAGGCGTTTCCGCGATTTTCGGTTCAGAAAGTGGGGGTGGGGCGGATTCAGCCGGAGGAGCAGAAGCCGATTCGGGTGCAGGTAGGGCGGCTGGCGTAGGGGCGGGAGTTTCGCGCTTCGGGGGAACCTGAGTTTCCACAGGCGACGGTGTGGGATGGAGGGGCGGTGTTTCCGGTGTATCCGCAGGCAACGGTTCTTCGCCGATACGGACTTGCAACACTTGGATGCTGGTCAACGCGCCGGGCGCTCCGGGAATTTGGATATCTTTAAGCCAATCCATCGGACGCGGTGTGGATTGTTCTGTTTGTTCCGCTTGGGCAAAGACCAATGGATGCAATAAAATTCCCGTGCTCACTAGCGCAATAAATACCGACCACCGCCAGGATTTCCCAAAGGCGATCCGTGTCTTCCTGTCAATCATCCTTGTGCCTCCGTGGCGTCATGCCATATCGGTGGTTTCTTCGGTCCGCTTTGCGCGGACAAATGATTTCCCACAAAGGTAACGAATTGCGCGGCCCTTCCGGCGACACGCGAAGCCGAAGGCCCTGAATCGAATAGGCTTTCCTGTCCCGCACAGTACAGCGGACGGCGAAACGTGGGATTTTTTCGACAATAGGCGCGGATGGTTTCCAGCGAAACACCGGCGCCGGCCAACGCGTCCTCGAATTCTTGTTTGCAAATCTGCCGGGCTTCATCAATCGCCGATTGCAAGCGACTGTAGGCATGCACGGCGCCATCGCCCGATGTCTCTATCGAAACGAAAGGAATCGAAGCGCCCTGACGGGCGCAATATGCCGAAACAGCCGGTTGCACACCGTCGGATTGGGTCGAGGGAAGACACCCGAAAGGCTTTACGCTTACGACCAGATGGGCCTTCCGATACAAGGCGCAATAGAGGGTTTTGCCGATTTCCATATGGCCCTCCCCTCCGGCAATGTGTGTATTGAAAAAAGGCCTTGCCAGCCTACGTAAAACAGTCTGCGGAATTTGAGGATGCGGAACGCCGTGTAACGCCCGGCGCATCCGTTCGTAGTCGCGGTTCAATAACCATGCGGTTAGACGCAAAACAGCACGGCTTTTCCAAGTGGCTGCGCGTGACGTTGTCCTTCCGGATCGGGACTGTGTGGTCGTGCCGCCCCGTCCATGACGAAAACGTTGCGCCGCTACGTCAATCAGGTAATTGACCCATGTCATGACCGGTTCGGCGGCCACTTCGGCCCCTTCGGATTCGAGAAATTCGAACAGCCGGTAATTACCGTCGCCTTCGGTAAGTTGCGCCCAAAACTCGCCGGTCACTTTACAAAGGGGTTTCGGGCGCGTGAAATCGGCTTCAATCTCGCGATCAATCCATTCCGCGCCGCGTGCGAGCGCCGTTACGAGTGTATCGTCGAACAGCCGGTGCGCAATATGCCGCAACGAATCGCGATCCAGTCCCGGGATAGATCGGCATAGCGCGATTCCAATCAGCGCCGCCAGTCGCTGTCCGTGTGTTGGCGGCGCCATGGTCTGTTCACGCAGCGCACGGCATACGATTTCCATTACTTTCCCAAACGTGCGTTCCGTTTGTCCTGGGACGATTTCATAGGGACGGATGCGCATGGCGAGGTCGTTGAGCAGATCGCCTAGCATGAGGCATGTGATAAAACGCTCACCGAACCGGGCATTGAGCGAAATCGCATCCTCCTCGCCGGATTGTTTCAGTCCGCCTTTTTCCTGGAATAATATGACCCGGAATCCATCGAATCCGCTATTGCGCAGCGCAAGCCGGAATTCCTCCTCATACATGCCAAACCGGCACGGACCGCACGATCCCGCCGTGATAAAAACATAGGAGTCGTTGATTTCCCGTGGGGAAAGACCGGCCTCGTCCCGCAACCGCCGCAAGCGATTTACGAGTGCGCCGATAGTAAAATACGCCGGATTACACATGCCCGGATTGCCCAGTTCGCGGCCGGTTCGGTAATCCGCGTTCGTCGGGGTGGGCAGAGCTTCCGACCGATATCCCAGTGGGGCGAACGCCGCGCCCAGCAACACGCCGTGGCGCTCGGTCAGCCCGCCGTACAATACGGTGACGCGATCCCGTTCCGCGCGCGTGAAAGGACGGTCTCCACTCCTTCGGTAATGTGCGGCATGTGTTTGATTCGCTTGCCCTTCCATCATGCGGGAATGATGCCATATTGCCCCGTTTCGGAACAATGACGCCCGCATTGGCCATATCCACGCGCTTTTTTCCCCTTGCCGAAAAAGCACATTCGATCCGGCGAAAAACCTTTTGTTGCCGCAGGACGGGCTGTTTCAAGTATGATGTAGGCGCGCACGGCAAGCGCGATATTTTTGGCCACAATACGGAGGGAGTTCGACATGAAGACCACACCGGTAACAAGAAGGGATTTTTTGGCGGTGTCCAGTCTGGCGCTGGGGGCGGGAGCGATGATGCAGGGTTCGGCCATGGGCGCCAACGACCGCATCAACATCGGGATGATCGGCACGGGTGAACGCGCCGGTTCTCACATTGGCGATCTGGGCAAATTACAGGAATCGCACAACGTGCGTATCACGGCGGTATGCGACGTATGGCGCCCCAATCGGGAAGCGGCGGCGGAACGGGTCAAGAAATTGTTCGGCAAGAAGCCGTTCGAAACGTCGCGCTTTGGCGAAGTGCTCGCGCGGAGCGACGTGGACGCGGTAGTCATTTCGACGCCGGACTTTGGGCATACGCCGATTATGATCGAAGCGTTGAAGGCCGGCAAGGACGTGTACGTTGAAAAGCCCATGTCGCTGACGATCGAAGAAGCGAACGAAGCGCTCGATCTTGCACGTAAAAACGAACGGGTCGTCCAGGCGGGCACGCAGCGCCGCAGCGAAGGCTGCTGGAAGGCCGCCCGCGCCTTTATCGCGTCGGGCAAACTTGGGCAGGTCACGCGGATTTCCGCCGCGAACAACGTGAACGAGCCGCGGTGGGCGCGCAAGTTCGACGATTGCAGGGAAGAAGACGTGGATTGGGACGCCTATTTGTTCAACCGGCCCAAGGTGGCGTTCGATCCGAAGTTACTGCGCCGCTGGCATTTGTACAAAATGTGCACGAACGGCATCTCCGGACTTTGGATGAGCCATCTGGTGGACGCCGCCGCAAACCTGATGAACGCGTCCTACCCAAACAGCGCTGTCGCGCTGGGCGGGCTTTACATGTGGAAAGATGGACGGGAACATACAGACGTGTTTCATGCGTTGCTCGATTATCCGGAAGGATTTCTCTTCGACTGGTGCATGGGCCTTACGAATTCGGCTGGAAACCATTATACCGTTCATGGACGCAACGGGACACTGGAACCGGAGAAACTCGCCTATTCCGGTGATGGCGGGGCCGGCGATCAGAAACTTGGCGAGGGCAAACTCGATCCGATGCCGAATGAGGATCATGTGGCCAATTGGGTGGATTGCATGCGTTCACGTAAACGGCCCAATGCGGATATCGAGTTCGGCCACCAACACGCCGTCGCCACGATTATGGCCGCCAACGCCCTCGAATCCGGCCAGCGGATGCGCTATGACCGCGAAAAGCGGGTGATGTATCCAGGCTGATGGAATTTAATAAAACAGCGTAAGGTCCCTTGGAAATTGTCAAACCCGTGTAATGCCAAGCCCGCAATGGCCATCGAAATCGCGTCATTGAAGACATGACGAAGGCGCCGCCGGGTTATTCGCAGGACACCTCAGTACCGCCCGAAGCGTTGAATGGCGGCCATGGCCAATCGCATGGAAGTAAGGCGGGTGCCGTTGTTGATGGAACCGGCGGTGGCGAACACGAGGCCGCGCGTTTCCCGGACCATTTCGAAGTCGCGGAGAAATTCGAGAACGATGTTTTCCGTTTCATTCCGGCTATAGGTAAACGGGGCGAGTTGGCCGTAGATGACGGCATTCGGGAGATGGAATCGGATTTCGGCGGGCAGGACGGTGGGGCCGAAGTTTACCCCGTTGAGCCGAAGCCGCCCCAGAAGGGGCAGAAGGTGTCCCATAGCGGAATCGGAGTGTTGATAACGCAGATCCCCCGGATCGGGACTGTACCGCGTAAAGAGAGCATCCAAGACGGGATAGCCGAAAAATTCGTACATATCCGGCGTCAGCAAACAGCAGTTATCGTCGCAGAAACTGAAACCGCGTGGCGCGGTTTCGGGAGTATAACCGGCTTCCTCGTCCAGTACGCGGGCGATTTCGAGCATGACGTCGCGGATGGCCATGCTAAAGCGGCGGGCCAGATCCGGGCGTTCGATAATGAGGAATATCAGATTTTCCGGCCCGTAGACCGATGTCGCGAAGGTAACGGGGCCTCGCTGGCCGCGATAGATCGGCGGTTCGACGCCCATCGCCTGAAGGCGTTTTTTTTCGCGATCCCATCCGGCTGGGAGGATAAATCCACGAATGTCGCGGCGTTCGACCCGATCTAAAAGCGCCTCAAGTTCATCCGGCGTGTTTGCGGATTGCTGAAGCCACCAGGATTGATCTTGCCAGACGTTTACCGCTTCGAATACATCGTGGAGTCCCTTGGTTTTGGGATATTGCCGGCTCGGATCGAACGGTTCTTCGGATAGGATTCGGCGTCCGACGATATGTTCGGCTTTATCGTTATAGGCTTTGTTGACGGACAATCGCCAGGAAGGATCATGCTCATAGCGCCACATATCCACCGGGATACCGAGTTCGTCATACACGCATTCACCGGTCAAAATAGCGCCAAAGGGAACTTGGGGTATGTCCTGGCCGAACGGGTCACGCAGGGCTTCGGCCTGATCACCCCAGAACCGTTCGAGATCCACGGGAGCGAGTCCGTCATGACGTTGCGTTTCGCGAACGAGATCCTGCGCCATGGCCAGATGTTCCATGCGATACGGTGTCGAATACGACATGCGCTTCTTCTCCTTGCCTTGGGAGTCTATCCAATCGGAAGGTTTGCCCGCAATGGAAGAGGGCGCGGAGAATGGGCAGGGAATCTATGGTTGATTGGCTTTTCCGGCCTGCGTCCGTGCCTGACGGAAGAGGGACTTGGCCCATTCAGGGGCGGCGGCCGGTGGATCTTCATCGGGATAAAGCCGAACGGCGGCTTCCGGCCATCCCGCGGCAAGGCATGCGGCCGCGTAAATGAAATCGGATTTGACCAGCGTGAGCAGGGGAGCGGGCAGATCGGGATCGCTGCCGCGCGCCTGCCGTTCCAACTCGGCTAAAAACGGATGAGGCTGGCCTCGAAAAGAACTTTCCGCCGATTCAACTTCAAAAGGCCCCAGCGATCCGGTCAGACGATAGAGGACAATGCGGAGCAGGGCCGTTTCGAGATGGGGATTCCATGAATCGCGGCCTTCGCGCTCGAAACTGAGCAGCCACCGCGCTTCGATATCGCGGCCGGTTCGCAGGACTTCGAGAAGTCGCAGCCAATGGACTTCCTGCCGTGCGGCCAAATGGGGGTATCGGTCCGCAATACGGTGAAATCCCGACGAGTCCCAGAAACGTTCGGGAGGCAATGTCAGCATGAATGCCGCCAGCGGTTCCAGTGGACCCGGCGGCGGTTCGAGTCCCTGCGGGACTTCGCCCATGCGAACGGCTACCCGCGTCCAGAACAGATATTTTGTCCATGCAAAATCCATGGACGGCGGGCGAAGTCCTTCGTACCATAATTTTACGCCTTGGGCATACTGGCCATGCCGGCAGCAAAAATCGGCCATGCGATCACGTGCGAACGGATCGCGGGGCGCAAGGCGCATGGCGATGCCGTGTTCAGCGAACGCCTCCTGGGTCTTGCCCAGTTCTTCAAATACCATGCCGGCAAGGATATGGGCCTCAGCGACTCGCGGTCCGGCTTCCAGGGCCTTGGCGATGAGCGAGGCCGCTTTGCCGGGATCGTCGCGGACGGCCATGGCCGCGAGTCGGGCCAGGCGGATAGATTCACGCACCGGATCACATTTGATGTTTTCAAGCAGTTCCGCGGCGTCTTTTTCGCGTCCTTCCTTGGCCATGGCACCGGCATCGAGCAGCGCCCATGCCGACGGTGTTTTTTCACGGTCCTGCCAGACTTTGCGCAAACCGGCATACGCGGTCAACTGGTCCGTTTCGATTTGGGCGTGGCCGACAGCCAATGATTCGGGTTCACGTTCCGCGAAGAGTTCGGGCGACTCGTTTTCCAGCGCCATGAGATGAGCGATGTCAGCGCCTTGCGTGGCCGCGTTGAACGTCATTTCCTGCCATTTACGCACTTGGTTTCGCGGTACAAGTTCACGTGTCTTGCGCAAGGTGACCAGGGCTTCGTGCGCCTTGCGGCTCTGGACCAACCGCTCGGCATCCGCAAGGGCTTGGCGGACTTTTCGGCTCCGCCAATACTGGCGTAGCAACAAAAAGAGCAGGGGGCCCAAAATGACGATAGCGGCCGTGGCAATCCGCCAAAATATCCGTTTCGCATACCGCCAAGGATCATGGCGCCCCAGCAGCGCCTGCACATTTTCGTCGGAAATTTCGACGGCGAACACGGCGTCTTCATAATCCTGATCGCCTCCGCCCAGCAAATCCTCAAAACTGATCAACAAGAACGGAGTGCCCTCGACCGCCGAGGCCACCATGTGCGCGACACCATCGGGATTTCGTTCCGGAACGGGATTGAACAGCCCTTGCCCGGGGGAGTTCAGAAAGAAATTTAATGTACTGCCAGGCGGGAGTTTGCCGAGATCCACAAAATCGCCGGGAATCAAAGGCTTTTCCATCGAACGCCCGCCGAGCGCCAACCATGCAAAGGGTCGCAGAATCCTGGCCAAGCGCGCGGCAACATCCAATTGCCGACGCGTGCTGACATTGGGAAACAAAATGCGTGGATTGCCCTCATCGGCGCCCATGCCTTCGAGGTTGATGCCCAAGGCGGTTTCAATGCCGCTGCCTTCGCCGATGAAATAGACCCGAACCTCGCTTTCATTTGTGAGTTGCAGGCGAGCGGGATTGATTTTCATCTTTTCAAAATGACTGAGATAGGACGCATGCGAAAATTCGGCATCGGCCATCCGGATCAGGATGGGAAGATCGAACCAGCGAAACATCCATGCACGCAAATCCGATCCGGCGGCCTTTACTGGTGAATAAAGCGGAAGGCCAAAGGGCCGTCGGGCGGCCTGAATCGGCGCATCGCGTGGTTCTCCACGCAAGCCAATCAACGAAACCGCCACACAAGCAAGGATAAGAACCACGATCCCAATGAGCGTGGCCGAAACCCACGTATAGCGGTTGAGTTTCAAGCGTGTTAGCCTCCCGTCCGCTTTATTGTAACATATCGCACGCCCGCCGGTTGTCCGTTCAGCGTTACCGCCGCTTCAAGCCTTCCCTCTCCATGTTTCAAGGAAACGTTCTTGAATGTGCACGCCCCCGCGCCGGCAGGGACGTTGACTTCCCGCATCACGTCGTGAATGTGAAAACGCGCGATTTCGCCGGTTGTACGCGGTGCAAACTCAAAACTGATGTCGTACCATCCGGAACGGACTACGTTGACTTCCCAATAACCAAGGCTGCGCGGATCGGTCCAATTGGTTTCGCAACGCCAGTCTTGGCGGGTCAGGAGCGTTGGATTTTCATGGCGTGTGCCGAGGTGAATCCGGGGCGGAATCGAGAAATCGCGCTTACCGCACACATCCTCGAACCACGCTTCATATTCTTGCCTCATCTTTGCGACGATATCCGGATGCTCCGCGGCGATATCGGTGGATTCACCGGGATCGGCCACGCGGTCATATAGTTCCTTGCCGTCAACCAGTTTGTAATGCCGTGTAAACACGGCGCAGCCCCGGTACGGTTCCGGGCGGTCTCCCCGATGCCATTGGGTAAACAGCGTTCGTTCGGGCCATGCCGCTTCCGAATCGCAAAGCACGGGCCATAGGCTTATACCGTCCAGGTGTACACCTTTGGGCGTTTCGATGCCGCAGGCGTCCAGGAGGGTCGGCATCACATCAATGTGGGCGGCAAGCGTGTCGCGATCCTGGCCGCCCCGCCACTTCCGCGGCCAGCGCATAAAGCAAGGCACACGGATGCCGCCTTCATAGACCGTGCCTTTCCAACCCCTCAAGCCTGCATTGTAGCGCGGCGTATCGCCTACAGCCTGCGCGCCGTTGTCCGTCATGAAAATCAGCCATGTATTTTCCACGAGGCCGAGCGCATCGAGTCTTGCGGTAAGCCGGCCGATGTTTTCGTCAATATTTGCAATCATTCCGTAGAGCCGGGCGGTCTTTTCATCAACTCCCCGCGCCAGATAGGGCGCGGCATACGATTCGGCGATTTCAAGCGGGACATGCGGCGCGTTCAACGCGAGATAGGCAAAAAATGGGATGTCGCGGCATTGTTCAATAAAGCGAATCGCAGCATGGGTAAAGATATCCGTACAATAGCCCTCGTGTTTTTCCCACATGCCGTTGTGATTCAGCACAGGATCAAAGTATCGGTTGCCCGGTGGCGGATCCGACGGCTGCGACAAGCCGCCTCCGCCATGCACCAGCGCTTCCTGGAATCCCCGGTCCATGGCGCGCATGGGATAATTGTCGCCAAGATGCCATTTCCCAAAAATGCCGGTGCGGTATCCATGCGCCGCGAGAACCTGCGGCAGCGTCGTCTCGTCGGGATCCATCATCGAACGGCCTTGGTACGTGTCCACAACGCCCGTCCGGTAATGGTATCGGCCCGTCATCAAACTGGATCGTGTGGGTGAACATACCGGGCAGACGTGAAATTGGGTGAACCGCACACTTTCGTCGTGAAGGCGATCCAGGTTGGGTGTTTTCAGGATAGGGTTGCCGTGACAGGATAAATCGCCGTAACCTTGATCATCCGTAATAATCAATACGATATTGGGCCGCGCCCTGTCCGCGCGGCCAGTGTGCGTCGTCGCGCAACCCGACAACGCGCCTGCGGCGGCCATACTCGACGAAAGAAACCCCCTCCGATTCATCCTCATCATGTCGTACACTCCCCTTGGACGCTATGCACTCCGCGCCATATGTTCACTCTTTGTATTGGCCTGTTCACATACCGGATTCCCACCGGCGCAATCCCATACGCGACAAATAAGTAGGAATAACCTGAAACGCCGGATCGAGCGACGGTAGCGCGTTCATGAATGCGCGTTTCCGTTCTCCTTCCGGAGCACATAGAATGGAAAGTGATCCGCCTTCGCCACCCGCTCCGTTGACTTTCCAGCCTATGGCGCCATGTTCACGAGCCAATGCGATGACCGCCTGCGCCGCATTGGAAACCAACGCGGGATGCAAGGCCGCCTGCGCTTCCGTATTGTCAATCATGCAACGCCCAAAAGCGTGCAAATCGTTTTCATACAATGCTTCCTTGCCTTTTCGCGCAGCGCGGCGCAAGGGTTCGAGAGCCGATTTGTCGGCGCCTTGGCGATCGAGGCGGTCTATAACTTGGCGATGGACTTCACTGGATGAATGCGTTTTGCCGAGGTAAACCAGCAACAGCCTGCGTTCGAGTTCCCACCACACATCGTTTGGAATCGCCAGTTGCGACACGCTCGCATACGGATACTGGAACATTTCAATAAAACAAATGCCGCCGTAGGCCGAACATAACTGATCCTGAATCCCGCACTGCAAGCCCAATTTTTCCGTTTCGACGCGATGGGCCAGCGCCGCTATTTCATGCGGCGTTTTTCGCCCCGGTGTCAGAAGATCCAGCGCGCCGAGCAAGGCCACCGTTACGGCGGCCGATGTGCCGGTGGAACAGCCGGCCGGCGCCGACGAAAAGAGATTGACCTCGAAGGCCAGATTCGGAGGCAGATCCATGATGTCAATGGAGGCTTCGAGCAGAGGGTGCCGGTCGTACACGGGCCCCGGCTCGATTCGATAGCGGTCGCCGAAGTTTTCCACATGGATCGCCACCCGGCCCTCATCCAGATTCCAGCCCGGCTTTTCGCTCACATAGATTTGCACTTCGGCATAGGGATACACGCCGACATTGAGCACCGCGCCTGTTTCGGCAAACCACGTATCAGTCCACCCGCCCAAGTCACAGATCCGAATCGGCGCCACTGCATTGATTACCCGCCGCGCCCGTGTATCCATCTTGCCTCATCCTCCCAGAACGGTTTAACCGATGATCATCCGGCGACGCTAGAAAACCACAAGAACGATTCCCGCGTCAAGCCGTGCCGACACGGTTACCGCTTGTAGGATCCGCTGGACTCGGCCCTTTTTTTAACGGCATTGACGATTTCCGGCAAGCCCCGGTTGAGAAAGAAATTCTCCACAAACCGGGGCACGGCCATTCCACTGTCAATGCGCGAGGCATAGACGAGAATCGTTTGGTTTTCACCATGCGGGATGAGCCTCCAACTGCCGTGTGTGTCGTGAATCCCATTTTCTTTGGATTTGTCCAGGCGCCAACTGGCCACATACGCTTTCTCATCGCGTGTTTGAATGATGTGATACGAAATCTTTCCGAGTGCGACTTTGACGGTCTCTTTCCACCCGACTTCCGTACCATTATCCATGTATTTCACGGCGGATACCGCATGGGGGATGAACTCGCAATACCGATCGTTCGCTATCAGATGCGGCCAGATGGCTTCGGGCGGTTTCGCGATGAGGACAGCGGCCCGCCCTTGGGCGCAGGTGCGTCCTTCCTCATCCTTGAATCCAGTCCGCTGCTGAACGACTTTTCCCGACTCTATTTTCAATATCGCGGCGGGGTTCAGAAAATCCCGCAGATCCTCGGGAATTTCACTCCGTGCCGCACCAGCACAAAAGAAAACCGCCGCGACAATTGTAAGGGACCACGTATCCATGGGTGGATTTTACGCCCGCACATCCCTGCTGACAAATTTCCATTTTTCCCCGGATACGATTATTTGATGGAAGCCACGACGCTGTGTATTTCCCGGTAGTCCGTCAGTGCGCTGTATTCACACATCGAACTCATGGCGGCGCTGGTGGTGGCAATACCTTCTTCGACAACAGCCGCCATGACATTCAGTCCGGCGCATACGATAAGGCCGGCGCGGCCTTGGGGAACGGGTATGTCCAGCAAGGGCTGGTTCGGTCCCCCAAGGGCCAAAATGCCGCCGAGTCCCAGTTTTTCGGACAGCACCGCCACCCGGCGCACTTCGGGCAAGGCGGCCACGGGCACTTCGCGGAAACTCGCGCCGATGATGCCCGAACCGGTCTTCGCGGCTTTGCCCACGCTGGTCATAAAGCCGCGTATGAACACTTCGATGGGATCCAGGGAAGATCCGTCGTAGTTGATGATTTCCGTGAACCGTTGCGGGCGTCCGTCACGCAATTCGAGCAGGCCGCCAAACCGCGATGTCGTCGCAATGCCGGCCCGCAGCAGCAACCCGTTGATGTTGACGCTGCAAATGGTGCCGATGCCGCAACGGCCATTCGGAACTCGGAAGGGCCCGATGGTTTCGCCGGCACTGGCCACAGTCAATAGCCTGCCCATGCTGAGATTTGCCTCATAGACCTTGCGCATGGCGTTTAGCGAGGCTCGGAGATCTTTGGGTTGTATCGTGGCGGTATTCAAGACGACATTTCCCTTGCGTGTAGCCGGATCGAGCGTCATCTGATAAGCGAGTTGATCCACTTTCGCCGCGATGAAACCCACCTTGTCTATCACCAGCGCATGATCCACCTCGTAACGGCCGGCTTCGGTTAGCAGACGTCCGCGGCGTCCAAGATTCCGCGTCCAATCACATTCATCCGCCTCGGCAAGATAGGTTCGGACGGCTCGCTCACTGATGTCCATACCGGCATTTCGGAGATTTTGCGCGATGCGTTCCGATCCCAAGGGGCCCGGAGCATTGTATAAAACCCGCAGTATGGCCACCATGGTCCGTTCCCGTTTTCCGCCCATTGGTTTCTGCTCCCATTCGTTATCGTTCATGAAATAAACCGGTGCAACAAGGACGGCGCGATCCACCGTTTGTGAAACCGGCAAATTGTAAACCGAAACAATTATACGGCATAAATGCCGTATAAGTCAAACTCGGCGCCAAGGCTTGCCCACGTGCCGGACCAAACGAAAAAGGATGGATCAAGGCTTGTTTATGGGTATTATCGGGGACTTCTTTTTTTCTTGACAATCGTCTGGATAATCGTTAAAATTCCATCAAACCGGCTGGTATATACCGTTACCGTGGTTTCAGCCACCCGCGAGCCGAGAGAAACAAGGGTCTTCAGAGCCAAGGAGAAATGACACATGTCGTACGTAGAAAACATCATGGATCTCGTCGTAAGACGCAACCCGGCCGAACCGGAATTTCACCAGGCGGTCAAGGAAGTGCTCGATTCGATTGCGCCGGCTATTGCCCGGCATCCGGAATATGAGAAGAATCGCATCCTGGAGCGGTTGACGGAGCCGGAACGTGTGATTATGTTCCGCGTGCCGTGGACGGACGACAAGAATCAGATCCAGGTGAACCGGGGGTTTCGCATCGAATTCAATAGCGCGATTGGCCCATACAAGGGCGGTCTTCGATTTCACCCAACCGTGTATCTCGGCATATTGAAATTCCTGGCCTTCGAGCAGATTTTCAAAAATTCGCTGACGACGCTACCGATGGGCGGCGGTAAGGGCGGCTCCGATTTCGATCCAAAAGGCAAATCGGATATGGAAGTGATGCGTTTTTGCCAATCCTTCATGACGGAACTGTGCAAGTACATCGGCCCGGACACGGATGTGCCGGCGGGCGATATCGGCGTGGGCGGACGTGAAATCGGCTATCTCTTCGGCCAGTACAAGCGCATCCGGAACGAATTCACGGGCGTCTTGACGGGCAAGGGCCTAAATTGGGGCGGTTCGCTGATCCGTCCGGAAGCGACCGGTTACGGCGCCGTGTATTTTGCGCAAAACATGCTCGCCGCGCGCGACATGGATATCCGCGGCAAGGTTTGCACGGTGTCGGGTTCCGGCAACGTCGCACAGTATACCGTTGAAAAATTGAACCAATTGGGCGCAAAAGCGGTTACCCTTTCGGACTCGAACGGAACGATTTATGATCCGGCCGGCATTGACGATGAAAAACTGGCGTTCGTCATGGATCTCAAGAATGTCCGCCGCGGGCGCATAAGCGAATACGCGCAGAAGTATCCGGGCGTGAAATTTCTGGAAGGCGAGCGTCCTTGGGGCATCAAATGCGAATGTGCGTTTCCGTCTGCGACCCAGAATGAAATCAACGGCGCGGATGCGGCAACGCTGGTTAAAAACGGCTGCATTCTTGTCAGCGAAGGCGCCAACATGCCAACCGATCCTGATGGCGTGAAGGTCTTTCTCGACAACAAAATCATGTACGGACCGGGCAAGGCGGCCAACGCGGGCGGCGTTGCGGTGTCGGGCCTGGAAATGGCGCAAAATTCGCAGCATGTATGCTGGCCGCGCGAGGAAGTGGACCGTCGGTTGCACCAGATTATGGAATCCATTCACCGGCAGGCATACGAGACAGCCGAAGACTACGGTTTCCCGGGTAATTACGTCGTGGGCGCCAACATTGCCGGTTTCGCGAAGGTTGCGGATGCGATGCTCGACCAGGGGCTGGTTTGAGCCGCAACGTTCTGTGGAGTATGGTTGAGAGGGACGGCCTCCCGTACAATGCGGGAGGCCGTGCGCATTGTAAGGCGACAGGAGCGATGAACAGCCCATGCAATCATTCGATACGACATTAAGTACGGGTCTTCCGGGTCTCGATCGCGTGTTGCGCGGACTGATGCCCGGCGACAATATTGTGTTCCAGATCGGGGATGTTCGGGATTACGCCGCGTTCGTGAAACCGTATTGCGCGACGGCCGTCGCGCAGGGCCGAAAACTCGTCTATTTTCGTTTCGCCCGGCATGAACCCCTCTTGGAGCCTTCAGAAGGTATCGAAATCCGCGCGTTGGATCCCGAAGCGGGTTTCGAGACGTTTCTGGACGAGATCCATCGTTCGATCGAAGAAGCGGGACGCGGCGCTTACTACGTCTTCGATTGTCTTTCGGACCTTGCCGTGGACTGGTACAGCGACCGGATGGTCGGCAACTTCTTCATGCTGACCTGTCCCTATCTATACGACCTCGAAACCATTACCTATTTCGCAATCCTGCGCGACTATCATTCCGTCCATGCGACGGATCCCATCGCCGAGACCACGCAATTGCTTCTCGACGTTTACCGGCATAAAGACATGTATTATGTGTACCCGTTGAAGGTGCTTCATCGTTATTCGGGCACGATGCACATGCTGCATGTTTGGGAAGGGGATACGTTCCGGCCCGTCAGCGAAAGTTACATCATATCAGAAGTGCTGCACGCGTCCTCGACATTGCCCACGGATTGGACCCGGTCGCTGATCGGCGTGTGGCAAAAGACCTTTGCGTTGGCGGCGGATGCGCTGAAGGGCGGTGTACCCGCCGAGGAAACGGATGCGTTGTTCAGGCGTTTGCTGCGGATGGCCGTTTCGCGCGACCGGCGCGTGCTCGATCTGGCGGAACGTTACTTGACCCTTCACGACGTGGTTGAGATTGGAAACCGCATGATTGGCACCGGCCTCATCGGCGGGAAAGCGGCCGGCATGATCATCGCGCGCGCCATCCTCAAGCGTTCGGATCCCCGCTGGATTGAACGGCTCGAAGAACACGATTCCTTTTATATCGGATCGGACGTGTTCTACACATTCCTGGTGCGCAATGGCTGCTGGTGGGTGCGGCAAAAACAAAGAAATCCGGAGTCTTTCCTGGAAGGCGCCGAAACGGGCCGGCAGCGGATCCTCACGGGCACCTTCCCCGATTATATCGAGCGGCAATTTGAGGAAATGCTCGACTATTTCGGGCAATCACCGATCATCGTCCGATCGAGCAGTCTGCTCGAAGACAACTTCGGCAATGCATTCGCGGGTAAATACGACAGCGTATTCTGCGCAAACCAGGGGTCGCGCCACAAGCGACTGGCGGATTTCATCAGCGCCGTAAGGACCATCTACGCCAGCACGATGAGCGAAAAGGCGCTGTCGTACCGCGCCCGGCGCGGCATGCTCGATCGCGACGAGCAGATGGCCCTGCTCGTGCAGCGGGTTTCCGGTTCATCCCATGGCTCGTTTTATTTTCCGCACATGGCGGGCGTTGGATTTTCTTTCAATCCCTACGTGTGGAACGAATATATCGAACCCGAAGCGGGCCTTTTACGGTTGGTGTTCGGATTGGGCACGCGGGCCGTGGACCGGGCCGATGACGACTACACGCGCGTGGTTGCCCTGAACGCGCCGGATCGGCGCCCCGAATCCAGTTTCGACAAAATCCGTCAGTATGCCCAACGCCGGGTGGACGTGCTCGACCTCGAAGCCAACTTGCTAATCAGCACCGATTTCCCGACTGCTGTCCAGCAGGATCCCGGCATCCCCTTGAGGCTCTTTGCCTCGCGCGACGAACAAGTCGAGCGACAGGCCCGCGAGCGGGGGCAGAAAAATGTCTTTTCGTGGTTCCTGACATTTGATGAATTACTTGCGAACACCTCTTTTGTGGACGACATGCGGTGCATGCTGGCTTCGCTGAGCGCGGCGTATAACCATCCCGTGGACACGGAGTTCACCGCGAATTTCCCGGCGGGCGGCGATTACCGCATCAATCTTGTGCAATGCCGGCCGTTGCAGGTCAAGAGTTCGCTGCCCATTATGGAACCACCCGGAACAATTGCCGGGGAAGATCTGCTGCTCGCCACTTCGGGGCCGGTCATCGGGCAAAGCCGTATTGACAGTATTGATCGGATTATCTGCGTGGTGCCTGAAATTTACGGGCGGCTGCCTATCAACGAACGGTACCGCATCGCGCGGCTTATCGGGCAACTAACCCACATTGGCGGGCCAGACAAGGCCAACAACATCCTGCTGATGGGTCCGGGCCGATGGGGAACGACGACCCCCTCCCTGGGCGTGCCGGTATCCTTTGCGGAAATCAACACGATAGCGTTCCTGTGCGAGATTGTGGCGATGCGAGAAGACCTTGTGCCCGACGTGTCGCTTGGCACGCATTTTTTCAGCGAACTCGTTGAAATGGACATGTTGTACCTTGCCCTCTTTCCAAACCACGAAGGAAATGTGCTCAATCTCGAACTTATCAAATCGGCGCCCAACAAATTGGTCGAATTCCTGCCGCAGGCCGCCGCCTACACGGAAATCGTGAAGATTATCAATCCCGCCGACATCCGCCGCGAACCCCTCCGCATAAATGCCAACACCCTCAAACAACGCGTCTTGTGCTACTTCGACCGTCAGCACTAAAAACGTCCGGGTTTCAAAATACGCCGTGGGGATCAAGATCTACTTTTAGTTGGACGGCGTTCATGTCGGGCCGGGCGTGAAATTGTGTGCGTGTGGCGCGGGCGAGGGCATTAAGACGTTGCGCGCTGCGGGACAGTGCCCCCAGGTTCCAGCGGTATTTGTTCATTACACGCGTGACAATGGCGGGAGCGGGGCCGATTGTTTCGACGCCTTTGAAACCGAGTGTTTCAATCTGTTCAAGGACGATGCGCTTGACAAGGCCGGCGGCTTGGGCGGCGATATCGGGTTTTTCGCATTCAACGGCGAAGTTGGCCATGCGGCGGATGGGCGGATAGGCGGCGGCCTTGCGTTCGGCGATTTCCTGCTTGTAGAAGGCCGCATAATCGTGTCGCATGGCGGCTTGAATGGCGTAGTGATTCGGGCGGTAGGTCTGCACGATGACTTCGCCGGGGCGGTCGCCGCGCCCGGCGCGTCCCGCTACCTGCGTGATGAGTTGGAAGGTCTGTTCAGCGGCGCGAAAGTCGGGCAGCGACAGGCTCGTATCGGCATTCAACACGCCGACGAGCGTTACGCCGGGATAGTCGTGGCCTTTGGCGATCATTTGCGTGCCGACGAGGATGTCTATGTCGCCCGCCGCGAAACGGCCGAGAATTTTCGCGTGGCCGCCTTTTCCGGCCGTTGTATCGGCGTCCATCCGCTCGATGCGCGCCTCGCGGAATGTTCGCATGAGATATTCTTCAACCTTTTGCGTACCCGTGCCGAGGAACAGCAACGGGTTGAATCCGCAATCACTGCACACGGGCGGGATTTCTTGGCGCGCGTTGCAGTAGTGGCAACTCAGGAATGCGCCGCGGGCGTGGTAGGTGAGGCTGACGCTGCATTCGGAACATTCCGCCACCCATCCGCATTTCGGACAAAGCACAAAGGGCGAATGGCCGCGCCGGTTCAGCAGAAGGATGACCTGCTCGCGCGCGTCCACGCGGCGGTTGATTTCTTCTTCGAGAATCCGGGACAGGATGACCTGCCCGCCGAGTTCCTTGGTTTCCGCGCGCATGTCCACAAGCCGGACTTCGGGCAGATGGCCGCGCGTCGCGCGGTTCGGAAGGCTCAGCCGCGCGAATTTCCCGATTTCGGTGTTGTAGTAGGATTCGATGGACGGCGTCGCGGAACCGAGCACGCAGACCGCGCCGGCCATTTTCGCGCGCATGACGGCCACGTCGCGCGCGTGATACCGCGGCGTATCGCCCTGTTTGTACGACGTGTCGTGTTCTTCGTCCACGATGACGATGCCGAGGCGGTGCAGCGGCGCGAAAATGGCCGAGCGCGCGCCGACGACGATGCGGACTTCACCGGATTGCGCGCGGCGCCATTCGTCGTAGCGTTCGCCTTTGCCGAGGGCGCTGTGCAGCACCGCGATCCGTTCCTGGAACCGCGCGACGAAACGTCCGACCGTTTGCGGCGTCAGCGAGATTTCGGGCACGAGCAGGATGGCGCCGCGGTCGAGCGACAGCGCGTATTCGATGGCTTGAAGGTAGACCTCTGTCTTGCCGGAGCCTGTTACCCCATGCAGCAGAAAGGTCCTGAACTCGTCGCGGGCCATCGCGCCCGAAATGGCGTCAAACGCGGCCTGTTGTTCCTCGTTCAGACGCATTTTTTCCCGTGCGCGCGGATCGGCCTTGAATTCCGGCGCGCGCCAGTATTCGCGATCGTACCGTTCTATGAAACCTCGCTTTTCGAGCGCCGCCAGCACGGCGGAAGTCGCGTTATGCTTTTGATAGAGCAACGCGACGGGTTGATCCGGATCACCGTGCAAAAGATCGAAATAGACTGCGGCCTGCTTAGGGGCGGTTCGCTGAAGTGTTTCGAGTACGGCCATATCGGGAACGTTTTCCTCGATTAGCCGGGCATACGTTTCCACGGCCATCGAAACGCCCGGCCCCGTGACGACCGGTTCGGCAAACAGCACGCCGCGCGCGACAAGCGACTGGAGCGTGTTGCTCAACGAGGCGCGCCCCACGGCCGCGGCAATCTGCGCATCCGTCAGGGGCCCGCGATTGAACAACTCGGCGATAACTTTACGCTGGCGTTCGGAATAACGGCCTGCCGTCAGCAGTTCGGTCTGAAGCGTATAGCGCATCGTCGTGCGCATCTTGAGGCCGGCGGGTACGGCGTTTTGAAGCGCCTCCCCGAACGAGCAGCAATAGTAGTCCGCGATCCACCGGCAGAGACGGAGCATTTCTGATGTGAAGATAGGCTTTTGATCCGGCAGATCGATGAGGCGGCGGGGTGACTCGACCGGCGACGAATCGGACAAGGATACGATGTAGCCCGTTTCAATCTTGTTGCGCAACGGCACAGTAACGCGCATTCCCGGAACGGCGCGTTCGGCCAGCGCGTCCGGAATGGCGTAGGTAAAGAGTTGGTCCACCGGAAGCGGCAGGGCGACTTCCGCGAAAGGATGCGCGGCCATGCGCTATTCCCGCAGTTCGACGTCCCAATAGGCCGTGTCAACGAATCGTTGCCAGCTCATCAACTGGCTCGTCGGTACGCGGGCGCCCAATTGCGGCAGCCACGTCGGCTTGGCGGGCTTCCGGATAAGCGGCATGCGGGCTTCTTCGGGCGTGCGGTTCGCCTTGCGCACGTTGCACGCCATGCACGCCAGTACAAGATTCTCCCAGCAATCGTATCCGCCGCGCGAGCGCGGGACGACATGGTCAATGGTCAGTTCCGACTTCGCGATGCGCCGCCCGCAATATTGGCACGTGTTTTTGTCCCGCTCGAAAATGTTTCGGCGCGAAAAGCGGACATCGTGCTGCACAAAACCGTTATATACCCGTAGCAGCACGACTTCCGGAATTCGGATGCGGAAATTGACGGTATGGATAAAATGGCCTGTTTCCGCCGCGCGCGACAGATCGCACCAGTTGTCGAAGTCGTACAGCGAATAATCCGTCGGATGTACCGCCCGGGCAACCCCTTGGTAAAGCAGAGAAAGCGCGCGACGTGCCGAGGCGATTTGCACCGCCACCCACGACCGATTCAGTACAAGTACCTGAGCCTCCATTGGGTTTTGCTCACTTTCGGGTTGAAGTATAGTCCTCTCCAAATCCGGATGCAAATAGTCGGGCGGGCGGATTCCAGGCATTTCTCTCTGTATCGTTGGCAAGAAGATCAGCGCCACATTCGATGTGGACAAGGTGGACACGGCGGACCCTGTGGATCAATCGCGAAAGGCAAAGCCCATCTTGCGGCCATCCCGCCCCCTTCAACCACTTCCTTCCACTCCCCCGGGGCATTCGCGTCGCGTGGCCGCCGTTACCACCGCGCGACGTGTTCCTCGGCCCAGCCGAGGCCGTCCACGATGATGATTTCTTCCCCCTCCGCACGAACGCGTCCATTGAAACGCCCGAACATCTGATGCACCGACGAAGCGGCCACGATTAGATGGGTTTTCAGTTTGCGTTCATAAAACGGCACAAACGAGAGATCCACGTCTTCGGAATCTTCACTCCGAATTCGCCACGGTTTCATGAAATCCGCGCTATCGTACTGGAAGCATACGGACTCCTGAATCTTCGATAAGCGTCCGTTGCGGCAGATGCCGTTTTCGGTTGCTCCGGTGCGATCGGTCCATTGGCCGCCGAAGTTCAGACCGATAACACCGTCGCCGGATCGCGTGGTACATGACGCCCAATTCCATCTCGTTCGCCAAGGCCAAATACCTCGCCCGAAGTCCAATACGGCAAATGATTCCGATTCCGGCAGATCGTAGGTATGCGCACCCAGCCGGATACTTCCAGCGGCTGGCAAGGCCATTTGTTTCGAGGTAAATTGAAAACGGCGCATATCCCACGGTACGACCACGTTGAGCGTCTCATGGCCATGCGGATGGCGGACGATAATATCGGCCGTCAATCCCTGGCGGGCCAATCCCGGCCAGTGAACATTCATCCGTACCTCGGTGCCGGAATCTTCGATTTCAATGCGAGTGGCTCCTTCCGCAAACCGGACTGGTTCGCCCACCCGTTCGCCCGGATGAATACCGCGGCTGGCGGGCGTGGCCCGTACCGCCTCATCACAGCGGTTTTCATGAAAATCCAGCAAATACACACCGGCGATTCCCAGGTAGTCTATAGAGGCCACCGTCACGGAAAACGCGAAGACCGGCGACATCACGCACCAGTAATCCCACCGCTTCTTGCGCGGCCAACGTCCCGACAAGTTGCACCGGTGCAACGGATGACGCGACCATCCCACAGCGGCGGGATTCAAAACACCGCCGTCCAGGCACAGATCCACGGGTTCCGTAATTTCAGGTGATGCAAACGGCATGTGTGAATTGTGGCACACGACGCCGCCGCCTGCAAAACGGATACGTCTGTGCGAACGTATCCCAGATATCATCCTGTAATTGTTTTGTGTCCGTTGCCTTGTGCGGTGCACATGGGTATCATGCCTTATTGGAATAACGGCGCAGCGTGTGCTGGAGGTTTTGCATGATTTCACGGCAAGTGGTGTGGGTCAAAGGCGTTGTCATTCTTTTGGCCGGTTTTACCGGTTTATCGGTTTATCTTCATCAACCGCCTCGTGTGGTTTCGGAAAAGGCTTCTCCGTCCGTTTTTTCCGCCGCCCGTGCGATGAAAATCGTTCAGGCCATTGCGCAGAAACCGCATCCGGCAGGATCTGAAGCCAATGATGCGGTACGGCAGGAAATCATGCGTGAAATCCGGCAATGCGGCATCAATCCGGAATTGCAGGAAACGATGGTTTGCCGCGCGCCTGGCACGGCGGCGACGGTGCGCAACATCCTTGCGCGTGTGCCGGGCACGGCAAACACGAAAGCCGTCGCGCTGGTGGCGCATTACGACAGCGTGTTGTCCGGACCGGGAGCGGCGGACGACGGATCGGGCGTCGCGGCCTTGATTGAAACGCTTCGGGCGGTGAAGGCCGGTCCTCCGTTGCGAAATGACATCCTGTTCATCTTTACCGACGGCGAAGAAGGTGTTCAGCCGGGCAAAGGTCTTCGGGGTGCCTATGCGTTTGTCCAACAGCATCCGTGGGCACAGGGGATTGGCCTCGCGCTCAATTTCGATGCGCGCGGCACGGCGGGGCCTTCCTATCTGTACCGGACCAGTCCGAGCAATGGATGGTTGATCCGCCAGGTGATTGCGGCGGGCTGTCCCATTATCGCGAATTCGTGTATGGGGGCGATTTCGGATCGCATGCCGACAGACAGCGACCTTACGGCATTTCTGGAGGCCGACATCCCCGGCCTCGACTTTGCCTTCACCAGCAACCTCATGCGATATCACACAAGCCTGGATTCGCCAGGCAATCTGGATCCGCGTTCGTTACAGCATCATGGCGAATATGCGCTCCGGCTTGCGCGACATTTTGGCAATCTGCCGCTCGACAATCCAGAAGCCCCGCCCGCCGTATTCTTCAACACGCTTGGCACAGGGTTGGCGATATATCCGGTTTCATGGGTATGGCCCATGAACCTCGCGGCTTTGTTCGGTCTGGCTGCATTGATGGGGCTGGGAATCAAGCGCGGTACGCTCGGCGGATCGGACCTTGTACGGGGAACGGCATTTTTTATAGGCTTCGCGATCGTCGTAGTAGCCGGGACGCTGGCCGTCATTGCCGTGGGGTATGTACAGCGCGGCTATTATTTAATTTACAGCGGCGATCGGCTGGCGCTGGCCTTGATTGCTCTGACCATCTGGGCCTTTTTCACGGCGCTAAGACAATTTCGGACGCTGGTTTCCCTCCCGGGACTCTCGGCGGGCGTCTTGATAATCTATGCGTCGCTTTTGACGGCCACGGCTATTGGATTTCCTGGCGCCAGTTTTATTTTCTTCTGGCCGCTGGTGTCCGGTGCGGCGGGATTCGCCCTGCTCGTCTATCGCAAGGATACCGTGCATGAGCCGTCTTGGTGGACTTGCACGGCGCTGGGCTTGGCGGCTCTTCCCAGTGTGGCGATCATGGCGCCCATTCTTTACGATATACATCTGGCGGCGACGGTACTGTTCGTACCCGTCGTCATCGCGTTGCTTGCGCTGATCTTGGGTATGACCGCCGCGCCTGTCTACTGGCTTGTATCGGCCAACCGGCGGCTTTTTCCCATTACAGCGCTGACGTTTGGCCTCGCCTTGCTGCTAGCCACCGTCTTCTGGCCAGGGTTCAACCCGTCGCAACCCCAATTTACAAGCCTGTCGTACGCCCTCGACATGGATGCCAATCAGGCGTATTGGCTGAGTTGTGATGAAAAAACGGACGAGTGGACCTCGGCCATGATACCGAAGAATACCCGGCCTGAACCTTTTCCCGAACTATTGGGCGGCGATAGGCAAAAGGTCCTGAAGGCGCCGGCCCCGGCCGCCGACTTGGCGCCTGCTTCCATTGAAGTGCTGGAAAATACGCCCGTCGAACACGGCCGGCGGTTGAAATTGTGGGTGACATCCCCCCGGCACGCGCCGCGCGTCGTGCTGCTGGCCGAGCCCGGCGCACGCATTCGATCGGCGGCAGTGGATGAGAAACCGCTGATGCCCGTTGAGGGGCCATGGTATTTGAACTACGACATTTTCCTGCCGCGTGGCATCAAGTTGACGCTGGAAATCGAAGACGCCGATATCCTGCGCCTTACTGTCATCGAGCATTCGCCGGAATTGCCGGAGCTGGAACAGCCGTCGCGACCTTCGCATCTGATCGTGAAGCCCAACACACCCGATTTCAACAAAGGCTGGCTCAAGAGCAATGTGACGCTTGTGAAAAAAACGTTTGCATTATAGATAAGGGCAGTCAAGATCGGATTCTACATGCTATCCTCTGGACGTCGTGGACTTTGTGGACGAAATGGAAAAAATCATTCCCCTTACAGGTGAAGTCCACTGGGTCCACAATGTCCATCTCGTCCATGGTTTGGTCGAAAGAGCCGCATTCAGCTGCCGATTTTAGGATAAACACCGAGGCGCGGCCGTTGCATGGCCGCGCCTCGGTTGGATGTGTCTGTCTAGGCCGGTTTAGTTGTACTTCTGGGCGCGTGCGACGAGCGCGTCGAGATCCGCCTCGCCGGGGTCCGCGGGGGTGCCGGGATGAATGACGCGCGCCGGGCATTTCTCGGCCGCCTTGACGATGTCCTTGAAGGGGCCGCCCTTCGGATCGATCACGGTAGCCAATTTTTCATCGTTCCATCCGAAAATCTTCGGATTGACCTCGATGCATTCGCCACAGGCAGTGCAATCTTCGGAATCAATGGTCGCGGGGGTAAATCCGCCGCAGCCGCAACCGCAATCCGCCGGAGCCTTCAATTCGTTTACAGGAGCCACTTTCATGTCTTTTCCTTTCATGGGTTCGTCTCCGGCCAGCGCCAGCAGATTGGCCGTGAGATTGTTTATGATTTCGGCGCGAGCCTGCGCCCGCGCTTCGCTGGCGATTTTTTCGACATCAATGGTTTCTTTATCCACTTCGGCCAAGGCTTTGAGTTGTGTCCAGAACATCAGACGCTCCTCACATGCCTTGACCAACGGTTCCGCTACGATCAAACGCCCCAGCGCATGGTCCTTGTCCACCACCCATACAAACGGGAACTTGCCTTTGCGCGCTTCGGGCGGCAAGGAAAGAAAGTCGGCGATGGGAACCATGTTTTCGTTCCATGTACTGACCGGCGCTTTCTTGAACTGCTTGCGGAAGCGGCCCTCGGTGACCGCGAAGTCCGCAAAAGTCATCGGAAGGGTCATCTTGGCGGGTTTCTTGTCAGCATCCACATAATTGAGCGTATAAGTGGGCCATGGTTGCTTGAGGGCAGGATTGCCGTCGAGTTCAAGGCATTCGGCAAAGGTCGTGCCCTTGTCGGGGTTGAAGCGGTATAACGGGAAGGCGCGGCTTTCGACCGCCAATTTGGCCTGCTGCCGTCCGATATCGTCCGCGATGCCGTGTTCCGGCATGCAGGGGGTGTAGACCGTGAAGATCGCCGGGCGCCGCGCGTTGAGACCGCGAATGAAACCCTCGATGAGATGCGAGGGATTACTGATGCTGCCGTTCATCACGTAGCTGGTCCGGTGGGCCATTGCGATGAGGCCCATTTCCTTGCGGATTTCTTCTTTTCCCTGGAAGGCCTTGCCGTACTCGGCCATGTCCGAAATCTGGCCGGTCCAGCCCGATGTACACGCCTGGCCGCCCGTATTCGAGTAGACTTGTGTGTCCACGATGAAAATGCGGATGGGTTTGCCCGTCATCAATGCGCGTGATACGTTTTGGAAGCCGATGTCGAACATCGCGCCGTCGCCGCCTACCGCCACCACAGGCGGACACAGCAGAAATTCCTCGTCAGAGAAATTCCGCCAGTTGAAGTAGGTAAAGAATGCATCGTGGGCTTTCGGGTCGTATTTACCCTCGATTTCCAGTTCGGCGATGCGCAGAGCCTTGAAGCCTTCGGCCATTTTGACCATGTGGCCTTCGAAAACACCGATGGCCACCGAGGAACTGTCCTGGAACAAGTGGTTGGTCCATGGGAACGGATAGGGATTGAAGGGCCATGTCGAACCCCACACCGAGGTGCAGCCGGTTGAATTGATCATGCCCATGCGGGCGCGGCCGGTGGTCGAAACGCCCGACGTGTAACACCACCTGAGATGCCTCAATTTGGCCAACGTCTTCGTTACCCGCGCGAGCCACGCCGAATCAATCGGTTTTTCAATGTTTACGGCGTCCAGTGCGGCTTGAAGATTGGCCAGTGTCAGGTCTTTGCCTTCAAGCGATTGCATGGCCTGCTCGAAGGCTGCCGTGTCGGCCGTATCCATCATGTGCGCAAGTTTTTCACGGATATGCGCTTCGAGCCGGGCGGTCAGATCGTCAATTTTGGCGACATGCGCCGCGATGCGCGGCTGCATGAGCGCCTCGACCGTCGCGGTGAACAGATGGAGTGCGGTCTTTTCGCCGCAACCCACGCATGCGCCGTCGCCGCCGGTCATGGCCATGTAATTTTTCTTGTCGAGCAGCAGCGTCTCAAGCGCGCCGATTCCTGTATTCAAATCTTCGAAAAGCAGATATTCCGGCTTGGTGGTCGGTAGTGAAAGCCAAAATTCCCATGCCTTTCGCATTTTTTCAATGGTTTCCGGCGTTTGCGTAACCGGGCGCAAGGCGTATTCGGGACATACGCGGACGCATTCCATGCAGCCTTTGCAGGCATAGGGATTGACCGTGATGGACAACAGACCGCCGCTGCCGGGCGAACGCTTTTCCTTTACCTTGAAATACGGTTTGACATTCGACCACTTGAAGCAGCCGATTTCGGCTTGGAACAAGGCCATTTCTTTCGCCAGAACCGATTTGTCCGCTTCGGGTAATGTACATGCCGCGAATGTGTCGGCGATGGCCTTGTCAAGCGCCGCCATAACACTGTCCCGTTCTTTGCCCGCGGCGATTAGCGCCCGGAACGCGGGTTCAACCTGTTTGAGGAATGGGCGCAAATGGACCGGTTCATATCCCGCATCGGCAAGGCGTTTTGCCGCTGTTTCAAAGATTTCGTCAATGGTATTGACGAGTCCGGGAAGCGCGCTGTCCGGACATACCGTCCAACAGGCGGCGCAGCCGATGCACTTTTCGGCGTCCCATTCGGGATGCTCAAAACGGATTTGCGTCATGTCGCGAATCAGACCGCTGAGCGCCGGCATGCAACTTAGGCCGATAAACGGGTCAGCCAGATTATCGCCCCCTTTGCCCGTGAGATAGAAATTACCCGTCTGTTCCCAGAACCGTTCGAGGCTCGTGTTGGGTTCGAGACTCGATGGTTGAATCCGGAGCGGCAGCGGCGGTTCGGCGATAAGCGGCGGATCCGCTACCGTGGATTTACCGACGACTTTGTTCTTGATTTCTTTCGCTTCCGTGTAACCGCGGCGCACGACGCGGACGTTGTCCTCGACGATGCGCGCGCCTTTCGCTCCGAATTTATGCTGCAATTGGTCCGTAATCGCCTTGAATAGCGTTTCCTCATCCAGTTTGTTGTCTTCCATTACGGACGATGCCGCGAAAAACGCCCCTTGGAATGCGTTGCCCTGCATCCTGAACTGGAGATCGAGATCGCTGGCCTCTTCCCGGGCGATCTTGAACGCATCGAGGTAAAACACCTTGATGTCGTTGTCTACAATGATCTTTTGAAAACGGGGAGGAATACGGCCCCATACGTCGTCGGGCGTCGGAAGATCGCTCTGAATGACAAAGACGCCGCCCTTCTTGAGCCCCGCCAGCGGATTCGAGTGGCTGAATACGTTCGGATCGGGCGACAGCACAACATCCACATAAAAATACTCACAATTGATTCGAATGGGTTCCGGCGCCGCCGACAAATAATAGGTGGTCGGCTGTCCTTTCTTTTCGGAACCATACTTCGGATTCGCCTTGATGTGGTAATTCAATAATTCGAACAGGGTCACGGCCAAATTTTTCCCTGTCGTGATGGCGCCCCAGCCGCCAATCGAATGGAAACGGACCGTAATCGCGCCCTTCGGCATCAGATTGGGGTTTTCACTCCCGTGAACGGCGAGTTCCTTTACGTTCGGATAACCGGCAAGAATTTGCCGTTGATGCTCGGCTTGTTGTTCGCTGAAGGGATTGTCTCGGATGAAGTCTATGCCGAGATAGAAAAACTTTTTCTTCGGACCGTCCGGGAGCATGTTTTCGACCGCACCGATGATTCCCTCGGGCTGCAAGTCGCGGCTTCCCATGCCAAAAGAGCCCGAATACAGCGGGGGCACATCCTTGGCCGCGAAACTGGCCAGATTCGGATACGGTTTCGGGCCTTTGCCGGCCGCGCCGTTTTCGAGGCATTTGCTGATGGTCGCGCGGACTTCGCGCGCCAGCGGCAACTCAACGGCCAACGGCTGGTCGGTCCGTTCGAGGATCACGATGCCCTTGCGGCCCTTGATGTACTTGCTGACCAAATCGGCCGGGAAGGGACGGAACATCGTCATGTTGAGCACGCCGATTTTCAGGCCGCGCGTTTCACGCAGATAATCAGCGACGACCTCGGCGCTGCTGACCACGCTGCCTTGGGCGATGATGAGGTAATCGGCGTCTTCAATGTTATATGGGGTCACGCGAAAATAACGGCGGCCCGTCAAGGAATAAAATTCGTCAAAGCATTGGTCGGCGATTTCAGCGATATGATCGAAGAAGAACGGCCGCTGGGCCGCTACGCCCTGCATGTACGAATCCTGGTTCTGCACCACGCCGGCCATGACCGGATTGTCCACATCCCACAGTTCGGGGATGCGCCGGCGCTTGTCGCCGAACATGAGCCGCTGCGCGGGCGTCGGTGTGTCAATAATGTCTTCGGGACTGCCAAGATATTCCGCGATGAGTTCGCGTTCGGGAACCATCAGCGATTCGATGAGGTGGGTGGTCAGGAAGCCATCCTGGCCGACCGCGCCTGGATTCAGCGACAATTCGGCGATTTTATGCGCGATAATATTGAGATCGCAGGTTTCCTGCGCACTCTTTCCGAAGACTTGGAAAATGCCCGTGTCGTCTATACAATGGTAATCGTCGTGGCCCGCATGCACATTGAGCGAATGCTTTGTGATCGCACGGCAGCCGATGTTGAGGATGTAGGTTAGGCGTTTGCCAACGTCGCAATACAGCGATTCGTGCATGTACGCGATGCCTTGGCCGGACGAAAAATTCGCCGCCCGCAGACCCGTCATGGACATGCCCGCCGTTACCGCCGCCGCCGCGTGCTCGCCTTCCGGCTCGACGAAAATCAGCGGACGCCCCGACACGTTCACATGGCCCTTCGCCGTTTCCTGCGCCCAATACTCGCCCATCTGCGTCGAAGGCGTAATCGGATACGCGCCCGCCGCATCCGTGGATTCCCGTTCGCACATAATCACGGCCGTGTTGCCGTCCATCGCGTCGCGAATTCCCGGATATTTGACCTTTGCCTTGTCCTCTTTCATTGCACGATTACTCCACTGTGGCGCCGGCTCCTTCGAAAGGAACCTTCATCCGGCGCCGCCTGCGTCGAAACATCCCGACAAAAGGACATTTCGGCCAACCTACCCACGGCCTGGCGGCCGCGTTCCGACAAAGAACACCGCCCGCCGCATTCAAACGTTATATGTGCGTTATGCCATACATGGACCCTATGTCTCTAGTACGGCTCACAACGCCCCTCAATAATGCCTTATTTTATCCGTTGCCCGTATCCAAATTCAAACACGCGTTGGAGTGTGGGTTCTGGAAAAACCACCGGAATGATGAGTCGGAATTCAGCCGTCAAGATCGGGTTCTATGTTCCAACTGCTGGACGCCATGACCTTGTGGTCAGAACGGACTTCACCCGGAGGGGGATTGGTGTTCTTGTTCACTTTTAAAAAGTCCACTTTGTCCAATGCTTGGCCACCGCATTCGGATTTCGATTGCCGAATCGAGGATGAAGCGGATATTCATGATTTTTGTAAAACATCGCCGGGGTGGGCGGGAAAGCCTTTGATTCCGCGGGATCCGTCAAATTGGTAAATACGGTGTAATGGGCGGTTCGATTCCGGCAAAGTGAGGAGATCCCCTTTGTAGAGGGCGCGGCCCGCGTTGGGATGTTCAAGCGCGCGGATGGCCGTCCGACGCATCTGTTCGACAATCTCCGGTTCTTCCCGGGTCCGATCGCACAATTCATCCGGATCCGATCGGAGATTGAACAGTTGTTGCTTCCCGCCGTTTGCCATGTAAATATATTTCCAGTCGCCTTGCCGGACCATTATCTTGAACAGGGGCGAACCGGGCGATCCGTACATTCCGATGAAATGTTCGCGGGCGCGTTTCTTGCCTTGAGCCACGGACAAGATGTCGGCGCCGTCCCGGAGTTCGCGCTTGCCGGCCGCCGATGTCGCGATACCGAACAGATCGGCCAGTCCCACCAGGGCGTGATTGCGTTCACCGGCCGGCAGGCGTTCGGGCCAACTCAACAAAAACGGGATATGGCATGCCGCCTCGAAGTAGCTTTCCTTTTGCCATGCGCCATGATCTCCCAAATGATCGCCGTGATCGGAATAGAAGCAAATCAGCGTGTTTTCTGCATCGCCGCGCGCTTCGACCGCGTCGAGTATGCGTCCGAGGCATTGGTCAATGTAGGAGATTTCGCCGTAATACCGCGCCTTGAGAACGCGGGCATGCGAATCATTGATGTCTTCGGCCCAGATCGCATGGTTCATCCAGCGGATCTGCTCGTCCATGAGGTCCACCGCATGGTCGCCCCGCACCGGGTTCGGCATGCGATCCGGATCGTACATCCGGTTGAAGGGAATCGGCGGCGCGAGGGGAGGATGAGGCCCGATAAAAGACACATAGCCGAAATACGGGCGGCCATCCTTCACGGCGATTTGTTCGACGGCCCGGTCCGCCGCCCATGCTTCGACGCCGAATTCGGCGGGAATCGGGCTCATTTGCGGCATGTAATACATTTCCGTGCGCTCGCCCATCAGCCCTTCGATGAAATCATAGGCGGGATGTTCGGTTCGGATGAATGCCGCGTAACTGTCGCGCCGGCGCTGATCGGGCGATCCGTACAATTCCTCGCTGTGCAGATGGACTTCAAAGCCCAGATCCGCGTCCCAGGGATGCGTGTGGAACTTACCGATGCCGAACGTCCGGTATCCGAGGCGGGCCATCGTTCGGGGAAGATATGCGCCGCAGCGTTCCTCCATGTCTGCGGGCTGGCCTTCGACAAGATCCGGCGCCGCATTGCCGTACAGGCCGGTCGTTGCTCCTGTTCGGCCGGTATATACAGTCATGCGAGCCGGAACACATACGGGACATTCCGAATACGCATTCGTGAAGGTGACGCCGCGCGCAACGAGCCGGTCGAAGTTCGGCGTGTAAATATGGGGATTGCCCAACGCCGCAATCGTGTCGGCCCGCTGCTGATCGGTCATGACAAACAGAACATTGGGCCGAGTTTTTTTCGATAGGGCGCCGGATCCTCCCTGGATTTCCTTTTTTGATTCCGTCGCAAGGACAGCGGCCGATGTCGCGGCCACACCGAGAAACGTACGCCGTTGCATGGTTGCCATGGACGATTCCTTCTTTCGGCTACAACCGGAAATTTTCGCCGAGATAGGTCTTGCGGGCAAGCGGATTTTCCGCGATTTCCGCCGGTGTGCCCATGACGCTGATCCGGCCTTCACTCAGAATGAACGCATAGTCAATGATTTGGAGCGTTTCGCGGACATTGTGATCGGTTATGATGACCCCGATGCCTTTGTTTTTCAATGTGGTCACGGTGGTTTGGAGATCCGCGACGGCGATGGGGTCAATTCCCGCGAAAGGCTCATCCAATAGAAAAATTTTAGGTTCCGTGACAAGGGCGCGGCAAATTTCGGTGCGCCGCCGTTCGCCCCCGGAAAGCGTGTAAGCAGGGTTGGAGGCCAGATGGGCGATGCCGAGTTCCTCCAACAGGATATCCGCGCGCCGGTTCCGTTCTTCCGCTGTCAGCGGCTGGTATTCGAGTACGGCTAAAAGGTTTTGTCTCACGGTTAGTTGGCGGAATATGGATGGTTCCTGTGGAAGATAGGCGATTCCCTGCCGAGCGCGTTGGTACATGGGCATATAGGTGATGTCGTGTCCGCGAAACCAGATCCGGCCTTCGTTCGGTCGAAGCATCCCCACAATCATCCGGAACGTGGTGGTTTTGCCGGCGCCGTTGGGGCCGAGAAGACCGACAATGTGTCCCTCGCCGATTTCCAGCGAGACATCGCTCACGACGGTCCGCCGCTTGAATTGTTTGGTCAAATGCTCAGCCCGCAACAGGCATTCATTGGCGCCGCTCAAGGTGTCAGGCTCCACGGTTTGTTGGTTTATGGCCGGATCGGCTCAGGGTTGCTTCGACGCCGAAATCATGGCGGGGAAGGCGGCTTCAATCAAAAGACGGTTCAACATCATCTGCTCCGAGACCGGACGGGACGATTTTCCCAGCATTTCCACGGCTGCACGGGGGAGTTGAACGCCGGCCCAAGCCTCTTCAGAATATAATTTCGGATTGGCCAATATACGGTTCAACTGGCTTATGATGGCCGCTTTTTCCTCTGCCGACCATGTGGCCGATGCGGAGGCAATCATTTCTTGCGCCTTCCCATCCATCAATTCAACGATACGTTTTCCGGGAGACGGTTTTTCCGCCTTTGCATTTTCCTTCAAGACAGTTGTCAAGCCGGGCCAGTCGCGTACATCCTCGGCGCGAAATTGGATTGGAGGGGCCGCTTGTTTTTCCTCACCGCCCATGCCGGACAAGGGATAATGGGTCATTTTACCGCCGAACACTTCAAAGCGATCTTCTTTGAAGTTCAACACAATTTTATCGCCGCGCAATCCCTGCATTTGCGGAGAATCTATGGTGGGGCTTCCGGTGAACGTGAGAAGGCCCTGATCGAAGTCCCATTCCGCTTTTTCCGCGCGGACGGTAGCATCGGGATGTTCGATAACGACCCGGCCTTGCAATAAGATGCGCGAGGGCTGTTTGGAGGCGGTCTTGTCGGGCCAGACAAAACGCACTTCGGTGGCGGAAATGGGCACTGGTTTGCGGGCGGGATCATCCGAGAGCAGCGTGATGCGCACACCGTCTCTCATGATTTCAAAACGCCCCGAAAGGGAACTCGACACATAACCGGCATCCACGGACATCGCGGTGTATCCGCTCAGATTGCCTGCGGACGGTTTATCCGCCGCCCAACCGGTTCCCACGGCCAGGAAAACGGCAAGTCCAATCCATCGCTTCATGGCTGGTTCCCTTCCCATTCGACGGTTCCGATTACCCGGGTCATGATAATCTCCTGTTTGTCAGGATACAGACGAAAGGTCTCCGCATGCAATTGCATGTGGCGGGTCGTGATGCTGGCCGGGCGATCCGTTCGGAGTTCGCGCTCATCGTTCAGCCATTGGACCTCGTCCATTTTGAGGTGTATTTCACCGACTTGCGCGGTGACGCCATCGTTCAGACTGGCCATCTTCGATTCTTCAAAACGTCCATGGCGCGCTTCAATCAATATATCCGGCGTATCAGTATCGCGCGCATAGATGACCGCCTTGGCGCTCTCTAACGACCATGCGTTGTCGTGATCGAGGGTAAATGCGTTTGCATGCACCCAGCAGGTGGGCTTGCGATCCGCGCCCGCCGATGGCTCGGTTCCGTAAAGCCAAAGGTCCACGCCTTCCAGCCGGGCCGTATTGTCCTGCATGGGGGCGCCCGTAACGCCGGGCAGGGCGGTATTTGTCTTGGGTGGCGGCGATGCTATCATCGGTCCGCAACCCGGCAGAATGACCACCACCGCGGCTATCGCCCAGCGTTTCACGCGGCGCCCTTTTCATTCCTGCGGTACACCGCCTTGAGCCCTTTGAGGGTCAAGAGCGAATCCACGTGCTGGATCCGCCGCGAGACGGCGGCAATCGTGTGGGCGAGTCCTCCTGTGGCCACGACCACCGGCTCGGCGCCCATTTCCTTTTCAAAGCGATCCACCAGTCCATCTATCATATCCGCGTAGCCAAAGGTAAGGCCCGATCGGATATGATCTTCCGTATTGCGGCCGATGACACTGGCTGGCACGGATATCTCGACACGAGGCAATTTGGCGCATTTTTCGGCCAAAGCGTCCGCGGATGTCTGAACACCGGGTAAAATGACCCCGCCGCGGTATTCCGCTTTCGCGGTTATCGCGTCAAGGGTGGTAGCCGTGCCGAAATCTATCACGATGATTGCCCCACGGTAATCCTCGATGGCGGCCACGGCGTTCACGATTCGGTCCGCGCCGACTTCCTTTGGATTTTCCACCTGGATGATCAGACCGGTTTTTGTCCCAGGACCGACCATGACGGCCTCGACGCCGAAAACCTGCTCACTGACGCGCATCAGGTCGAAATTCAATTGCGGGACAACGCTCGATATGCAGCAGCCCCGGACGGATTGCAGGCTTACCCCTTCGTGATCAAGAAGCATTCCGAGCAGAAATCGGAGCTCGTCCAGCGTGCGATAGTTGTCGGTGCAGACCCGCCAATGGCCCAGCAGATCGTCCCCCTTGTAAAGGCCCATGACCGTGTTCGAGTTGCCTACGTCCATTACAAGCAGCATCGCGTGTTTTCCTCAACAGAGCAGGAGGGACAGATCGGCCGCGGGGGCCGAATGCGTTAGTGAACCCACGGAAATAATGTGCACGCCGGTTTCCGCGATGGCGCGAATGTTTTGCAGCGACGCGTTCCCGCTGGCTTCGAGAACGACATGATGCGCCTGGGCGCGGCGAACCGCCTCTCGCATGTCGTCGAGACCCATATTATCGAGCATGATCGCGTCGGCGCCGGCCCGGATCGCCTCGTCAAATTCATCCAGATTCGATACTTCCACCTCGATTTTCATCAAGTGATGCGCGCCGCCGGATGCATTCTGGATGGCCGCCTTGATACCGCCCGCCGCGCGTATGTGGTTTTCCTTGATCAAAATTCCATTGAACAAATTGAACCGGTGATTCGTGCCGCCGCCATGCACAACGGCTTCCTTTTCAAGCCGGCGCATCAACGGCGTTGTCTTGCGCGTGTCGCAAATGCGGACATCGAGATCCGCTACCGCTTCGACGTATCGGGCGGTCAGCGTGGCAACGCCAGAAAGCCGCTGGAGAAAATTGAGCGCCGTTCGTTCGGCCGTCAGCACCGCGCGGGCATCACCTTCAAAAGAAGCCAGTTCATCGCCCCGCATAAAGCGCGTGCCGTCGGAAAAGGCCTGCCAATCCTCGATGCGCGCTTTCATACAGTCAAACGCCATACGGAATACCCCGATTCCGCTCAACACACCGTCCTGCTTGGCTACCAAGCGCGCCCGGCAACGGGTGGACGCCGGAATCGTCCGGTTGGTCGTGATATCCTCATGGCCTATGTCTTCTTCGAGCGCCGCTGTTACCAGGCGCTTCAAGGATTTGTTCATCCCGTGGAGTTCTCCCTTGGATCCTGTTTTCTTTCCGCGATAGGAAAACTTGGCTATCTATACCTGCGGCACACATCAACACGACCGTTGAAACAGGCTCCAACAAATGGGGGATCTTAGCATAGGCGGAAAAAGATTGCGACTTTCCCATTACGATTGGAAAAGTGAAACCGCAAGGACAACGCAGCGCAGCGCTGAAAGTCTATCGTGAATGGCTCGTGGAGATAAATACTTCATGGGAATCTCCGCTTGTCTAAAAGTGTTGAAAATTGGTAGAATAAGTTTGCGGCGGGAGAAGATTCATGTTTGAACAGATTGAGCGGGCGGCGGAAGTCTTGGCGAATCCAAAAGCGGGTTGGGTCAACCGGCGCGACGCCTCGGCATTTCTTGGCGAAGTACTGGTGCGTTCGTTGGTAGCCTTGGTCCGATACCGAAACGACACGGATGAGGATGTGCGCAACGCCGTCGAGAAATATGTGGCGAAAGTTTGTTCCTGCATGCAGGATATTACGAAAAGCCGCGCGTCCGTAGAACACTCACTTGAAGAATTGGCTCAGGCTTGTTCCGAATCGCCCGAAGTCACGGTTACCATGCACGTTCAGGGTTTTGTCGCGGACGTAACACTGCCCAACGGCCATGAACACCGCGTATTCGTTTCCCGGTATTCCGCGGAGAACGGCCCGCCGATGATCCGTGTATTTTCCATCTGTGGCAAACCGACGCCGAAGGCGATTCCCTGGGCGCTGCGGGCCAATATGCAAATGTCGCACGGCGCTTTGGCGATTACCGGCGAAGGACAGGAAGAACAGTTTGCCTTGGTTGACTACTTTCTGGCCAGCGAAGTGACACCTATTGAAATAGCCGCTTCCGTGCGCGAATTCGGCTTTTACGGCGACTGGATTCAGACACGCCTCAAGGAATTGGAGCGAATGCATACTTGAGAGGTTGGGCGCAGACTGTCGAGTCGGAGCAGGCGGCATTTTTTTTACAGGTTATGAGGATATCGGCGATATGCTTGACGGTAAAGACGCCCCGGGCGCTTGGCTGGCGGGGATAAATCTTTCCGGACAAGATCTGCGCGGGGCGAATTTCAGCGAAGCGCGATTGTCCGGCGCGAATCTTTCGGGCGTCGATCTGCGCGGCGCCAACTTGTATCGCTGTTTTCTTGATTTTGCCAATCTGCGCGGGGCAAACCTGGCAAACGCAAACTTGGAAATGGCCGTGCTGGGCGGCGCGGATCTGACCGGCGCGGATTTTGAAGGCGCCAACCTCCAGCGCGCGAACCTGGTCGGTGCGCAAGGCCCACGGGCGCGATTCGTTCGCGCCAACCTTTACTACGCCCGGCCCGGCAACGCGAATTTTCCCGATGCCGTGTTTGATTATGCGCACATCGAACGGACGATTTTCCGGCGCGCCAATCTGGCCGGCGCGTCGTTTGTGGGCGCAGACGGGAACGCCAATTTCGAAAACGCCCATTTGGAAGGCATCCGCCGATGATTTTCCGCGCTTTTCTCTTGAACGTGAACGAAGCCAATGCCTATGTGATCGGTTGCGAACACGAACGCGAAGCCCTGCTGGTAGACGCCGGCGACTTTGACGATCGGATTACGGATTTTCTCCGGGAACACCGGCTCCGCCTGACCGCCATTTTCCTTACACACAATCATTACGACCACGCCAACGGACTCGACGATGCTCTCGTGTATTCCAATGCCATCGTCTATCATGGCGGCGGCCAATCGGGCTTTCGCCTATCGCGACACGTGGGGCATGGCGACACGATTCGCGCCGGCCATCTTGAAGGCCGGGTATTGGCCACGCCCGGCCACACGCCCGACAGTCTCAGTCTCGTGTTCGATGGCCTTGTTTTTACCGGCGACGCCCTGTTCGCCGGCAGTGTCGGCGGGACTGCTTCCGCCCATGCCGCCGTCCAACAAATCGAATGCCTTCGAAAACTCGTACTCACATTGCCGGACGACTATGCCGTATATCCCGGCCACGGTCCTGCCAGCACCATTGCCATCGAACGTCAATACAATCCATTCTTTGTGTGACCCAACGACGTCCAGCCTTTTTGCCGCTACACCGCGATTGCATCGGAATGCTGGGGAGTGTTTTGCACATCTTGGAATCCGGATCCGCGCTTTAGTACCATGCGTATATGAGTGAAAAAAGCCTGTTTACGCAAAACGTTATCGCGATCATTTGGGATTTCGACAAGACCCTGTCTCCGCATTACATGCAGACGCCGCTTTTCGAGGCGTACGGGATAGACGAACGGACGTTTTGGGCGGAAGTGGCCGCGTTGCCCTCGTATTATGCCCGGGCGGGTGTCCGTGTGCAACGGGACACGTGCTATTTGGGGCATTTGATTTCGTATGCGCAAAGCGGCCGTATGCCGGGCCTGACGAACGCCAAGTTGCGGGAGTGTGGCAAGAACATCGGTTTTTTCCCCGGCATACCGGAGTTGTTTGACCGCTTGGGGAATGATTTGGCCGGGGAACCGTTTCGGGAACTGGGATTGCATATCGAGCATTACGTGGTCAGCACGGGGCTGAAAGAGATGATTCAAGGTTCGGCCATTGCCTCTAAATTGGCGGGAATCTGGGCCAGTGAATTTATCGAAACGCCGGCTCCACCCGGTTTCGACGCCTCGCTGCTGCCGGTCCCCGGAGTGATCAGCCAAATTGCGGGTTTTCTCGATCATACGACCAAGACACGGGCTATTTTTGAAATCAATAAGGGCGTGAACCGGTATGAAGGCATTTCGGTCAATGACCGGATCCCGGAAGATGAGCGGCGTGTGCCTTTCAGGAACATGATTTATCTCGCGGACGGTCCCAGCGACATACCCTCATTCTCCGTTGTGCGCAAAGAGGGCGGCATGGCCTATGCCGTATACGACCCGGACTCCCGCGAACAGTTTGCGCAGGCGGTCGCTTTGCAGGAGCAGGGGAGAGTGGATGCCTATGGCCCCGCCGATTATCGTCCGGGCAGCCAGACGGATCTATGGCTGGGACTGCAGGTGCGCCGGATAGCGGAACGCATTTTGGCCAACCGGCGCCAGGCATTCGATCGCCGCGTTAGACGGGGACCGGTCCATATCGAAGAGGGGTAGCGCATCGTGCGGAGCGCACCATGAGGCAACCACTGACATACGTTCTTATCATCAACTGGAACGGCATCGGGCATCTGGCCGAGTGTTTCGACACGCTCCTGGCCGGAACCTATCCTAATGCACGTTTTCTCCTGATTGACAACGCCAGCACGGACGGATCCGTGGCGTTTGTTCGCGAACGTTACGGAGGCGATCCGCGGGTGGACATTCTTGAATTGCCGGAAAACATTGGCTGGTCACGCGGCAACAATGCGGGCATCGAACACGCCATCCGCACAGGCGCCGAATACGTTTTTCTGCTGAACAACGATACCGCCACGGCCCCCGATGCCGTCGCCAATCTGGTGGCGATGGCCGAAGCGCATCCCGACGCGGGCGCCCTTGCGCCGAAGATGCTGATGTATAACGATCCGGCAATTCTCAATTCGATCGGCGTCGAATGTTCGATCATCGCGTCCTCCTGGGATCGCGGAATTGGGCGTTTGGATGGCCCGCGATGGGACGAGACGGTTCCGGTGTTGGGGGCGTGTGGCGGGGCGGCTTTTTTTCGCGTGGAGGCCCTGCGCAAGGCCGGTGTTCTTCCCGTGGATTTCGATATCTATCTTGACGATCTGGATTTGGGATTGCGGATTTGGAACGCGGGGTACCGGGTATTGACCTGTCCCACGGCCCGGATACGGCATAAATTCAGCGCGACCATGGGCCAAGGAGATGCGGCAAAACGAAAGTATTACCTGAACACGCGCAACCGGGCGTATGTGATTATGCGCAACTTTCCGATGTCGCGCTGGCCGCTCGTTAAGGTGGCGTTTCTGATTGGTGAAATACGCGCGGTCGGACGGGCCGTGCTCGATGGCGCCTGGTGGCGCGTTGCGGCGCATATGCGTGCTTGGGGCGCGGCGGTGGCCTATGCGCCAAGCGCCGTGAGGGAACGCATGCGACGACGGCGCGCGGGCCAGTCGCATTGCCGGTTCTGGCCACTGATCCGGAAGGATTGCATGTTTTTCCGGGGCGTCGAATTTCCTGAAAACGGATGGTATGCGGAACGCGATGGACTTCGCCCCATATCCGCGCGCGCGCGGTTGAAAGTTGGCGCCGGAAGGTTGCGGGTCGTCAGCGTGAATTGTTATCCTGCCTGTGGCGCCGTATCCATTGAAGTTTTCGCCCATGGGCAGCGTATCACCGTTATCGAAACGCGGGATCGAGATGAATGTGTGCTGGAAACATCCGCGGGTGAACTCGAATTTGTCGCGCGGCGCATTTTTTATGCCGAAGAAACCGGCGAACCGGCCGATTACGGCGGCTGGCTGTCCATAAAACCGGTAGAGTGTTCTTGAACGAGACGTGGTAGTTACGTTGCATTACTTTCTTGGTTTGTAATTTCTGTGCGTGGCGCGTAGAAGTTGAAATCAAAGAAAGTATACCCTTGCTTGAGGTATCGCGGGTGATCCGCGTTATGGATGGTATGACCCAAACGGATTTTCAAGCCTATTTGGACGTGCGCCGGACGCTGATTGACAAGGCGCTTGCCCGGGTGTTGCCGCCCGCTATCCGGGAGCCGAGAAATGTCCATGCCGCCATGCGGCACGCGGTTCTGGGCGGCGGCAAACGGTTGCGTCCCATTCTGAGCATGGCCACCAGTGAAATGCTGGAACTGCCCCGGGAACGCGCCATGCCCTGTGCTTGCGCCGTCGAACTGATTCACAACGCTTCATTGATACTGGACGATTTGCCGTGCATGGACAATGCCGCGGAACGTCGCGGCAAACCGTGCGTGCACGTGGCGTTCGGCGAGGCGACGGCCCTGTTGGCCGTGATGGGACTGATTGCGCTGTCTTATGAATTGTCTGCCCGCGAATGCAATTCGAAAGTAGTTGCCTGTCTGGCGGCGGCCATGGGAACATCGGGGCTTGTCGCGGGCCAGCAAGCCGATCTGGCCTTGACCGGAAACGGGATTTCCATTGCCGCCATCGAGGAAGCGCACGATGGAAAATCGGCCGCTCTTTTTGTGGCCGCCACCCATGCGCCCGCTTTGCTTGCCGGCGTGGATTCGACCGGATTGGATGCTTTGGAAACGTATGCCCGTAACTTGGGCTTGGCCTTTCAAATCACAGACGACCTGCTCGACGCCCAGAATGGCCTGGAGGACGCGGGTAAAGACACCTTTGTGTCGCAACTGGGCGCGGAAGGCGCCCGTAGCCGGGTCGAACAACTTGTCACGACGGCGAAAGACGCACTCGAACACTGGGGCATGCGCGCCGATGCGCTGCGTATGATGGCCGGTTATGTTGGCGCACGGTCGCGGTAGCGGTTGGGGCATTTATGTGCGCCTCGCGGGGATTGTTCTCCTGATAGGCGCATCCATCTATGCCGGCTTATGGCTTGGGGAAAAATCGGTCCGATTTCCGGAAGACCGGCCCTTACAACCCGCACGACAGGAAGAGGCGCAACAACAATCCGAAACCCCCAAACTTCCGCCTCCCCCCGTCTATTGTTTTATCCATATTCCAACGGGCGCGGGACAGAGCATTGCGCTGGCCGAAATCGGAATGGCCGCAAAAGCCGGCATCCATCAATTCATTATTGATGTGCCTCTTCCGTGGGAAGGGGATGCGGGCATTTTTCTCGATCCCATCGCCAAGGTGCGCCAAACCGATCCCGAAGCGTCCATCATACTCTATGTCCGCGTGGATCCGCCTTCCGCTTGGATCCAGGCCCATCCGGATGAAGTCGTACAAAAACCGGGCCAGGAACCGGCATCGGTATCGCTGGCCTCGCCTACATGGCGGCGGGATGTTCGCGCGGCGCTTGAAGGCTTCGTAACCGGCGTCAAGGCCTCTCAAGAAACGGAACACATTCTGGGGTATGTCGTGGGGGGGCTCGAAGAGGGCGGATGGAACCACGGCGCCATTTACGACATATCGCCCGCCAATGTGCGCGGCTTCCGTTCTTGGTTGCAGGCGGTTTATAAAGAACCATCCGCCCTTCAGCAGGCATGGGGGGAGGCCGATGCCGCGTTCGACACCGCGGCCATTCCCGATATGCCCGGATCTCCGGCGGGGTGTTCCATGTTTTGGGACGCCGGTGAAATGCAGGCGCGCGCGGATTTTTTGCGTTACACGTCGGAAATCACAGCCGAAGTCATTCTCGAACTGGCCGCCCACGTCAAGAAACTGGCCGGTTCAGACTGCAAGGTCTATGCGCCGTATGGCTACACGTTTGAAATGGCCGACAGCGCTTCGGGGCATTTTGCGTTGGGCAAACTTCTGCGCGGCGCGATAGACGGATTCGTAAGCCCGGTTTCGTACATTGACCGCGGCTTGGGCGGTGTGGGCGGATTGATGGGGCCCGCCGACAGCGCCCGGCTGCACGGTAAAGATTGGATCTTGCTCGACGATACACGCACGGGACTGGTGTACGATCCGGCCACCGGCGCCGTTTCCCGGCCCAAAAACCTGCGCGCCGAAGACGTCTATGCCGTTCAGCAACGGAATTTTACCACCGCTCTCGTACACGGGATGGGCTTGTCGTGGGCGGATCCCGAAGGCGATGGCTGGTTGCACGATCCCGACATGTGGCCGCGCTTTGCCAAAATGAAGTCCATCTATCAGACGATTCAGGCCGATTCTCCGCCGGACGAGGTCCCGAAGCCGCTAATGGCGGTTGTTGTTGATGAAAACAGCCGCTTTTACATGCACGGCGCATCGGATAACGTCGAAGTGTTGTTATGCCAAGTCCGCGACAGCGCCGCCCGGGCCGGCATTCCTACACGTTATTATCTGCTTTCGGATGTCTTGGAAGATCGGACGCCCCCGGCAAGTGTCTACCTGTTTCTGAACACCTTCAAACTCGGCACGGACGACCGCGGGCAACTGCACCGGATACTCGAACGAAACAAGGCCGCGGCGATTTGGCTGTACGCGCCCGGCTATATCGCCCAATCGGCTTCGGCAGAGAACATTTCGGCGACAGTGCGTATACAGACCAAAATGTTCGAGGGTTCCGCGCGCAGTGGCTCGCAGGCCCTATTACCCGGGCGATGGATCAACAAGGATGAGCCGTTCGGGGCGGATCTCGATTGGTCCCCGCTTTTTTATATTGACGATCCGTCGGCGGACGCGCTCGCGAAATACCGCGTATCGGGCAAAGCCAGCATCGCCGTTCGTTTCTTTCCGGAAGGGTGGTCGTCCATTTTCTGCGCGGAACCCGGTCTTTCCACGGCCATGCTCCGCGAGATCCTTTGCATTCTCGAATTGCCGCTCTCTTTTCAGCCGGGATCGCTGCGGTTTCTCGACACGGCCCGATTCGCTCCCAATCTAATTGCCATTCACGCCAAGGAAAGCGGCGAGCGCATACTCGATCTCGATCGGACAAGCGACATCCAGGATCTGCTGTCCCCGGACATTGGATGGCCCCGCAAGCGGTCGGTTACCATTCCGCTCAAAACCGGGGACACCCGATTATTGAAACTCACGCCCATCGAAGAAATCGAAGAACAACCGGCGCAGGAACAAGCGCCGTTATAGCATGGAAAAGGGGAGGAGTCTCGCATGAAACCCAATGCGGTAGCCGTCTTGGATGTCGGCAAAACGAACAAAAAGGTATGTCTATACGACCGGCGGTTTAACGTCCTCGCCGAGGACCGCCGCCAAGTGCCGCCCCGGGAAGTAGATGGTCTGGAAGTGGACGACACCGATACCCTTCTGGCATGGTTCCGGGATGCCTTGAAGCGTCTGGCGGGGCAGGCCGATATCCGGGCCATCGCCATTACAACGCACGGCGCGACGGTTGCCTTGCTCGACGGCGAAGGACGCCTCGCACATCCGGTTGTCTCGTACAGCGCCGCAAAGGGAGTGGAGGTACAGGAAGCGTTTTATAAGGAGTTCGGCAGCCGGGAGGCGTTGCACCGCGTGACAGGCACGCCTGATGTCGGATTCGCGAACATGGCGAAAATCCTCTACTACCTCAAAACGAGGCGCCCCAAGGCGTGGGCAGCCGCACGGCACGCCCTTTTCTTCACGGGCTACCTCGGCCATGAATTGACCGGCGCGTACGGCATGGAACCGACCTATGCGGGCAACCATTGCTATCTTTGGGATTTCACCCGAAACACCTGGAGCGAGGTCGCCGTAAAACTCGGCGCCGATGTTCTATTCCCCAAAACATTCGGCAAGGCGTGGGATTGCCTGGGTGTCGTGAAGCCGGAATGGGCGGCAGCCTGCAGAATACCGGCGGATTGCAAAGTCACTTACGGTATCCACGATTCAAACGCCAATTATCTGCCCTATCTCGCCCGCGGTTACGATGATTTCCTGCTGAATTCGACCGGGACGTGGTGCGTGCTGATGCGTCCGTCGCCAACAGCTGATTTGTCAGATGACGAAATCCGGGCAAAAGTCCTGTTCAACATGGACGTCTTCGGACGGCCGGTGCGAACATGTATTTTCCCAGCTGGCATGGAATACGACACGTTTCGTTCATTTACGGACCTTGCCGATCAGACCAGCGTGGACGATGTGCGCCGTGTCGTGGCGGAAAAACGCTTGTTTGTGGTTCCCGGGGTGTTACCCGACGCCAGCGCCTTTCCCGGTTCGAAACCGCGCGTGATCAACGGCAGCCAGGCGCATCCGCTCGAAACGCTCAAGACCTCGCCGGGCAAACCCCTGACGCCCCTCGGCCAGTCATACTACGCCGCGCTGAACCTGAGTCTTGCGCTGGCCACACGCAAAATGCTGTCATGGTGCGCCGTAAAACACGGAACAACCATTTTCATCGAGGGCGGATTTGCCAAGAATATGGCATATTGTGAATTGCTCGCCACACTATGTCCCGATCAACAATTCGTTTTGACGAATGTCAAGGAAGGGACTTCGTTTGGGGCGGCTTTGACCGGGTGGATGTGCGCCGAAGGCCTGTCGCTCGAATCCGTCGGCCGCGAATTCGACATCGAAACCACGCCGGTCGCGCGCCGGGATTATGGAAATCTGGATGCCTACCAGGAGGCATTCCAAACCTTGTTGTGACGGCATGCGCCATGGAAATCCTGATTGACATTCGCGGCCTTGACGTACAGTTTGGATTGAAGGAAGGGACGATCCGCGCGGTCAACGGAGTCAATCTTGCATTGCCGGCGAAACGGACAATGGGCATCGTCGGCGAAAGCGGCTGCGGCAAGAGTATTATGGCCCGGGCGATACTCGGCATTTTACCGCCGCGAGGGCGTATCACGGCGGGCCGCATCCTGCTCGCGCCGCGCCACAACGGCGCCGGAAATCCCATTGATCTCGCCGCCCTGCCACCGTCGAGCCGCGCCATGCGCAAGATCCGCGGCGCAGATATCGCGATGATTTTCCAGGAACCAATGACTTCCCTGTCGCCCGTTCATACCGTCGGCAATCAGATTATGGAAGGAATCCGCCTGCATCAGCGCGTCTCGAAAACGGAAGCGCACGACCGCGCGGTTGAGATGCTGCGCTTGGCCGGCATTCCGATGGCCGAGCGCCGTGTGGACGCCTATCCGCACGAATTGTCCGGCGGATTGCGCCAGCGCTGCATGATTGCGATGGCGTTGGCGTGCAAGCCGCGCCTGTTGATTGCCGACGAACCGACAACGGCGCTCGACGTAACCATTCAGGCGCAAATCCTCGATTTGATTGACCGCCTGCAGTCTGAACTGGGAATGGCCGTGATGATGATTACCCACGACCTCGGCGTCATGGCTGAAACCGCCGACGAGGTTGCGGTCATGTATCTGGGGCGCATCGTCGAGCAGGCGCCGGTGAACCGCATTTTCGATCATCCCATGCATCCGTACACAAGAGGGTTGCTCGCCTCGATTCCACGTGTCGGCAAGGGAAACGCCGCACGATTGGCGGCCATTCCTGGTTCGGTGCCGGATCCGTTTACGATGCCGACGGGTTGCGCATTCCATCCGCGTTGCGCGCAGGCGATTCGGGGGATGTGTGACGCAGGCAATCCACCCCAGGCGCGATTGGCCGGTCCGGAGCACCGCGTTGCCTGCCATCTCTACCCTGGCGAAGCAATAAACCTGGATTCGGCAATCGAATTTCGAGTCCTGTGAGCAAGCGGTAGACGTCGTGGACCTTGTGGACGAAATGGACAAGAAAACCAATCTCCTTGCGGATGAAGTCCACCGCGTCCACAAGGTCCACGACGTCCAGAAGTAAGAACATAGAATCCGATCTTGGCTTCGTCCTCTACGGATGATTGGCTTGAGCCGTTTTGCGCGTAAACATGTTATACTTTGCACATGTGGAAGATGACGTTTTGGCGGTATTTGCGGTATTCGATTCCCTATTGGCGCCTGATCTTGGCGTCTATCGGATGCGGCGTGCTGAAATTCAGTCTGGCGTTGGGGCTGCCCGCCAGCCTGAGTTTCGTAACCAAGTATGTCGTCGTGGACGACTTGTCCGCCACGGAAAAAATTGTCCGGCTGTTTATCATTCTGGGACTGCTTACGGCGGCGCTTGCCGTGCGGACTCCCATAACGTATTGGCGTTCGTATTGGGCGTCGCGCGCATGTTCCCTAACGATTTTCGACATTCGCATGGACGTCTTCCGGCATGTTCAGCGGTTGAGCCTCGCCTTCCACAACCGGCGGCGCAAGGGTAATCTTACCGCACGCATCATCAGCGATTTGAACGATGCGCAAGGGCTGCTCGGCGAAGGGGTGATCAATGTCGCCATGGATTCCATTTTCCTGTGCGCGACGGCGCTGTTCCTTTTGTTTCTGGACGCGCAACTTGCCGTTGTCAGTCTGTTCACGTTGCCGCTCTACGGCATTGTGTATTACCGCATGAATCCAAAATTGCGCCACGCCGCCTCGCAGGTCCAGAAGGAGATGGAGGAAATGGCGGGCGAAGTGACCGAGAAATTGGGCGCCATCCAGGTCGTCAAGGCCTTTGTCCGCGAGGAAGCCGAGGCCGAACGGTTCCGGGATCGGCAGCGGCGTTATTTTGACCGGGTTATCGCCCGTATCCGTCTGCGAACCACCTTGACCTCCATCGCGGAATTTCTCCAGTCCTTCGGCCCACTTGTCGTCATCTGCTTTGGGGGATATCACGCCATTCAGGACACGGCCTATTTGCCCAAGTTGATCCTCTTCTACGGTTTCATTCAGCATTTGTATCTTCCTACAAGGCGTTTGGCCGATTGTTCCGCGGTCATCCAGGAAAAACTCGCCGCGGTGGATCGTGTTTTCGAACTGCTGGACGCCGAACCGGATATTCAGGATCGCCCCGGCGCGCCGGCGCTGCCGACCATCGAAGGACGGCTTGTCTTCGACAAAGTCACTTTCGGATACCAGCCGGGAAACCCGGTCCTGCGTGATATTTCCTTTGCCATCGAGCCGGGGCAAGCCGTTGCCATTGTGGGCCGTAGCGGAGCCGGCAAAACGACGCTCGTCAATCTCGTGCCGCGATTCTACGATACCTGGAGCGGCGCGGTTTTCGTGGACGGCCACGACATCCGCAACGTTTCCGTCAAATCGCTGCGCAGCCGCATCGGAATGGTCTTGCAGGACACCATCCTGTTTGCGGGATCCATCCGCGAAAACATTCTCTATGGCCGTCCGGGCGCGACGGACGAAGAAATGCGGCGGGCGGCGCGCATGGCCCATGTGGATGAATTCGTCGAGGCGATGCCCATGGGATACGACACGCCCATCGGCGAACGCGGCGTCACGCTGAGCGGAGGACAAAAGCAGCGCATCAGTATTGCGCGCGCATTTCTCTGTGACCCGCGCATTCTGATCTTGGACGAGGCCACGTCCAACCTCGATTCGCGCGCGGAATCCATCATTCAGGATGCGCTGAAGACGCTCATGCGCGGACGCACGACGCTGGTCATCGCACACCGTCTCTCGACAGTCGTGGACTGCGATTTCGTCGTTGTACTCGACGACGGGCGCCTGATTGAACTGGGGCCGCATGAAGCCCTTATCCGAAACGATTCCTTGTACCGCCGGCTTTGCGAGGAACAGTTCGGCCACGTCCGTCTGGACACATTCACCGGCGCGATTGCCTAAGATATGCGGGCAACCGGCAACTCGTCCCAGCGGGTGGTGTATCGCCGCGAGAGACGGCGCTGGCGCATTTTCCATGGCCGTGCGATGCCGGTTGCCGCAAACGCCAACGTGTCGCGTCCCCATTCGCCGTTGATACGGTCCACGGCGCGCATGAGCCGTTCGGATCGCGCGTCGTCCACGGCAAAGAGATCGCCCTGAACCGGGCTGTCCGGCACGATGCCGGCCAACATGACGCCAGCCCGCTTGTAGTGGTAACCGGATCGAAAGACTTCATTTAGCCCGTCCGACGCCGCCCGGAGCAAGGCGGGGGTGTGTGATGTGGGCGCGGGAAAGGTCCGCAATGCCGCATTGGCGTATTGGGGCTGATCCGGCTGGAACGGATTGGTCATCAGAAACACGTGCAGCAGGTGCGCCCGCGAATGTTGCCGCCGGAGTTTTTCCGCGGCGCGCGCCGTATACGCGCAAAGGGCTTCACGCAGCGCCGAAAAATCCGACACCGGCCCGCCGAACGTGCGCGAACACACGATCGCCTCCCGGAGCGGGGGATCGCTTCCCAACGGATAACAGACGACGCCGCGCAGTTCCAGCGCCGTGCGCATGACGCATACGTTGAAGCGCCGCCGTAGCCGGTCCGGTTCCATCCGCGCGAGATCCAGCGCCGTGCGCACACCCATGCGTTCCAGCGCCGCCTTGAGACGCATCCCCACACCCCATACGTCTTCCACGGGCAGCGAGGCCAGACGTTCTTCCGGCGACGGTTCCTCGCGCCAATTCAATACGCCCCCGGCGCCCAAACCGCGCTTGGCCAGTTTGTTGGCCGCCTTGGCCAGCGTCTTGGTCGGGCCTATCCCGATGCTTACCGGGATACCCGTCCAGCGGACTACCCGCCCGGCCAGTTCCCGCGCCATTTCCGAAAGGCCGTCCAGCGGAAAAGCGGACAAAGAAAGGAACGCCTCGTCAATGGAGTACACCTCCACCTCGGGCGCGCTGGCCGCCAGCACTCCCATCACCCGCCGCGACATGTCGCCATACAGCGGATAGTTCGAGGAACACGCCTGCACGCCTTTGCGCGCCATGATTGTTTCCCATTGGTGAAAAGGCACGCCCATCGGAATGCCCAGCGCCTTCGCTTCGCTGGAACGCGACACGATGCATCCGTCATTGTTCGACAACACCACCACCGGACGTCCGTGCAGCGACGGATCGAAAACCCGCTCGCAGGACACGTAGAAATTATTGCAATCCACCAGCGCAAACATCGGTACGCCTGCCCATATTTCCGATAAAACGCCCGTTTTCAGGCCATTTCAAGTCAAGATCCTGTGGTGAAGAAAACAGTACAACATTGGGCCGCCAGCATCCAAATGAACCTTCTGCCGGATCTATTGAATGGGCCAGCCGCCTCCGTTTTCAATAGTGGCGTCAATCCGGCGCATGGTGGCAATGGTCTCGCGTAGCGCGGCTACGATTTGCGCGTACCGGCCAATGTCCTTGGCCTCGATATACCCGGCCGTCACGCCGTTCACGGCGACGATGAAGTCTGGCGCGCCGCAGGCCACGCGTGTCGGCTCGTTGGTGGCCACGACATGCTTTCCCATCGCCTCGGCCAGCGCTTGCAAGGCGGGCCGGTGCGTGTGCTCGGTGGCGCGGCCTGCCGCCAGTCGCTTTTCGATGTCCTTGAGATAACGCGTTATCGGGTTCATGCCGGCGCTGTTGCTCCCCGTATTGATCACGGGTGCGATTATGGCATGGAGAACGGACGGCTGCAAGGCGCACCATGATTTGCCGCCGAGTTATTTCAGCCGCATACGGCCCTGCAAGGCATGCGAGAGGGTGATGTCGTCGGCGAATTCAAGACCGCTGCCGGTGGATACGCCCTGCGCGATGCGCGTGACGGCGATACCGAGCGGGGCAATCAGGCCGGAGAGATACATCGCCGTGGCGTCACCTTCCGCAGTGGCGTTTGTGGCAACGATAACTTCCCGGATTGCGCCGCTTTCGAGCCGTTTCATGAGCGCATCTATGCGCAGTTGCGACGGGCCGATGCCGTCCAGCGGACTCAGCGCGCCGTGCAGGACGTGATACAGGCCGCGGTAGTGGCCGGATTTTTCGAGTGCGATCGCGCCCGCAGGACGCTCGACGACACACACCACGCTCCGGTCGCGGCGCGGGTCTTCGCATACGGGGCACGGGTTGGTCTCGGTCAGGTTGCAGCACACGGAGCATTGGGTGATGGCCCGGCGCGCGGTCACGATGGCTTGGCTCAAGGCTGCGGCCTCGTCTTCCGGGGCGCTCAGCAGGTACATGGCAAGCCGTTCGGCGGAACGTTTGCCGATGCCCGGCAGGTTGAGCAAAGCGTCAATCAATGCCTGCATCGCGGGCGACTGGATCAGCATGGGGCTTCCCTGTGCGCGGGGTGCATTCTATCGCGCAACCGCGCCGGATAGAATCTGATCGCGCATTTGTTTCCATTCCTCGGTCTTGGCCACACGCGTCATGACGTCAACGCGGTCTAGAAACACGAACCCGTCCAGATGATCGGTTTCATGCTGGATAATGCGCGCCAGTAGATCTTCGGCCTGAAAATCGAGCGGCTTGCCACGAAGGTCCTGCGCCCGCACGCGAATCCGTTTGAACCGCTGGACCGGCGCGTAGACTTGCGGCAGGCTCAGACAACCCTCTTCAGCCGTCTCGCTGCCCTCGCCATCCCCAAATTCCGGATTGACGAGGCACATTTCAATATTCTTTTCCGGTTCGCGCAGGACGAACAGACGGAGCGATTCCCCAATTTGAGGAGCGGCCAGCCCTACTCCATCAAATTCCTCCATCGTCTCTAACATCTCCTCCGCCAACCCCCGCAGTTTGGGCCCAAATTCGGTTACGGGCGATGCTTTGCGTGCGAGCCGTTCATCGGGGTAAAGGAGAATCTCACGAGTGGTCATACATTCGTACCTTTAAATTTTCATCCGTCTGTAACAACACAAATCCTATCACGCGCCATTCCCCGCGCGCAAAATAAGCCGAAAAATCGTACCGGCATCGAATCCGCGGCGGTTATTACGGTATACTCCGCGGAACGGAACAGGGATTGGACGGAGGTTTGAAACATGGCCGATGAGATCGCTTATGCCATTCATGGCGACGACATGCAGCTTGTGGAGATTGAACTGGATCCGGGCGAGGGTGTTCTGGCGGAAACGGGCGCGATGTGTTTCATGGAGGACGGCATCCAGATGGAAACGTCCACGGGCGGCGGCCTGCTCAAGGGATTGAAGCGTGCCGTTACGGGTTCCGGATTCTTTATTACGACGTTCCACAACATGGGGCGTAACGTGAGCCATGTGGGTTTCGCCGCGCCGTATCCGGGCAAAATCGTCCCGCTGGATCTCGGAAAGCTCGGCGGGACATTCATCTGTCAGAAAGACGCCTTCCTCTGCGCCGCGCAAGGCACCGACATAGACATCGCTTTCACAAAGCGGATCGGGGCGGGTCTGTTCGGCGGGGAAGGGTTCATCCTGCAACGCCTGACCGGCAGCGGGCTGGCCTTTGTTCATGCGGGCGGCACGATCATCCGGAAGGAACTGCGCGCGGGTGAATCGCTGCGCGTGGATACGGGCTGCCTGGTGGCGATGGCGCCGTCGGTCAATTACGACGTTCAGTTCATCGGTGGGTTCATGAACGCGTTGTTCGGCGGCGAGGGCCTTTTCTTCGTGAATCTTACCGGGCCGGGACTTGTATTGTTGCAGAGTCTTCCTTTTTCGCGTCTGGCGGACCGCATCCTGGCGGGCGTGAAATCGAATCGCGACGAAAAGCGCGGCAGCGTACTCAACAATCTCTTGGGCGGAGACCGTTAGGATCGCGATGGACTGGCACGGAATGGCATTTGAAACAAACGAAAAACGTTATGTCGTCGCGTGCCACGTGTTGTGGCGCGAGTTGTGTTACTACGCGGCGATGGCCCCGCATATCTACCAGTTTCGCTTTCTCAAGCAGGGGTTGCACTGCGTTCCGGACGTTCTCCGCGCCGAGGTGCAGAAAGCCATTGATTCGGTCGAGGAGGAACATGCCGGCGCGACGGGCGACGGCATCCAGGACCGCGTGGGCGCGATCCTGATCGGCTACGGCCTGTGCAGCAACGGCATTGTCGGAGTAAAGGCGCGAACGATTCCGCTGATCGTGATGCGCGGCCACGATTGCATCACGTTTCTGCTCGGTTCGAAGGAGCGGTACCGGGAGTATTTCGACACGCATCCCGGCACCTACTGGTACAGCCCCGGCTGGATCGATACGAGTACCCAGCCGGGCAAGGAGCGCTACGAACGCGTACTGAAACACTATACGGAGACCTATGGCGAGGAAAACGCGCAATACCTGATGGAAGCCTCCGAGAACTGGATGACCAGTTACAACAACGCGGCGTATGTAGATTTGGGTGTAGGCGATTCGGAACGTTATAAGGCCTACACGCGCGCGTGCGCGGAATGGCTGCATTGGAATACCGAGTTCATCGAGGGGGATCCGGGCCTTGTCCGGCGTTTTCTCGAAGGGCCGTGGGACGACGAGGATTTCCTGGTCGTTCAACCCGGCCAGACCATCGTGCCCTCGCACGACGAGCGCGTGATCGCCGCGGAAGGGACATAAGATGGAACGCTGGGTGGACGGCAAACGGTTATATGAAGGCCGGGTCGTGTCGTTGCGTGTCGGCAACGTCGAACTCGATGACGGCACGGTAGCTCTACGCGAAGTGGTGGAACATCCCGGCGGCGTGGCCGTCGTGCCGGTCAAGGGCGACCGCGTCGTTCTGGTCCGCCAGTTCCGCATTGCCATCGGCGAGGACATCCTCGAACTGCCCGCCGGCAAATTGGAAGAGGGCGAAGATCCCGATGCGCGCGGCCGCGCGGAACTCGAAGAGGAAACCGGTTTCCGCGCCGGGCGCATGATATCCGCCGGTTCCATTTACGCCACGGTCGGGTACTCGTCCGAAGTCATTTATCTCTATCTCGCCTTCGATCTCGAACATGTCGGGCAGAACATGGAGTTCGACGAGCGGATTGATATTGTCGAACTGCCGGTGGCCGATATCGAGGCGCGCATCGCCGACGGAACCATCCGCGACGCCAAGACGATCATCGGTTTGCAATCCCTCCTCCGGCATCTTGCCTGACGCGACCCTGCTTCGATGCGGCGTGGGAATGCGAGGAAACCGCCCGTTCGCAACTGTAATTTGGACAAGAACGATCCGAAGTTCGCTAAAACCGGTTTTTGTATCCATGCGCGCATTGCGGTAGGTTTGTTTCGTTGGGCAAACCGGAATTTGGAACGCAAGGAGCGACGCCATGGGATACGTGATGCTGAAATGGGTCTTTCTGATGGGGATAACCGTCCTGTTCATGCCGGCCCTGAACGCTTTTGCCGCGACGGAGGCATTGGAAAACGGTTTCCTCCATCACGGCGTGGCGACTCCCGTGAGCAACCATCGTGGAACCGTGGCTACCGTAGACGGCGAGGGCCATGATGTGGTGCTCGTCTGGCTGTTTGATCACCGGGGCGGCTATGCGCTGCTGATGATTGACGCCGAGACCGGCAAGAGCGAACAGATTCCCATGCCGTTCCCGCCAGGCGGCGATTGTCCCTATGCTTCCATCCTCTCGAGCAAGAACAAGTTCTACACGCATTTCAACAGTTACTTCGCGGAATTCGATCCGGCCAAGCGCGCGTTCACGTTTTCCGCGAAGACCACTCCCCAGATGGCCATGGGGATGACGGAAGACGACAACGGCGTCATTTGGTCGGTTACATATCCGGACAGCGGCGTCGTGTCTTTCGATCCGGCATCGCGCAAATTCAAGGATTTCGGCTCCGTTTACAGCCAGAACTGGAAACAATATCAACGCTATGTGGCCGCCGACGACAAAGGCTGGATCTATTTCGGAATTGGCAGCACCGCCAGCCAAATCGTCGTCTTCGATCCCAAGACTGGAAAAGGGACGCCGATGCTTCCCGAATCCGAACGCAAAGTGACGAGCGGTTACGTCTTTCGCGCCACGAACGGCAAGGTCTACGGACACGGCGGCAACGACGGCCCGGACGGCTGGTATGAGTTTTACGAGGGCCGGGGGGTAAAGATTGCAACACCGGATCGGCCCGGCGACGGCAGCCCGAACGGCACGATTCCGCAAGTCGAAAAAAAGCCGGTTATCACCGACAGCCAGTCCTTGTTTCACCGCGAATTTCCCGATGGCAAAAGACTTCGGGTATGTGACCTTGTGGACCGCGTCCTTATCGTGGACGATCCCAAGACGGGCGGTTTCAAGCAACTGACGTTCGATTATACGAGCGAAGGCGCGCACATCATGGGCGTGGCGGCCGCGCCGGACGGCACAATCTGCGGCGGCACCGCGTTCCCGATGCGCTTCTTCAGTTACAACCCAAAGACGGATACGTGGATCAACCGAGCAAGTTACGGGCAATGGAACACAGTTGCGCGGCAGGGCGAGCATTTCTTCGTCGGCGGCTACGGCGGCGGATTCTTGTTGGAATGGGACCCAGCCAAGGAATGGGTTGCGACCGAAAAAGACAAGCCCGAATCCAATCCGTTGTTTCTCACGGAATGCAGCCCGCCCATTCACCGGCCGCACGATCTCCTCGCCCATCCCGACGGAAAGCGCCTGATACTCGCCGGTACGCCCGGCTACGGCTATACGGGCGGCGGGCTGTTGTTCTGGGATCGGGAGACAAAATCGAGAACGCTTGTCGAGCACATGAATATCCTGCCGGAACACTCAACCATGAGCCTTGTGGCCCTTCCGAACGAGAAATTACTGGGGGGTACAACAACAAGCCCCGGCACGGGCGGAGAAAAAAAGGCGAAGCAGGCCGAACTCTATATCATGGACATGGCATCCAAACAGATCGATTGGCACGAAGCCGTTTTCCCCGGCGCACAGGAATATACGGACCTGCACGCCGCGTCCAATGGACTGGTTTACGGTATCGCGGACAGGATTCGCTTCTTCGTATTCGACGCCGAACGGCGCAAGGTGATCCATGAAGAAGTCACGACCGGCTCCTTCGGACCGTCCAGTTATCAACAGGGGCCGCGCGTGTTTGTGAGCGATGCCGGCGGGACGCTGTATATGCTGTTCGCAAAAGGCATTGCCCGCGTGGATCTTGCCACCCACGCCATTACGATGCTGGCCGAATCGCCCGTGCCCATCGGTCCCGGCGGCGACATTCTCGACGGCCGCATCTACTTCGGCAGCGGCTCGCACCTCTACAGTTACAAAATCCCCGAAACGGGAAAGACATGAAACCTTTCGGAATGAAATCGCGCGGCTGGCGGGCGCATGCGCCGCTTGTCGCGGTCGTGTTGCTGATCGCGGCCGGCGTACGGCTTTATCAACTCGGCCAATTGTCGCTCTGGTACGCGGTGAGGACGACATCCATGCTCCGTCGTCAGTGTTCCTTTTCGATTTGGAAGCGACGGGAACACCAGGCGCGGTTTCAACCACCGATACGTCGCATCAAGTGGAAGTTTCCCGTATCGTCGCAACGCTCGCCGCGCCAGAAAAGGCCGGGGGAGAAGCCTTGGCGGCTTTCATAAACGAAGACGAAAAACCCCAGCGAATTTTTTTTGAAACCTACGCGGCGGATGCTGTGTGCCGCGCCCAGCATTTTGACCGCGCCCTTGCCCAAGACAGCCGGTGGCGTGTTCAACCCTATCGCGATCGTGAAAAGGCTCGATTGGCGATGCACACCCGTGTGGACGCTGCCAGCCATCCCGCCGATCTCATTTCTCAGACGATCGTGCTGCCTCGTGGCACGTATGGGATATTCGTCGAACGCCTGATGACCGGGGAGATCTATCCTTCGCCCACATCCGACTTTGTGATTCGGGTGGACGGCGCCGAGTTTCGCGTGACCGGCGGGGGGGAGAAACTGCGTGGAGGGTGGATGTGGCGCCGGGTTGGACAATGGGAAAACAGCCAGAGCGGCGAATCGGTTGTCAGCGTGGCCGCTGATGATCCCGCCCACCGTCCCGAAGCCCTCGGCACCATCAGCACCCTCGCTTTTGTTCGCGAGGAACCTGACGTATCGGGCCGTGAAACACCGCTCATCTCACAAGGCTCCAAGGTGGTTTACCCAGGCAAAACCGAAACGATTACGATCCCGACGGTTTCCGGAATGAGCCGCCTCTACTGCACGGTCGCCCTTCCCAGGGATTGCGCCGTTGCGACGGTGGCATTGCCTGTTTCATGCGAATAGATCTTCGTGTGGGAAAAATTTGGGTGGTTGTTCGGCGATAGGACCCTCGAAATGTCTTCCAAGGACATCCACGGGCTTCCTAACTCCACAACGCTATCGCGCATTGGGCCGGATGCAGCCGACATAAACCGATGCGGCGTGTTTATCGCCGGGATCGTTTTCGTGCTGCGAGTACCAACTGACGAGGAACGAGGGGACTTGTCCGCCATCTTCCGGCGGAACAACGATGAGACCAGGATAGGAGGTATCGCCGCCGCTGGGCAGAGTGATCAACTCGGAAAGCGTATCGCCTTCGATTCGCCAGAATCGTGTCCGGTAGCCTTCATCTGTCTTGGCGCGTCCTCCGACAACGAACCAGTCCTTCCATAGGCCGAACACCGGCGCATGCACCAATACGCCCGAGTCGGTTTCGCGCCACTCGGTCATTTCAGGATTGCTTCGCAGCCAGAAAGACGTGCCCGCTCCATTGCCGGTGCGCGAAAACAGCCACACCCCGCCTTCGGGCGGAAAATGGATATCCGCCTCTCCCGCCTTGTGTGCTTTTGTTGCGCAACTGACCATTTCCCATTCGAGGCCGTCCTTCGAACGAAGCAACCGTGTTTCCCGGGCGTCCGGCGAGGGGCGGCTCGCGGTATAGGCGGCGCTGTAGAAAAATCCGCCGTGCCATCGAACCCGCCAAAGCCACCAACCCGATTCATACACACCTTGAATCTTCGACCAGTTCACGCCATCCGCCGTCTTCGCGAAATACGACCGCACACAGCCGCGATCCGGCAAGCCGTGATCCATCTTGTGTTCGAGATTCCATGTGCCAAAGTAGCAATAAAGCGCGGTATCGTCCGATACGAAATGGGGATCACGGTCGTCTCCAAAGGTATCAAGCGTCGCGCACGCTTCCCATGTCTTCAGATCCGCGCTTCGCATAATACGGATTTCTCCGTCCATGGACATGTGTGTTGCGCCATGCCGGAAACAAAGATAGTACGCATCATTCCAGCGAATCAGGTCCGTAAAGGCGTTATGCCGGCCATCGTCAAACGCCTTCGTCATCCACTCAAGGCTTGCTTCGCCATGCGCCGACAGACACCCCAGCATCAGGAAACACACGAAATACGACAAACGCGCCATGACCGTTACTCCCAAATCTTATTCATATCCCTTATACACAGCAATGAACGCATTACATTCATGCGATTTTCCATTCGTTTTCCCATAATCCATCCGGCCGGCGGCACGGCCTGTCGGCCGGAAACAGAAAATCAGTAAACCGGCGCCTACACAATGTCGAGGAATGTAAACAACGCAAGCAGATAGACTGATCCGCCCACAAGGGACGGAATACAGCAACCAAGGATTAGGGGGATAGCCACAAGGAACCGCGAACGGGTCAGCAGCAGATAAGCGGACGCGGTTCCCAACAGCAATCCCGTGACTCCCCAGAAACCAATGCCCAGAATTGATAAAGGCCAGACGTGGTATTCGTCCAAGTACGGCGGAAAGCCGTAGGCCATCTTCGCAACGGTACGGATAAAGACCGGGGGCGCCAGTTGAAGCAGCAGCGCAACCGGCGCCAATGCGAGATGCCAATACGCCTTCATTCCGGGAAGTCCTTCACGCTAAGATGATTGTCGCCGCGGCACGATGCCCACGATTCTCGAACGAACGATTCGGCGTTCAAACGGCCCAAGGTGGCCGCCTCCACCTGCCGGAATTTACGCCAGGCCAGAATATTCGATTCTTCCACAGCTTGACGGATGCTGTCGCCGTGCGTCCAACGGCGCAGAAAATAAAAATAAAAAACGGGCGAAGTGCTTGCGCCGGGGTGGCCCACATAGATTTTCGCGCCCAAATCAAGCCAATGCTGCCCCTGTGGAAGATTGTGGCAACCGGTGTTGTATACCAGCCGCAGACGCCTACGATGTTCTTCCGGCAGGATCTTCACCCAGTCCACATATTGATTTGTATGGGCGAGCAAAAACAAGTCAACGGCGCGATAGTGCCGCAGGGCATGGTCCAGTGCGGCAAGGAACGCTTCTTTCTGGTCGTTGCCCCATGATTGCGTGAAGTACCATGCATGATCGTAATGCCGCGTCAGATAACGCAGCGTGAAGAGAATCGTACCCCATTTCTGGAACGGCGTCACATCATCGCGAATCGCCAGCGCCGCGCGATGTTCACGGCCTTCCGGCCCTACGCCGTTCTGCCCGATGCCGTCGCCCAGAAAAGCGTAAACCAAGGCAAACGAAGCCAATGCGAGACCTGCTGCGACGACGGCGGCATACCGATGGCTCATGCAAAGCGATTCCCTGTCCGAATAATGACGCCACTATTGTAGATCGAGTTATGCCGTAAATGACAAGCAAAAACAAAACCAGAGGCCTACATTAAATTTCTCCCCGGCCTCTGGTTTTGCTTACACGCGGCGATTATTTCTTTTTCGCGGCCGGTTTCTTCGCGGCGGCTTTTTTCACGGGCGCCTTCTTCGCGGCTGTTTTGCCTTTGCATCCACAAGCCATGTTCATTCTCCTTTCCTTGGTTGGAACCATGGGCCTTATACTCCATTTTGTATCATAAATGATGAAAAAACGCAATATATTGTATTTCGTCCAATTTCGCACGTAACGAGAGGAGATGTCCTTTCCGACTTGTTTTGACGCCGAGTTTTCATGTGTAGGTTTTGCCCGCAATCCAACCTTTTTCGTAATAATCATTGTAATCACGACATCATAATCCCCCAACGTGAGCTCTGCCCACAACCCAGTTTCCTTTCGTGCTCGTGTTCGTCATCGTCATTGTAATCGAGGCAAAAACTCCGCAGTATTCACACTCGACAAATCATTGTACTTCAATTGGTTGTGTAAGTTGCCCGAAAAATCTTTTAGTTGTTGATAGAAGCCACACCGTAAGGTACTACGCCTCGTCTGGGACTTCGCCCAGAAGAGGGGACGCCTTCGACGTAGCCGAAATGCACTCGACATCAACATGTTACAAACATCGACAATTTGTTGTCGATGTGCGAGCGATAAGGGCCTAAAAAATGGAGGTAATCCCCAATGGATTTCCGGGATACACAACCCGCTTGTATTGGTACGAGATGGATGGTACGCTGTACAGCGTGAACATTCAGGAGGATAGACTCATGGCGGAAATAGACAAATATCTGCAGATGATGGTGGAACACGGGGCGTCCGATTTGCATTACTGCACGGGTTGTAAACCAATTTTCCGCAAAGACGGATCAATCATTCGTCTGCGCGAAGACGAGATTGACGCCCAGCGCGCCAAGACGGTTATTTACGAGATCATGCCGCCGCGCAATGAAAAGGAATTCAACGAAACGAACGACACCGATTTTGCCTATGAACTGCCGGGGGTGGCGCGCTATCGCGTGAACGTTTTCCGCGATCACAAGGGAATTGGCGCGGTGTTGCGTGTCATTCCATCGCAGATCCTCACGATGGAACAACTCAAACTGCCGGAATCGGTCCGCAAATTCTGTGTGCTCAACAAGGGCTTGGTCCTCGTGACGGGGCCGACGGGAAGCGGAAAATCAACGACGCTTGCGGCCATGATCGATCATATCAACAAGACACGCACCGAGCACATCATCACCATCGAGGATCCGGTCGAGTTTGTGCATCCGAACCAGCGCTGCCTGGTGAACCAACGCGAAGTCCATGCGCATACGATGAGTTTCAAGAGCGCGTTGCGCGCGGCGCTGCGCGAAGATCCCGATATCGTGCTCGTGGGCGAGATGCGTGATCTCGAAACAACGCGCATCGCCCTGGAAACCGCCGAAACGGGCCATCTTGTTTTCGGAACCCTTCACACCACGACGGCCATTGGCACCATTGACCGTTTGATTGATCAGTTTCCCGCCGACGAACAGCAGCAGATTCGGACCATGCTCGCGTCCACGTTGAAAGGGGTCGTTGCGCAAAATCTGCTCAAGAAGAAAGGCGGCGGACGCGTCGCGGCCATCGAGGTGCTGGTCGTAAATGCCGCCGTAGGAATGCTAATACGCGAGTCCAAGATACCGCAGATCATGAGCATCATGCAGACCGGCAAGAAAGAGGGGATGACCATCCTGAACCAGGAACTGGCGCGACTGGTCAAGGAGGATCTGGTCGAACCCGAAGAAGCCTATCGCAAGGCGGTGGACAAGGCCGATCTGCTCAAACAGTTCGAATCGAACAACATTCGCTTCGAGGCGCCTGAAGAGTAGCATGCCGTCCGCAGGTCGTGCGGCCGATCCGGCGCGCCAATTTGATCAGGGCCGGGCTTTCGGGGAAATGCGGCGTACCCAGGCGCGGGGCAATTCGTCGCCGCGTTTGCCGAGTTGGACGCCCAACCACTTGGCAGTATTGACGAGAAGGCTTTGCGCGGCGCATACGAAATGGCCGTTAGAGACAAAATACTGGAGATCGTCGCGGACACGTTGCAAACCGTATCCAAATTCGCCGCCAATTTCCGGATTGCGCAGAATGCGCATGCGGGTCAGTGACAGGCCGTTTTCAAAGGCAAACTGAAATTCGCCCCAGAGGCTGCGCTCGTGGCCATGAATGACTGCCGCTTCGGGATCATAGATGACGCGATAGCCTGCCATGAGCACATCCCGGCACATCCCCTGATCTTCGGCGAGTACGACGGTCTCGTTGTACGGAAATTGCCGCCACAGTTCCCGGCGAACCGCGCTGTTGGCGTTCGAAAATCGAAACAAGCCTGGATGAATGCGGACGGCGGCAGTGATATCGCGCACAAAGCCTTCAGCCGGATATTCGTGCTCAAGTGCGTGGCGGCGCATCGCACCCATGCCTTCCGGGGGAATTTGCCGCCCGTAAACGGCCCCTACTTTCGGATCGTCAAAATGGCGGACGAGGTTGGATAGCCAGCGGGTGCTTGTAGGCGCGGCGTCGCCGCTCAGAAACACGATGACATCGTTTTTCGCATGGCTGGCGGCGAGATTGCGCGTGCGGCCGTGATGGAACTCTTCCGGGGGGATAACGATGGCCTCCACGCCCTGTGCGCGCATGAACTCAATGGTGCCGTCCGTGGAACCGCTGTCCACATAAATATATTCGACGGGTGCGTCAAATTCCTGCGAGAGGACCATTGGAAAAATCCGCCCGATATTTTTTCGCTCATTTTTCATCACGAGAACAAGTGAAACGCTGGCGGACATGGGAGGGAGAGTCCTATGAGCCGGAGGCAGCGATGCGATTGATGGAGGCTTCGACATCGGCAATGCGATCCGACATTTCCTTGGCGCGATCCGGGCGTCCTGTCGCCACGAAACATTGACGGAGATGTTCGAGCAGATACAGATCGTTCGGATAACCTAACAGGGCTTCTTCATAATACGGGATCGCTTCCGCGTGTTTGCCTGCGCGGAAATAGGCTTCCGCCACGAACCGGGCCATCGCCGGCGAACGGTATCCCTCTTCCATGGCCTGCCGTCCGAATTCCGCCGCCGCATCGTTCCGGCCCAATTCAATCAGCGCCCAGACCTTGTTGAGCCGGGGTCCTGCTTCGGCGCTGTTGCGGGCAAAGGCGCGGTCATATTCCACGATAGCCTTGTCCCATTGCTTGAGGCGATAATGGATATCGCCTGCCATTTCGTAGGGGGCCGGTTCGTGCCGGGCTTTCCGTTTGGCTTCCTCGATTTGCGCGAGCGCCCGGGGAAAATCATTTTTTTCGACGAAATTCGCCGCGAACCCCAGATAGGTACGGTAGTCGTTGGCGCGCAAAATCCGGCCATGCCGGGCCAGCAGCGCGGTCAACCCTTCCGCGGCCAGAAAACCCGCCGCGATCAGAACAGCCCATGCCAATAGCACTTTTCGGGATTTCGCCGCCGGAATGACTGGCATCTATTGCGCGCCTTTACCGCTGAGCACGATCCGAATCGTGGAGATGAGAATTCGGAGATCCGTCATGAGCGAAATCGTGTTGATATAAACGAGATCGTACAACAAACGGTCTTCCGCCTCTGAAAAATAGGTGCCGAGGACATGCGACAAGCACGTCAGACCGGGGCGCACAGCCAGCCGTTGGTCAATTAGCGGCAGCGCGGCGCGGTTCGTTTCATAAAATTCGCGCCATGCCGGCCGCGGGCCAATCAGACTCATGTCGCCCCGTAACACATTGTACAATTGCGGAATTTCATCTATCCGGTGTTTTCGTATGAACCGTCCGACGGACGTGATTCGCGGATCGTTTTCCGTCGCCAGCACATGGCCGGCCTCGTTGCGCAATTCCGGTCCGGCCGTCATGGATCGGAACTTGTAGATTCGAAACGGCCGCCCGCCACGCCCCAGCCGTTCTTGAACGTACAGAACCGGACCGGGTGAGGTCATTTTGATAGCCAGCGCCGTAATCACGCAGATAGGCAGGGCCGCCAACAGACCCGCCGCTGAAGCCGCCAGATCAATCAGGCGTTTCAGATAGAGATATGGCGACGCGACCTGCTGCGACGCCACTTCAATCAACGGAATGCCGGCGATCGCCTGGAGATGATGACGTTGAAACAGCATCACTTCACGCAAAGTGGGATGCAGAAAGGTGCGCCGGCAATGTTCCCGGCAAAATTCGATGATTTCGTCGAGTTGTCCATGGCTGCGTTCTTCGAGCGCGATGATGGCGTCTTCCTCGGGTATGAAATTTGGACCGGATTCCTCTTTCCGGCGCCGCATTTTTTCCTTGAGCGTCTCGATCGTAACGAATTGCGCCTCGATGCGGCCGCCGGAACGATTGTTGGCTATGGCCTTGGCGATGCGCTCCGCGTTACCCGGACTCCCCAGAATGAAGAAATAGCGGTGCATCGTCTGAAAACGCGCAACGATAGACGCGGCATAATATCGCCAAAACGCTATCAACACAATGCCGAGTCCGGCGCTGACCACGAGTTCGCGACGGGAAATCGCGCGGTACTCCGCGGTCAAAATCGAAGTGAGCGCGAAGGAGAACAGTCCGGCAATAGCCGTCGCCAGCACGGCATAATACACCGCGTCAAACCGATCCGTGATGCACGAAGTACGGTAACATCCCGCAATGATCATCGCCGCCGCCAGGATAACCAGGCAAATGAGACGGTCTCGGTGGAGAAGGAGAAAATCAACCTGAGCCAGCGTGTCCCAACGCGACAAGGTGGCCAGACTCAGCGCAAACCAATACATCAGCATGTCCGTAAGGAAATACAGCAATTGAATCTGCCGTTCCTCGCGAAATGCCAACGCGATCCGATCGGCTGTTCTCGCCGATTCGCCTAGAACAAGTCCCGTCAACGCGCACACCTCACGGAAACACGCCTTTACAAAGTCGCTTTGTGGCCCAAAGAGAGTTCGTATCGTTAGGATAATTTTACCTTCCCCGCAATACTAACAGATTGGGCCCGATTTCGGCAAGTAATTACCCGCTATTTTCTGTTAGTAACCGAATGACCCGCCGTTATTCCATTGCGCGCTATTGTTCCATTGAACAGAAACGCCCCGCGCATGCTCGGAGGTATAGACTTGCCGGTTATTGAGCATTCGATTCTTTGCGGCTTCTCTTTGGCGTCGCTGTGCTTCAATCATGGCTTGGCGCTGGGCCTTCAGATCGTCATCACGCGCTTGCTGGGCGGCTTCTTCCGGGCTGTAATACGGCGGCGGCGGGCTGGCAATCCGATGGATTTTCTTGATATTATTTGAATTATCGTCTTCAGAGGGCGCGGAAGGTGTTGATTCCTGCGATTGGCCGGATGCGGACGGCAAAGTAGCCGGCAAAGAAGAATACCCGTTGATTTCGTTCCGCTTTGCAACCCATTGTTCGAAAAGCGAGCGCCGGTTGTCGCGTTCGGTATCTATATGGATGTTTTCAGATGGAACATCGGTTTTGGAAACGGATACAATACGGCCGGTTTCCGGAAAGCACACCAAATAATTCGAAGGGGTCTCGGCAATATAGACATTATCATATTTCTCCCCGCCCACTGAGATAGAATCCCCCGCACAAATAGCCGAAAATAGCGCCAATCCCGCCGAAACAGCCATACACCCTGCACGCAACGATCTATCCTCCCCGTTCGTAATTCTCCTTATGGATAAGCATGTTCAACAAACAAATACTCCTTTTCTCAAACTGATTATACCACGAATTTCAAATACGGGGCGGGTGCGCTAAGGTATTTCTCAAGAAACACTTGGAAGGAGCATACAGGAAGAAGGGGTAGGCGAATGATTCAAGATTTCAACAATTTGGACCGGGCGCCGGTCATTCCAAAGTAGTCTGCAATGACCCATTGAGTCCGCACATAGCAGGCCTCTTGAGCCTTGGCCAGATCGTTGGTTTTCGCCAGGGCCATTTCATAGGGTTGTCGGATTTCGGTGCACACATTGATCTTGGCGATGCCGTTTTGAATGGCTTCGAGGACATAGGGCCGCTGGACGCCCGACCCGCCATGAAGGACAAGCGGAAGGCCGGTGGCTTCCCGAAGTTTGACGAGATGCGCGATGTCGAGCCGCGCTTCGATCTTCTTTTGATGGCGCGTGGCTTCCGATACGGCGCCATGTACATTGCCGATGGCGACGGAAAGCCAGTCGCATCCGGTTTCGGAGGCAAAACGGCGCGCTTCCTCCACATCCGTAAAGCCTTTACCCGAAGCGAAGATTTCCTCGTAGGGCGGCATCGGTCCTGATTCATGACCCATGACCGCGCCCAGTTCAGCCTCGCAGGCCGCCCCGTATTCGTGGGCCAAGGAGACAGCCTCCCGCGTCGCCGCGATATTTTCGGCGAAGGGCAGGCGCGACCCGTCAATCATCACGGAACGATAGCCCATTTCGAGCGCTTCTTTCAGGATGGACAAGTAATCCACACGGAGATTGTCCTCATCAATCACGGGCACGTGGTCCAAATGCAGTGCGACGTATTCCGGGCGATTCCATTTCTGAAAGGCGTCGAAGACCGGACGAAGGCCCTTGGCCTCGTATTTGTGCCATTCGAGACGAGCCGTCGCAATAAACGCGAAACTGTCGGTATCCACCACGGCCCGTACAATAGGCTCTACCATCGGCAGATACGGCACATTGAACGACGGAACGACGAGTCCCTGCCGTGCGGCATTGGATATGATTTCCTGGTTCGTGGGCATAAATGTAAATTCCCGTCTATCGTTGAAGCCTTGTTTTTACATGGGCCAATCCTTCGTGGAGGTGGATCCAGCGATGCGCCCGGCCGGCAAGGTGTTCATCATGCGTGACGATGAGCAGCGTAATACGTTCCGTTTCGTTCAGTTTCCAGAGCAGTTCGGTAATGTCCTCACCGGTGCGCTCGTCGAGATTTCCGGTCGGTTCGTCGGCCAATACGACACCGGGCTTGTTGAACAAAGCGCGCGCGATGGCGACCCGCTGCTGTTCGCCGCCGCTGAGTTTTCCGGGCTTATGGGCCATTCGATCAGCAAGCCCCACCTTTTCCAGCAGTTCTTCGGCGCGGGAACGGCATGCCGAATGCCGCGCGCCTTGGCACAAAGCGGGCATCATCACGTTTTCAAGCGCGGTGAATTCAGGCAGAAGGTGATAAAACTGAAATACAAAACCGATTTCCTTGTTCCGTATTTTATTGATAGCGCTGCGGCTCATACGGGACAGCGGCCGGTCGCGGAAGAGGATTTCGCCCGACGTGGGGCGGTCCAGCGTACCGATGAGGTGCAGCAAGGTGCTTTTTCCCGCGCCGGAGGAACCGCTGATGACCACGATTTCGCCGTCGTGGACGATCAAATCCACGCCACGCAGAATTTCGAGCGTTCGCGCACCGTCCACGTAGGTTTTGACCAGTTTCCGGCATTCGAGCGTTTTATTCATATCGCAGCGCCTCCACCGGATCGAGCCGCGCGGCGCTCCATGCCGGATACAGCGTGGAAACAAACGTTAAAACAACCGCTGACAGCGTAATCCACATAATGTCGAGCGGAACAACCGCCACCGGGATCCGGTCGAAGTAATAGAATTGGCTGCTGAAAATGTCTATGTTCATGAGCCGTGCAACGAACATCGCCACCGGATTCAGATTGTAGGCGAGCAGGGTCCCCGCGATCATTCCGAACAACGTGCCGCTTACCCCTATAAACAGCCCTTCCAATATGAAAATCAGGAGAATCGAACGGCTGCCGACGCCGATAGTCCGCAAGATCCCGATGTCGTGCCGTTTCTCCATTACGACCATGATCAGTGTGCTCATAATATTGAACGCGGCCACGAGCACGATGAAGGCCAGGATGATGAACATGGCGACTTTTTCTTGCCAGATAGCGCTGAAAAAATCCGCCTGGCTTTCGTACCACGTCGTGGTGCGGAGTCCAAGTTCTTTTTCGATGCGGTCGCCCACACGCTCCGCGATGAACGGATCGGTCAGGCGGCAGTGCACCGCGTCAACCCCTTCCCGGCCGGTAAGCATCGAAATCGTCGCGATGTCCACGAATGCGTATAGGGCGTCCCAATCGGCCATCTGCGCCTGCGAGATGCCGCTGACAGTCATCCAGATGCCGCTGCCCGCGATGGCGCCCATAGGGCCGACCTTGCGGCGCGGTGTAATAACCTGGACCTCATTGCCGGGCCGGACACCGAGTTTCATCGCGAGTTTGTATCCGAGAACGATCTCTTTCTCTCCAGGCAGGCGTCCGGTTCCAAACTGCCGACCGCCCTTGGAAGTAAGATTGTCAGCCAGTTCGGTAATGTCTTGTTCCAGCGCGACATCCACACCGACCACATAGGCGAAACCGAACTCATCCTGGTCGCGATGCCGGACACGGATAACGGCCTCGGTTTGCGAAACGGGGCCGACGGCGAGAATTTCCGGGCAGATCTCCCTGATTTCTTTGGCCACTTCGCCCGGATTGGCAATGGTCGTGCCGAATTCCTCAACCGTCAGATGGGATCGGTTGCCAATGATCGTATCGCGCAAGGCAATGTCGAAACCGGTCATCACACTCATGACGACAATCAGCGCCATGACACCGACGGCGACGCCCGCTACCGAAATCATTGAAATCAGGCTGATAAAACGGCTCTTTCGCTTTCCGCGCAGATACCGGAACGCCACATAGGATTCAAATCGCATTTTGGATGGTTTTCCTGGCTCGGAATTTCTGAAAAAGATCCCAATTACGTGGCGCAGACTGTCCAGTCTGCGGAGACTGTTCAGTCTGCGGGAAAAGGGCCTTTTTTCGGTATGCCTTCGCAGACTCGACAGTCTGCGCCACCGGCTTTGTCATTTATTCAAAACCTCTCCGTACAACAACCGGCAAACGGAAAGCCTATAAACAAATCATATTGCCAATCAATGCAACGGCCGCAGCGCACGAGGGCCCTGTATTTCACTTGCGGCCCGTTCTTGACCCCGTTGCCGCCGCCATTGTACACATCCGCCGCGATAAAGCAAAGTGTCGCATGGCATTGAACGGATTCCGGTTTTTCAGTTGTTGATCCTGTGCCTGTTTTGAAATGGCCATCAACGAACCGTACCTCGTGGAAAATCCTTGCGAAGAGATGGCGATTTATGGAAAAATCGGGTTTCAGTGGCCCGATTGCTCTGGTTTTTGGGCAGGCATGGATGATGTCTGCCCAGATTACCATGCGGAATCCAAACTGAAGGTGGATCAGCCGCGATTTTATGACCACGATCCAGATGTCTTTTTGCGCAACGTTCACAAGTAGCGTGCGAAGAGTGCGCACAAAGAAACATGGGAGAACCGGTTTGTGACGACAAGCGCCATGGAATTCAACGCCTTGATTGTGGGCAGTGACGCCCAGACTTTTTTACGGGTGCGGGAGCATCTTCAGCGCGCGGGCTTTCGTGTGCGTGGGGCCGACAATGGGTGGGACGCGCTCAAGAGCGTCAAAGAGACTCCTCCCGACATCGTAGTGGCGGAAATCACCATGCCGGACATGGACGGGTGCAGTCTTCGCGAACGGTTCATGCTGGATCCCGGCATGCGCGACATACCGTTCATTTTTCTTACGGAAGATGGCGGGGCGGAACGGCAGATACGGGCGCTCCGGGCGGGAGTGGATGATTATATTGTCAAACCCTGCGATCCCATTGTGGTCGTGGCGCGAGTTGAGGCCGTCTTGTCCCGGCGGCGTACCTATGAAGAACTGGTGCGTGTGGATCCTTTGACGCGCCTGCTGAACCGGCCAAGCGTGGAAATGGAAGTGCGCGAGGAACTCGCCCGGCTAATCCGGTACCGACATATTGCCTGTCTGGCGGTTATAGACGTGGACGATTTGGCCTCCATCAACAAGGAGCATGGGCACCCTATGGGCGATCTGATGCTGACATGTCTGGGGGGGATCATTCTGTCCAATGTCCGCAGCGTGGACATTGCCGGACGTCTTCGAGGCGAAGAATTTGTGCTGTATCTGCCTGAAACCAACGCCGAAGGCGCTCACACGCTTCTTTCCCGCATCCATGATCGCTTCGTGGCCTCGGCCGACGCCATTGCCGGCATTCCGGCGAGTTTCACCGCCGGCATTGCCGAAGCGCCGGCAGCCGGACAAGACTGGCCCAGCCTGTACGCGAAGGCGATGAAGGCGCTTCAAGACGCCAAGGAGCGGGGAAGAGGTGAAATTGTCATGGCGGAAATAACCGAATCGGCTGTATGACGTGGATTTGTACACCGGCCGGATAATCGTCGCCGCCAGGCCGGCCGATTTCACGTGTTGCCGTTCCGAGCATGGAGGAAGAGAATGCGCATTGCCTTGGATGTCAGCCCGATCACGGCTATGCGCACAGGGGTCGGAAACTATTGCTACTATTTGTTGAAACATCTTCTTGCGATGGAAACCGGAGACATCTTTCTCGGATTTTCCTCCGGATCGTCGCGGGTCGAATTGGGCGCCATGGCCGGAAAGGTAACGCACCGTCATTTTCCGTTGCCGACACGCGCCGTATACCAATTATGGAATCATCTGGCGTGGCCTAAGGTGGACACGTGGCTGGGCGGCGCGGACGTCTATCACGCGACAAATTACTTTCTTGCCCCGACGCAATCGGCGCGGCGCGTGGTGTCGGTCCATGATTTGGCCTTTTGGGTCAAACCCCATTTGTGCAGTCCAAAAATCAGCGGTCTTTTCGCAAAGTATGTCGGGCGCTTCATCCGGGAAGCCGATGCGGTCATCGCGTGTTCGGAATCCACAAAAGCCGATATTTTGAAGTTCTGTCCGGTGGATACGTCGCGGGTCAGGGTCGTGTACGATGCCGTGGACGATGACTTCGCGGCCATGGATCGCAACGAAGCCCGACAGCAAACACGGACACGATTTGCTTTGGAGGGACCGTATATCCTGTTTGTCGGCACCCTTGAACCGCGTAAAAATCTTCCTTTGCTGCTGAAGGCCTTCGCGCGGATAGCGACCGATTTACCACACACGCTGGTATTGGCGGGCGGGACCGGCTGGAATGCCGGGCCGATCTTCGAAACCCTCGAATCGTTGAACCTCGGTAATCGCGTCAGGCGCTTGGGTTTTGTGCGGACGGCGTCCGATCTCTCGGCGCTCTATTCGGCGGCGGACGCCTTCGCGTTTCCTTCCCATTATGAAGGCTTCGGATTGCCCATTCTCGAAGCGATGACCTGTGGATGCCCTGTTGTCGCCACGGACAATTCCTCGATTCCCGAAGTGGCGGGCGGCGCCGCCCTTTTGTGTCCATCGGATGATGAGGAATCATTTGCAGAGGCCTTGCGCGCAACGGTCTCCGATGCGGCGTTACGTGCTCGGCTTTCTGATGCGGGCCGTAAACAGGCCGCGCGTTTTTCCTGGCGTCTTTGCGCAGAACAAACACGGGCCGTTTACCGGCAGGTTCTGTCCGCTTGAAATCGTTTTCGTATGGTTGTTTCGGTCCGTTTCAGGCCAACTCCGTGCCGAGGGCGGTCTCGTAGACCGCAATGATGTTTTCGACGGGAACGTCATCCTGAAAAACATGCGACGGCGCCAGAATCAAGCCGCCATTCTCGCCGACGATGTCTATCAGGCGGCGGGTGGCTTTCCGGACAGTTTCCACCGGTGCGAAGGGCAGGAGATCCTGGGTGTCAATACCGCCGTTGAAAGTGAGATGCGCCCCGAATTCGCGCTTGAGTTCTTCCGCATCCATACCGGCCGCCCGCGCCTGAATCGGATTCAACACGTCCACGCCGATATCAATCAGATCCGGGATGATCGCGCGGACGCTTCCGCAGGTATGGTATTTCACTTTGACGCCGTACGTTTTGCACATGGCGATAAAGGCGGCCATTCGCGGCTTGAGAAAACGTCTCCACATGTCCGGCGCTATCAGAAGGCCATCCTGGCCGCCCACGTCGTCGTTGTATTCCATCATGTCCATGTGGCCGTTTGCGGCTTCGAGCATACGGCGCGCACGTTCCATCAAGTACGCCTGCACATGATCCATAACGGCCTCGGCGCGAGCCGGGTTACAAGCGAGATCCGAAAGAAATTCCCCAAAACCGCGTAAAAACCAACTGATTTCGAAAATGCCGCGGCTATGTCCGAGAACCCAATAGTTCGCATGGGCCTTGGCCGTATCCTCGATGCGTGAGTAATCCCAATCGTCCGGCGAAGGCCAGGGGTGTTGCTCGATATCGGCCATGGTTTCGGCCTGTTGCAAAGGGTTCAAGGCAAGGTCCATGTAAAACCCGCACGACGTTTGGTTGGGGCGAAATCCGACGCCCCAAATATCGCAATGCACATCGCCATTGATAACGGCGATAGTCGGATCCGCATACGCAAGCGGTTCGCACGGTTGCGCAAAGTCCGGCCCTATGCCCCGCAGATCCATCCCCAGCCGGTTGGCAACAGACGCACCGTCGGGCAGTCCAAGCCGATGTCGCAGTTTTTCGATTACTTCATCGCGCGCGGAAAAATCAATCGCGGTACGGTCAGGTTGGCGATGGGCAATGGCAGTCCGGACGCGTTCTTTCGCGGTCATGGTTTTTGGCCTGCCCGCATTTTCGCGAGAACGCTGTGATGGCGCCCGTAGAAAATGTAAATGACCAAACCGGCCGCCAGCCAGAGCAGGAGCCGCAGCCAGTTGCTCGACGGCAGGGAAAACATCAGAATGCCGCACAGCAACGCACCCATGATAGGCACGAACGCGCCGCCGGGAGCCCGGAACGGGCGTTTGGCGTCGGGCTGGATTTTTCGCATGATAAGCACGGCCAGGCACACAATCACGAAGGCAAGCAGCGTGCCTATGTTGACCAGTTCCAGAAGGACGCGCAAAGGAAAAAATGACGAGAAAAACGCGACCACGAAACCTGTCAGAATCGTAGACTTCCATGGCGTCCGAAACGTGGGATGGACGCTGCCGAAGAAACTCGTGGGCAGGAGACCATCGCGCGCCATGGCCAGCAAGATGCGCGGCTGGCTCAACATGAGCACCATCTGCACGGATGTGATACCCGCCAAAGCGCCCAGCGAAACGATAAACGTGGCCCACGGAAGCCCCGCTTGTTTGAAGGCCACCGCAACCGGCGCGTCAATGTCAATCTTGTCGTAGGGGACCATCCCGGTCAGGACGGCCGCCACGGCGATATAAAGGGCAGTGCAAATGAGCAGCGAGGCGATAATGCCGATGGGGACATCACGATGAGGTTTGCGGGCTTCCTCGGCATGCGTCGAAACGGCATCGAATCCGATATAGGCGAAGAAAATAATTCCCGCGCCGGCCAGTACGCCCACGGGCTGCCCTCCGACACCTTGGCCCCATACGAAGGCATTCCCGAAGAAACTCAGCCCTTTCCATCCATAGGGCGCAAACGGCCGCCAGTGGGCGGGATCCACATAAAACGCGCCCACCACGATGACAAACAGAACGACAAACAGTTTGATGGCCACCATGATCGCATTGAAACCGGCGCTTTCACGGATGCCGATAACCAGAATAATCGTCAGGATGGCGGAGATGATCAAGGCGGGCAAATCCACCAAGGTTCCTGTCGCGATGATATGGCCGGTGGCGGGATCGGTATTGAACGGCGCCCGCGAAAGGACTTCGGGAATCGAAAGGCCGAAAAGCCCGATGAAGTTTTGGAAATAATGCGACCATCCATGGGCCACGGACGCCGACGCCATCGTGTATTCGAGCACAAGATCCCATCCGATAATCCATGCGAACACTTCCCCGAGCGTCGTGTAAGCATAGGTGTATGCCGAACCGGCCACGGGCGCCATCGAAGCGAATTCCGCGTAGCAAAGCGCGGCGAAAATACATGCGATGCCCGATACGACGAAGGATGCGATAATCGCGGGCCCTGTTTTGTCGTGCGCGACCGTGCCCACGATGACGAAGATGCCCGCACCGATAATCGTACCGATGCCCAGCGCGGTCAGCGAATACGGTCCCAGCGCCCGGCGCAACCGGTGATCGCCGGCCATTTCTTCCATCAGGAGATCAAGCGTTTTCCTTGCAAAATATCTTTTCATATCAACAATTCGAACCCCGTTTGCGCTTTTCCGAGAGCCAAGAATACGGAGATTGACCCTGCAAGTCAATCAAATGAAATGGCCTTTTATAAGGAATTTACGGCTTTGGCTGCCGCGCCGCTTGACCCCTTGAGGCAAAAGGAGTAAAACACCCGCAATGCCGGACGCCTCCGGCATGGTTTATCCGATGGAGCGAACCCAATGCAAAACACGATAGAGATATATGACACCACCCTCCGCGACGGCGCGCAGGGACCGGGCATCAAATTTTCGCCGGGAGATCAGATCCGCATCCTGCGGGCGCTGGATGCGTTCGGAATAGCGTTTATCGAGGGCGGACAGCCCGGTTCCAATCCCAAGGCGGCCGATTTCTTCAAGCAAGCCCGGGAATTGCCGCTCAAGAAGGCGATTGTCGTGGCCTTTGGCAGTACACGCCATCCCAAATCCGCCGTGGAGGATGATCCCAACATTCGCGCGCTTCTCGAAGCGGACACAAAAGTCGTGACGATTTTTGCGAAGACGTCGCCCTCGCATACGGCGAATGTCCTGCGCGTTTCGCTGGATCACAATCTGCGCCTGATCGAGGAATCCATTTCTTATCTTCGCGCACAGGGCCGACGGGTGATTGTGGATGCCGAGCATTTTTTCGATGCCTGCTGCGAAGATGAAGGATATGCGCTGGCCGCGCTCGAACGCGCGGCGGAATCAGGGGCGGAGACATTGGTTCTTTGCGACACGAACGGCGGAACGCTGCCGCACGAAATAGCCGCCGCGATACGTACTGTCCGGGCGCGTCTGCCGAAGGTGAAACTGGGCATTCACACACATAACGACACGGGATGCGCGGTGGCCAACTCAATTGTTGCCGTGCATGAAGGCGTGACCCATGTACAGGGTACGATCAACGGTTACGGCGAACGCACCGGCAATGCGAATCTTTGCACCATCATTCCCAACCTGCAACTCAAGATGGGCATTCCCGTCGTCAAACCGGCGCAACTTGCCAACCTGGCGCATCTGTCGCACCTGGTGGCGGAACTGGCCAACATGACGCCCCGCGATTCCGATCCGTATGTGGGGCGAGACGCCTTCACGCACAAGGCCGGCATGCATGCCGACGCCGTCCGCAAAGAAAAATCGAGTTACGAACACGTGGATCCCGTTCTGGTGGGAAATCGCACACACGTAGCCATCAGCGAGATGTCCGGCCGGGCCAGTCTGCTGCACAAGGCCTCGGACCTCGGCGTCTCGCTCGATAAGGATACGCCCGAAACACGAAATATCCTCGCACGCATCAAGGAACTCGAAGGCCAGGGATACGAGTTTGAAGGCGCCGATGCGTCGCTCGAATTGCTCATGCGAAAGGTCAAGGGCCAGCACCGCCGTTTTTTCAAACTGCATGGATTCCATGCCACGGTGACACAACGGGGAGACGATCCGCAATCCGTTTCCGAGGCGACGGTCAAGGTCGAGATGCCCGACGGTCTTATCCAGCATACCGTTTCGGAAGGCCACGGTCCGGTTGACGCGCTGAACGGCGCCTTGCGCAAGGCGCTCGAACCTTGTTACCCGGAATTGCGCGCCGTTCATCTGGAAGATTATAAAGTCCGTATCATTGACGCCCAGGCGGCCACCAGCGCGAAGACGCGCGTAATGATTGAATCGAGCGACATGCAGGACCGCTGGAGCACGGTGGGGGTTTCGGAAAACATCATCAGCGCATCGTATGCCGCGCTTGTGGACAGCATCGAGTACAAATTGCTTCGCACGCGGGGTCTCAAGGCCCGGTAGCGTTTTACGAAGCACAGGAGTTCTGTTATGCGTTTTTTTCTTGAACTGAATCCGATACTTCAGGCGTTGTTGGCGACCTTGTTCACATGGTTTGTCACGGCGCTTGGCGCCGCTATGGTTTTTTTCACGCGGACAATCAATCAGCGGTTGCTCGACGGGATGCTGGGTATGGCGGCCGGTGTGATGATTGCCGCGAGTTTCTGGTCGCTGCTTGCGCCGGCCATCGAACTGAGCGGTGAACTCGGCATACCCGAATGGCTACCGGCGGCCATTGGCTTCCTTGCGGGAGGCGCCTTTTTATGGACCGTGGACAAGATACTGCCGCATCTTCACGAAGGTTTCGCCATGTCCGAAGCCGAAGGCATCAAGACGACCTGGCAGCGCAGCACGCTGCTCGTCCTGGCGATTACACTGCACAATATCCCGGAAGGATTGGCGGTGGGCATCGCATTCGGCGCGGTGGCCCATGGAATTCCGGGCGCGGCGATAGGCGGAGCCATCGCGTTGGCTCTTGGCATAGGCTTACAGAATTTTCCCGAAGGAGCGGCCGTTTCCATGCCGCTGCGCCGCGAAGGCGTGAGCATAAAAAAGAGTTTCTTTTGCGGGCAACTTTCCGGCGTGGTGGAACCAGTGGCCGGTGTACTGGGGGCGGCGGCGGTGCTGTTCATGCGTCCTATCCTGCCTTATGCGCTGGCGTTTGCGGCCGGCGCCATGATTTTTGTCGTCGTCGAGGAATTGATACCCGAAGCGCAGCGCAAGGGCGATACCGACATTCCGACCGTCGGCGCCATGGCGGGCTTTACCATTATGATGATTCTTGATGTGGCCCTTGGATAATGACCTGTTTTTTCTACGATGTCTTCCAAACATGCTATTTTGTTGTCCATGAATCCGAAGTGGTTACGGATCTCCTGCCTGGCTCCATTCCTATTTTTGGGATCGTTGGCCGTGGGATGTGTTTCAGCGGGTCCACAGTGGACGCCGGATAATGTCGCGCCTCCCGCACAGACGCCGGAGGATTTTGCCGCGCCTTCGCCTATCGGGCAACGGGCCGATCCCATACCATCCGTATCCACGTCCATCGAACGTATCCAATTGTCGCGCGATGGCGCATTGGTTACGGCGTTGCGGAACAATCAGGCCTTGGATGTGGCACGATACGGGCCGCGCATCGGCGAGACCTTTGTTCCGGAAGCGCGCGCCGCATTCGATCCGGTGTTGCTGGGAACGGTGTCCTACGGCCACATAGCCAATCCGCCCAATGCGCTCGCCGGGACGCCTGGCGTGGTTCGTGCAAACACGGCATCCTCGTCGCTGACCCTGCAGGAATCACTGCCCACAGGAACCCGAATTTTCCTTTCGGGCGACATGGCGGTGTCGAGCCGGGACGTTCATCAAGGGGAAGCGACCATTGCCATCGAACAGCCCCTATTGAAAGGCGCCGGGATGAACGCCAACCTGGTTGCGTTGCGCCAAGCTCGCAACAAGGCTGCCCAAAGCGGGTATGCGTTCAGGGCCGCCGTGCTGGCGACGGTACGCCAAGTCGAAACGGCCTATTGGAATCTGGCGCTGGCCAAGGAAGTGCTCGCCATCCGGCAATTTGCCGTAAAACTGGCCGACGAACAACTACAACGCGCGGAAAGCCTTTTTGCCGTCGGCAAGGCCATCGAGGGCGACGTGGCGGCGGCGCGCGCCGAAAAAGCGTCGCGTAACGCGGATCTGACCGACGCCATGGCCGCCATCCGTGCGCAGACTATCGCGCTTGTCCGGTTGATCAATCCGGGCGGCGGCGACGCATGGAGCGTTGAATTCGACCTGCTTGACGCGCCTGAAATCGTTGAAGTGGACGTCAATGCAAACGAATCTGAAAAACTGGCCACCGTGTATCGTCCCGAATTGGCCGAAGCCCGTCTGGCCGCCGCGAATGCGGAACTGGCCATGACCGGCGCGCGGAATGATCGCCTGCCTCAAGTCAACCTTCTAGGCGCCTATGGCCGAATCAGCCATGGAACAGAACCAGGTGACGGCATTCGTCATTTCGACGACACGCCGTATGACAACTATCAGATTGGCCTGAATGTTCGCACGCCTCTCTTGAACCGGGCGGAGCATGCGCGTTATACGCGGTCGCGGCTGGCCGCCGAACAGGCCAGCCGGTCGGTGGCAAACGTCGAGCAGGGAATTGTGTCCGAAGTACGGCAGGCCGCCATTCAGGTGGCGCGGTATTGGGAACGCATTCCCGCCACCCGTGAAGCCGTTGCCAGCCGGACCGAGCAGTTGCGCGTTGCGCAAGGACGTTATGAAGCCGGCATGACGACCGAACTGGACCTTATGATTGTCCAGCGCGATTTGATCCAGGCTCGCATTGAAGAAATTCAGGCGCGGGTTTCCTATATTCAGGCGTTGACGGCTCTCTATGCCGCCGAAGGCACGTTGCTCGAGCGGCGCGGCATCGGCCTGGACGCGGAAGAAGACCGGTAATAACCAGGGCGTCATGCCTGGCTTCATGTTTTTTTTATATCCGGCCCTTTTGATCTGGCCGCATGGAGCAATGCGAATGAAACGAATGAAAAAAACGTCACGATGGGCGCTTGCAACCGTGGCGGTAGTCATGGTTTGTCTCATGGCTGTGCCTGGCTGCAAGCCGGCCACCGGCGAAACGGGCAATCCGAAACAGACCGCCAAACCGCCCGCTCTGGTCAAAGTGGATACAGCCCGAATTCAATCCGTTCCGATCGTATTGAACGGCATTGGTACGGTTGTTCCCCTAACAACGATCCAAGTTCGTGCGCAGGTTGGCGGCGAGTTGACGGAGGTTCATTTTCAGGAAGGCAGCCTCGTTGAAAAGGATCAGTTGCTGTTTACGATCGATCCGCGTCCCTACCAGGTGGCGCTTGCCCAAGCCGAGGCCAATCACGCCCGGATGATCGCCATGGCCGACCAGGCTCGCGCCCAGTTGGCCCGCGACAAGGCCCAAGCGGAAAACGCCCAAGCCGAATTCGAACGAAACAAACCGCTCTTGCCCAAAGGCATGGTCTCAAAGGAAGAATTCGACAAGGTCCGTGCCGCTGCGGAAGCATTGAAAGCCGCAGTGGCCGCATCGGAGGCCGCCATCAAATCCGCCGATGAAAGCGTCCGCGCCGCCAAGGTGGCTATCGAAGAGGCAACACTCAAACTCGGCTATTGCACCATTCGCTCACCGATTCACGGCCAAACCGGCAGCTTGCTGATTCATGCGGGCAATCTTGTGAAAGCCAACGATGCGATGCCGATGGTCGTCGTCAACCAAATCGCGCCCATCCACGTATCGTTTACTTTGCCTGAACGACACCTGGCCGCGGTGCGATCCGCTATGGCGCAAGGTCCGCTCACCGTAACGGCCCGCCCCCAAGACGAAGGGGGGCGCGCCGTCGAAGGATCGTTGGCATTCGTGGACAACGAGGTGGATCAGACCACCGGCACGATACGGTTCAAGGCCTTGTTTTCAAACGAGGACGCCTTGCTGTGGCCCGGACAGTTTGTTCGGGTATATCTGAGGGTCGGCGCACGCGAAGCGGCCGTCGTCGTTCCGTCACGCGCCGTTCAGACGGGGCAGCAAGGTGCGTATGTGTATGTGCTGAGAAACGACAAGACTGTCGAATTGCGGCCGGTGATTACGGGCGAAAGTTATGAGGACGTGACCGTCATCACGGAAGGTATTGAGAAAGACGAAACAGTCATTACCGACGGCCATCTCAAATTGATGCCCGGCGCCACGGCCATCGTTGCGGATGAAAAGGCGTCTGCGGGAGAAAAGCGGTAATGCATTTCTCCGCGTTGTTTATTCGCCGGCCCGTCATGACGACGTTGGTTATGCTGGCCATTTTTTTGGCCGGCGTTCTTGGATATCGCGCGCTACCCGTAAATGATCTCCCCAATGTGGACTTTCCCACACTGACCGTATCCGCCAGTCTGCCGGGGGCGAGTCCGGAAACCATGGCGTCGTCCGTCGCCACGCCGCTCGAACGCCAGTTTTCGACCATTGCAGGACTGGATTCGATGAACTCGATCAGCGCGCTTGGATCCACGCAAATTACGCTCCAGTTCAGCCTCGAACGCAATATTGACGATGCGGCTCTCGACGTGCAATCAGCCATCTCGGCCGCCGGACGCGATCTGCCGCGCGACATGCCCCAGCCGCCGTCATTCCGCAAAACCAATCCCGCTGACCAGCCGATTCTCTACCTTGCATTGAGCAGCCCGGTGATGCCGTTGTCGCAAGTCAATGAATGGGCCGACACCACCATCGCCCAGCGCATTTCGATGGTCAGTGGAGTCGCCCAAGTACAGGTCTACGGATCGCAAAAATACGCGGTGCGGGTCCGTCTCGATCCGGAAGCGATGGCCGCGCGCAAGATCGGCATTGACGAGGTCGTAACGGCGATTCAGACCGGCAATGTGAATACGCCGCTGGGCGATTTGCAAGGCGACGCGAAAGCCTACGTCTTGCAGGCCAACGGCCAACTGATGGATGCAAAATCCTATCGGCCGTTGATTGTGGCATGGCGCAACGGCGCGCCTGTCCGATTGGAAGATATCGGCACGGCGGTAGACAGCGTTGAAAACGACCGTATCGCGGCGTGGTATAACAACGAGCGCGGCATTGTCCTTGCCGTGCAACGGCAGCCCGGCACCAATACCATTGCCGTCGTGGACGCCATCAAAAAACTCCTGCCCGTTTTCCGCCAGCAGATTCCGGCATCCGTGAAAATGGAGGTTCTTTTTGACCGGTCCGAATCCATTCGCGAATCGGTAAACGACGTCAAATTCACCTTGGTGCTGGCGATCGCGCTCGTCATCCTGGTCATCTTTTTGTTTCTGCGCAATATCACGGCCACCGTAATTCCGAGCCTCGCGCTGATCCTGTCACTCGTGGGCACGTTTGCCGTTATGCGCCTGCTCGGCTACAGCGTGGACAACCTTTCACTCATGGCGCTGACGCTCAGCGTGGGGTTTGTCGTGGATGATGCGATCGTCATGATTGAAAACATCGTCCGGCACATGGAAAAAGGCGAAACGCCCCGGGACGCCGCCTTTCGCGGATCGGGCGAAATCGGGTTTACGATTCTTTCGATGACCCTCTCGCTGACGGCCGTTTTCATTCCGGTCCTTTTTATGGGCGGCCTTGTCGGACGCCTTCTCAACGAATTCGCCGTGACCATCAGCGTCGCGATTCTCATTTCCGGGTTTATTTCACTGACCCAGACACCGATGTTGTGCAGCCGGTTTCTCCGTCCCAGCGCCAGCGCTGCGCACGGCCTGCTTTACAACGCGATGGAAAAGGCATTCAACGGCATGCTGGCGGTCTACGACTGGAGCCTTCGGATTGCCATCCGCCATCGTCTGATTACAGTACTGACGCTCATCCCGTTGCTTGGGGGAACCTTATACCTGTTTCGGGCTTTGCCGAAAGGCTTCATACCGGCCGAAGACACCGGGCAAGTGATTTGTTCGACCGAAGGTCCGCAGGGCATTTCCTTCACGGACATGCGGCGCCATCAGATGGCCCTTGCCGAAATCGTCGCACAGGATCCGGCCGTGGCCGGTTTCATGTCGTCCGTCGGCGGCGGCGGTATGACGCAGGGCAACAATTCGGGCCGGATGTTCATGCGTCTGAAACCCCGGAGCGAGCGGGATTCCGTGGATGATTTTATCCAGCGAATGCGTTCCAAACTCGCGCAAGTGCCCGGCATTCGCACCTTCATGCAGAATCGTCCCAGCATCACCATAGGCGGTCAAGCCACCAAAAGCCTTTATCAATTCACCCTGCAATCCCCCGACATGGACGAACTTTTCCGATTTGCGCCCATGCTGGAAGCCAAGGTGCGCGATATCCCCGGCCTGCAAGACGTAACCACGGACCTGCAACTGTCCAACCCCGAACTCGAAATCGAAATCAATCGCGACAAGGCTTCGGCACTCGGCATCACCGCCGCGCAAATCGAAAACGCATTCTACGCGGCCTATGGCGCCCGGCAGATATCCACCATTTTCGCACCCAACAACCAGTATCGAGTCGTTGTAGAGTTACAGCCTGAATACCGGCTCGATCCGAATGCCCTTTCGATGCTATATGTCCGTTCCAATTCCGGCCGCCTTGTTCCTGTGGGAACGATTGCGTCGCTGCGGCCGTCTGTCGGTCCACTGACCGTTACCCATCTCGGCCAACTGCCTTCCGCCACCATTTCCTTCAATCTTCAACCCGGCTTTTCACTGGGAGAAGCCGTTGACAAGGTCAACGATACGGCCCGGCAAATGCTGCCGGACTCCATCACGACCAGTTTTCAGGGCACGGCGCAGGCCTTTCGCTCCTCGATGGCCGGCATGGGCGTGCTGGTGATCGCCGCCATCGTCGTGATCTATATCGTCCTCGGCATTCTCTACGAGAGTTTCATCCACCCCCTCACGATTCTCTCCGGATTGCCCGCCGCCGGCGTAGGCGCGCTTGCCACCCTGTTGTTGTTCGGCGCGGAACTCAACATTTTCTCCCTAGTCGGCGTGATCATGCTTATCGGCATCGTGAAGAAAAACGCCATCATGATGGTGGATTTCGCCATCGAAGCGCAGAAGGATCCCGCCGTCAGCGCGCATGACGCTATTTATCATGCCTGCCTGACGCGGTTCCGCCCCATCATGATGACGACCATGGCCGCCCTCATGGGCACCTTGCCGATTGCCCTCGGCATGGGCGCCGGCTCCGAATCGCGCCGCCCGCTCGGACTTGCCGTTGTCGGCGGATTGATCGTCTCGCAGATGCTCACCCTCTATATTACGCCCGCCGTGTATCTCTATATGGAAAGCCTGCGCCGGCGGCTTGCCCGAAATAAACCGGAAAAGGCCTTTTCATAAGGCGGATGTGCTTTACCGAAGCGCAAGAATGTCTTTCGCGGCTTTGACGACGGAATCCACGGCGATTCGGGTCATGCACCGATGGTCAGTTTCGCAGAAGGGTTTCTGGCATGGCCCACAGTCCACATCAACTCGAATGACACGTCCACGTTCATACGGGCTGTTGGTGTATCGGGGCGAAGTGGGACCCATGATACAGAGGACGGGCACATGGAAAGCGATGGCGATATGGCGCGGCCCGCTGTCGTTGCCGATAAGGAGATCAAGTTGCGAGATCGCAGCCTTGAGGCGCGCAATCGTTCCGTGTCCTTCGAGTTGAATGACGGGATTTTTCGCGGTATCGAGGAACTGACGCCTGAGGGCATCTTCACCGGGACCGGTCAGCAATACGCATTCGGCGGACAAATCGCTGTACAGCGCATCCGAGACCGCCGCAAACCGTTCGACGGGCCAGCGTTTACTGGGACCGAAGGCCGCACCGGGCGCAATACCGATCTTCGGTCCTCCGCCGTGAAAGAGCGACCGGATGCGCCCGGCTCGTTCGGAGTCTGCGTGCAATTCGAGTCCGCGGCCGTCGTCTTCGCATCCAATCTTCGCGACGAGACGAAGATATTCCTCTGCCGTATAAAGAGGAACCCGCTTGCCCTCTTCACGTGGAAACGCGACTGTTCGCGTAAGCAGGACCGTTCGTCCGTTACAGGCATACCCCACGCGACGGCGCGATCCGGTAAGCCGCGCCAGCAGGGCCGCGCGAAATGAATGCGGAAAAACCACCGCCAGGTCACGGGCGAGGGGTCGTAACCTGATTGCGGTACGCACCAGCGCGGACAGTGGAGCATGCGCCGGAAAAGGGACAATCTGGCGAAACCAGGGAAGTCCTTCGAGCAAATCGCACGCCGCCGGCACGCCCGCGACCGTAAAGGCGCCGAAACGCCGGTACATCGCCCGAAGGGCGGGCGTGCACATCGCCACGTCGCCCAGCCAGTTCGGCACGATCGCAAGGACAGATTTTTCCGATGGCACCGCCATTTTTCCTTGTATCAATCGAATCCAATCGCACCCGATTAGTTTCTTTGTTCGTCACTTCTGCGCGTGACGCGCAGAAGTGACGAACAAAGAAATTATACCCTTGATCGAAACATTGCGGCTGGGCCGCCTTAGGTGCTCCGGCGCCATTCTATTTCAATGAATCGCGCCGGTGGACAGGATAGCAGGAATGGAGGAACAAGAGGAAGCCGGCCCTTTCTGGAGGCATTGCGAAATGACAAGATTGAACGAATAACAGGGGAAGACATACTTTTCCGTTTGGGACGATGTGGACAGCCGTCCTTTGAAATGGTGTAGAATGGCATCAGTAAACGGACAAACGCGGAGGGCGGATCATGCCGGACAAAGTCGTGTTGTTCACGGGCGCGGGCGGTTTTCTGGGGCGGTATATCCTGCGCCATTATCTCGAAGAGACGGATTACGATCTTTATCTCCTTGAACACGGGCCATTTCGCGAAAGCCTGAAAAACCATCTGGATGCAACGGTCAAGGATCCCAAGCGGCGCGCGGCGGCACGGGTCATTGATGGCGACATCACGAAACCGGGTCTCGGCCTCGAATCGTCCGTGCAGGATGAACTCCGGCGGCGTGTTACGCACGCCATCCATCTGGCCGCGCTCTACAACCTGTCTGTAACGCGGGACGTCGCCATGCGCATCAATGTGGACGGCACGCAAAACGTGCTTGATTTCCTCGAATCCATTGGGCCCTTTCAGAAACTCGCCCATACAAGCACGCTGGCCGTCGCGGGCACCCATGTGGGAACATTTTCCGAGGATGATTTCGACAAGGGGCAAGGGTTCAAGAACTATTACGAGGAGACGAAGTTTCTCAGCGAAAAACTCGTGCGCGAACGTTGGACGGACAAGGTTCCTGCCGTGGTCATGCGGCCGTCGGTAGTCGTGGGCGACTCGAAAACGGGATATATCGAAAAGATTGACGGGCCTTACTATGCGATGATCACGGTCGCGCGTGGGCTGCACTGGATGGTGCCGGATTCTGGCCCGACCAAATGCCACATCGCGCCCGTGGACTTTGTGACGGATGGATTTTTCGCGCTCTTCGAAAAAGGCGACGCGCCGCCGGGGACGGTCTACTCGCTGATGGATCCGAACCCAATCACATACAATGCCTTTCTGGATTTGATTTGCGACCGCTGGCCGAAACGCCGGCCCTTGCTTCACGTGTCCCCGCGGCTCATGGCGCCTGTCGCGCGCACGAAATTGTTCGAGGCGCTGACCGGTATTCCGTGGACGGCGTTTCTTTACGCGGGACAGCCGATTGACTACAATCTGGAAAGGAGCACGGCGGCGCTGGCGCGACTGGGCCTGACGTGCCCGCCGGTGGCTTCCTATGTGGATGTCATGATTCGTTATTTCCGCGAACACTACCACGACGCGAATGTGCGCCGGGAAAACTGGTGGAAATAGGCGTCCGGCTATGGGTGGAAATGCCGGACGCGCGGGGAGATTGCCATGGCGAAAAATGTGTGGACGCCCGCGGAACGTGTTTTCCGCGGGTGGATGTTGATTAGCGCCGGGATGTACGCGCTGGGCGCGGCCGGTTTCCTGCTGATAGGAGCGCATATTCCGGGCGTCATCAACGCAATCAGCCGGTATACGCTGCCTTTGCCGCTGTATCCGGTACCCGCGGATGCGCCCGAAGGCGCTTTCTGGCGGATTCTGTCGGTTTCCATGATGGCGATGATTACGTGGATTGGCGTGCAGGCGTACCGCAATCCGCGCCGGCACGGCAACATGGTTCCCGTTCTGCTCCTGTCGAAGGCCTGCTCGACGGCATGTTACACCGTCTTTTTCATCATGCACGGTCATCTGGCCTATATGGTGGGGTTTCTCACAGACGGCCCGATTTTCCTGATCACGACAATCTTATGGTATGCCGCCGCCGGTGGAGAACGTAATTTGACGCGCGGTGAAGAGCGTATCCTTGTGGCCCTTGGCGAAGCCTTGGTGCCGCGGGGAGGACGGTTCAATCTCGGATTTTCAGATGTTCGTGATGCGAGCCTCGACGGCACAGTCCGTATGCTGTCGGTGATGGATGTTCCGACACTGTTGGCCATTCGTCTGTCGCTCCATTTTCTCAACTGTACGCCGCTCCCGGTATTCGGTCGCCGTTTGACCTCATTGTCCGAAGATCGGCGCGCCGAATGGCTGATGCGTATCGAAACGCGGCGCGGCGTGACGCTGCGCACATGCGTCATCATCGCTAAAGTGTTAGTCTTGGTGCCTTTTTTCGAACAACCCGAAGCCGCGGAATCCGTGGGATACGATCGGACCGCAAGGGTACGCCCATGAAGACCATTACCACCTGTTGCAAAGCGGCCGTGATTGGAACGGGCGCGGGCGGGGCCGTGGCCGGCGCCATACTGGCCGAAGCCGGTGTGGATACCATTCTGGTCGAACAAGGCGGAATTCACGATACCACCGGACGCCAAGGTGTGCTCGGCGGCCTTGCGGACATGTACGCCGACTCGGCGATGACGGTGGCGATCGGACGTCCAATCATTCCCATACCCATTGGAAAGGCCGTGGGCGGTTCGACCATTATAAATAGTTCAACCTGTTTTCGACCGCCGCGTGACCGGGTCGCGGAGTGGGGGGGGCCTTCCTACGAAGAATTGGAACCTTTTTTTGCAGAGATCGAAGAGTGCATTTCCGTAACGACTGTAGACGCGGAAATTCTGGGCGGAAACGGCCGTATCCTCAAACGTGGATGCGATGCCCTTGGGATTGAACTGAAACCGTTGCGGCACAACATCCGCGACTGCAAAGGACGCGGCCAATGCCAGTACGGCTGCCCCGAAGGCGCCAAGCAGAGCATGGAAAAGAACTTCATCCCGCGCGCGTTGAACGCGGGCGCACAGCTTTTTTCGGGACACCGGGTGGACCGGATGCTAATGAACGGCGATCGGGTTTCAGGGGTGGCCGGACATAGTCCGGAGGGACGATTCGAAATCCGGGCGGACGTCGTCGTGCTTGCCATGGGCGCCTTGCAGACTCCTGCGTTTCTGTTGAAGAACGATGTGGCGAACTCGTCGGAACATGTAGGACGCGGCTTGCATGTGCATCCCGCGGTCCGTGTTTTGGCCGAAATGGACGAAATCGTGGACGGATTCAAGGGGCTGCCGCAAGGAGCGTATATAGACCACTGGGCCGATCGGGGAATTATGCTGGAAGGCATTTTCACGCCGCCCGGTCTTATGATTGCCGGCGCGCCCGGCGCAGGCCATGCCCTCAAGAATCTCGCGGCCGATTACCGCCGCCTGTCCGGATTCGGCGTAATGGTCGCCGACACGGCGTCGGGCCGCGTGTTGCGGGGGCGCTTCGGCCTGCCCTTTGTCGTGCTGTACCAGACAAACCGGCGCGATGCGGAAACGATGCGATTCGGTATTGCGCGGCTGGCCGAGATCTTTTTTGCCGCGGGCGCGAAACGGGTATTTACTAATTTTCTACCCATGATGTCCATCGAATCGCCCAGCGATCTTAGGGCTTTCGAGTCTGCCCCTGTGAAGCCGTCGTATCTCGAAATGATGGCGTTTCATCCGCTCGGTACGTGCCGCATGGGATCATTGCCCGCCGATTCGGTGGTTGATTTCGATCTGGCTGCCCATGATGTTCCCAATCTCTACATCATGGATGGCTCGGTAGTGCCCGGATCGCTTGGTGTCAATCCGCAAATTACCATCATGGGCCTTGCGCTTCGCGCCGCCCGCCGTCTGGCTGAACGGTTGCAAGGATAACCTGGAACGGAATCCATGGAATCGGTTCGGATTTACGTTTCGTCGCCGGTTTCTTCCCGAAGCGCTTGGGCGATGCGATGGAGGGCCTGAAAGAATTCGCGCTGTTGGGCGTCGTAGACTTCCTCAAACTGTTTACGCGCTTCTCCGGCCTGGATGCGTTCGGTTTCGAGATCGGCCGCGAAGGATATCGCGGCCATCAGGGCCGTAAATAAACTGTCCACCCGTAGGCTTTTTTTCTCGATTTCCTCGAGACGCGCGTTTACCTGTTCGGCGACACGCCGCGTGGTTTCCACATCCATAACGACAGGGACGTCAAGGCGCATGCGGCCCACAACGACTTCTACGGTCTCCGGTTTCATGCGCGAATCTCCGCCGTCAGGGCTTCGGTGTATTCCAGGATCTTGCCGAGACGCTGTTCGATTTCCTCCTGCATGGCTTTGTAGCGATCATTTTCCGCTTTGAGCGTGGCGAACTCATCCATGCGTTCCTTGAAAACGGCGAGTTCCTTGGATTGCGACCAAAGGCGTGTCTGCATCTCGTCGCGCGCGGCGGTAATCTTTTCCAACTGCCGTTGCGTTTCCCGCAAATCCTTTTTGAGGTCCTTGATGTCGCGAAGAATTTGCTTGACCTGTTGTGCGAGCAACGGATTCATGGGCGGGATTCGGGATTTGGGTTTCGGGTTTCGGGTTGGCAAACGTGGATTTCGTGCACGTGCGCGAAAACGCAAGCGGGCATGAAATCTCTCAATCCCAGATTCTGTTCTCGATTACGAGTTGTCATTAGACCTCAGACCTCCCCCGTGTGGGATGAAAAAGCGTTCTCTTGGATTCTCCCCAGACGATTGAAGATATCGTAACCCTTGTTTCGATTGCGATTACGGGCACGAGCACAAGAAGCGCGGAAAGGAACAGAAAGGGTATCTTGCCCGCATTGCCCCCCTCTCTCCAACGCCCAAACCTCAAACCCCACAACCATGCAGGCGTATCCATCGGCTAACGGAGCTCCGCTGCAAATCCTGTTTGCAACCGCCTCAAAATACGATCCCATGCCTTCTGCGTTTCCGCGTCGGTCAGAGTTTTTTCATTGGACTGAAACACGAGGCTCAGGGCCACGCTTTTTTTACCGTTGGGAACTTGCTTGCCGGAGTAAACGTCAAAAATTTCGACGGACGTGAGAAGTTTGCCGCCGCTTTCCATCGCGGCGTCGCGCAATGCTCCCGCCGGCACGCTCGCGTCAACTAAAACCGCCATATCGCGCCGGGATGGCGGGAAAGACGGAATGGCTTCGTATGACTTGGTGGGGACGGGTAAAGCGATCAAGGCTTCGAGGTTCAGATCGCAGACAAAAACCGGTTGCTCGATATCATACGCCCTGAGAATCGCTTCGCGGATCTGGCCAAGCCATCCCATTGTCTCGCCGTGTGCCACGATTTTGCCGCATTGCCCCGGTTGAAAAGGCCCAAACGCATCCTCTTCAAAGGTTGCCTTTGCCGCAAAATATTCCAGCACGGATTCCGTGTATCCTTTGAGATCATAAAAATCGAGCGCTACCCTCGGACGGCTCCAATGCTTCGGGCCGTTCATTCCGCTTAGGATGATGGCCGCTCGCATTTCCTGTTTGGGCAGGGCATGGGCAGGCAAGGGTCGGTAAACAGGGCCTATCTCAAAGGCCATGATGTCCGGATTGCCATGGCGGACATTGCGTGAAACGGTGTTGAACAAACCCGGGATCAACGAACTGCGCATGGTCGCGAGTTTTTCTGAAAGTGGATTTTGGAGGACAACCATTTCCAGGTATGACCCGTCCAATCCGCTTTTCGACACATCGTCCGCGCAACTGAATGTCCAGTTGAAAAATTCGGTCAAACCCAAGCCGGCCAGATAGCGCCGGAGGCCGCGAATAACGTTTTCATCCGGGGCAAAAACTTCGCCACTCTGACGGATGAACGGCAACGTGTCAGCTATTCGATCGTAACCGTGGAACCGGGCGATTTCCTCGATAAGATCCGCTTCCCGCGAGACATCGTGCCGCCATGAAGGGATTGTTACCCGGCAGGAATCCTCATTGGACTCGATGATATCGAAACCAAGGCTTTCGACGATGCGGCGTTGGGATTCGGGGTCTACTTGGGTTCCAAGCAGGGCGTCTGAACGGCGGTAACGAAGCGTAATGGGTGCGGAGTGCTTTTTGATTGGATGTTCATCCAGCCGTCCTTTGGCGATTTTGGCGCCCGCCAACTGCTGCATGAGCATGGCCGCCCGGTTGCACGCATACAAGGCCATCTCGGTATCCGATCCGCGCTGGAAACGCATTGAGGCCTCGGTTTGCATGCCGAGCGCCCGGGCGGTTTTACGAATGGATGACGGATTGAACACCGCGCTTTCGAGAAAGAGGGTGCACGTACTGTCGTTCACTTCACTATCCTTGCCGCCCATGATGCCCGCGATAGCCACTGGCGTCTCCGCATCGGCGATGACGAGCATCTCCTCCCCAAGTTTTCGTTCCTCGCCGTCAATACTGACTATTGTCTCTCCCGGCTTTGCCCGTCGCACCACGATGCGGTGCTCTTTCAACAGTGAATAATCAAACGCATGGAGAGGATGTCCGGTTTCCATCAGGACATAGTTCGTGATGTCCACGATGTTGCTGATGGATCGCTGGCCGGCCGCGTTCAATCGCCGGCACATCCACGCCGGAGAGGATCCGACCTGCACGTCGGTCAGGACGCGGCCCAGATAACGCGGACATAGGTCCGGATCCTGAATGGTCACCGATGACAACGACGAGACGTCTGTGTCCGATTCGGCCAACTGAAGGGCGGGAATACGGAGTTCGAGGCCATAGTACGCCGCCAATTCGCGGGCCACGCCAATCATAGAGGCCCAATCGCCCCGGTTGGGCGTTACCTCGATCTCGAAGATGACGTCGTCCAAACCAAGGACCGGCATGGCGTCCAATCCGACCGGAGTATCGGGAGGCAGAATCATAAGACCGGAATGGTCTTCGCCGAGGCCAAGTTCGCGGGCAGAACACATCATGCCCTGCGATTCAATGCCGCGCATTTTGCGCGCGCCAATCTCGAAGTTCTCCGTCAGCACCGCGCCTACGATAGCCGTGGGGACAATGTCCCCTGCCTTCATGTTCTTTGCGCCACACACGATCTGCAGCGGTTCTTCGCGGCCGATGTCCGTCTTGCACACCACGAGTTTGTCCGCGTTCGGATGCGGATCGACGCTCAGGATACGACCCGTAAAGATATTCTTCATTCCCGCGCCGGGGCGTTCGATGGCTTCGATTTCGATACCGAGCATGGTCAGGCGTTCGGCCAGTTCGTCGGGACCGACGGGAAGGTCAACATATTCACGCAGCCAATTCAGGGACACCCGCATGGAACATTCTCCGTTCTAGAACTGCTCGCAGAAGCGCAAGTCGTTTTCGTAGATCAGGCCGATGCTTCCGATGGCGTATTTCAGCATCGCAATGCGGTCCACACCCAAGCCGAAAGCATATCCCGTGTACTGTTCGTAGTCGTATTTCGCATAACGGAACACTTCGGGATGGACCATGCCGCAACCAAGGATTTCCAGCCAGCCGCTGTTTTTACAGACACGGCATCCGGCACCCTTGCAGACGGTGCATGAAATGTCCACCTCCGCCGAAGGTTCCGTGAAGGGGAAAAAGTGCGGGCGGAAACGGACCTTCGTGTCGCGCGAGAAGAACGTATGGATAAAGTGCATCAACGTGCCCTTCAGGTCGGCGAACGTGATGCCTCTATCCACGAGCAATCCCTCCAACTGGAAGAACATGGGGCTGTGGCTTGCATCGTAATCCACGCGATAAACCCGGCCCGGCGCGACAATGGCCACGGGCGGTTGGGTGCGTTCCATGACACGCATCTGGACGGGAGACGTGTGTGTGCGCAGCACGACGCCCGGCGAAACGAAGAAGGTGTCATGCGAGTCACGCGCGGGATGATCCGCCGGCGTGTTCAAGCAATCGAAATTGTAATATTCGGTTTCAATATCCGGGCCGGTGGCCACTTGAAAACCCATGTCCTGAAAAATGCGGAGAATGTCTTCGGTAACCCGTGGGATTACATGCATGTGGCCGTGGGGAGGACGGCGCCCCGGCAACGACAAGTCTACCCGGTTTGACTTGGCCTTGCGATCCGCCTCGATTTCGGCGAGTTCGGTGACCCGTTTTTCGATGGCCTCCCCAATGATGCGCTTGGCTTCGTTGGCGGCCTGCCCCATGGCCGGACGTTCTTCGGCGGGCACTTGCGCCAGTCCCCGCAACGCTTCCGTGACGAGTCCCTTGCGTCCAAGGTACTTGACGCGCAATTCCTCGATGGCCTGCGGCGATGCGGCGCCTGCGGCGGCTTCGATCGCCTCCCGAGTAATTTGTTCCAGTTTCTCTTTCATGAAAAGCCCTTACACGTCAACTTTGCAAACATGCCCTTGTTGCTGATTCGTACTTACGATCGCGGCCATGGGTCCGCAAGACTAAGCGAACAAGGCCGTTCCGATTCGCACCTGGGTGGCGCCTTCCTCGACGGCCACCTCGAAATCGTTCGACATCCCCATGGATCGCTCCGGCAAACCAAAACGATCCGACAACATACGCAAACGGGCAAACACCGGCCGCACGATTTCCGGATTGTCCACCAAGGGCGCCATGGTCATCAGTCCCTGGACTCGGATATACCGCATTTGCGCCATGCGCTGCAAGGCGGATTCAATTGTTTCCATAGTGAAACCGTGTTTCGTTTCCTCTCCCGAAACGTTGACTTCCACAAGAACCGGCACGATTTTCCCGGCTTCTCCGGCCCGCTGGTCCAATGTTTCGGCCAGTTCAATGCGATCGATCGAGTCCACTGTATCAAACAGCGCCACGACATCGCGCGCCTTGCGGCGTTGTACGCTGCCAATCATGTGCCAAGTTGCCGGCGCCGCTATCGCTTCAATTTTGGGACGGGCATCCTCGACTCGATTTTCGCCGAAATCCCGGATGCCCAGATTGATCAATATGCGCACTTCGGCCAGTGATACGGTCTTCGTCACGGCGACCAGCCGCACTTCCTCAGGGGAGCGATGCGCACGATCCGCCGCCTCGGCGATTCGCTTCCGAATCGCTGCAAGATTGCGATATATACGATCGTGTAAATTATCCATCTCCAAGATATCCCCGCCGCTTTTCGACGCGATCCATGCGTTTCGGAGACCAAAGAGCAGATATCGCAAAAATACGAAAACGTGAACGGTACCCGGCTGTATTTACGGTTGCGGCGGTTCGGCGGGGGCGTTTCGGTATTTTTCGGCTTCTTCGCGCCGCAGAACCGCTTTCTTTTCCGACAACGACAGCGGCAGGCCCGCCTTGAGTTTTATATCAATGATCATCTTGAGCGCTTCCTCGGCAAACGGGGCGCTCTTGGACCATGCGTTTTGCAAGACGGCGATGGCTTCGAGGTAGCGTTCTTCTTCAACGAGTTTCACGGCCTCCATTCGCATGATGCGGCCGAGGGCGAAACTGTCCGGTTCGCCGGGTCCTTCGGTCATGTTTTTCCAAATGGCCATTGCCTCGTCGCGGAGGCGTTCGGCTTCTTGTCGCGCCACTTCCGCCTGCGCCGGTTCGGTCTCCTTTAGTGCGTTTGCGCGTTCCATGGCCTTTTCGGCATTTCGTTCCCGGATAAGGCCATCATTTCGCGCGATGAACCGCCGTGCTTTCGGCTCCTCGGTTTCGTTGCCGAGATTCTTGTTCAGGTAATCGGTCCAGCCGGCCTTGGCTTCCTCGTATTGCCCGTTCAATTCGAAACAGATATACAATTGCCGCGGCACCCATCGGTCGTGACGATGGCGTATGGCTTCCGAGAGGTATTTGACCGCGTTGGCGTAATCCTTCAGTTTTTCCTTATAGATAGAAAATCCGAGGTCGAAATACAGTTTGTAGTTGCGGGGGTTCTTGCGAATGCCGTCCTTCAAAAAATCAATCGCGAGATAGTAATAGGTTTCTTTTTCGCCAAGCCGGACGCCGTATTTCGGATTGTATTTTTTCAACGGTTCCGGCGTGTCCGGCATTTTGGCCGTGGCGTTATAGGCCAGATGCCACGCACCCAGCAGATAAGCATCCACAAACGTCGGATCCAGTTTTACACAGGTCTGCATGAGCGGGATCATGCGGTGCATCAGGCCCTGGTGCCAGTATTTGTCCACCTGCAGCCACACGAAATTCGCCGCCACCTTACGAAATCCGAAGAAAATATTGCTCAACCCGACTTGGCCGCCCTCGCCCGAATAAATCTGGTTCGGGTCGAATTCGGATCCTACTCCACTGATTTTGCCTTCGCGCAGGAAAGCAAGGAAATCCTTCCGTTCGGCCGCCAGTACGGGACTGCGCGCCAAATCCCACACGATACGATCGTTGGATTCGTCTTTCGTAAGAGCGACCAGCCGGGAGATGGGATTACCGTTTTCATCCACGGTTTCCAAAGGCGCCGTGATATGCGGTTCGGTGGTCTGCTGGACGCGGTCGAAAAGTTCACGATCCTTCATGCGTGTGGCTTCGGGATCCGATTCACCCGCTTTGGCAAACATGCGCAATTGCGTCGCTTCCGCGAGTATCCATCGGTAGAACATCTCGGATTCGCGCAAAAAACCGACACGCCGGCCCTGGATGGCGCCGAGCGCAAGCATGATTGCGATCAGGATCGCAAGGGGAATGTTCGAGGTCTTCTTCATGAAACGATTAAAATTCCTTCCGGCGGAAGACCCATTGGGCAATCAGAAAGCCGGCAACGGCATACACGAGTCCATAGACGATCAGATTGGCTATCATGAGGTCTCTTGGGGGATCGTTGGGCTGTAAATAGAGGATTTGATCCTTGAGACTGAAATTTTGCAGGTTCGGCAGAACCTGATACAGGCCGTAGGCAAGTTTGCCAATCAGGGCATCGAAATATTCGCCGGTCTGCCCGGCCCGCACGTACACATCCTTCAGGTATTCGGTCAGATTTCCAACGATGTAGATAAAAAGACCTGCGATGGTTGGCAAAACCGCGGACGTGGCGGTGCAGGATACCGCGAACGTAAATGCGGACACGATTAGAAACTGGAAATAGGTCAGGAAAATGGACCATAGCAGCAGCGTCGGCATGATGCGCTGGCGCATGTACAGCGCGATGAAAAACAGCGCACCCATCAACAATAAATTGATAATGACGATCAATTGCACGCCGATGAATTTGCCCAGCAGATACTGAAAACGCCGAACGGGTTTCGACAACACCGTGTAAATGACCTTGTTTTCGACCTCGGAAGGCACCACCGACGCGCTGATGAAGATAGTAATCAGTACCCCGAAGATCGCGATTGCAGTTACACAGATGTCTTTGACCAATTTCGCCTCGACGTCGGTCTGGGCGTCTCCGACCGCCGTCTGGGTAAGAAAAGCCGTCATGAAACTCGATCCTACGATGACCATGATGCTCAGGATAAGAAAACCGATCAGCGTTTTCTTGCGCATGCCTTCGCGCCATGTATAAATGGCGATGGCCCAAGGTCCTCTCATATATTCGATTGCTCTGCCCATCACGAACCTCTCTGTGCGTTCTTGGCGCCGCCGACCACGCGGACAAACAATTCTTCCAACGTTTCCCGTCTTGGCGCAATGGCTTGAAGCGTAACGCCCGTGCTTCGGCAAACTTCCAGCGCCTGGTAGACCGACATGGCGTCCGGCACGCGTAGCGCGGCCCGGTTTTCGACGATGTCTTCCACTTCCAGTCCCTTGTCGCGAAACAGGCCGAGCATTTCCGGGGTGGCGCCATCCACCTGGACGACCACCTCGCGGTTCACCAGGAGTTCATCCAGCGTTCCCAAGGTTTGTAGAACACCTTCGTACAGGATGCCGACCCTGTCGCTGATCAATTCAACTTCAAGCAGTTCGTGCGAGGAGATCAGCAGCGTCTTACCCTTGTCGCGGAGATTGGCGAGAATGTCGCGGATTTCTTTGCGGGCAATAGGATCGAGCCCTGTCGTCGGCTCGTCCAGAATCAGGATTTGCGGATCGCTCAGAAGCGCCTGGGCCAGCCCGATTCGCTGCCGCATACCCTTCGAATAGCCTCGGATGAGCCGTTTCCGCGCGCGCGTCATGCCCACGATTTCGAGCGTTTCGTCAATGCGACGGCGCAAATCGGCGCCGCGAAGGCCATAGAGGTTCCCATAGAACTTGAGCACCTCCTCACCCTTGAGGAAATCGGGGTAATAGGCCCCTTCGGGCAGATAGCCGATCTGTCGGCGCACTTCGGCGGAACCGATATCCTTGTTGCCAAGGATTTCCATGTCGCCCGAAGTCGGAAAAATGAGACCTAGCAGCAATTTGATCGTCGTGGTTTTCCCGGAGCCGTTCGGGCCGAGGTACCCGAAAATCTCGCCCGAATGGATGGTGAGATTCAGGTCCTTCAGCGCATGAACGTCCTGGCCGCGCAGGGCTGCTTCGTAGATTTTCGTCAGATTCTGTGTTTGAATCACTACGGACACGGACATGAGCCTTTCATCCCGGCCGCCTGAACGTTATGCCGGGGGAGTGTTCGATTATCCAATGGCAACAATAGCAAAATGATAGCAGACAGCCGCGCCGCGTTCAATTGTATAAAAACCGCCCGGTAAAAATCGCCCATCAGTTCCTCCAGCCCAGTTGATCTCTTTCGGTGAAAATGCTAAAGTAGTTCATAAAGGGGATGGAGTTCCCCCCGAATCGCCATGTGGCTAATAACTCCTACCGTGCCTGGGAAGGCGGCGGGAGTTCTTGGCTAAGCCCGCCGCCGAAAGGGTGATATTGCGCCCGCCTCCTTGGCCTTTATCGAAATATGCAAGGGTTTTAACCGTCCGTAGGAGGTAGATTTTTTCATGCTTCCCCAATCTGGAGAACGTATCAAACCGGAATCTTGCGGGTTCGACTATGACGGCCAATATTTTCGATGGAGGGTTGTTCCGTGAGTAATTGGTCCGCGTGCATCGAAAACCTGGCGCAAATGTGCGAGCAGTTTCACCTCCAAAACTTGCTGCCACAGATCAACGCATGTTCCGAGGCGTTGCAGGGCGGCGGAATCGTGGAAATCGCCATTCTGGGACAGTTCAAGGCTGGAAAAAGTTCCTTTCTGAACTGCCTTATTGGCCGTGACATCATGCCGGTGAACGTGCTTCCGGCCACAGCGGTCATTACGCGGATCGGATATGGTCCGAAAGATAGGGTGGTCGTTCGCCGGCTTTCCGGCGAAGAAAAAGAAATTCCGATGACCGAATTGCCTGATTATGTCACCGAACAGCGAAATCCCAAGAACGAAAAACGTGTGGCTTTGGTTGAAGTGGAACTTGCCTCGTTGGCGCCGTACCGCGGGATACGGTTCGTTGACACGCCCGGTCTTGGCAGCATCTTCGCCCACAACACACAGGCCTCCATGGACTGGCTGCCGAAGGTGGGCGGGGCGCTTGTAGCCATCAGTACGAACCAGCCTCTGGGAGAGCAGGACCTAAGGCTGTTGGGGGAGGTCTTCAAGCACACGCCGGAAGTTGTGATTCTTCTCACGAAAGCCGATCTGGTCTCCGAGCATGAGCGAAAAGTCGTTATCGAGTTCACCCAATGGCAGATTGCCCAGCATACCGGGGGAAGGCAACTCCTTGTCCTCCCGTTCTCGAATCGTCCGGAATTTGTACAATTTCAAGACGATGTGCGCGATTACCTGCTTCAGAAAGTGGTGGGACGCCATGAAGAGTTATTCACGAAAATCATGGGGCACAAAATCTCCGCCTTGCTTTCGGAGTGCAAAGCCTATCTCATTTTGGCGCAGACGGCAGCCATAGCGGCCGAAACCGCCCGTGCCGACTTGCGGACAGTTCTGCAACGGGAACAAGAGGCAATTGGTTCGCTCGGCAAAGAAATCCTCGTGCTCACCCAAGACTTGAAAACGCGCCTCCGCACGGCCGCCGAGGAACGGTTCCATGCCCATTATGGGGAAGTTACGAACCGGCTTCGTTCTTCGCTCCTGAAGACGATGGTCGAATGGAAAGGCAACCTAGCCCAAAGGACGAAGTTGTTCCAGGACTGGCTTGGGGCGGCCATGGAAAAAGAATTGGGACGTGTCTCGGAAAATGGGAAAGTCTACACGAATGAGTTCCTGGTTGAGACACAATCCAGCCTTCACCGTATCGTCCGTGCCTTTCAGGATCGCCTCTCCAAGGAGATCGAACAGGCATTGGGCATAGCCTTTGAAGGGGCGCGATTCCATGCGAAGATTGCAGAACCCAAGAAACCCGACATCAAAGTGGGACAGACGTTCGACACCCACATTGATATCCTCTGGTTTCTCATCCCCATGGGCATCCTGCACTCACTGTTCGAGCGGCATTTCCTTCGCCTAATCCCCTGGGAAGTCGAGAAAAATCTCTCACGGCTATCCAACCAATGGGCGGATGCAGTAAGCGCTTCGATAGACAGCCTTGCCAGCCAATCCATGGAATCCATGAGGATGGAACTAATTACCATTGAGACACTGGTATCCAGCGCAAGTGATCAGCGATTGGAAATTGAATCCGCGCTTCAACGCGTCGAAAAACTCATAGTATCACCAACAAGTTCCAACACAGAAGGAGTAACGGTTCATGAACGGCAAGATCACATCAGTTCACGCAATTGAGATTCTGGATTCACGGGGCAACCCCACAGTGCGTGTCATAGCCACGCTGGACACGGGCGTAACGGCCTCGGCTTCCGTCCCGTCGGGCGCGTCTACGGGAGAAAACGAGGCTATCGAACTGCGCGACGGCGACAAGAAGCGGTATGGTGGAAAAGGGGTACTCAAGGCTGTGGCGAATGTCAATGACATGATTGCCCCTGCCATCTACGGCATGAGTCCCGCCCGTCAAGCCGAAATTGACCGCGCCATGATCGAACTCGACGGGACACCGAACAAGGCCAAACTCGGCGCAAACGCCATTCTCGGCGTTTCGATGGCTGTAGCCCGGGCCGCCGCAATGGACGCAGGCTTGCCGCTTTACGCATATCTTGGCGGGACAGGTGCGTTTCGCCTTCCCGTTCCGATGATGAACATTCTTAACGGCGGCAAACATGCGGACAACAGCGTGGACCTTCAGGAATTTATGGTCATGCCGATCGGCGCGCCGAATTTCGTAGAAGCCTTGCGCTACGGAGCCGAGACCTTCCACGCGCTCAAGAAGATCCTGGCCAAGAAAGGATACGCGACCAGCGTGGGGGACGAGGGTGGATTTGCGCCCAACCTGAAGAGCAACGATGAAGCATGTGAAGTCATCGTGGAAGCCATCCAGGCCGCCGGGTACAAACCGGGTGTGGACGTGGCCATTGCTCTCGATCCAGCGGCAAGTTCATTCTACGAGGACGGATCATATAACCTTGCAAAGTCAGGCCAAGGGCGGAAGACCAGCGCCGAAATGACGGATCTGTACAAGAACTGGGTAGACATGTATCCCATTGTCTCCATTGAAGATGGCCTTGCAGAGAACGATTGGACAGGCTTCCGTGAACACACAGCGGCGCTCGGAGACAGAATCCAGATAGTCGGTGACGACCTCTATGTTACCAATACCCGCTTTATTTCGCGCGGTATTCAAGAGAAGTCCACCAATGCGGTACTGATCAAACTCAATCAGATCGGGACCGTAACGGAAACCATTGAGGCCATTGACCTGTGCCGAAAGGCCGGTTGGGGGTATGTCATCTCGCACCGTAGCGGTGAGACAGAGGACACGTTCATGGCTGACTTCGCCGTCGCAATGGGCGGAGGCCAAATTAAAACGGGTTCCGCCTGCCGCAGCGAACGCATCGCCAAATACAACCGGTTGATCGAAATCGAGGCGGAGTTGGGCAAGGCCGCCCGTTTTGGAAAATAGAAGTCGGGAAAACCAACCGGTTCAGCGTACGGATAGGCCAAGAGTCCATGAAGATGGCGCATAAGCCAATCGAGGCGCCCCCGAATCACAAGCGGATAATCACTATCACGCTTATGATGGTTGACGAGTTTCTGTCCGAATGCGAACTTTGGGCGCGGGGTCGTGAATTAGGGTCCGTGCTTTACCGTGAGCGAAATTCGCTTACGCCAGAACAGCGTGAACGGCTTCTTCAGAAAGTTGAATCCCTTCGCGTAATACTGACGGAAGCGCAGCGGACGCTTGGTTTGGAGACAACAGTAAAAGAACCTGCTCGCGTCATCCAGGCGGCATGCTTTACCCTGTTTGAGTCACTGATCGAGATACAGGGGAAATATATCCGCGGGTATGGCGAGCCCCCGGCGGAATTGGTGGAGTATCTCGATCCGATGAGTCAGGATATCATGGCCATTATTCAAGACATTACTAAAATTGTCAGCCCCCGCGTGAAAAAACCGGAAGACACGACAAGAGCATAAACCTAAAATCGGCAGTTGAATGCGGCTCTTTCGATCAAACCATGGACGAGATGGACGTTGTGGACCCAGTGGACTTCACCCGAAAGGGGATTGATTTTCTTGTCCATTTCGTCCACAAGGTCCACGAGGTCCAGAGGATAGCACATAGAATCCGATCTTGACTGCCGAATCCCGGATAAAAGGAGCGTATATGGCCAAAAAGGCGCATACTGCTGAAGATACCGCGCAAAGAATTTACCGCAGGGAAAACGCTTTACGGCCAAACCGGTTTCTAGGATACAACCACAACGCCTTGGCTATCTACCTTCTCGAACGAGGGGCGTATCCTGTTGCGGAGTCGGAATTGCGCCGGGCCGTATGGCTCAATCCGTACGAGCCCGTGTTCTTGGCAAATCTGGCATGGTGCCTTCACAAGCAACAACGCTATGAGGAGGCAGGAGAATACCTGAAACAAGCCATCGAACAGGCCCCCGGCAATATTCAGGTTCACCAGATAATTGCCTTGATGGAACCCGCGGCGGATCGCCTACGGGCAATCACGGATGAAACGCAAGATTGAAAAGCACATCCCCTACTTCGACATGATTGAGGCGCTTGCCAGGACGTCAGATTGCGCCCTGTGCGCGATTGAGGCTGTTTCCCTAAAACGGTACTTCGACGCGTTGCTTTACGAGCGGGTCAACGACACTGGGGTGCGTGCGGAACTTGCTCATGCCAGAGGCTTTTGCCACCGGCATGCCAACACATTGCTGGACTGTCACAGCAGTTTCGGAACGGGAACCCTGTATCGAGACTTGGTTGGATCGTTTATCGAATGCTTGGCAGGCCTTTCATCGGCTGGCCTCCAGCGCGTACCGATTAAGACCACCCGACAATGGAACACACACGATGCCTGTCCCGCCTGCCGCATTCAGAGGGAGTCGAGAGAACGCAACATATCCGTGTTTCTCGAAGGTATGGCGCAACTCGACATGCGCAACGTGTTTGAACGAAGCGCCGGGTTTTGTGTTCCCCACTTCATTCTTGTGATCGAGACAGCCAAGTCCCCCGACGTGCGTACGTATATTACACGAGTGCAACGCGCAAAATTCGAAGAACTCGCGCGGGACTTGGATGAGTTTGAACGAAAAAACAACTACCGTTTTTCGTATGATCCGATGGGAAAAGAAGGGGATTCGTGGATTCGCGCGGTCAGAATGATTGTTGGACAAAGAGACCTTTGGTAATACGGAGCCTTGGTTGAAACCCAGAAGATCTTCGATGAGGTATCGGCGCCTGCGACTCCGTAAAAAAAGTGCGATAGGACCGGATGAAATCCCATGTATCAGCGCGTATGGTCGAGGCAAAACCGGGCAATCAGGGCGCTGGCGTCAATGTCGTAGGAAATCGTTCCCATGAGCAATTGGTAAAAAGCGCCGCCCGGCCACGTATGCCCGCCGCCTTCGATACGATAAAAAACCACATCCGCACCTCCGATCTGCGGCGTATAGGTTTCGCGGTAGACCCGTGTGCCGTCCGTCGGCGACGCATCGGGCATTGCGACAATCTGCGCGGCCGGGTTGCAACGGTTGTTGGCGACGCATCGGGCAATCGTCGCCGGCACGGACAGCGTTTCGCCGAGGTTGCGGCCGTTCATCTCAATCGTGCCGCCGGACCACGGCACAACCCCGTCGTTTTTCCCGTTGAAGGCGATTATCGGGACCGGCAGCACCGGGTAGCAGGCTCCCTCCAGATTCGCGGGAAGCGCGCCGGCCACCATGGCCGCGGCCGCAAAACGTTCCGGCGCCTCGCAAACGAGCCGGTGCGCCATCATCGCGCCATTGGACATGCCCGCTACATACACGCGGCTGTCATCCACATACAGGGACGATGACACGCGATCAAGAACGGCTTGGATAAAACCGACATCATCCACATTAGCATCATACGCGGCGATTCCCGATACATTGCGTCCGTCGTTCCAGTTGCCTTGATACGCGTCGGGATAGACGACGTTGAAACCGATCTGGTCGGCAAAAGCATTCATACCCGTCAACGGAATCATGTCGTCGCCTGTCTGATCCATGCCATGCAACATTACAAGGAGGGGAAACGGGACGCTGCCGTCGTAAAGGGCCGATTGATATACTCGATATGAACGCGTCAATCCGCCGAATTCAAAGGAAAGCGTTACAGGTTGCGTTGCGATACAGGCAAGATCAACACTCGCACAGGCCACCATCAAGGCCATAATAAACAACCCTTGGAATATACGCACCGCATGTCGCATGGCTACCGGCCTCCGGATTTCCCATATCTCTTTTTATATATACTCCGCCCGTTCCGAAATGTTTCTTCGGATTTCAGGCGTCGCTTCGTGTTGTATTTATTCGCGGTTTCGCAACGCCGGTAAAATTCTGGTATATTTCCCTTACGAGGCGCCTTGGGCGCCGCTGGAGGATCGAATGCAGCACCGGCAAAGCAAATCGGAATTTATTGCGCTCTTGGCGTTTCTGATTGTCGCGACGCTCGTTTTGACCAACGGGTTTGTGGCTCGGATATCGGCCCAGGGCAAGGATGTGGACGTTTTCGCCAAGATTCAGCCCATCGGCGACGTTCTGGGTATCATCCTCGACGAATATGTTCGCCCGCCCGACATTGACAAGGTGGTCGAAGGCGCGCTGGTCGGCATGTTGAACTCGCTCGACCGGCATAGTTCGTTCATTTCGGAAGACGCCTTCAAAATAATGCGCGAGGAAACACGGGGCGAATTTGAAGGCATCGGCGTCTCCATCCGTTTCGACGACGACAAAAATATTATCGTTTACCAGCCGCTAGCCGATTCCCCGGCCGCCAAGGCCGGCATTTTGTCGGGCGACATCATTTACAAGGTTGACGGCGTTTCCACGGCCGGCATGGCGCTCGAAGAAGTGGCCAAGCGCATTCGCGGACCGCGTGATTCGATCGTGCGCATCACGGTAGCGCGAAAGCGTGAAAACGCGGAACCCCAGATTGTTGATTACACCATCAAGCGCGGCAACATCCCCATCGAAAGCATCAAGGAAGCCCGGCTGCTGCCGAGCGGTTTCGCCTATGTCCGCGTGAGTGATTTCAAGGATACGACCGCCAAGGATTTGTCGAAGCGCATTTCAGGATTCCTGGAAAAGAATATGAAAGGGCTGATCCTCGATTTGCGGTGGAATCCGGGCGGCCTGCTGCCGGCTTCCAAGGATGTGTGTGAACTCTTTCTCCCCAAAAACTCGCTCGTGACCTATACACAAGGCCGTAAAACGAGCCGGGCGTCACTTACCGAAAACATGAAACTCTACACGGAAAAAGATCCGCTTGTGCCGCTGGGACTGCCGATTGTTGTGTTGATCAATGAGGAAACGGCCAGTTGCTCGGAAATCGTGACCGGCGCGCTGCAGTTTTATTCCCGGGCCATTATTGTAGGCGTGAAGACCTACGGCAAGGGCAGCGTGCAGACGATTATCCCGCTATCGAGGCCGCCCAACACCGCGTTGCGCCTGACGACCGCCCTCTATTACACCCCGGCGGAAGTCACCATAGACAGCGAGGGCATCAAACCCGATGTCGAAGTTCCCTTCTCAAAAGAAGAACAGCGGGCGCTGGTTGAACAGATGTTCGAATCGGTCAAAACGGACGCCTCCATGCTCAACCATCAAAACCATGGAACAATCACCGGAAACGAAGCCTCTGAAAAAACCGCCGAAGACAAACAACTTCAGCGCGCGGTCGAGATTCTTCAAGAAGACCCCGTCTTCGAGAACCTAATCAAGAAATATCACAAGGATACACACGAAACGCAGGTCGCCGCACCGGCGGATCGGATTCTGCAGCAAGGACCCCACGCCGACAAAGACGATGCGGCCGCCGTGGTGAGCCCCGAAAATCCGCCCACGCCGGAAAAGAAATAGGGAGCATTCCGATGCGGTCCGACCATCGCCGGAACGATCAATTGCGCCCGGTCGAGATTGTCCGCCATTACACGAAATACGCCGAAGGCGCCGTGCTGATTTCGTTTGGCGCCACACGGGTGTTGTGCACCGCGACGGTGGACTGGTCACTGCCGCCGTTTCTGCGTGACAAGGGCCTTGGCTGGGTAACCGCTGAATACGGCATGCTGCCGCGTTCGACCGATCAACGGACGGTCCGCGACAACAACAAAAAAGGCCGCGCCCAGGAAATCAGCCGGCTGATTGGGCGATCGCTGCGCAACGTGGTGGATCGCGCGGCGTTGGGCGAACGGCAGATTATTCTCGATTGCGACGTGATCCAAGCCGACGGCGGCACACGGACCGCGGCGATAACGGGCGCGTACATCGCGTTGCACGATGCGCTGCAAACCCTCGTGAATTCGGGGAAAATTGACATGCTGCCCCTGTACGATTCATGCGCGGCGGTTAGCGTCGGAATCGTGGACGGCAAGGTCATGGCCGATCTTTCCTACGAGGAGGACGTCCGGGCCGAGGTGGATATGAATGTCGTCATGCGCGGCGACGGCCGGTTGATAGAAGTACAGGGCTGCGCCGAGGGAAAGGCGTTTACGCGCACGGACATGGACCGCATGATGGACATGGCCGCGAAAGCCTGCCGCCGCCTGGCCCGCATCCAGCAGGAGTCGCTGTGCCGTGCCTAAAACGCTCGTCGTGGGAACAGGGAATCCCGGCAAGGTCCGCGAATTGGCCTTGCTGCTCGACGGCCTGCCGTGGAACCTCAAGGGCCTTGCCGACCTGCCGCCCGTGGATGACCCGATTGAAGACGGTGATACGTTTGAAGCCAACGCCATCAAAAAGGCCCTGTATTTCAGTGGCTGCTTCAATTTGGCCGCCGTGGCCGACGATTCGGGACTGATGGTGGATGCGCTCGACGGCGCGCCCGGGGTGCATTCCGCCCGGTATGCCGGCGACGGAGCAAGCGACGCGGAACGAAACGCCAAACTCTTGGCCGCCCTTGCGAACGTCCCGGAAGAACGGCGTACCGCGCGATTTGTTTGCTGCGCGGCCTTTGTCCGTCCGGGAGAACCGCCCCATATCGAGATGGGCACGGCCGAAGGCCATATTCTTTTTGCGCCACGTGGTCACGCCGGATTCGGATACGATCCGCTTTTCGTTCCCATTGGCCATTCGCTGACGTTTGGCGAGTTGTCTCCCCGCGAGAAAATGGTTGTAAGCCATCGCGGCAAGGCTTTCCGCAAACTGCGCGGCTATTTGGAGTCGCTATAATCTCGGCCGATCTGTTCGTGCTCGTGCTCGCAATCGTAATCGTAATCGAAAGAGTGGACTATGAAAATCTACAAGTACGTTGAACCTGGATTCGGCAGTCAAGATCGGATTCTACGTGCTATCCTCTGGATGTCGTGGACCTTGTGGACGAAATGGACAAGAAAATCAATCCCCTTGCGGGTGAAGTCCACTGGG
>Ga0101944_10000457_pt1 | contig 119193 bp, 113 predicted proteins | sample DewCreD2012metaG_FD_75245 | JGI IMG/M metagenome (GOLD analysis project Ga0101944, IMG submission 75245) | Hot spring sediment bacterial and archeal communities from British Columbia, Canada, to study Microbial Dark Matter (Phase II) - Dewar... ...
TCTGGCCCCGCTTCCTTGCCTTGGCCACGATCCCCTCCACCAGGGGATCGGGCTCCCCCAAAGAAAGCTGGCCTGCCAAAGCCGCCTCCAGCCTCTTTGCCAGGGCATGCCACCTCTCAGGCGGTCCTGGCTCCAAGCTGCCCAGGGAACAAATGCTCCTTTGCCTTGGGCCTTTGGGGGTGGATACTGACTCCACCAGGAGGTAGTTCACATAGTGTTTACCGTTTTTGGCCTTGCGTATGCTCTTACGTATGTACATATCACTACGGTAGCACAAGAGCCTACACAAGTCAACATAAATAATCCACACTGGTAGTCACTATTTTCAGCCTCACCCATCCCACCCCTAGGCTTTTCAACCCCTTAGCACCACCAAAACAACAAAACCCCCCAAAAAAACACCCCAGAGTGCGGAAGTTGGGCTAGCCCGCATTATTCACGATCAGTGGATAATGCGGGCTATCTTAATGATATAATTGGACAAACCGGTCCATACTCAAAACCACTCTGCTTATCAGTTCCAGATTTGGTTCTGCTTTGAGTCGGAATATCTTGAAGTGTATCGGGGGCTTGGGGGCGTAGCCCCCAAAGTTAAGGACTTTGGAGAATAATCCGGGCTAGCAATCCGGGGGATGAGCCAAGGCTCTTGCGGTAGGCTTGGCAGATGGGGATGCAGGCTTGCTTGCCTGGTAAGGCGCCGGCGGTTTGAAGGGGCGCGAAGGTGTTATTGCAGAGTCGGGCCAGACCAGGATCAGATCCTGCTTGCCAGCTCCCTGGCCCGTCCTATAACCTCCTGGATGTCCATGCTCAAGAGCTGCCTGTGCCTGAGTAGCTCCCGGCCTTTGACCCAAACGCATTCTACGTCCGATCCCCTGGCTGCATAGACAAGTTGTGAAACCGGGTGGTAAAGGGGTTGCATATGGGGCCTGTCAGTGGCCACAAGGATTAGGTCTGCCTGGAAGCCTGGCTCCAGGAGCCCAACATCCTGAAGGCCTAGGACCTTAGCCCCCCCCCGGGTGGCCATATGAAGCACGCAGGAGGCGTTCACGGCGGTGGGGTCCATGCTGGCCACCTTGTGCAGCTTGGCAGTCAAATCCATCTCTCCGAAAAGGTCCAGGTCATTGTTGGAGGCCGGCCCGTCAGTGCCAAGGCCCAGTCTAATCCCGCGCCTGAGGAGCTCTGGGAGGGGCGCTATCCCGGAGCCCAATTTCATGTTGCTCTCGGTGCACACCACCAAAGCGGCTCTTGAGTCGGCCAGCAAGTCCATCTCGGCCTCCTCAAGCCACACACCGTGGATTAGGACCGTTTTCTCATCAAGGACTTCCAGAGCCGCCAGATGCTCCAGAGGAGGAAGGCCGTATCGTGCCTTTATTTCCTGGACCTCGCCCTTTGTCTCTGCCACGTGGATGAAGAAGAGAACATCCTGGACCCTGCATGCCTCCTTGGCCTTCTGAATGGTCTGAGGTGAACAGGTGTAAGCGCTGTGACAGAAGATGCCAGCTCTCAAGGGCTCCTCTCCCCAGGAGCGGTTCAGGAATCCTATGGCCTGCTCCACATTGAAGGCAGGATCAGGGCAGCCCGGTGCCGGGAAGTCCAGGACCCCCTGGGCCAGCACTCCCCTCATGCCAGAGCTCTGGGCTGCCTCCAGAGCACTGTCCTCGAAAAAATACCCGTCAGCAAAGGTGGTGGTGCCTGAAAGAATCATCTCTGCACAGGCCAGGAGAGTCCCCCAGTAAACGAATTCCTCGTTTACTGCCTTGGCCTCGGCCGGGAATATGTGTTTCTCCAGCCAGTCCTTGAGGGGAAGATCGTCAGCCAGCCCCCTCAAGAGGCTCATGGCTGCATGGGTATGGGCGTTGACTAGCCCCGGAAGAAGGATCCCCCCCATGCCGTCCAGCCTCTTGGTGGCCTTCCTTGCAAGATCTGTGGGCGGCTCTCCAGGGCCCAAAGCCTGGATTCGCTCCCCAGAGAAAACCAGCCAGCCTCTTTCCAGGACCCTCGGAGGCAGGCCGGGGTTCACAAGCACAACATTGGTTATGAGCGTGGTATTGGGAAGGTGCGGCTCGGGTCCGTGTGAGTCTTCCCTAATCCTGTTCATCTTTTCTGTCCCACCAGCTTCTTGATCTCCTTGGAGATCTCCCCCAGGGCTTCCATAATGCTCTTAAGATCAAGACTAAGCAGCCTTCCTCCCTCTACAAGGATCCGCCCTTCCACAACCACTCCCTTCACGTCCGAACCGCGGGCCGCATACACAAGGTGTGAAACAAGGTTGTGTCTCGGACTAAGATGCGCGCCTCCCAGATCAACCAGGATCAGATCCGCCCGTTTCCCGGGCTCCAGGGAGCCCACAAGTTTATCCAGTCCCAGGGCCTTGGCTCCCAAGCATGTGGCCATGCTAAGCACCGTGGAGGCCTGCATTGCCGCTGGGTTTCCGGAGAAGACCTTGTGCAGCTTTGCCGCCGAATCCATCTCCCTGAAAAGATCCAAATCATTGTTGCTGGCCGCCCCGTCTGTGCCCAAGCCCACAGGCAAACCTGCTTTCAGCATCTTCTCCACAGGGGCCACCCCCGAGGCCAGCTTCATGTTGCTCTCTGGGTTGTGCACCACCCCGACCCCATGTTCTCTCAGGATCTCTATCTCCTCCTCATCCACCCAGACCACGTGATCGGCTATGGTGGGGCCCTCAAGGATTCCCAGGCTTTGGAGGTGTCTCACGGGGCTAAGACCATATGTCTGCTGCAAGCGCTCCAGCTCGTGGCTGGTCTCTGAAAGATGTGTTATAAGAGGTACTTGGTATGAGTCGGCAAGTCTTCTGGCCTCCCTCAGAAGCTGAGGGCTGCAGGTAAAGGGGGCATGAGGCTCCACGGCTATACGCACAAGAGGATCCCCCTCCCAGCTTTGAATCAGCTCCTCTGTGTATCTGAAACCTTGCTCTATGGGGCCGTAGTTGGGGGAGGGGAAGTCATAGAGCACCTCCCCCACCAGGGCTCTCATACCGGCCTCTTTTGCAGCCTTAGCCACCTCTCCCTCGAAAAGATACATGTCGCAGAAGGTGGTGGTGCCTGAAAGGAGCATCTCCGCACAAGCCAGAAGCGCCCCACAGCGTACCCACTCAGCCTGGAGATGGGTCTCTACCGGGAAGATGTAATGTTCCAGCCACTCCATGAGGGGGAGATCATCTGCCAGGCCCCTGAAGATGGTCATGGGGGCGTGGGTATGGGCGTTTATGAGGCCGGGCAGCACAGCGCATCCGGTGGCATCCAGCACCTGGGAGGGGAGGTATCGCTCCCTGAGTTCACGGGTTGGTCCCACCTCCAGGATGGCCCCGCCCCTTACCCCTACGGCTCCTCCCTCCAGGATCCGCATGGAGTGGTCCATGCTCAGAAGGAGACCGTTTTCCACCAAAAGATCAATCGGCTCCAAAAGGCTCAACTGGGCTTCCCCCGGAGATTCTCCAGAATACCCAGGAGCAAACGTGCCAACCTGGGGGCGGTCTTCTGAGAGCAGTCCAGGATTTCCTCCACCAGAATGGGCGCCATGCAATCCGGCCGGTTCACGTTGGATATGACCGAGAGGCCCAGCACCTTGAGCCCCTGGGAGCGGGCCACTATCACCTCCGAGGTGGTTGACATTCCCACCGCATCTGCCCCTGCCATGCGCAGAAAACGGGTCTCGGCAGGGGTTTCCAGGCTGGGGCCCGGGATCCCCACATACACACCCTTGCGCAGAGAAAACCCTTGCCTGAGGGCCACCTCCTCGGCCAAGTTCAAAAGCTCAGGGTCATATGCCCTGGACATGTCCGGAAAGCGCTCCCCAAGGCGCTCGTCCGTGAGGCCCCTCAAGGGGTTTTCGGGGATGAAATGGATGTGATCCACTATGCCCATTATGTCTCCGGGGCTGAACAGAGGATTCAGCCCCCCTGCGGCATTGGTGAGGATCAGGATTTTGAGTCCAAGGGCTCTTAAGACGCGCACAGGGAAGGTGATTTGCTCGGTGGTATAACCCTCATAGTAGTGAAAGCGGCCCTCCATCACCGCCACAGGGATCTCCCTTAGGCTTCCAAGCAAGAGAACCCCCTGGTGCCCTGGTGCAGTGGAGCTGGGGAAATGGGGAATCTGCCCGTAGGGGATCCTAAAAGAGCCATCCATAGGGAAATCCAGCTCCCCCAGACCGGAACCCATAACCAGACCCACCAGGGGCCTCACCTGGGTCTTGGACATGAGCCAGGCTGTGGCTTCCTGTACTTTTTCCCAGAGCTGACCCATCCAGACCTCCTCAAATTCTGCTCTTTGGACGGACAGTCTGTGCCTCAAAGAAGCGCATGGAGTTCAGAGATGATATCATGAGCCCTGCATCTGGTGAAGTTGACCCGAGAGTAGCTCAGGAGGTTTTCAGATGACCGACATGGAATGGCTGGATGCGGCTGCCGGGAGGAAACCGGTGGATCTCTTGATTAAAAAGGCGCGTTGGCTGGATGTCTTCAGCGGTACCTTCAGGGAAGGGGACCTGGGTGTACACAAGGGCCTATTCACGGGACCAGGGTCGTACCGCGCCCGGCGCGTCCTGGACCTAAAGAACCGATATCTTGTGCCCGGCTTCATGGAGGCACATTGCCACTTGGAATCCACTATGCTTACGCCCAGGGAGTTCGCCCGGGCCGTGCTTCCCAGGGGCACAACCGCTGTGGTGGCTGATCCCCACGAAATAGCCAATGTCATGGGTCTGGAGGGAATCCGTTACCTAGTGGAGGCCAGCCGGGGGCTGCCCGTTAAGTTTTTCTTTACCCTTCCATCCTGTGTGCCTGCAACTCATCTTGAGACCTCTGGAGCCAAGCTCTCGGCAGCGGAGCTGGCTCTCCTGGCCCAAGAGCCATGGGTGGCTGGGCTGGGGGAGGTGATGAACGTTCCAGGGGTGGTCTTGGGAGACCGGCAAGTTCACGAGAAGCTGGATTTGTTCAGGGCCCGGGTGGTGGACGGGCATGCCCCAGCCTGGACGGGCAAGCTCCTCAACGCGTATGTTGGTTGCGGAATTCTCTCCGACCACGAGTGCACGAGCCTGGAAGAGGCTCAGGAGAAGCTCAGCCTGGGCATGTGGATCATGATTCGAGAGGGCAGCACGGCCAGAAATCTTGAGGCCCTGCTCCCCCTTGTGAATCAAAGCACAGTGGGGCGCTGCCTTTTGGTGAGCGATGACAGAACACCTGAGGGCTTGATGAAAGAAGGGCATTTGGACGGAATCCTAAGACAGGCTGTGGGCATGGGAATGGATCCTGTGCTTGCTTTGCAGATGGTCACAATAAATCCCTCCAGGTACTTCGGTTTCAGGAACATGGGGGCCATAGCCCCTGGATATGCGGCGGATGCCGTGGTCTTGAATTCCCTGAAAGAGTTTGAAATATCAATGGTCATATCTGGGGGAAGGCTTGTCTGGGGTAGCAAGGGCGGCTTGAGGGGGTTTGGGGAGGCTCCCTTGCCTTCGGCTTGCAGCTCAATGCGCATGGCCCCTGTTTCCCTGGAAAAACTACAGGTTAGAGCCTCCGGGGATAGGATGCGGGTTATGGGAGTAGTCCCGGGGCAGCTCTTTACGCGTGAAGCTTGGTTCAAACCCAAGGTAAAGGACGGCCTGGCGGTCTCAGACCCTTCAAGAGATATTCTGAAGCTAGTGGTGGCCGAAAGGCACAGGGCTACAGGAAACCTGGGTATCGGCTTTGTGAGAGGGTTTGGCCTCAAAGAAGGGGCCCTGGCCTCCTCTGTGGCCCACGATTCACACAACCTGGTGGTAGTGGGTGTGGAGGACAGGGATATACTGGCCGCCTTGAAGGAAGTGGCCTCCATGGAAGGGGGCCTTGTTGTGATCAAACAGGGCAGGGTCCTTGAGAGACTGCCTCTTCCGGTGGCTGGCTTGATCTCGCCTTGGCCCCTGGAGCGCGTGGTAAGAAGGCATGAGAAACTCCTTGGGGCCGCCAGGCAGCTGGGCTGCGCTCTTGCTGACCCTTTCATGGTGCTCTCCTTCCTGGCCCTGCCTGTGATACCGGAACTCAAGCTTACGGATCTGGGACTTGTGGATGTAAAGGGGTTCAAGAAGGTGAGTCTGTTCAAGGAGTGATTTGGCCAGGAGGCGAAAAGAGTAAAGGCTTGATTCCCACTTCCAGGCCCCGGCCGGCTCCTGGGATGCAAGCCGCGAATTTTTTCTTGACAGCCTCTGAAACCTAAAGTATACAGTCGACTGTCGACTAAAAATCGGGGGTGAGCGGTGGGAGAGCGCTCTGAGGGGGTTCGGGAAGCGATCTGGAACAGGGTGCAGGAAGTGCTTTCTCAAGAGCGGGTGGCAAGCCCTGATCACGTGCATCGGATGACTCAGTGGTGTGAAAGGCTGGGCAGCCCCCTGCAGGCCGACATGGAAGTCCTGCTGGCCGGCGCTCTAGTGCACGATGTGGGCGTGACGGTGAACAGGCAGCTTCATTTCACGGCCGGGAAAGAATTGGCCAGGGAAATTCTGCTCAGCTCAGGATTTGCTCAAGCAAGGGTCCAAGACGCCCTGCACGTGATGGAAGCTCACAGCCGCTACGGTGGCCCTGAGCCTCGCACCCTGGAGGCCAAGGTGGCCAGGGACTCAGACGCCATAGAGTACCTGGGTGCCATAGGGATCGTAAGAGCGGTGGTTAGAGGGCTCACCGACGGTTCCTTCAGCGGACGAGCCGAGGATTTCCCGGATTTCCTCCGCAAGGTGATGGACAAACTGAGATCCACGTTTCAGATAGAGGAGGCATCCCGTATCGGGCAGGAAAGGATAAGGTTCATGGAGGAGTTTTTGGAACGGATGGAAAAGGAGCTTTCCTTCCTGCTTTGAAGAATCCGCCGCCCAAAAAAAAGGAGAGACCTTGAAGAGTATTTCCCAGAAATTGGCCGATTTTTCATGCGGTTTCTCTTACCAAAGCCTCACCCAGGATCAAATCGCCAAGCTGAAACTCTATTTTCTGGACTGGTTGGGTTCAGCCTATGCCGGTGCCAGCCAAAAGCCGGTTCAAATGGTTCTGTCCGTGGCCAAGAGCCAGGGAGGAAACCCGCAGGCTACCTTGATCCCAGACGGCTCCAAGAGTAGTGCCCTTATGGCCGCCCTTGTAAACGGGGCCTCCTCCCACGTGGTGGAGATGGACGATCTGCACAGGGAATCAATACTTCATCCGGCGGCAGCCATCATCCCAGCGGTACTGGCAGCAGCCGAGGCGGAACATGCGCCTGGAAAAGATTTTCTGGCAGCCCTGGCAGTGGGTTACGAGGTGGGGATAAGGGTGGCCCTGGCGGCCGGTACCTCCCATTACAATTTCTGGCATACCACGGGCACCTGCGGCACCTTCGGGGCGGCGGCCGGTGCGGGTAGGATTTTGAAGCTCTCCCCTGAGCAGATGGCCTGGGCCCTGGGATCTGCTGGGACCCAGGCTGCCGGGCTTTGGGCTTTTCTTGTGGAAAACGCCATGAGCAAGCAGCTCCACCCGGGCAAGGCTGCCATGAACGGACTTCTGGCAGCTCTTTTGGCCAGGGAAGGCTTCACAGGGGCCGTAAGCATCCTGGAGAGTGAAAAAGGATTTTTCAGGGCCACGTCCCAGGATTTCGACGAGAAACGCTGTGTGCATGGCCTGGGCAAGGAGTTCTGGTTCGAGAGAAACTCGCTGAAGTATCACGCCTCTTGCGGCCACACCCACTCGGCCATAGATGCTGTGCTTGAGGCGACCAGAGGTAAAAGCATGGGGCCTCAAGAGGTTTCCTCGGTGAAGGTTCGGCTGTACCAGGCTGCTTTGGATCTCCTGGGGGAGGTGCAGCCCAAAAGCCCATATCTGGCCAAGTTCTGCCTTCCTTTTTGCATTGCAACGGCTCTGCTCTACGGGCGGGTGGGGCTGGAGGCTTTCTCAGAGGAAAGGCTTGGGGAGCAGAAGCTGAGACTTCTCATGGACAAAATCCAAATCCAGCCGGATCCGGCTCTGAGTTCTCTTTTCCCGCGTATGTGGCCCGCGCGGGTGGAGATTCTTGGGACAGACGGAAATATCAGGTCTGGGGCCTGCGACTATCCCAAGGGTGACCCAGAAAATCCCATCAGCCAGGATGAGGCCTGGGAAAAGTTTAGATGGATGACACGGGAGATATTGCCCATGGATCGTGGCAGTGAGCTGCTGGAGCAGGTCATGGGAATAGACGAGATGGATGATGTATGTGGGTTCATGTTTGTGCCTCATTAGTCGGTACGCGCTGATGATGCGGCCAAGAGATAGACGGGAAAGAGCTCTTGCAAGGAGACTTCCCAGGGGTCCACTCAGGGCCGTATCTCTTGTGGAAGAGGTCTCCCGCGTGCTTAGAGAGGCTATTCTGGAGGGAACCCTGAGGGGCGGGGAGCAGTTGGTGGAAGCAGAGCTCAAGGAGCAGTTCGGGGTGAGTCGCTCCCCTATAAGGGAGGCCTTGAGAGACCTGGAAAAGAAAGGCTTGGTGGAAATAATCCCCAGAAAAGGGGCCTTTGTCAGGAGCATAAGCAGCAGGGATATAGAGGAGAACTTCCCGGTGAGGGCCGTATTGGAAGGCCTGGCAGCCAAAGAGGCCCTGGACAAGTTGCGGCCAGAGCAAATGAGGGATATGGAAGAGGCTCTTGAGAAGATGAGGGGGGCTGTTGAGGCCAAGGATGGGAAGTCTTATTGGGAGCATCACAGGTTGTTCCACGACACCTTTATCCAGGCCTGTGGGAATCAACTCCTCATGGGGCTTTTGAGGGATCTGCGCACCCATGCCCTCTGGTACCGTTTCTCCTATCAGTATTACCGGGAAGACCTGGCGCGTTCCCTTGCTATCCACGAGAAAATCCTTGAGCTTTTCAGAAAAAAAGACCCTACCAAGAGCCAGGAGCTGGAGGTGATGGTGCGAGTCCACATAGAGGAAGCCATGGGCAGGTTTTTGAGTTACCTGGAAGAGCAGGAAACAAAGGGCAGGTTCAGGTCTGACTCCGTGCCACAGGATGGCGGAAGTAACTATTCCCTGCCGGGGAGGCAAGGATGAACCGGGAGGTGGGTCTCTTACCGGGACTGGCTCAAAAGTTCTCCAGGGCAAGAGGGCTCTTTGCTCTTGTATCTGTCTTGGTTAGGGCGCGAGGATGGCCGTTTATTTTGAGCTGGTTCCACAGGCTAAGCGGCATTATTCTTTTCCTTTTTTTGATGGCACATCTCTGGACCCTTTCCAGTTTGGCGGATCCTGCCTCCTATGATGCCAAGATGCGGATCTTCGCTTTCTTCCTCTTGGCCTTTCTGGAGTGGGTCCTGGCCCTACCCGTCATCTTTCATGCCCTCAACGGCGGGAGATTGATTCTTTACGAAGGCTTCGGGGTTCGGGATGACCGTGTGATGATCCGCTGGGTGGCCTGTCTGAGCATAGCTTACATGGCCATCTTGGGATGGGCCATGCTGAGGGGAGATCAGTCCGTATCCCCGGCCTTGTTCTGGCTGGGGGCGCTTGTTCTGGCTACGTTTGCGGCATCAGGGGCGACGGCCCGCTTCTGGAGGGAACCCCAAAGACTAGGATGGAGGCTTCAGAGGATCTCTGGGGCCTTTCTTCTGGTCTTGATTCCAGCCCACATGTTTTTCATGCATCTTAGCTTTTCGGTGGGGCACGACTCCTCGGCGGTGCTCCAAAGGCTCCAGAGTTCTTTTGTTCGAGGGGTGGACCTCCTGTTACTCGCAGCGGTTCTTTACCATGGTGGGTATGGAGCCTTCTCCATAGCAGGGGACTACCTGCCCTCAAAGACAGCAAAAGGAGCCGTTGGGGTTGCCCTCACGGTTCTTGTGCTCTTGCTGGGTTGGGTAGGGTTCAGGGTGCTCTTGGGGGGAAAGGGAGGATAAATAGGGTGAAGCTCAAGCTTTCCAAAACCATAACCTGTGATCTGCTGATCCTGGGGGCAGGGGGAGCCGGGCTCAGGTGCGCAGCAGAGGTTCTTGAGAAGAAGCCTGGGACAAAGGTGGTGGCGGTCACCAAGGTGGCTCACCCCCAGAAATCCCATACCAGCACGGCCCAGGGCGGGCTTGCAGCAGTGGATCCCAAAGATCCCGTGGACAAGCCCATTTATCACATGTTCGACACCTGGAAGGGCTCTGACTGCATGGCCGACCAGAACGTGGTGCGCAGGATTGTGGAGGCTGGTTGGGAGGAGATCCTGTGGTTGGAGAACAGGGGCATGCACTTCAGCCGGGACATGGACGGCAGGCTGGCCAAGCGCACCTTTGGAGGGCACACGGTCAATTTTGGGGAGGCATCTGCCTACAGGGCGGTTTTCGAAGCGGACCGAACCGGCAAAGGCATCATGGACACCCTATGGGGTGAGGTGCTAAGGGGTGGGATCAGCTTTCTGCACCAGTCCATGGCCACCGAGATCCTCTTCTGCGGGGAGCGGTGCGCCGGGGCGGTCATTTTCTGTCAGAAAACCGGGGAGTTTGTGGCTGTTAGAGCCAAGGCCACGGTTTTGGCCATGGGGGGGTGCGGTCAGGTCTTTCGTGTAACAACCAATTGCCGCCAGAACACCGGAGACCACCTGGCCCTGGCGGTGCAGGCCGGTCTTCCTGTGATGGATCCTGAGGCAGTCCAGTTCCACCCAACAGGCATAGTCGGACCAGGCATACTGGCCAGCGAAACTCTGCGCTCTGTGGGAGGGATCCTGCGCAACCGGGACCTGGAAGCCTTCATGGAGAAATACGCCCCAAAGATGAAGGAGCTGGCCCCTAGGGACTTGGTTGCCCGTGCCATAGAGACGGAGATCCGAGAGGGCAGGGGGGTCTTCAACTCGGACCATGGGATAGAGCATGTCTGGATAGACCTGAGGCATCTGCCTGAGCACGTTCACAGGACCCAGATCCCTGAGGTGGCAAGCTTTTTCAAGAAGTTCGTGAACGTGGACTCCAGGAAGGAACTATGCCCCATAAGGCCCAGCAACCATTACCACATGGGTGGGGTGCCCACATCCCCGGAGGGAGAGGTGCTAAGGGATGCCCAGGCTATAGTGCCGGGCCTCTTCGCCGTAGGGGAGTGCGCCTGCGCGAGTTTCCACGGCTTCAACAGGCTGGGGACCAACTCCCTTCTGGAGCTCATAACCATGGGGAGGTTTGCGGGCCAAAAGGCCATGGAATACCTTCAAGGAGAGCTTCCGGATCTGCCTAAAGACGCCGGAGAAAAGAGCTTCCAGGTTTTTGCGGCCTACCTCCAATCCCAGGGGCCAGCCAGACTAGGTGAGGTGAGAGAGAAACTCAGGGGGCTTATGACCGAAAAAGTGGGTGTGTTCCGCGAGGAAAAGGGGCTCAAGGAGGCTGTCTCACAGATAGTGGAACTAAAAAGCCAGGCAATGGAGACCCCCATACTCACCAAAGAGCTTCCCATGAACCAGGAGTTGGTGGAAAGATGGGAATTGGACAATCTTCTGAGCTCGGCCATGCTCATAGCCCAGGGTGCCCTCCACAGAAAGGACTCAAGGGGTGGGCATTTCCGCGAGGATTACCCGCAGAGGAACCCCGAGTTCGACACCCACAGCCTTCTTTATATGGATGGATTCGGAGAAATCAGAATAGAGAAGAAGCCCGTGGACATGAGCCTTGGGAAGGAAGGGGGGCCATATTCTGAGAAATTCGGGATGATAGAAAGGAAATACTGAGACCAACTTGCCGGATCATGGAAGTGATAGGGGAAGAGGGATTCCACGAGGAGAGAAGCAGAGCCGATGAGCGATTCATACCAGATAACCCTTAAGATCCTGAGGTACGACCCCTCTGCCAAGAAGAGATGGGTCCAGCAGTACAGCCTCCAGGCAGGAGGCATACAAAGATTCACTGATCTCTTTAGAAAAATAAACGCGGAGCAGGACCCAACCCTGGCCTGGAACTCCTCTTGCGAGCACGGCCAATGCGGGAGCTGCACAGTGAAGGTCAACGGCAGGCCGCTTTTGGCCTGCGAGCTGCTTGTGGCCAACGCGGTGGAAGCATTCGGGACCAGCCAGTTCTATATCGAACCCATTACCGTGGGGCCTGTGGCCAGAGACCTGGTAGTGGATTTGGAGCCTGCCTATGAAAGGGTGGAAAACCTAAAGCCTTACATCATAAAGAGAAAAGAAAACATTTACGGGACGGGTGAATACAGGATAGCCCCCCAGGAAATGGAAGCCTATCTGGAGGCCACCCGCTGTATCAACTGTTTCTGTTGTGCCACAGCCTGCATGAGCGGCCCCCCCAATTTTTTGGGGCCCAACGCTGTCATGGCCTCCATGGTTCGGGTCCTGGACCCCAGGGAAGAGGCGGTTCAGGAAAGGCTTCGGGTGCTACACGGCCCCCGGGGGGTATGCCGCTGTCACACCTCACGGGCCTGCTCCCACGTCTGCCCCAAGGAGATAGACGTGGCCAACTTTGTGGCCCTGGCCAAAGCTGCAAAGCCCAGGGGGCAGGAGCCCTGAGCAGAACGGCTGGATGGACAGGTAACCCCCCTCCGCCCCCTTGCTTCTCAAAAGGCTCTACGGAATAATACCTGAGCGGCAAGGCATTTGCGCAACCCTCAAGACCACTGGCCTTTTGTCAAGGGAATTCTTAGCTGAGACAAATGGGCCCAGGGCGCATCCAGCAGTTAGGAAGACACCATTGAGCAGTATCAGGATAAGTGGGATCGTGTTCGGCTTGGGGGTCCTCCTGTTCTCCATCTGGAGATTCCGCGGGGGTAAGTTCACCAAGACAGACCTGTCAATAGCCCTTTTCATCTCCATGGGATCCGTGGTCCTCTCAATATACCCCGGTATCTTCAACGAGATCTCCTACTTGCTTGCTGGCAGGTATGGTGCCAAGTCTGGCCGACTGCTCTCCGTGGTCATCGCTTCTAACTTCATCCTTTTCGTGCTGGTGCTCCGGCTGATGGCCAAACAGAGCGCCAGCGACCGGCACCTGACCAAGCTGGTCTCCGCACTGGCCATGGATCGGTTCAGGGCCCAGGAGAACAGTCCCTGTTTCAGGGAATGCATCCTGGTGGTGATCCCGGCCTTTAACGAGGCAGAGAACCTACCCCTCATACTGAGCAGAATCCCCTCAGAAGTCCATGGCAAGAGCCTTAGGGCCCTGGTGGTGGTGGACGGTGCCACGGACAGGACAGCGGATGTGGCCCGGATGGCTGGTCTTCCTGTGATCATTCATCCCATAAATCGGGGGGGTGGGGCGGCCCTTCGTGTGGGGTACACCGTGGCTCTGCAGGATCACGCCGAGATAGTGGTGACCATGGACGCGGACGGGCAACACCAGCCTGAGGAGATCCAGAGATTGGTGGAACCCATTTTGAGAGGGGAGGCGGATTTCGTCTGCGGTTCAAGGGTTCTGGGCCAACAATATGGGATCGAGCCGTTGCGAAGGATTGGAATAGTAGTTTTCAACGCTCTCTTAAGCGTTCTCATGAGAAGGAGGATAACCGACTGTTCCAATGCCTTCCGTGCCATAAAGACAGAGTGCCTGGCTCGACTCAGACTTGAGCAGGATCAGTTTCACACAACGGAGATCCTGATAGAGGCCATGAAGAAGGGGTTCAGGGTAAAAGAGGTGCCCGTTACCGTGACAGGAAGGATATCCGGCTCCTCCAAGAAGCCCCCGAGTTTCCTTTATGGGTGGGGCTTTCTCAAGGCAATCTTCAAGAGCTGGTGGAGGAATTGATGGCCTCCGGCCGAGGTCCATCCATTAGCCTTATCATCGTGAGCTACAACGGCAAGAAGTACCTCGGCCCTTGCCTGGAGTCCCTCTTCCAGCAGTCCTATCCAATGGACGAGGTGGAGCTGATCCTGGTGGACAATGGTTCACGAGATGGAACCATAGAATGGGTAAGAACATCCTATCCCCAAGTAAGGCTTGTGGAGATGGGGGGGAATCTGGGGTTCGCAGCGGGCTGCAACGAGGGGGCTAGGCTTTCCAGAGGGCATTACATAGGTTTTTTGAACCAGGACACAGTCCTGCACAGGGAGTGGCTAGAGGCTCTCGTGGAGTGCCTGGAACGGGATGAGAAGAGATGGATTTGCCATTCCTCGACGTTCATGCCATGGACACCAGAGTTTGCCAAAAGGGACCTCCAGGGTAGGCCCAGCCGGATCTGGTATTATGACGTGGGGCCGCTGGGGAGTTACCGCTATCTGCCAGGAAGAGCATCTGATGTGGAGGTGCCTACCCTGGGGCTCACGGGTGGGGCTTTTCTCATGCGGCGTTGCGTGTTGGAGCTTTATGGCTATGTTTTCGATGAGAGGTTCACTGCTTACTGCGAGGATCTGGATCTGGGCTTGAGGGTCTGGAATTCAGGGCACAGGGTGTTCATGTGCCCGCGATCGGTGGTGTTCCATGACCAAAGGCTGGGAAGGACCCCTAGGTATGGTGACCTCAGAAAGGCCATCATGGCGAGCAGAAACAGGGTGGTGGCCTTCTGGAAGAACTGCCGGGATGCGGAGTTTTGGTTGCTGCTTCCTTTGTTGCTACTGGACATGCTCCTAAAGCCGCTGCACCTCCAAGGGCCAACTCCGTTGCGCATAGCCATGGGCTTGGCAATGGTGCTTGTGGCCGCATTGGCACTGGGCACGGGGATCCTGAGGTTTCCCGAGGCTCGCCGGGAAAGGGCTAGGCTCAGGTCGGAAAGAAGGACGGATGCCTTCTGGGTTCTAAGACAGCTCTTGGACAGGGATCTTCCGTGAGAAGCTCCTCACAAGGGGCAGCAAGGCCACCGAGGATGATGCCCCCCAGGGGGCTTAAGGAGTGCTGGACGTGAATCCTGCTTGCGACAGGCGTAAGGTCATGGTGGTAGGTCTGGACGGGGCGACTTTTGATCTTATCAGACCCTGGGCCCGGGAGGGAAAACTCCCCACCTTTGAGAGGCTCATGGAAGGGGGCTGCTGGGGCGAGCTCACATCCACCATTCCTCCTTTTACCGCCCCTGCCTGGTGCTCTTTTGCCACTGGAAAGAACCCTGGCAAGCACGGCATGTATGATTTTGCAGGGAGGAAAAAGGGAAGTTATGAAATGGTCCCCCTTAACGCCTCCTCCCTAAAGGCCCCCACCCTTTGGGAAATTCTGAGTCGCCATGGGAAAAAAGTGGGGGTACTCAATGTGCCCATGACCTATCCGCCTCCCATGGTGAACGGCTTGCTGGTCACAGGCATGCTTACCCCTCCCAATGCCACCAATTTCACCTATCCCCCGGAACTGGGCCGCGAGCTCTTGGAGGCGGTCCCGGGCTATGCCATATGGCCGGAAGGGGTCTTTCACCCCATGGGGCGGGAGTCTGAGTTTCTGGGGGTGGTGCAGGAGCTGACCGATATGCGCTTTGCCGCCACTCGCTATCTCATGGGCAAAGTGGATTGGGATTTTTTCATGGTGGTCTTCAGAGGACCGGACCTGGTTCAGCACTGGCTTTGGAAGTATATGGAAGGCCGGGGCACAAATGGAGCGCTGCGGGACGGGATCCTGGGAGTGTATCAAAGGCTGGATAAGGTAATGGCCTCCCTTTTGGAGCTTATCCCCCAAGGGACCACCTTGGTTCTGATGTCGGATCACGGGGCCGGCCCCCTGGATACCTATATTCATGTGAACACCTGGCTTCTGGAGCAGGGATACCTCAGGATCAAGCGTTCTATTCTGCCCAGGAGCAAGCTGGCAATGTTCCGGCTGGGGGTGACCCCAAGGCGAGTGTATGGGGCCCTGATGCGCTCCGGTCTGAGAAAGGGTGTGGGAAGTTTGGTTCGGGAGAGAAAGGGTCAGGTGAGAGGGATATTGGATCGGGTTTTCCTCTCTTTCAGGGACGTGGACTGGCCCAGGACCTTGGCTTACTCTTATGGGAACGTGGGGCCCATATATCTAAATGTAAAGGGCCGGGAACCCATGGGAAGAGTCAGGCCAGGCCAGGAGTACGAGCAGCTCAGGGATGAAATATCCGGAAGGCTCATGGAGCTTCGTGAGCCCCGAACAGGCCTTCCACTGGTGGAGAAGGTCTACAGGAAAGAAGAGCTTTACAGCGGTCCGGCACTGGAGGATGCTCCGGACCTTTTCTTCATGCCCAAGGATCTAAGGCACCAGGCCTTCGGACTCCTCCAGTTCACCTCCAACAGGTGGTTGGAGCCCAGTTTCGACCGCTCAGGCGGGCATCGAATGAACGGAATTCTCCTTTTCTGGGGAGAAGGGGTGAGAAAAGGCACCCTGGCCAAAGCCAACATGACGGATATCGCCCCTAGCCTTCTGGCACTTCTGGATACCCCGATTCCCCAAGACATGGACGGAAGAGTGCTCCAAGAGGCCTTCCAAGAGGAGATCTGGGGAGGAAAGGAGATCAGATACTCGGAACCCCATCAAAGTGGCAAGGCTCCAGGGGAGGGACTTACAGAGGAGGAGACAGAGGAGATCCAGCGCCGGCTCAAGGGACTTGGATATGTCTGACAGCCTCCCCGGTGAAAAAGCCATACCCTTACTGATCATTGTGGGCCCTCCCAGATCAGGGACATCTGTCATGGGAAGGATTCTGGGCCTGCATCCAGAGGTGGGCACGTGGATCGAGCCTTATTTTGTGTGGGACCGGGACTTCAGGGATGCCGTGGATGACTGCCGCACAGAAGAGGATGCCACTCCAAGAGTGAGGGAGCGCATCCGGAGGTCTTTTCAGCGCTTCCGTCAATCCATGAGGGTTAGATGGGTTGTGGACAAATCCCCAAGGAGTTGCTTGAGGGTGCCCTTTGTCAAGGCCGTTTTCCCGGAGGCACGCTACCTGTTCCTCGTGCGTGACGGAAGGGACTCAGTGCTTTCCATGGCCAAACAGTGGAAAGCCAAGAGAGGGGTGGTAGAGGGTTCCAGGAAAGACGGGCTTCTTAAGGCAAGAGGCCGGCTTCTGATTCGCTGGCTTAGAAGGCAGCCCTTGTGGCGCCACCGGCTTAGGGCTCTTTGGTTCGAGCTGGGCTCGCCCTATCAGTGGCTTTGGGCGGGGCTTCTGAGCAGGAGTCGTTGGAAAGGACGTTTCGGCTGGGGGCCGCGCTTCCGGGGCTGGGAAGAGTTGATCGACAGGGTCTCCCCTCTTGAGTTCGCAGCTTACCAATGGCTCCACTGCGGCCAAGGGCTTCTGCAAGGGCTTGGAATTATTCCGGAGGAGAGAAGGATCCTGGTCAGGTACGAGGAGTTCATCTCCCAGCCTGAGAAGACCCTGGCCCGGATCTTCTGCTTCATGGGGCTTGGGTTTTCCCCGGGTTTCATGGACCAGCTACCCGCCATCATGTCGGATAATGCCGGGAAGTGGCGAAAAGAGTTCTCCCCGGAAGAGCTGGCTGGGATTGGTCCCATAATCCAGGAAACCTTGGCGGAACTGGGTTATGCACAGGAAGCGGGTTGGTTTCCGGCTGAGGGGGGCAACTGATCTTGAGTCTCACCAGGGCGGAGACGCAGGCATTGGTAGGCAAGCGGGTGTGGATAATAGGCCTGGACGGGGCCAGCTGGGCTTTCCTGGACCGGTACATGGGTGAGGGTAAGCTTCCTTGCTTGGAAAAACTCAAGAGCAAAGGGGTTTGGGCCAAGCTTCGCTCCACTGAACCGCCTCTTAGCCCTGCGGCATGGACCACCTTTGCCACTGGGAAGAAGCCTGGGAAACACGGTGTCCTGGACCATCTCTATCGGTTGGAGGGAACCTATGACTTTTCTTTTGTCAACAGCAGCTTGAGGGGGGCCACTCCCATATGGAGCTTTTTGAGCCGACAGGGCAAGAAGGTGGGGGTTATAAATGTGCCTCTCACTTACCCGGCTGAGCCTGTCAACGGGTTCATGGTCACAGGCATGTACACTCCTTCTGATGAGCATTCTTTCACCTACCCCCCAGAGCTGGCTGCGGAGCTCAGGGAAGCCATAGGGGGCTACAAGGTCATTGGCGAGCGATCCAAAGAAAATCTGGACACTGCCCTTCGGGGAATCCTGGAAGAGATCCCCATGCGCACCAAGGCCGCATCGTATCTGGCCCGCAAGTACGAACCCGACTTGATGGTTTTGGTTTACGGGGCCACGGATGCTGTCCAGCACAAGTTCTGGAGGTTCGTTGATCCACAGCATCCCCGGTATGACCCCAAGGCCCCGGAGCTTTTTCGTAAAGCCATAGAGGAGGTCTACAGACGAGTGGATGAATCAGTGGCCCTTCTCATCAAAGAAGCCCCCCAGAACACAGTCTTCATCATCATGTCCGACCACGGCGCAGCACCCCTTTACAAATATGTTTACCTCAACAACTGGCTCATCCGTGAAGGCTTCATGAAGGTCCGCAAGGGAGCTTTCTCAAGGCTCAGATATGCTATGTACCGTTTGGGCATCACCCCCTTCAACTTGTTGGCCCAGATCTCCAGGGTGGCTCCCTGGCTTGTGGACACCCTGGTAGGCCGCCTGCGGGAGGAGATGTCCACGGGGAAAAGCAAGGCTCACAACCTTTTCATGTCCTGGAAAGACATAGACTGGACCAGAACCAGCGCCTATGCCGTGGGTGGGAACTTAGGCGGATTCTTTGTGAACCTAAAAGGGCGCGAGCCAAGCGGGGTGGTTTCCCCGGGACAGGAGTACGAGTCGGTGAGGGAAGCACTTTCCCAGCGCCTCCGGGATCTTGTGGATCCTGATACCGGTGAGAGGATAGTGGAGAGGATTTGGAGAAGGGAGGAACTCTATGAAGGCCCTTTTCTGGGAAGGATTCCGGATTTGATCTTCTCTACCCTTGGTGGAAGATACATGGCCTTCGGGCTCCACGAGTTCGCCTCCAACAAGGTGATGGCGCCTTCCCCATGGTTTTCCGGATCCCACAGCCCCGAGGGGATCCTGCTTATGGCCGGGGAGCCGTGTGAGGGCAACAGGGAGTTGGAATCAGCAAGCATAGAAGACATTGCCCCCACTGTGCTTCACCTGTTGGGGTTTCCGATTCCAAGGGACATGGACGGGAGGGTATTGGAAGAGGCTTTGAAGGAGTCCTTCCTGAAGGAAAACGGGGTGCAGTTCTCAGGCCCTTGGGATGAAACTGGGAATGAGTTGCTGGGATTGGCCCCGGAAGAGGAAAGTGCTGTGAGGAGGCAGCTGGAAAGCCTAGGTTACCTCTGAACAAACACGAGACCAGTTTTGAAAGGAAAGCCTTGATTGTCTCAAAGAGGCGTGGGGCGGGATGCCCCGAGCTTGAAAAGCCCGGGGATCTTTATCCCCTTGCGGGGGAGCTCCCAGTATGAAGTTCACAAGGAGGATAGGAAAAGGCCTGCTCAAGTGCCTAGGCCCCATCCTGTTTCTTTTCCTGGTTCTTAAAGTAGTGGACCCCAAGAAGGCATGGGAGCTCCTAAGAGGGCTTAGATGGGATCTTTGCGCTTTGAGCTTAGTCTTCTTCCCCTGGGTCATAGGGGTTCACGCCCTGAGGTGGTGGATCATCGCAAGGCTCGTGGGGATGAAGTCGGGTCTCAAAAGGCTTTTTCAGGTGTACTATGTGGGGTGGTTCTTGGGCTTTTTGCCCCCCGGGGGTGTGGCTGTAATGGCAAAGGTATTTTACCTCAGGCGAGATGGGGAGCCTGCTGGCCGCATTTCTATCTCTTTGGGGGTGGACAAACTCTTCGACTTAGTAAGTACTGCAATTTTCGCAATTTACGGGCTTCTTTACTTTCAAGAGTCTCTTTTCCAAGGGTATGGAACATGGTTGGGTCTTGTGGGTGGAGCAGTTGTTTTTACCGGGCTCTTGTGGAAGGGAAAATGGATTTGGGAAAAAGCGATTGAAGGCTTGATGAGGTATGTAAGCAAGTTTCGAGGCAGCATCAAGGATGTGCTCTCGGAGTCGGATAGGGCTGCCCAGGCTCTCTGGAAAGGGATGGGCTTGCGAGTCTTTCTCAAGCTCATGCTACTTTCCATATGTCTTGACCTCTCAAGGGCAATGGCGTTGTTTCTTCTGGCAAGAGCTATGGGCTTGGATATAACCCTACCTTTTGCCTTTGCCTGCCGGGCGCTCATTGGTTTGGTGCAGGTCATTCCGGTTACCATAGGGGGGCTGGGGACAAGGGAAGCGGTTTTGGTTCTCACTTTTCCACTGGCAGGTCTCAGCCCGGAAGCAGCCGTGGCACTGGGCTTTCTATTGTTTCTGTGGAATGTGGCATTTCATCTTTCAGGAGTCTTTTCGTGGCTTGCGGAACCAGTGTCCTACAAGAGGGAACTGAGAACCCAAGGGAATTCATAACTGGGGATTCGGGTTCTATTGGGTCCATAGTTAAGAGTTTTCCATAAGGGCGAAGAATTGATTTGGATAGTAAGCGGACCGAGTTGCTCGGGCAAAAGTACATTTATCAGGAGTCACAAAGCTATTCAACTAACAGAAATAGTTCACAGCCCTGTTATTTTTCCATTTCAAAATCTTAACAAGTCAATTACATATGACCGAGATAGCTTCTTCCATTACAATATTCTTCGCCCGCTTTGGATACTGCTGAAAAAACAACCCATACTTTATCTATCATTGCTATATCCTAATAGAACTTTTTGGAAATTATTTGGTATCAATAAGTCTAAATATTCATTTTTGTATGATAAATGGGATTATAAAGTCGACTTGCAGTGGGTGAGATTTTTGGATACTGGTAGTCCAAAGAAAGCGGTTGTTTTGGTGGCGAATGAACACATTTTAAAAAAACGATTGCTTGAGAGGAAAGGAAGGGAAGGGAACCGTACGGCTCGTGGTATTCTAAAAAGAGTTTATCCTGCAAAGCGTTGGGCCTTTGTCTACTCTGTCATGGATTTGCCGCTCATCTATGAGTTTTGGTGTAAGGAATTGAAAAGAGCAGGCATAGAATACATTCTTTTGGATGCCGAGACATATGAAAATCTCCATGGAGAGGTCTTTCCGCACGGCCCAAATGACGGTTAAGAGGGAGAAGGGCGCTCCAGCAGAAAAAGCTAGCCTTCGGGGTTCCACCAAGCGGGCTTGGGGCTCGAGGGGGTGTCTTTGGGGGGCCGCTTTGGTGGTGCTCGGGGCGGCTTTGCTTTTTTCACACCTAAGAGCCTCTCCTAAAAGCCCTGACGAGCAGGCCTACCTTGCCTGGGCGCTCTCATTTGCTTTGGAAGGCAAGATCGCAGAGCCTGACGGCCGAAGCGTGAGCAAGAGTGTGCCCCCTCTTCACACCCTAATGGTGGGTGTTGCCTTCAAAAGCCTAGGGGTGGAAGCAGAAGTGGCCCAATTTGTAAGCGTCTTGGGCGGTGCTTTAACTGTGGGGGTCTGTTTCCTGATAGGGTACCTGCTCTTGGGAGTGCGGGGAGGGTTTTTGGTCGCTCTCTTGCTTATGACGTCCGGGAAGGGCGAGATATGGGAATACTCCAACAGGGTGCTAAATGACATATTTCTCGTGTTATGGGTAAGTTGCATATTGCTCTCCAGTATGGCCTACGTTCGGTGGGGAAGCCATTGGTTTGCCCTGGCCATGGGCTTGTTCCTGGGGCTGGGTTTTGTCACCAAGGAATCTACTCTTCTTGCATTCCCTGTGTTTGTTGCAGCTTTTTTTGTTGGGGAAAAACCCAAGAGCAAAAGGCTGGTGCACCTCCTGCTGGCTGTGGGCCTGGCAGGTTTGATAATGGCTCCTTTGATTTTGCACCGCTACAACGCAATCAAGCTCAGGGGGCAGGAGGAGGCCCCGAGGTACAGCTTGAGGGCCGGGAATCTGGGGACACTCCTGGATTCTGGGAAGTGGGGCTTCAGGGGGCTGGAGGAACTGGCTGAAAACATTCTTCTGAGAGGAATGCCATCAGGTCCTTTTAGGGTGATCTACGGGGTTTCTCTTTTGGCTTGCCCGGTGCTGATTTGGAGAAGGAGGGCCCCCAAGGAACTGATGCTCCCAATTCTTCTCATACTGATCTGGATAGGAGTGTTCCAAGTCTTTGTACACCTTCCACTCACAAGGAGGCAACTTCTGCCGCTTTTCCCGGCCTACAACATACTGGCTGCATTTGTTCTCATGAGTTCCTGGTTGTTTTTAAGATCTCGTTTCCTTGCGGGTAGAATTCACCCCAAAATCGTGGGCCTTGCCGGGTGGGCGGGGATATTAAGCCTGGTGCTAATGAACATGCCTCCCCAAGCCTGGTCAAAGGTAACCTTGGGGGAACTGTTCAAGAATCCAGAGCCGGGTTTCTTAGAAAAGGAAGCCAAACAAGCCTTGGCCTGCGCCCCGGACGCTGCCCTGATTGCCAGCAACTTCGACCGCACCCTCTATTTTGTCTTGAAGGGCAAATTACCCGTTTTGCACATGCAGGCCCCTCGCGGGCAGGAGTCCCGCAAGCCCTCACACCCCAAACAAGGAAAAAAACAAAGAAGATTGGAAGCAGCAGAAAAGGCTCCAGAGGGAAACCGCGCTTTTGTCTTGCCAAAACCCTATGCCGAACTTCCATCTCCCATATACTCCATAATCTTTTCCCCCAGGGGGCTCGACCTCCACGGCAGTTTTACTCCAATGGAGGAGTTGTGGGAGGTGATTTGCAGGGAAGAAGGATTTGTAGTGTCCAGATGGCGCAGGGGCAGCCAGCCTGGGTGAATCTATCGGTGGATGGTGCGGGCTACCTTAATGAGATGTTTGGACAAACCAGTCCATACTCAAGAGCACCCAGGTTTTCGGTTTTAGATTTGGCCTTGGTTTGAGCCGAAGGATGCAACTTGCACCGGGGGCTTAGGGGCGCAGCCTTACCCTCAGGGGATCAGCCATTCACTGCAGTCCCATCCCAGAAGCCTCTCCAAGTTCCTTATCTCGTACTCATATAGATTCACCAGATACTCTTTTTCCCTTTTTCCCATGGGTGAAATGTACGGCCTTGAATGCACTTGTCTTGGCACGATCTCATCGTGAGGGTTCAGCCCCAGGAATGTCCAAATATTTGTTAGGAGCTCAAGAGGGGAATTTCTCAAATCTTCTGTCCTGAGAACCAGCACTTGCTCTTGCGGGAAATATGTCCAGAGCCTTCTTAGTTGCTCCGAGTAAAAGCCACGGTCCACATAAGAATACAGTCTGTGTTGATAAGGCAATGCCTCCCTGCATCTTTGCTTTTCTTGCTGAATGGCCTCCCAGAATGAAAGCCGTTCGATCCCTCTTGAGCGTTGCATGTTCCAGTGGGAATAAGCTCTTGCAATGGGGTTCCTCAGGATGACTATGAGTTTTAATTCAGGGTTGTATTCCCACATCCTTCTTGGGGCCGTGTACCAATACATGTAAATGGGAGTCGCCTCTCCCCAAAGCTTATGAGAAGCTCGTGGATTGAATGCAGAATGGTACGAGTTGTAATCTGGAGCCCCTCGAAGGAAAACATCCTCGTTGTCAAAGAAGTGGAGCTCTTTTGCGTCTGCCATGCAAATTTCAGGGTGTTCTTCCAAGTACGAGGCAAGGGCAGATGTGCCTGCTTTCTGGGCTCCACAAACCAGGAAATCTACCTTCCTGTGGTTTGAGTAATCATGGAGTGCACGCCGAAAGCTTCTTTTTATTCTGATTAATATTCTGGATAAGCTTTTCCCCATGCCGGCTTCCCGAGTTGAACTGGTTTGATAAAATGCTTGAATAAACTTATCTAAAGATGCGGCAAACTTCTTTATGAGTATTTCCGGCTCAAAGCCTTTAATCAGATATACCCCAGTTTTCGATTCACCTTTCCAGCGATCTTCTCAAAAGCTTCCAGGTCTCCTGGACTGAGCGCCTCTTTCCAGCTCTCATCCAGCTCTATGGATCTTACGGATCCCTCAAACCTTATGGAAGGGGAGCCGCCGATGATGTGTCTCTCTTTCTTTGTTTCTTGAAAAACACGCTCCCACGGTAGGAGTCCCCATCTATTTGTCACCTCCTGAAGGATCCTGGCTGGGTCCCTGCAGAGATCCTCGTACCTTATGAGCACTCTATTGGAAGTAGGTGTGCGGCTGGAGAGAACCAAGATGCCCCTTGTTGTGAGGGCCCACTGCTTTGCGGCCTGAAGAAAAGGCGGTTTTGGCCCTGGCTTCCACTGCTCGGCCCTATGGCCCCGCACCATGGAGTGAGCCACTGCTCGGCCGTCTCGCACTAGCAACACCAATCGTAAGGTCTCGGGGTTTGCCAGGTGAAGGAGCATGTAATGGTAAATGGACTTTGAGGAGTCCACCACGAAGCACGCCCCCGAGACCCTGGAGATGGCCTCGTGAAGGCGAAGGCAGTTCCCACCTATCCCAATCTCCCTCATTAGGCCGGGCCAGACGTGGGCAATGCGCCTCAGGATAGAGCCGCCCAAGGCCAGGTAAAGCGCCATGACCCATACCCTCCAAGCTCGGCCCGCTTTGGTCCTGAACCGGGTCTCCCTCAGGGACCCACCAAATTCCTCTTCCACCTTCTTCCAGAAAACACACCGGATCACCGGTGCCCCGCAAGAGCAAGTAAGGGGGTAGTCCTCGTCCTGGACTCCACAAAGCTGCTTGTCTTCAAGGGCGAATCCCTGTATCCTCCTCAACTCCCCGGTTGAGATCCCCTGTGGATGGCTGCCTAGCATCAGATCCAGAAGGGTCGAGCCGGATCGGGAAGCACTGGCGATGAATATCACCACGGGATGGCCCGGCTTTAGAATTCTCTTTTCCCTCATCCTCATTGGAGAATCTCACATATATCCCAGGTCCCTCAGACGTCTGGCAATGAGCTCCGACTCTTCGCGGGACATGTAGCTCTCCTCCGGAGGCGTCTGGCTAGACACGGTAAAGCGCTCCAGCTCCTCTCTCATGGTTGCGCAGATGGACTCGTCCCTGACAGCCCGCTCCTCGAACCCTTCACCCGCCTTGTAGAGCCACTGCACTTTGGATCCCTCTGAACGGCTGTGGCGGATATACTTGTACCCGTTCCAGCGGATCCCCTCCAGCCATTGCCTCGGATCCGGCAGCACCACACCGCTGGCCTGCATGTAGGCAGGCCGCTGGAGTATGGTGAGCCCTCTTCTGTGGAAATCCAGGATGTCAATCCCATCCGCCTCTCTCCCCAGATCAGGGAGCCCCAGAAGGCCGCCCAGCATGGGAAGGATGTCCACGTGGCTCGTCTGCACCTTGATAATCGCTCCTTGGGGCACTCTTCCCCTGTCCACTATGAGAAGCGGCACCCTGATCAATTCCTCTGCAAGGTGGAAGCCGTGGCCCAGCCTCCATCTCCGATTTATGATGGTCTTCCAGTGCTGGGGCAGACCAATACGGTGGATCACATCGTAGGAACGTACAAAACCCAGACGCAAGACTCGGTCCAGAGTGTTCCTCTCGGTTTTCTCTCCGTGATCGCCAGTGAGGATGAGCACTGTGTCATCCAGATCCAGGCACCTCCCCAGGGTCTCCGCAAGCACTCCATCCAGGGATCTCAGGGCCCGATCCATGGAAACTCGCCTGCCTCCTGGGTGCTTGTCCCTGGCCCATCTCGGCTGGTGCAGTTCCCACAGGTGCAGGAGAAGAAACCATGGTCGACCCAGCCCGCCGCTGTGTATCCGCCCGCACAGCTCGCGGCCCCATTCAGAGGCCAGATAGAGCTCTTCCCCCTGTGATTGTATTCCAGAAAGCCTCGACCGATTCCCAGCTCCGGATACAGGGGACCCGTAACCTCGGCGTAAGTGTTGTATCCACGTTTGGCCATTTCCTGGGCTAGGGATGGGACCATGGGATTCAGCCTCGCACCCGCCAGGGTCTTGATCCCATGGCGGATAGGATAAGTTCCAGTCAAGATGGAGGCCACGCTTGGCGACGTGGTAGTGCTCACCGAAACGCACTGGGTAAAGGAGAGTCCTTGGTTGAAAAGGGAGTGCAGAAACGGGTAACCGCTCCTTTTCACCCCATCCAGGAAGAACTGCCCCAAGCAGTCTACAACAATCAGAATAATATTTTTCAAGATATGCACCTCGTTTCTTGTCTCTCGATCCTTTTATCCCAGACATGCTAACCTGGAAATGAATCAAGTTCAGCAATTTGTTTTTTTCCCAAAAATTTTAGCTTTAGCTCTCGCCATAAAATCAAATCTTGTTTGTCCAGACCCCATAGTATTATAAAAACAATGAGGCCCCCGACCCCCACCAAGATGCGTGCAACAAAGGCCCAACTCCCAAAAACCTCAACCAAGCCCTTCATTATCCAAACCAGACACAACAGCCCCAGTCCAGCCGCCACAATGCCGAGGGTGCGCATTGAGAAAGGATGCAGATCGAGAAGCTTCCAGAGAAAAAAAAGCTTTGCCACATTTACCGCGCACATGGAGATAGATGTGGCTATAGCTGCCCCGATTGCCCCGAAATTGGGGATCAGAAGCATGTTCAAAAAAATATTCAGGGCAACACATCCCACGGCAGCATAAAGCTGAATGTCCTGTCTGCCGCACATCATCAAAGTCATCCCCGTCCCCCCTGTCAGCGAATTCACCAAGCAGCCTACGGCCAAAACCACCATTACTGTATTGCCTTGCTTGGTGAATTCTTTCCCGAACATGGACATGATCTCTGTTGATCCGAAAATGATGAACAGGAAGCCAGGCACCGTTGCGTATGTGACCCATCGAGTGGTTGTCTTAAGTATTCCAGCCAAGCGCTCCCTTTCTCCTTTGGCATGAAGACTTGCGGCCAGAGGGGCGTATATGGAGTTGGTGGCGTTCAAAAAAAGGGGCAGAATCATTGGGATTCTAGACGAGGCCCTGTAGAGCCCTACGGCCGAAGTGGAGCTCAGAATCCCCAGCATCACAGTGTCCGTCCAAGCAAGCACGTAATTGAGAACCCCGATTAGCAATATGGGAACAGAGTTGCCCATCAGTCGGCGCAGGTCGTACACGGGCCGCACAGAGCTGTCTGTCAGGCTAGGGAAAAGTTTCACCATGAAACCCAGTGCACATATACCTGCCACGATATGGGAGGCAATGAAAGCCCATATCACCCCCTTGAGCCCCTGACCCAAAATAAGAAAGGAGGCCATCAGCACCAGGTTTACCCCAGGCTCTATGAGGTTCCTCGAAAGAACTGTGAATTTGGTGGTATGAAAACCTGTCAAAAGAGAGCTGCTTACAGCCATCAAGGTCACACAAGGTACAGCCGGCGCCAAGGCCCTGAGAACCCAAGCCATTTCAGGATTGTTAAAGATCCTTTGGGCCACAGAGTCTGCCGAAAGCCAAAGTATCAAGCCGGTTAGACATCCGCTTAGCAGGCAGATCCCGCTGGAGGAGAGCAAAACCCCTTTGACCCTTGGCTGGTCTGTACCCTTGTAAATGGACACCAGTCTGGTGCCTCCCAAGGGAATTCCAAGTCTGGCCACAACCTCCGCAATTCGCACGGCTGCCATGCCCAGTGAGTACAGACCCAGCCCCCCCATCCCCAAGAATCGCGCCAGGAGGATCTGGCCAACCAGTTCCAGGGCTGCTCCTATTCCACTGCCCAAAAGAGTGAATCCAGCGCCCTTGGCTGCTTTTTTTGCGTCCGAGAGGATCCTGGAGTCTTTGCCCCGATCCGGAAAGGGGCCTTTTTCTTTCGGAAGCTCATCCACCGGGAATCACCGCTTAGGCAAAAAAGCCCGCACCGTCAGGGCCCTTGCGTGCAAGTCCAGCAGGAGGGAAAGCCCTCTTGTCCACCAGCTGCCTGGGTTGGCCAGAATCCATCGGGGTATGTTTCTGGAGACCGGGTGGAAAAGCCTTGCTCCATCCGGTCTGGAAAGCTCCCTGAGAATCACTGATGTGGGAACCTCTCTTCCTACACCGTTCAGCAATTTCCTGTGGGAGGGCAGCAAACGGGTTTGAGGGTTTGCAGCCCACCAGGGCTCATAAGGGTGGTCTGAGCAGATCGGTGTCCCGAAAACCCTGGCCAAGCTCGGGATCTTGTACTCCAGGAACCCGGTCTCTGGAATCGACTCATCGCTGTATCTCTGCAAAAAGGATCTAGGGAAACACACCACCACGAAAAGACACGCAAAAAGGGGCCCTTCATAGCCGAATCTGAAGCGCAGGAACTCCTTAAAAGAGTCATACTCCTTTCGCTTCACGGGATTCTTTTCTCCCGCCCATGGCCACCAGGATTCAACTTCAGCTACCGGGCGGAATCCCGAGAGCAAAATCTGATTCGGCAGCAGGGTACTGAAAAGCTTCCCCAAAGGTGCCAGTGGAAGCATGTCCCACTGCATTATGAAAACCGTCTCCCAGTCCAGGTCTTTTCCTCTTTCCTGGTACCATCTCGCTATGAGCTGGTCGCCGTTTCTCCACTTCCATGCTGCGCTTCGCTCTTCAGGGAACACATACAGGTCTTCCAAATGGCTCCCCAAGCTTGCTTTCGCCTGTTGGGCCTCGGACACGGGCCCACCATAAAGCCCGTAGATCTTGGCTTTGGGGTTAATCTCCCTCAGAACCTTTAGCCTTTGGGCGCAAACCCCATATTTCTTGTAAAACCAAAAAAGCACTGCGGGCTCCATGTCAGCTCCTGCGCGTCACTTCAAAGCCCATCCTCTCTACTTCTTTGACGTCCTCCTCTTCAAAGCAACTCAACTCCACCCTGCGATACCTGCCCATGGTGGGAGGAGGGTTTGGAATCAAGCAAAGCCGCTTGAAGGCGGCCTCATCCACATCCAGACCCAGGAAGGATAAGATCTTTCCCACATACTTGTCAGGATAGAGGCACAGAAGGTCGAAATTCACGCTCAAAAATCTCTCACCCAGACCTTGACCCAATGACTCTATCCTCCGGTTGGCAAGCACCCAATATTTCAAGGATAAACGGGGAAGCTCTTCCACTGTAGCGGGCTTTCCCAATCCGAACAGGAACCCCCAGTTCATGAGCTGCTGCTGATTCCGACTTAGCGCCATGTCCAGACCGTGTCTTACTACATTAATGTACTTGAGGTCCGGAAAAACCATGATTAGGTCCTCAAGGTAGATGTGAGTGTTGGGCTCCTTCCAACCCCAGGCCGTGGCCCCTTGCGCAGTTGTGCCTTTTCTGGCAAGCAGATTCCATGCTCTCAAGAGAGGCCAGATTCCTCTTCCACGCCCTCCAGGGCTGTGACCCCTCCACATCATGGGCAGTGCTGCACCCAGAACCCGGGCTGGATCTCCCATTTTGAGAGGCCCTGAAAGCATGGCTCTGCTGAAGACATCCATTGTTTTTATGATGGAGCTGCGGCCCCTGGAAAGGGCCGCTTTGTACCAAAGAGGCCTTTTGAAAAGCAGTGTAAACCACAGGTTATCCAGGGACTCGTTTAGGTCTCTTCCCAGATAATAACCGACCTCCAGAAGAATCCTTGCAACCAACCTGGTTCCGCTTCCCCCGACCCCGCCTATGACAACAGGAGCTTTAGCGGAAAGGCGCTCCCAGTCATCTGGAGGTTCTCTTCTCATGACTTTCACAAGAACCGAAGACTCCTTGCGGCAGCCTGAAAAAAATTCCAGCCCGCCATTGCTCCAAATAATAATACTAGCCTGGGTTATTCTCCAAAGTCCGCGACTTTGGGGGCTATGTTTCCAAACCCCCTGGTACACTTCGGTTTATTACTACTCCAACCAGGGCCAAATCTCAAACCGGGAACCAGAGTACTTTTTAGCATTGAGTGTTTTGTCCTACCATATCATGAAGTTAGCCCTGATTATCCACTCATGGTGAACAATGCGGGCTAGTTAAAGCTCAGAGTAGCCGAGTTTTTCCATCATGGGACAATTCTTGACTCTTTGGTAAAATTCTCGCAGGGATTGATCTTCCAAGAAAGCAAACTTTCTTGTCCTGTTTAGTCTCTCGCAAACTCTGCTTATCCACTCCTGGTGCACATGCAAGCCACAAAAAACCGCTAGCACGGCCAGGTTTTTTTCCGGCGCGTCCAAGAAGTCCTCGTAGCGCACGCAGAGAGTCCGCTCTTCTAAATGAGCCAGCACTTCCGTCTCCCTGGAGACGTATGTGTTCCAGAGTTGAAACCCACCCTCCAGGGTGTCGCAGCCGTATGCCCTCATCCTGTTGTAGCGGCTCAAAGGGGCCATTTGTTCCATGAATCTGTGGCAGGTCTCCAAAAAATAAAGCAACCAGGGCCTGCGACCCATCTGGAGTGTCCGCCTCCTGAATTTCCCCAGCAGGCTGTTGTCCCTCCTGACAGGGTTTGCAAGCCTTTTCCCCTCCCTGAACATGAGGCTCCTTGCCACATCAATTCCGTTTCTTACTATTCGAACCACCCGGGCCCTGGGAAAAATTTCCAGCCAAAGAGGCAAAAGAAAAGCATTTCTGGGATCTTTCCAGCCCCATGAGAAATCTGTTTTCTGCAATGTCCGAGACCTCCAGTAGAGCTTCGGACCCAGGAAAGAAAACACTCTGAAGGAAGAAATGTCCCTTTTAAGGGAGGAAATCACCTCTTGTGCCAAGGAAGCGTTACCCAAGATCAGATTCACAGGAAGGGGATTGTCCCATCTCCCGCCGCATATATTTATGAGCTTCTCGTTGCGTCTCCTAAAAAACAGGGCTTCCTGGGTCTCATCCAGCTCCCAACCCACAAAAAGACCGCATTCCATGAGCATCCTGGTCAAAATGGAAGTGCCGGAGCGATGCATGCCCATGATAATGATTGGATAGTCAGTCTTGGGCTTCTTGCTGTCTAAATTCATTTCTTGGTTCTTTCCCGAAAAGTCTTTTTTTCGGGTCTCTTGGCCCATTAGAAAACATGGGCTTATAACTACTAACCCGGATTATTCTCCAAAGCCCGCAACTTTGGGGGCTACGCCCCCAAACCCCCGATACGCTTCGAAATATTCCGACTCAAAGCAGAACCAAATCTGAAACCGAGAAGCAGGGTGCTTCTCAGTATGGACCAGGTTGTTTAAACATGTCACTAAGTTAGCCCGCATTATCCACTGATCGTGAATAATGCTGGCTAAGCCTTTACCCCCCAAAAAAAGCCTGAAAAATCTGTCGCCTCAGAAGCAGGATTTCAACCCTCCTGCCTGGTGGCCTCTTGTATTAATTAACCAGCCCGCTTACGCGTTTTGGGAGCCAAACCCTTCCACATGGCAGCTTGGGGGAGGATCTTAAGGGCCCCCACTAGGTTGCCCAGTCCCAGCAACAACCGCCAAATCCTCTCATCTTTTCCTCTGACCACCAATGCCGCCCCTAGATTCCCAAGCACAAGCCCTGTTGTTGCCCATAGGAACCTGGCCTTGTTTAGAAGGCTTTGTTCCCCGTGCAGGCGAAACAAGTGGGCGTGTCCCATAACCTGCCTTAAGCCGCGCTGAATTGCGCCCTTTGAGCTTCTTTGCGGAGGGTAGTGTGCCAGCCTGGCAAAAGGAGTTGTCTTCAGGGTGTAAGTGGCGGACACCCTCCAGCCGAATTCCACATCCTCCAGACCGTGGCGGCCTTTCTGGTTCATATCCCAAAAGTTAAACTGCTCCAGGACCTCTTTTCGAAAACAGCTCAAACCTCCTGGAATCCATTGGACCTCTTTAACAGCCTCAGGGATGCTTGCAGACGAGTAGTACCCCCAGGGAAGAAGCCGGCCGGGGGGTCCTTTTTCCATGAGAAAAAACCTGGCCCAGAGGCTAAACCACTTAGGCTTGGACCCGCGATTGGTTATTACTCCGCTTACCCCCGCCAGGCGCTCTGTCTCATCCTCATGGAACACCCTAAGTATTTCCTCTATAAAATTCCGCTCCAGGACCACATCATCGTCAAGGAAAAGTATAAACTCTCCTTTGGCCACCCGAGCCCCTAGGTTGCGGGAGGCCGAAAGCCCTGGGGGGGATTTGCGGTGATACTGGAACTCCACCCCCTGCGGCACCCTGAGCCTCAACGCCTCCACATCCAGGGCCCCGTCGTCCACTATAACCAGCTCCTGGGGGAGGCGGCTCTGGGCCCAGATGGAATCCAGGCAGCGGTAAAGCTCCTCCTCACGGTCCATGGTGGCTATGATCACTGAGAGGCTGCTCACGGCCCCAGTTCTCCTTTGGCACCAGGAGGCTGCTCCATCCCGCCTACGGTCCCCTGAACACCATGAGACTGGACGCGGCTCACCCTGTAGATGAGAAGGGTGTTCCCTGAGTGCTCCACACGCTTGAGCTGCTCGGCCCTCAGGCCAGATCCCCTGATGGCCTGCACGGCCTTTTCCATGCTATCCCCCTCATCCAGAACCAAAAAGTCAGGCACGGCATGGGAGCCTGCCCGAAGTTCCTTCAAAGGGAGCCACACACCTTCGGAGTAGAAGGCCACTATCTGATGCTCTGTGGCCACAACAGGGGCCTGAAGCCCCTGGGCCTTGATCCACTCCCCTGCAACACGCCTCACTATTTTATCAGCCCTCTGGGGCTGCACCGTCCATGGGAGAGTGAGGAGCCCGCAAAGCAGGAGAAGCCCCCAGGGCGCAGCCCCAAAGAGGCGGCCCCATCGCTTTTGGGCAATCCAGCGTGAAGCCTCTAGAAAACCCATTGCAGCGAAGAAATACCCTGAGAGCACAAGGGGCCCCAGGTGTCTCCTGCTGATGGCAAAGGCCCCTGAGAGCCTCACGTATCCGAGGAGCAGCCAGGCTACGAGGACAAGAAGCAAAAGCCACCAAGAACCCTGGCCCCTCCATCCCCCCCAGGCCAAGAGCCCCAGAAGGCTCAAGGCCAAAAGCGCCGGGTGGGCTGCTTTGACCCAGTGTATCAGCAGATCCAAGGCCGCCAGAGCACGGCGGTTCTCCCAGGCAGAGGAGAAGAAGTTGCGAAGCCGTGGCTGAGAGATACCCTCCAGGATGGCCTCTACTCTGGCTTTCTGTGTCTGTTCAGGCTCACTCAAGGCCATTTGAATTTGCCTCTTGTAGGTCCCCAACTCCAAGAGGTCGTGCCTGTGTTGCACGCCCAATAAAAACGGGGACATGGCCGACACAGCCAGCAGGAAAGGTGCAACCAGAAGGGCCGCCCCCTTGAGGGCGCGAAGAAAGGATCGCGTGATGAGCCCCTTGCCCAGGAGCCATGCCACCCCCACCCCCAGCCCCAGAAGCCCATCCAGCCTGTTGGCAACCCCTATTAAGAGAAGGACCCCGGCCATCACATACCAGATCCACCTCCTGGAGTCCTCTGCCCTCAACAGGGCCCAAACGGCAGCGAAGAGGAAAAACCAGGATATGGGCTCCCTTATGACGTCCATGGAGTAATGGGTCAGGGAAGGGGAGAGGCAGTAAAGCACCGCTGGGATCAAAGCCACTGGCCAGGCAAGCACTTTTTTTGAGACCAGGTAAAGGGGCACCACTGTGGTGAGCCCGAAGAACATGGTGACGCCCCTTGCGGTTAAGACCCAATCCCCCCCAAGGGGTTGGAGCAGGGCTATGAGCACCGGGAAGATGGAGGCATGGGAGATGCGCAAGCCCTCCATCCATTTGCCATGAACCAGGGCCTTGGCTGAGCCTACATAGTCAATGGCATCTGGGTTTATGACATAGGGAGATATTAGCTGGGGGACCCGAACGGCCAGTGCCATGGCCATGAGGCCCAGGAGAGCCAGCGTGTCCCTCCTGGACCAAGATCTTGCGTTTTCATGGGAAGCTTCCATGATCCCCTCACTGCCCCTTTCTGAGAAAGAGCGTGCGCAGGGTCATTACAAGGATCATGGCATCCAGGAGAAAAGATGCGTTCTGGATGTAGAAGAGCTCGTATTCAAATTTCTCTATCTGGGATTCCTGGCTGTCGGCATAGGAGTGGTTCACCTGGGCCCAGCCCGTGAGGCCCGGCCTGAGGGCAAAGCGCAGCTCGTAAAGGGGGATCTCCCGGGCGAGCTGGTCCGCGAAGTGAGCTCGAATGGGACGGGGACCAATGAGACTCATGTCCCCTTTGAGCACGTTCATGAACTGTGGGAGCTCATCCAGCCTGAGACGCCTCAGCCATTTCCCAACCCTGGTGATGCGCGGGTCATCCGGCCTTGACCAGACAGGTCCTGTTCTGCTCTCAGCCCCCACCACCATGGTCCTGAATTTCAAGCACTCAAAAGGCTTTCGAAATCTGCCGAGTCTCTCCTGTCGGAAGAGTGCAGGGCCCGGGCTGTCCAGCCTTACAAGCAGAGCCACCAGGCCCATGAGAGGCATTAGAACCATCAGTGCCAGTGCAGAGATGGAGACATCCAGCAACCTCTTTGTCTTGAGATAATAGGGGCTGGGCCCACCCTGCATACCCAGATGCGACACCAACCATCCCTCATCCACGTAAGAAACGGGGACTTTGCCTGTAACACTCTTGTATAGGGTTATGAGGTCACTTATCTCCATGCCCTCACAACTCTTGTGCAACAAGGCCCTTAGGTCCTCCTTTGTAAGCCCCGGATCCATAAACTGGAAAGCCAGGGCCTCAACCATCTGATCCCCCAAGACTTCCTTGACGTCCTTATACACGTGGGGATTCTCTGCCTCGCTGAGGCGAAGCAGACCTGCCTGGCTGGTAGGCAACACGCCCCGCACTGCATATCGGTAAGAGAGGGCGGGCACGGCTTTTTTCAGAAATTCTGAGATCAGTTCGGAAGAACCGATCAAGGCTAATCCTTTTCTATTTATCCAGGAGAGTCTGCTCTTATAAAACAGGGTTCTCCAAACATAAAGAGCCGCCACGCAAAGCGGTACTTGTATGGTCAAGACCACCCGGCCGATCCAATAGCCCGGCACAAAGAACTGCAGGGCCATCAAAAATACCGTGGATGTAATGACTGCCGAGAGAATCGAAAGAAACAGTCTAAGTGGCGCCCAGGGCCGAACCACAGAGTAAAGCCCGTACAGATAAATAAAAACAACGTGGGATAGGATGGACAAAAGGAAGAAAAGGTTTACCCTCTCCAGAGCTAAATCCAGTGAAATCCTGAATGTCTTCAAAGAGAACTTCAGAACGTAGCCGCCATAGATCCCCATGCACAAAAGACAGAGATCCACAACCAGTAAGAGGAATAACTTGTGTGCAGAACGTTTTGCTAAATAATTCCACACCTAAGCAGCTCCGTTCTCATCAGCGTATGCTGGATGGAGGCTTTCTCACAAGCCCGTGCAATACCCCAAACAGACGACTGTAATTCAGCAGAAGAAAGTTGAAGGGCAGAGCTACTGGCTTGAATTTGACCCCTCTCACATGGGCCGCCCAACCCAAGGCCCCTAGCGCGTAGATGATGCTCTGGGCAACGAGCGTAAAGACGTACCAGTTTCCACGGCCTGCCACCAACAGGTTGCTGATCAGCAAAAGCAGAAGCAGGAAGGGTGAGAGATGCCTCAGCAGTTTATGCGAAACCACAGAGAAGAGCACAGAAGGCCTTCTCCACAAGCTAAACTCCAAGACTCCGCGAAGAATGCTTCTAAAAGCTTTTGAGGTCCTTCGCACCCGCACATGGTGAGTGGGGGCCAAGGAAGCACATATGGTGTCATAGGCCATGGCCCTAGGCTCATACTCCACTTTGTGACCACGGCCTGCCACGGAGAGAGTCTCCCAAAAATCCACATCATCGTGTGCTGCCTTCATGGGCATGTAAAGCTCCCGCCTCATGCAGAAGGCCGCACCTGTGCCAAAGGCCAATATGCCCAGATGACTCTCCATGGCCCGGAGTCTTTCTTCAAGCTGCCAGTAAAGCCCTGCCGAGACAGTAATAGAGGAATCCTCAAGGTTTCGATAGTGTATCCTCCCGCTTACTGCTCCTACCCTCGGATTCTGGAACCTTGGGATTATGTAATGAAGGAACAAGGGGTCAAATCTGGTTTCAGCATCCGTAAAAACCAAAAGCTCCCCCTTGGCCTGTTGGACTGTGTCATTGTGAACTGCCGAGCGTCCTCTAGGGGTAGGGAAAGCAAATAGCTTGACCGCAGGCCATTGTTCCTGGGCTCTCAGGACTTCCCGGCAGGTTTGGTCCTGGGAGCCGTCCGAACCAACCAACACCTCCACCCAAGGCAAGCCAGAGGAGAGTTCTTTGAGATTTTCTATTCTTTCAGCAATGGATTTCTCCTCGTTGCGTGCTGCTATGATGAAAGACACGCTGGATGGGGCTGCTACTTCGCCGGATGGAATCTCTTTTAGATCCGGCTTGAGCCGGCACCAAAGATAAAGCACGATCCAGTACAGCCCCCAGGTGTGCGAAACACAAAGCAGACTTACCCAGTAAAGAAGTGTTGTCAAATCAAGAAGGCTCATCTAAAACCCTGCTGAATCGGGGGGCCAGATCCATTGGATTAAAAAACTGCCTTTGAGTTCCCTGGCTGCCACCTCAGCTGAGAAACTTCACCTTTTTCCTTGACCCGTCCCACCTGATATCTGGTATGAGGGCGTAGCGGCGGGCCTCTATCCTGTGGCGGAAGCGAAGCAGGTCAGTGAGCATCAGCCCCAGTTCCCTCTCCATGTCGTGGGTGGGTTTGTAGCCCAGGTCCAGGAGTTTCTGGTGGTCCGGGTTGTAATAGTGCTCCTCCAGCTCCATCCTGGGGTTCTCCATGTTCCTTATGCTAACCTCCAGGCCCATGGACTCGGCAACCCTCTGGACCTTCATGGCTATCTCGGTGAGATCATACACCTCTTCGAACTGGTTAAAGACTCTGTACTCGCCCCTGGTTGGTGGGTTCTCGATGGCGAGGGTCAGGCACTGCATGGAATCCCTCAGTGGAAGGAACCCCCTTTTCTGATGGCCCTTGCCGTAAGGGGACAGGGGATGACCTATGACCGCCTGAGCGCAGAACCTGTTAATGGCTGTGCCGAAGCATTGGTCAAAGTCGAACCTTGTGAATAAACGGTCATCCTCCCCCATTTCATCTATGCGCGTTCCGTAAACCACTCCCTGCATGATGTCAGTGGAGCGAAGCCCCCAGAGCTGGCAGGCCATCATCACATTGTGGCTGTCGTGCACCTTGCTTTGGTGGTACCAACTGGAGGCCTGCCTGGGGAAGGGTAGGGTGGCGCTACGGCCTCTGAACTCTATGGTGAAGAAACCCTCTGGGATGTCTATGTTGGGAGTCCCGTATTCCCCCATGGTGCCAAGCTTCACCAGGTGCGCCTCGGGGCAGGCGTCCCTCATTGCGTGAAGTATGTGGAGGGTTCCCACGATGTTGTTGGTCTGGGTGAAAACAGCGTGGTTTACGTCCATCATGCTGTAAGGGGCAGAGGGCATCTCGGCCAGGTGCACCACTGCCTCAGGCTCGAAGGTCCTGAAAACGTTCCAGACGAAGTTGTAATCCCTCAGGTCCCCTCTCCTGAAATTTAGGTTGGTGCCGAAGCGGTCCCTGAAGGCCTCCAACCGCTCGGTCATTCTCCTTATGGGAGTGGCCGACTGGGAGCCTACCTCCGCAACCCAGTCCCTCCGCATGTAGTTGTCAAGCCCGTAAACATCATGGCCGCGAGAGGCCAGATACATGGCAAGAGACCACCCCAGATAACCATCCACTCCTGCTATAAGAACTTTCATGAAACCTCCGTGGATCCCTCAGCAATTTTCCTGAAAAAAATCACCAACGCTCTCCTTTCTATTAAAGTTTTCTACTTTAGTTGCATACATGCCCCATGTCAATGTCCTGACTTTGGGGCTCGCGCCCTTGGATTGACAGAGTTATAATGCCCGGAATCCAGCCCGGAGCTGCAGGCTCTTGAGGTAGCAAGCTTGGGCTTCTTCCAAAATAGGTGCTCAGGGCTTATCCCATGACAGGAGGTATCAGGTGATTGCAAACCAGGTTGAAGATAGGGCCTTTCAGGAGCGCTGCATAAACACGATTCGGTTCTTGGCCGTGGACGCAGTGGAAAAGGCGAAATCCGGGCATCCGGGAATGCCCATGGAGGCCGCTAGTCTGGCTTATGTGCTTTGGACGAGAATATTGAGATTCAGCCCCAAGAACCCCCATTGGCCCAACCGGGACAGGTTCGTGCTTTCGGCAGGCCACGGCTCCATGCTGCTTTATGCCATGCTGTTTTTGACCGGGTACGATCTGCCACTGGAGGAGATAAAGAATTTCCGCCAGTGGGGAAGCCGCACGCCAGGGCATCCCGAGTACGGCTGCGCCCCGGGGGTTGAGACCACCACAGGGCCTTTGGGTCAGGGCTTTGCCACAGGAGTAGGCATGGCCATGGCGCAGCGCTACCTCTCCAGCATGTTCAACCGTGAAGGATTCCCGGTAGTGGATTACAGGATTTACGGCTTTGTAAGTGACGGGGACATGATGGAGGGGATATCCTCAGAGGCTGCTTCACTGGCAGGCCATCTGGGATTGGGAAGGCTTATCTATGTGTACTTGGACAACGGGATCTCCATAGACGGGCCCACAAGCCTCACCATGAGCGAGGATGTGGGCAAGAGATTTTCGGCTTACGGTTGGCAGGTGTTAAGGGTGGACGGATACGACCTGGCAGGCATAGAAGCCGCGTTTCGGCATGCGCAAGACGAGCAGGGGCGTCCAAGCCTTATCATAGCCAAGACCCGAATAGGCTACGGGAGTCCCAACAAAGAGAACACCTCAGAGGCCCATGGGGCCCCCCTTGGGGAAAAGGAGGTGCTCCTGACCAAAAAGAATCTGGCCTGGCCTGAAAGCCCGCCTTTTCTGGTGCCAGAGGACGTGCTGGAGCACTTCAGGGCTGCGGGCCGCAGGGGAAACGAGCTGGAAAGGGAATGGCAAACTCTTTGGAGGGAGTATTCTCAAAAACACCAAGAGCTGGTGTCTCAGTGGGAGAAAATGGAGGAGAGGAGGCCAGCAACAGACTGGGAAGAGCTGCTTCCGGTTTTTCAGCCCGGCCAGGAGGAGGCCACCAGGGTGGCCTCCGGGAAAACCTTAAACGTGCTGGCCCAATGCTTCCCAGGTCTCATCGGCGGCTCCGCTGATCTGACCCCCTCCAACAACACCTATATTAAGGGTAGGGGCGATTTCCTGGGCTCCTGCGGCCCCAACATACACTTCGGGGTGCGCGAGCATGCCATGGGGGCAATACTCAACGGCCTTGCCCTGAGCGGCCTGCTGATCCCCTATGGGGGCACGTTCCTGGTCTTCTCGGACTACATGAGACCCGCCATCCGGCTGGCAGCCATGATGGGGCTTCCAGTTCTCTACGTGTTTACCCACGACTCCATAGGCCTTGGGGAGGATGGCCCCACGCACCAGCCCGTGGAACACCTGATGAGCTTGAGGGCTATTCCCAACCTTTGGGTCATCAGGCCCTCGGATGCGACCGAGACGGTGGAGGCCTGGCTTGCAGGGATAGAAAGGAAAGATGGGCCCACAGCGCTGGTCCTCAGCCGCCAGGCTCTTCCCGTGATAGACAGGAGAAGGTATGCCCCTGCCAGCGGTCTTAGAAAAGGGGCTTATATTTTGGCGGAAGCCTCTGGCTCAGCCCCGGAGCTTATCCTCACCGGCACTGGCTCGGAAGTGCACCTGCTCCTGCAAGCCATGGAAGAGTTAGAAAGGGAAGGGCGCCGGGTCAGGGTAGTGGCCTTCCCCTGCTGGGAACTTTTTGAAGCACAGCCAGAGAGCTACAAGCAGGAGGTTTTTCCTCCTGGGGTGCCTGTGCTGGCCGTGGAAGCCGGGGTGAGTTTGGGCTGGGAGAGGTACACAGGCTCACCCTTCAGGACTATCGGGATGGATCGCTTCGGGGCTTCAGCGCCTGCCAAGGTGCTCTTCAAGGAGTTCGGTTTCACCCCTGAGAGGCTGATCTGGAAAGCCAAGGATATTTTGGCTGGGGCCTAGGCAGGAGGGCCAGGCCCCACACAAGCTCAGGACCGCTCCACGAACTCAACCACGTTTTCATCAGGGTCCTTGACCATGGCGATCCTGACCCCAGGGCGAATCTCCTTGGGAGGTATGTGAAAGGCCACGCCTTTGCTTTTTAGTTTTTCGAATATTTCCGACAGATTACGGACCAGAAAAGTCACGTATCTAAAGCCGAGCTGGGTCTCCAGGCCTCCAGGGCCCTTGGGAGGCACGCTTTTGGGCTGGATCAGCTTGAAATCGCTGGTGCCGAACCTGAGCCTGTACATGGTTCCGAACCAAACAGGGATTTCTTCCACAAAGCTAAGCCCCAAGGTGTCCCTGTAAAAGGATAGACTGGCCTGGATGTCACTTACTATAACGCCCAAATCTATGGAATCTTTGGCTGGAATCATCATTTTCACCGATCCTCCTTAAATGGGTTTTTTTCTGGATGCAGAAAGCCGCAACCATGCTCCCCCCAAAAATCATGCTAAAGCTCAAGCCTCGGACTGCCCGGCTTCTTTGTACGGGTAAGGGATGGCCAGGGCAAGAATAAGACCCAGGACCGGCAAAGCGGCAGTGATCTGAAGTACCCTTAGCACCCCCCAAACATCCGCCACCGAGCCCAGGACCGTGGCTGCTATTCCGCCTGTGCCTATGGCAAATCCCACCATGAGTCCTGAGGCCATTCCCAGCCTGTCGGGCAGTACATGCTGAGCCATGACTATTGTCACTGAAAAACTGGAGACCAAGACAGCCCCTGCCAGCCCCAACAAGACAAAGGCGGCCATGCCTTGAGCAGCCAGAAAGGCCCAAAGAACTGGCAGCAAAAACACCATGCTTCCCACGAAAAAGCGCTTGTGACCCAACCTGTCGGCTATTGGGGCCCCAATCAGTGTGCCGGCCGCTCCGCACATGAGAAACACGGTGACCATTTTGGCTGCAGTTCCTGCGCCGGCTTTGAGCACATCCACGAAGTAAAAAGGCACGAAAGCCACTATACCCATGTGGATGAGGGATCTAACTGTGACCGCCAGTATCAAAAGAAGCAGGGGGAGCCATCTTTTTCCCAGGGGCCTGGGTCCTTGCCTGGAACCGTCTGAGATGCCGGCGAGGGCTGCTCTCTGAGGCTCCGAGAGCCATCCTAGCGATATAATTAGCATAATTCCAACAAGTAGTCCCGGCACCAAAAACACCAAGGTGCCCTTGAGCCCCATCCAGCCGTAACCAGCCACAGCCAGCAAGGGGCCTAAGGCGATGCCAACGTTGCCTCCCACTGCAAAGATGGAGATGCCTGTGGCACGCCTTTTCCCGGTGAAGAATCGGGCTGCCTTGAAGCCCTCTGGATGAAAGCTGGCCACCCCCAGACCGCTTACGAATACCGCAAGAAGCAAGGCCCAGAAGCCAGGGGCATAACCCAAGCTGGAGAAGCCCAAACTAGCTGTCAAGATTCCCACAGGCATGAGCCAGCTGCTTCCCCAGCGATCAGAGAAGTAACCGAAAACAGGCTGCACTATGGAGGAAGTAAGGTTGCTGGTCATAAGCACGGCGCCGGCAGCCGCATAAGTGAGTCCGAAAGACTCCCTGATAAAAGGCAGAAGGACCGGAAGGCCTCCTTGGCTCAAATCTGTTACCAGATGCCCCAGACCCAAAAGCAAAAGAGCTTTGAGCTGAAAACCTGGCATATCGCTGCTGGAGAGTGTGGACTGCTGGTTCATATTCCAAGATCTCCAAGTGGCTGACCGATTCGGGACCACCAAGTTCTCATTCTAAGAGAAGAGAGAGGCTGTGGATAGGGCGTTTCCAAAGCCTTCTCGGGGCCTGTTCAAAGGCAGAAAACGTTTCTCGCAAAAATCTGGCTTAGATGCAACTTAGTTAACATAAGATATATTATCAGACGTTATCAATCTGGCTGGCTCCCCAGGTAGGACCATGGGGAGCCCTTTCCAGAAGACCCTCTCCTGCTCTCTCCAAAGAGGGGGCCGTTGACAAGCACCCAGGCTTGGGCTATGGTCTCTTTCCGATCATTTCCGCAAGACGGGAGGATTCAGTGGGCAACAAGAGAGTGAGAATAATCGGGACCGGTTCATACCTTCCGGAGGGGGTTCTTTCCAACCAGGATTTGGAAAAGATGGTGGATACCACCGATGAGTGGATTTATACCAGAACAGGTATCAAGGAACGCAGGATCGCAAGAGCGGATGAGAATACCTCAGATCTGGCCTTCAAGGCGAGCCTTCCTGCCCTTGAGATGGCCGGCCTCTCGGCCGAGGAACTGGAGCTTATCGTCATGGCCACCATAACCCCGGACACCCAGTGTCCAGCGGGGGCCAATTGGCTCCAGGCCAAGCTGAACGCCCAAAAGGCCGTGACATTCGACATAGCAGCGGCCTGCTCCGGCTTTATCTTCGCCCTTTCTGTGGCCGAGCAGTACGTGAAAAACGGCACTTTCAAAAACGCCTTGGTCATAGCCGCGGAGATCATGAGCCGCACCGTGGACTACACCGACCGCTCCAGCTGCATTCTCTGGGGGGATGGGGCTGGCGCCTCGGTGGTGGTGCCCAGCCTGGACGGCGAGGAGGCTGGGGTTCTGTCCCTTTGCCTTCACACCGATGGGGCCGGCGGCGAGAACCTGCTTTTGCCCGGGGGCGGCTCCAAGACCACTCCCATAAGCCACGAGAGCGTTGAGAAAAACCTGCACACCCTCAGGATGATAGAGGCCAACCGCTCCTTCAAGGTGGCCGTCAACTGCTTCGCCGATTCCTGCCTGGAGGCGGTGGAACTGGCAGGCTGCAGCATTCATGACGTGGACCATATCGTGCCCCACCAGGCCAATGCCAGGATCATCCAGGCCATGGCCAAGAAGTTGGGCGTCTCCATGGAGAAGGTGGTCATGACCATAGAGAATTATGGAAACAGCTCTTCGGCAACGGTTCCCATAGCCTTGGATGACGCTGTGCGCTCAGGCAGAATCAAGAAAGGGGACCTGGTGCTTTTGACCGCTTTTGGCGGGGGGCTAACCTGGGGAGGGGCTCTCATACGCTGGTAAGCCTGCAGAAATTGCAAGGGTCTGCGAAAGATGCAGATCCGCACAGGGAGCAATGGGTCAGCTCTGGAGGGCGAACTTGCTCCTCTTTTTTGGTCTTCCAGGCTCCCCAAAGCTTTTCGGCCTCCTTTAGGAACCCTTGGTAAAAACTTGCTTTGGTGCCAGGCATCCAGTCCTCCAGAAGGTTGAGCACCTCTTTGTAACGAAGCGAGGTGGCCCCCCGGCTCATGGGGCATTCCTGGATAACATAGTCGATCCCGCGCAAGATGGCATAAGCCGCGGTCTCCCTCTCGGTAAGCCTGCAAAGAGGTTGTACCTTACGGGCCAAAAGATCCCCAACAGCCTCCAGAACCGGCCTTTGTTTTGAGAGATATTCCCATTGCCAATGAAGCAGGTTACCCAGAAGCCTTCCTGCCTCGTCATCCAGGTTGTGACCGGTGGCCACAACCCTGTAGCCTCCCTCCAAGGCCGATTTGTTGAAAAAATGCCGCTTCACTATTCCGCAGACAGAGCACTCGGGCCTTCGGCTTCGCCTGGCCAGAAGGGGTATGGGTATTTGGAACTCATCCAGGGAAACGATCTTGATGGGTAAGCCCCTCTGGGCTGCAAACCCCTCCACCTTGAACCGAGAGTGCGCGGAGTAGTCCCCGATACCCAAATCCAGGTGCATCCCGTGGGCCTCGTAGCCCAGCCTGCAGAGCAAATCCCAGAGGGCCAGGGAATCCTTTCCCCCTGAGACGCATACAAGCACCCTGTCGCCTTTCTCCATCATCCTGTGCTCATGGATGGCGCGGCGCACCTGCCTCTCTACAAACTCAAAGAAGCACTTTTGGCAAAAGGCGGTATGGTGGTTTTTCAGGTCCACCACGGCCTTTTTCTTGCATCGCCTGCACTTCATGGGCCTCAGCCTCCGGAGATCACTGGAATTATCTCCACCTGTTCCCCATCCTCTATACGGATGTCCCTTGTGAGCAGTTCACTGCTACGCATGACCAGGACCGCCCCTTCCACCAAAGACATCTCCCTGAGGAGCTCATGGACTGTTTTGGGCCCCTTTATTTCTCTTTCCATGCCTGTTTGCCTGTTCAGGACTCGAATCATTCTTTGCTAGACCTCAACTTATTGTGTTTTAACCAGTTTTAAGGTATAGCGATGCAAAAAAGGCACTCCCATCAAGGTGTCAGCCCAGTAGCGCATGGTGCACAGAAGCCCCACTCCTGCCATGGTGGCGGCATCCGCGTAAGGAGCAAAAAGAAGGATCAGGGCTGTGTCCCTCGTGCCCATGCCTGCCAGACTTATAGGCAAAAGGCCCACCAGCAGGGAAAGGGGCACATAAGCCAAGACAGTGCCAGGCTCAATAGATTGCCCCAAGCTGGGGAAAAATAGATAAATCTGAAGCAGGTGAAGACCCCAAAGCAAGAAAGAAAGGCCCATTACGCCTGTGAGGACAAGTTTCTTCCCACGCCAGCGTGTCAAAAGCCAGTTCCATCCCAGAAGCATCTCCCTAACGCGCATCCTAAAACCCCTCTTTTCTGCTGCCATGGATCCCAGCCACCTTCCCATGGGGAGAAAAAGCATTAGGCTTGTGCCCCCAATCACCCCCAGTGAGATGACCCAGGCCGCTTTCATGGCTTGGGAGCCTGAAGGTGCCAAGGCGGCCCCCAGAAGCATCCAAGAGCACAGCCCCGCCAGATCCAGAATCTTTTCCATCAATACAGCAGGGAGCCCTTTGGCGAAAGCCTGGGGAGCCCGCTGTTTCAGAAAATAGGCCTTACTCATCTCCCCGAGTTTGGACGGCAACAGGGCGTTGAGAGCTTTCCCGGCCATGACCATTCCAAAGGACTCCCCCCAACTCATATTGGCCCAACCTTCTCCCATTAGCCACCAACGGGTTGCACTAACCAGGATTTGGGGTAGGAAACATATCAAAGCTGCTCCAAGCCAGAGGGGATCAGCCCTCCAGAGCCTTTCGGCCATGACACGCAGGTCTATGTGGGCGTAAATAACAGCCAGAATCGCCATGGAGCAGGCCAAGGCCCCCCAACGCAGTGCCAGCCTTCTCATGGGATGCACCTGGTGAGTTTGGCGTATCCTTCCTTTTCCAGGGCCGGGATCATTTTGCTATAGTCAGTCCAGGGCAAAAGGCAGCCCGGCCTGTACATGCGGCTTACTGCCACGTAGATGGAGGTGTGATCCGTCCCGGCCCAGAGTTCCACCAATTTGGAAGGCCCCCTGCCCTGCCCTTTCCAAATCTCCTCTGTAAGGCGCACCTCTGAGTCTATCTCCACTGTCCTGGCAAACCTCATGGGGTGTTTCCTCTTGCCCACTATTAGGAGCCTCTGGAGGAGCCGCCTCACGAGATCGCTACCCCACCCACCCACAAGAAGCAGCCCCAGGTGAAACAATGCCTGTGTAAACGGGGTAGGCATCTTGAAGCCTGAAATCCCGAATTGGCCCCCTACCCTTATACCCCTTTCCAGGATCCTGACCTCGTAGTCGTCCACAAGATGGGTTACAAGCACCTCACCGGAGGAAAGCTTGGCTGCAAGACCGCTGTCGCAATAGGCAAGTTTTCCATCCAGATGAAAACTAAGGGCTCCTCCCTTTGCCGCAGAAACCAGCAGGTGACGATTGCTGTCTTTGTAAAGAAAAAGTTTGGCCTCAGAAAAGTAATTACTGAAACCCTGAGTGATTTTGCTTTCAACTGCATGCTCTTGGGGTAGCTCCTCCATGAAATCCAGGTAGGCTTGAAGATGATCGTAGCTAAGATGAGCACACATTCGGTCATCCTCAAGATAAACCCTTCTTCCCTTCTCCAAAGCCTTCAGGTAAAGCTCCGCCATTTGAGCTCCAGCCTTAGAAAAACGGGCAGAAAGCTCAAGACCGTGAGGAAAAAGCAGGTAAGTGTTTCGGCTGCCGTATTCACCCCCGCAGGTCCCGTCAGGATGCATCAAAAAAGATAAGAATTCCAATGCCCTGTTTAGTGGCGCTTGCAGTTCCCTGCGGCCTGAGATAGTCATGTACTTGGCCAGAAAATCAACAGTGGCTGTAAGGTAACCTGGATCGCACCCTTCATACTCAGGGAACCAACCTTCGGGGCTTTGCCATTTCAGAAGTATCTGTATGCGATTTTCCGCCCCTTGGAGGAACTTGTTCTGCCCTGTCAAAAGAAACAGATTCTGAAGGGCTAAGGCTGCCAGAGCCTGGTGGTTTGACAGCCTGCCCGACTCCTGGCTTTTGATCAGCCAGCCAGCTCTCTTGCAGAGAAACTCCAGGAGATCCTCATCTTGGAGTTCCAGAAGCCTGTAACTTTCTGCCATGGCGTAAAGAGAGAAAGCCGCTGCCCCCAAGGCCCTCTCATTGGGGAAGTAATCGTCGCAGGAACCGTCTTTATGGGAAGAGCGGGCTGCAAAGCGGATCCCAGCCCTCACCAGCTCTTTCAACCTGGGCTGGAGGTGGAACTCCTCTCCTCCCGGGAAAGGGAATTTGAAGACCAGGGCCAGGGGAAGCACGAATTCCTGGTACATCCCACTGGGGAAAGCAGCTGTGCGGTAATGCCAGTAGGAGCGGTCGAAGCAGCCGTAGGTGGGGCTCAGCCGGTGTTTGTCCACCATGCTCAGGATATGGGGGATCTGTGCCAGGCCCACTCTGGCATAAAGCTCCCTACCCTTGCGAGCCATGCCTGCCCTTCCCTTGGGCGACTATGAGATCGGCTAGAATCCCTATGGCACCCACCATGACCCCGGTGACAACCAGAATGATATCCGACTCCTGCAGGGAGCCTGTCCAGAAGACATCCACAACTCCCTTGAGGGTACCGAGGCCCAGCAATCCCAGACACACAGGCATGAAAACGTTCAAAGGGGCAAAGTAGGTGACTATCCGCACCACGGTCAGCAGATATCGATATGTGTCCCTGATGGGATGGAACTTGGACTTGCCTATGCGGGAGAAATACTCTATGGGCACAAAGGCCACGGGTAGCCCATTGGTTAGAAAGGCCAGGGTCATAGAAGAGACGCAGGAGAACCCATCCGGAACCAGATGCAGGAAGGGGATCATTTCTTTTTTTCTAAATGCCCTGAGCCCTGAGTTGAGGTCAGGGATGGCTTTGCCCACCAACAGTACGGCAAGCCTCCTGATAACCTCCTTGGCAAAAGTGCGAAGCCACTTGTGGGTCCCCTTTTCCACCATCCTAGCGCCTATGACCTGGGAGAAATCCTCTAGTGGGGCTAGTATCTCAGGTATGGCGCTGGCCGGGTACGTCCCGTCAGCGTCTATCATTAGAACCCACTCCCCGCGGCAGGCCAATATGCCGGTCTTGCGGGAGGCCCCTGAGCCCCTGTTTTCTTTATGACGAACAACCCTGGCCCCGGCCTGTTCAGCCCTGAGGGCCGTATCATCCGAAGAGCCGTCGTCCACAACCAAAATTTCATAAGGATACCCGGCCCGCTCCAAGGCGGATCTCACCTCTTGCACAACCGCGTTTATGGCTCCTGCCTCATTGTAGGCAGGGATGATGGCGCTTACTTTGCAGAACTCGGATCCACTAGAGACCTGACTCATTTCCGCTCCCATTCTTCCCAGCAAAGCACAAGGAATTGGCTGTTTTCAAAACAAAGCTTCTCCTTGGGTGGAGCAAGCAGCGCGAATTCCTCGGCTTCTTCAAGTTTCTTCTTGGCAAAGCTGTTAAACGGTTCGAAGTAGATACTGCCCTGGAGAAAGGAGGGGGTGAAATGCTCCTTGTTCACAACCAAAGCCCCGATCCTGTATTTACTTACAAACTCCTCTATCTTTCCCCAATCCTTGGCATAATAAGCCTCGAAGAAATCAAGAATCCGCTGCCTAATTTTCTTATAGTAGCCCATTTGATAGGGCAGAGAAAGCTCTTGGTTTGCAAGCACTTTGCGGCGGCTCACCAAGGGTACATTGTCTGCGTCTAGGGGATGGGCAGCCACCAAAGTATCTTTGGGAAGCTCTTGCAGGAATGACAGCATCTGCCTTTGGGATCTGTCCAGAACCGCCACTTGCGTGTCCATTTTGACTATTACATGCCCTTGGGCCCAAGCATAAGCCACCAGGATAAGGGCCAGCAGTAAGAGCGCAGGCTTCCTTGACTGGAATCGCCCCAAAAACTCTCCTGCCTTTACTCTTATCCAAATCCCCTTGGTGGCTAAGAGGAAGGGGCCTGTGCTGGCCCCTATGGCCAGCATGAAGGCAAGGGGCAGAGTGTAAATGGTATACCTGGATGGAAGGTGCAACTTAAAAAGCAATAAGTGCGCAAGCCCGAAAAGCAAAAGGGAAGTCCAACAAAGGTGCACTGCCGAAGCTGGAATCCTAATAGCCTTGATTCCCCCCAAGAAAGCCATGCCCGCCAAAATCAATGCAAAGCCGCCCAAGTATTCAGCCCCTATTCCGCTTCTTCCAAGAAGCAGGAATTCCAAGGTGTTCTCCCTAAAAAAGGCGCTTCGGCCTCCTTTCCAAAATTCAGGCATGCTCTTGGCTTCCTGGAGGCTCACCTGCGGTCCGAAAAGCCTCATGTCCGAATAAACGTACACCCAAAGAAGTAAAAGCATGGCAACAGCGCAGCCCACCGCCAAGGAAATGGCCCCACTTAAGGACTGCCTGCTCCACCCTGCCCGCTTGAACTCTCCCAGGACCCACAGCCCTGCCATGGCCAGAGTGTTCAGAAGAATGGGCGGGTACAAAAGCGCCTCCAGAACCAGCACCAGCCCTCCCCAGAGTGCCGCTCCCCTTTGCAGGAGAGCCATGAAACCCAGCAGTAGAGGGAAAGCAAAGCTCCTTGGAAATCCACCTGAGGAGTCATAGAGGCTGAAGAACAAAAATAGGGTCTGTAAGAAAAAACGGCCCCTTGAATCTGGGATAAGGCTTTTACTCCAAAGCTCCAGGAACCAGAGGGAGAAAAGCAAAAGCAGCAGGCTTATCAGCTGGCTAAGCCTAAGAGGATTCAAAAAAACCGTGCCCAGTCTGTAAATAAACTGATACCCAGGGGGGTCCATCATGGGGGATGAGATAAACTCGGTTAGTAGATCTTCTCGGAAAAGCTCCGGGTCTTGGAATTTAGCAGTCCAGTACACATGCTGACGGGCGTCATCATCGAAGACCAAAAGATCGCTGAACAGAGGGTGATAACGCACCCACCAGGCGAAAACGCCCAAGAGCATTAGGAAGCATAGCCCCTTGGGGAAATGGATCCTTCTTAAGGACATCTCCCACCTTCCAGTGCCTTACAGCTTTGGGCAACATCCCAGGCTCCCTTTTTCAAGTGGAGTGGTCCTTTCAAATCTTATTCGCTGCTTTTGGGAATCCACCTTGTTCCGGAAGGGGTGTCCACCAGAAGAACTCCCATCCCGGATAGTTCATCCCGGATACGGTCCGCCTCTACCCAATCTCGCCTCTTGCGGGCCTTCTCCCTCTTGGCAATGAGCCCCAATATCTCCCCCTCTTTTGGAAAGCAGGCTTCCAGCTCCAGGATTTGAAGCACATTGTTGACGCCTTCCAGGAAACGAAGGGCTTGGGAGGCCTCCTCTCTACCTATGCTTCCCTCTTCAAGAGCCGGATTCAGCTGTTTGGCCAGCCTGAAAACGGCGGCAAGGGCCACCGACACGTTGAGATCATCATCCATGGCTGACTCGAAATCTTCCCTGGCCTGGGAAATCCAATCCGAGACCTCTTTCTTGCCCCCTTCCCCTTCGCTCCACCTCAGTCTGAAGACAACACGATCCAGCCTGGCCAAGCTCTTCCTGGCTGCGTGGAGGGCTTGTATGGAGAAGTGCAAAGGCTTGCGGTAGTGGGTCCCAATAAGAAGGAATCTTATCTCCCTGCCTTTGAATCCGCGTGAAAGCAGCTCTTTCAGGGTCATCCGTCCCGAAACACTCTTGCCCTCAAGAAGCACTCGCTCGGAATGGATCCAGTAACGGCAGAATCTCTTTCCGCTTAGGGATTCGCATATGGCTATTTCGTTTTCATGGTGCGGAAACATAAGAGCTCTTCCGCTTGTGTGTATGTCTATGCTTTCCCCCAGAAGCTGGCTTGCCATGGCTGCGCACTCTATATGCCATCCGGGCCTTACCTGGCCCCAGGGAGAGGTATAGGAAATACCCTGTTTCAGCTCAGCCAGGGTGGAGCGCTTGAACAGGGTGAAATCCCTTGGATTGTCTTTTTCATAGTCGTCCAGATCCACGGTGAGGCCCACCCGGATCTTTCGCAGATCAACCCTGGAAAGGTGGCCGTAAGACGGAAACTTGGAAATATCGAAGTAAAGCGATCCATGCTGGGCATAGGCCAGCCCTTTTTTTTCAAGGGCCCGGCCCATCTCCAGCATGGCCTCCACATATTGACTGGCCCTCGGGTATTCGTCCGCCGGCTGCACGGACAGAAAAGCCATATCCTCCAAAAAAGAAGCTATGTGGGCTTCCGTGAACTCTTTTAGGGGAATCCCTGAGGCCTGAGCCCCTTGGATGGTCCTGTCATCTAGATCGGTTATGTTCATGACGTGGCGCACCTGGAATCCTTTGTGTTGGAGGTGGCGCTTGAGCAAGTCTGCCACCACCGCCCTGCGACAGAAGTCCAGGTCCACTGGACCGTCCACCGTGGGGCCGCAGGAATACATGCTGACTTTTCCGGGCTCCATGGGCTCGAAGTTCTCTTTTCGACGGCTAAGAGTGTTGTAAAAGCAAAAAGAAGGGATCTCCCTGGGAACGAACAAGGAGGTGCTAAGATATCTGTCACCTCCGTCAGGGAGGATCACCACCATGAGACCCTCCTGCAAACTCCTAGCCAGCTTCAGGGCGCCAGCCAAGGCAGCTCCTGAGCTCATCCCGGCAAAGATACCCTCCTCCCTGGCCAGACGTCTGGCCATCTCAAAGGCCTCCTCGTCCTCCACGTTGAGCTTGAGATCCATCCGCTCCTTCTCGAAAATCCCAGGCACATAGGATTCCTTCAGGTTCTTGAGGCCTTGGATCTTATGACCCGGCATGGGCTCCACCGCAGCAACCACCAGATTCGGATTCAACTCCTTAAGCCTCCTGGAAAGCCCCATCACTGTTCCAGTTGTACCCAGGGATGCCACCACGTGAGTAATGCGCCCGTGTGTGTCCTTCCATATCTCCTCGGCAGTGCCCAGGTAATGGGCTCTCCAATTGTCAGGGTTGTTGAACTGGTCAGGTACATAGAATCTTTGCGGTTCCTCCCTGGCCATGAGGTAGGCAAGCTCTATGGCCCCGTCGGTGCCCCGCTCGGCAGGAGTCAGGATTATTTCCGCCCCAAGGGCCCTCAAGATCTTTCTTCTCTCCAAACTGGCCCCCTCGGACATGGTCAGCATGAGCTTGTAGCCCTTAACCGCACACACCAAGGCCAAGCCTATGCCCGTGTTGCCGCTGGTGGCCTCCAAGACCGTCATCCCGGGCCGCAACTCCCCTCGGGCCTCGGCCCCCTCTATCATGGAAAGAGCTGCCCTGTCCTTGACCGATCCCCCTGGGTTTCGCGACTCCAGCTTGGCAAAAAGGCGAACCCGCCTGTTGATCTGAAGCCTTCTCAACTCCACAAGGGGAGTGTGACCTATGAGGCCCAAAACCCCTGGCCTGCCTCTGGACATCCTGCTCCTCCCAAAGTCCAAGCAAAGTCCCAGAAAGGCAATTATGCAACATGGAGCCCGGGAGGCCAACCCTGTCCCAGTTGGCAGCTGGTTTGCCTCTGCCAGGCAGGGAGGGGCCTGCCTGGGTAAGCCCTGGGTCTTGGCTCAGAAGTCAGAAGGCAAAATCCCAATCCATTCAATATAATGGAGGCCAAGGATCAAGGAGAAACATTGAAAATCCCCACCCGGGTTGGTATATTGTCAGTGAATCCCAGAGCAGATGGGACCAGTCAGGTCAAGTGGAGAGGAACACAACCCATGGCTTACGCTTTCGAGCAAGGACCCATAAGACCACCCAGCGAGGCCAGAAGCCTTCTCATAAGGGTGACCCGAAACTGCCCTTGGAACAGGTGCGAGTTCTGCAATATCTACAAGGGAAAGAGCTTTAGCAGGCGAAGCACCCAGGAGGTAAAGGCTGATATCCAGGCGGCCAGGGCTGTTTATGATGAGATCCAAGCTCTCTCCTGGCGCATGGGCCTGGCCGGTCGGGTGGAAGACGGCCTTATTCAAGTCATCTGGAGTGATCCCCGCCGCTACGGGGAGTCTCACAGGTCCATAGCCGCTTGGATGTATTTTGGGGCCCAAAGCGCCTTTCTCCAGGATGCCAACAGCCTTGTCTTGGAAACCGAGGAGCTGGTGGAGATACTCCGGTTCCTAAGGCAGAGTTTCCCTACCATTCAGAGGGTTACCTCCTACGCCCGTTCTTCTACCCTTAGGCGCAAGAGTGTAGAGGAGTTAAAGGCCTTAAGAGAGGCAGGTTTGGACCGTATCCATGTGGGAATGGAATCCGGCTTTGATCCCTTGCTCAAGTTCATGCAGAAAGGAGTCACTGCTCAAGGGCATGTGGAGGCAGGCAGGAAGGTGGTGGAAGCGGGGATTTCCCTGTCGGAGTACATGCTTCTGGGCCTGGGGGGAAGGCGCTGGTGGAAAGAACATGCTGTAGAAAGTGCCAAGGTCATCAACCAGATAAACCCCCACTTCATAAGGATAAGGACGCTGACTGTCAGGCCTGGGATGCCCCTCAATGATAAGATCCTCTCTGGTGAATTCCAGCTCCAGTCCGAGGAGGAGATTGTGCGAGAGGAGAGGCTCTTCATAGAGAACCTGGAGGGGATCACAAGCCAAGTGGCCAGCGACCACATTCTGAATCTCTTGGAAGAAGTGGAGGGGAAGCTCCCGCAGGACAAGGATCGCATGCTTCAAGTGATAGACGAGTACCTGGGCCTGAGCGATAGGGATAAATTGGTTTACAACCTGGGGCGAAGGGGGCATGCTTACAGGAGCGTGAAAGACCTGGCAGACTTGGCCTTGAGAAGAAAGGTGGAGGCGGCTCTGGAGAGGTTTATGAAGGAGAACGAAAAGGATTTGGACTCAGCCTTTAACCAGCTAAGAAACGAGTTCATATAAGAAGGACAGTAGTTGGTCACGGGGTGATGGCATTTCTCTTGGCTTCAAGTCTTCTGCACTTGATTTTCCAAAGGATTTGGCCTTCGGGGGACCTGTTTGCGTTGCACACAGACAGGCGGTAGGCAGGAAAGTGGCTCCCAGAAACGGAATCACCCTGGGATCGCCTACGAAGGACCCCTTGTTGCCCAAACGGGCGTTTGAAAACAACTGCGAGTGAATACCCAGACCAAGTCCTCCCATTCTTCTCCCAATCGTTATAGGGAGCTCAGCGGCTTTCTTCGCCAGAGGTTCGGCTTCAGGGTTAGGAAAATACCCCTGGATGCAGGCCTGGGCTGCCCCAACAGGGACGGGAAAAAGGGAAGCCAAGGATGCTCTTATTGTGACGCCCTGGGTTCAGGCACCGGAGCATGGGCCAGGGGCATGGGGATAAAACAACAAATCCAGGCTTATCTCAGCGGACCCCGCAGGGGGAAGGCTGGAGGCTATTTGGCCTATTTCCAGTCTTTCAGCAATACCTACGCTCCTTTGGAGAGGCTTAGGGCCCTTTACGAAGAGGCCATGGGCTTCCCAGAAGTGGTGGGTTTGTGCATAGGCACCAGGCCGGACTGTTTGGATGAGCCAGTCTTGCAGCTCCTGTCTGAAATAAATCTTAAGAGGATGGTTTTACTGGAGCTGGGGCTCCAAAGCGCCCACGATGAGACTCTCAGAAAGATCCGTAGGGGACACGACTTCAGTTCATTCCAAGACGCGGTGGAAAGGGCAAGTGCAAGGGGACTTCTTGTGTGCACCCACCTGATCCTCGGGCTGCCTGGGGAGACCATGGAACACATCAGGGCCACAGCCAGGAGGATCTCCCAGCTGCCTATCCATGGTCTCAAGCTCCACGGGCTTTACGTGGTAAAGGGCACACACATGGAGTCCCTCTACAGAGAGGGCCTTTATACACCCTGGAGTCTTGAGCAGTACGCAGACGGGGTGTGCGATGTATTGGAGCTGATTCCCGAGGATTGGGTGATCCACAGGCTTTGCTCTGATCCTGACCCTGGGAGCCTCGTAGCCCCCGAGTGGATGCTTCAGAAGCAGGCCACCCTGGAGCGGATTCGCCTTCGGATGCTTGAGAGGGACACTTGGCAGGGAAAGCTATTTTGAGTCGGCATCTTGAAGGCCTCCCCTTTTTTCCAAAAGCCACTCCATGAGGGTGCGCTTTTGGTTTAGCTGAGGCTCCGAAAGCACTGCTTGCTGCATCTGGGCCAGGATCTCCCCTACCTTTGGACCCGGCGAAAGCCCCAAGATATCCATCACCTCCCTGCCGGTCAAAACAGGGCGCATTTTACTTAAGGCTTCCGAGTTGGACAAGATAAAGAGAAGCTTTCCCAGGAGCTCCTCCAAATTACAAAGCGCCTCCCGAGGCGCCTCCACGGCCTGAAGCGTTGCTTTTCTCAGAAGAATCGCGTCCTGGGCCACTTGGGGTCCGGCCTGAAAAATGAAGCTTCGCAACTTGGCTTCATCCCAAGGGAGATTGTAAGAAATCGCATGATGATACAGCGTTCGAACGGTTTGCTCTGCCTGTCTTCGGCTAACCCGAAGCCTTAAGAGAACTTCCCCTGCCCTTTGGGCCAATGACTCCTGGGGTCCTTCCCTAAGAAGAGGGGAAAAATCCCTCTCCACCCCCAAAAGCAGTGCGGCCCATCTAAGAGATGCCCGCCCGGGCAGAAGCCCCACGGTTTCAAAGAACCATGAGCTATGGGGGAAGTCCTCGGCTTGTGCCAACGCAGGCAGGATCTCTTTCATGAGACCGGATTCCACAAGCAGCTTCAAGGCCCACAAGGGGTTTTGCACAAGCAGGATCCTCTCCAGCTCCTGTCGAATCCTCTCGGTAGCCACCCTTCTCAGCCATGGAGCCGCCTCTCCAATGGCGCAAAACAGCTCCTCGTCCAATCTTAGGTTCAGCTCGGCTGCCAGGCGAACTCCCCTCAAGGCTCTCAAGGGATCCTCAGCCATTCTCTGGGAGGCCTCTCCAACTGCCCTCAAGAGCCTCTGCCGGGCGTCTAGCTTTCCCCGGTACGGATCCAGAATGGAGCTTGATCTAGGATCATAGGCCATGGCATCCAGAGTGAAATCCCTGTGGGAGAGATCTTCCAGTATGGTTCTCCCCCTGAAGCTGGTGACTTCTATGCTTTGGCCGCCCAGCCGCACTGTGACCGTGCCGTGGCGTGCCCCGGTGGGGATCACCCTGGGAAAAAGAGCGGAAACCTGAGAAGGGGAAGCGCTGGTGGCCACGTCCCAATCCTGGGCGGGTCTTCCCAGGATGAGATCCCTGAGGGCCCCTCCCACAATGAAAGCCTCGTGGCCTGCCCGAGCGAGTCTGGAAAGTACCTCCTGCACTTGGGCCGGAGGCTCAAGAAAAGATTCGTTTCCTGTCAAGATTTCTTGCGTGCCTTTGAACGCTTCACAAAACCAAGGAAATTCTCCCCCCACAGCAACCCGTACATCACCGCCAGGGGAACCAGCAGAAAAAGGAGCCTCCAAAAAATAGTCACCCCGGCAGGTCCCCCCTCGTTATGTAGAGGATCAGGGGCCAAGACTCCTATGAGGAGGAAAAGGCCCAAAAGCCCTCCCATCAAGCTTGCCACCACCAGCCTGGATTTTCTGTCCATTCCTTTGGCTGCCCCGCTTGGGGAAGGCTCCCTGGCGATTTCAGGGGAAGTTTTTTTTCTCTCCCCCTGCCCTACCCCCCCAACTCCACCCTTTCTCCTCATCCTGGCCATTGTGCACCTCCAAGCAACTGCTCCCCCACCAGCTCCAGGATTTCATCCCAACCCTTCACACTTCGCCAGGGGTGGAAACGCAGGTTCCAAGGCTGTTTAAAGACAATGGGCACGATTCCGTTTTGGGAGAGGATCTCACAGGTCTCCAAACGGTCCTCCACGAAGTGGGTTATATTCCACTGCTTGAGGGAGGGCAGCTTGGACTCCGATATACCTACAGCCTTCACCTGGATACTCTCCTTGGGGACCCCTTTTAGTTTTTCTTGCAGCCACAAGGAGACGCCTTCGGAATCCGGCCGGGCTGTCACGAAATAAAGGGGCTGAAACTCTGAGATTTTCCTAAGTACCTCCACTGCACCTGGATATGGTTCCATCTGAAGGGTCCAGCGAGGCTCCAAGGCCGCGGATATCCATTTAAGGATGAAGTCCGCCTCAAAAGGAAGGCAGTTCTCCAACTGGAAGTCGGTGAATTGGCTTCTAGAGACCCTCACCCCGAACTCCTCCCACGCCACTCGCTCCAAGATGCCCGAGAGGTCCCCCACCACGCTGTCTATGTCAAAACCCCATCTAACAGGTGCTTTCAAGTCGCGCCCCCGGCTTCTCCAGCTTTCTGCTCCAGGGCCCGGATGCGCTCCCTCAAAAGCGCCGGAGTGTTAAGAATCCTGCCCTCAGGATCCACGAAGGCGTGGACCGTGTAACCTGTTGCCAGCTCGCTTCCATCTCCTTCCATCAAGATACGGTAAAGGAACTTGATGGAAGCCCTTCTCAGGTACTCCACATCGGTCTCAATACATATGAGATCGTCATATCTTGCAGGTCTCAGATAATGGCAATAGGCCTGGCTCGTGGGAGCCCTGACCCCCAAGGATTCTATCTCCTTGTAAGTGAAGCCGATAGATCTGAGCCATTCATTCCTGCCCATCTCGAACCAGCGAAGATAGTTGGCATAGTAAGCCACTCCCATGGCATCCGTGTCCCCGTAAATCACCCTGTAACTTGTTAGGACTTTTTTCATTCCTGCTTCCTCACCACCATCTGCCTTTCACAAACCGCTCCAAAATTTCCCTTCCGTCCAAAATCTCCCGAGAGCTTTTCTCTGCCGCAGCCTCACAGAATCGTTCCCCTCCCCAATGCTCTCCTTTGGAAGAAAGCATGGCAAAGGGAACAGGCTCGCTGGAGTGGGTCTTAAGGCACAAAGGGGTGGCATGGTCTGGAAGCACAAGCACCGCCCATTCCTCCCAGGACCTGATTCCCTCAAGCACCTGCCCCACAACATCCCGGTCAAAGGATTCTATGGCTCGGATTTTTTCCTCCAAAGAGCCCTGGTGTGCAGCTTCGTCCGGGGCCTCAACATGCACGAAGACCAGATCCTCCCCTTCCTCAAGCGCTCCCAAGGCATATCTCCCTTTGGCCGCGTAATCGGTGTCAAGATAACCTGTGGCTCCCGGCACGTCCAGGATGCGAAAGCCCGCATAGCGGCCCAGTCCTTTGAGGAGGTCCACTGCTGTTATCATGGCTCCTCTTATCCCAAGTTTTTGTACAACTGGCTCAAGGCGAGGGGCTGCCCCCTGCCCCCAGGGCCAAATGGAGTTGGGAGGGTGAAGGCTCTCCCCTCCCAGAACTTCCAAAACGCTTTGGCTTCTCAAGGTTTCCTGGGAGAGTTCCATCAACCTGAGAAGTTTATCCGCCCCTTGGCCTTGGGGCAGATGAGATTCTATTTCTTGGCCTGTTATATCGTGAGGGGGAACTGTCTTTAGCCGTAAGGGCCCTTCCCTCCATACCATGAGATGCCGGTAAGAAACCCCTGGATAAAATCTTATCTCTTTCTCCGAGAGAGCCTTGTCCAGGATTTGAAGCAGAGCTCTGGCCTTCTCTGTGCCAATATGGCCTGCTGTGAAATCCACCATTCGGGGCTTAGGCTCTCCAAGGGAAAGATGCACAAGGTTGCACCTGAAGGCTACATCTCCAGGGGCAAGCTCCACCCCCATGCTGGCCGCCTCCAGGGGGCCTCTGCCGGTGTAGTGCACGGCCGGATCGTACCCCAGGATGACCAGGTTGGCTATGTCGCTGCCTGGGGAAAAGCCTTGGGGTATGGTGTTTACCAATCCCAGTACACCTTGAGAGGCCATAGAGTCCATCCAGGGGGTGCTGGCAACCTCCAAAGGAGTTTTCCCGCCAAGGGACTCCAAGGGCCGGTCGGCCATACCATCGCCTATCAATATGGCATACTTCATCTCTTTGAGTCCTTGAGGCTTTCGTCCTCTATTCTTATCAGTTGAGTCCTGCCTACTGTCACAGGAAGTGCTTCTATCTCCTCTATGGCCCGACGCACGCCTCGTTCGCGGGCCTCGTGGGTCATCATCACTATGGGCACCCCGGGCTCGGCCCTGCGACCCTTCTGTACCACCGAGAGTATGCTTATATCGTAACGAGCCAAAACACCCGAGATGGCGGAAAGCACCCCCGGCCTGTCCATGGCTGTGAATCTAAGGTAATAATTGGTGGTCACCTCCTCCATGGGACGGATACGGTGCTCTCTTAGCTGCTCCCAGGGAAAGGCCAGGCAAGGCACCCTCTGGGAGATCCCCTTGAGCAGGTTGCGGGCCAGTTCAATTATGTCTCCCACCACTGCGCTGGCAGTGGGCATCATTCCAGCCCCTAGGCCGTAAAAGAAGGTGGAACCCACCGCATCCCCCTCTATCTGAAGGGCGTTGTACACGCCCTCCACAGTGGATATGGGGGAGCCCATGGGCACCATGGCAGGATGCACCCTTGCCTCCACCTCCTGCTCCTCGCATCTGGACAAGGCCAGCAGCTTGATCTTGTATCCCAGCTCCATGGCAAAGGCTATGTCTATTGGCTGGATGCGGGAGATGCCCTCCACATAGATCTCCCTGAAGTGGATTCTGGTGCCATAGGCCAAAGCGCTCAGAATCGCCAGCTTGTGAGCAGCATCGATACCCTCCACATCCAAGGTGGGATCCGCCTCGGCATAGCCTAAAGCTTGAGCTTGCGAAAGAGCGGTTTTGAAATCCTGCCCTTCCTTTGTCATCTCAGAGAGAATGTAGTTGGAAGTTCCATTCACAATCCCCCTCATGGCCCTTATGCGGTTGGCCGCCAGCCCCTCTCTTATGGCTCTTATAACCGGAATGCCTCCGCAAACAGCCCCCTCAAAAGCCACATCCACCCCCCGCTTCTGGGCGAATTCAAAGATCTCGTTTCCATGTGAGGCCAGCAAAGCCTTGTTGGCCGTTACCACATGTTTCCCAGCCTCTATGGCCTCCAGGATCAGGCTGCGGGCAGGCTCTTCTCCCCCTATCAGCTCCACCACTATGGAGATCTCAGGATCTCCCAGGATATCTTGGGGCTTCTCAGATAGAATCTGCTTTGGGACGCTGACTCCTCTGTGCCTTTGCAGATCCTGATCCACTATGCGCTTCAGTAGAAGCTCTTGGCCCAGCCGCTGCCGGATCACATCCCTGTTTTCTTGCAAGACCCGCACAACCCCGCTGCCAACGGTACCAAATCCTATGAGACCCACGTTCAAGGGTTTCATTACCTGCTCCCTACTTGAAGTTCCTCAAAGCGCCTTCCTGATACCTCTGACCGCCTGGTTTATCCTGTGCTGATTCTCCACAAGGGCGAAGCGTACAAACTCGTCCCCGTACTCCCCAAAACCGATTCCTGGAGAGACAGCCACTTTGGCTTTCTCCAAAAGGAGTTTGGAAAACTCCAAAGAACCCATGGCCCTGTACGGCTCGGGGATTCTGGCCCATACAAACATGGTGCCCTTGGGTTTCTCTATGTGCCAGCCTGCCCTGGCCAAGCCGTTTACAAGAGTGTCTCTTCTTTTCTCATAGGTTCGCACTATTTCCCCCACGCAGTCCTGATCTCCGTTCAGGGCGATTATGGCGGCGATCTGGATGGGCTGGAATATGCCGTAGTCCAGGTAGCTCTTTATTCTGGCCAGAGCGTGGATCAAATCCGGGTTGCCCACTGCAAAGCCAACCCTCCAACCTGCCATGCTGTAGCTCTTGGACAGGGAGAAAAACTCCACCCCGACTTCTTTAGCTCCCTTTGCCTGCATGAAGCTGGGGGCCTGGTACCCGTCAAAGCAAAGGTCAGCGTAAGCAAAATCATGAATCACTATGATCCCGTGCTCCTTGGCGAAATCCACAACCTTCTGGAAGAAATCTCTTTCCACAACTTGGGTGGTGGGATTGTGGGGGAAAGAAATGATCAGCATCTTGGGCTGAGGCCAGGTGAGTTTTGTAGCAGTGGTCAGGTCCTCGAAAAAATCCCGCCCCGGGTTCATGGGAATACTGCGCACATCCCCCCCAGCTATTATCACGGAGTAGGGATGAATGGGATAGGTGGGATTGGGAGAGAAAACCACATCCCCCGGCCCCACAACAGCCAAAGCCAGGTGGGCCAGACCTTCTTTGGCCCCCATGGTGACTATGGCCTCCTTTTCCGGGTCCAGCTCCACATCGTAGCGCCTTCTATACCAATCGCAGATGGCCAGCCTGAGTTTTGCAATGCCCCTGGAGGCTGAATAGCGGTGATTTCGAGGATTTCGAGTGGCTTCTATCACCTTTTGAACTATGTGCCTGGGAGTGGGAAGATCCGGGTTGCCCATACCCAAGTCAACTATGTCTTCCCCCCTTCGACGAGCCTCCTGCTTCAGTTCATTGACAATGGCGAAAACATAAGGAGGCAATCTTCTTACTCGGTGAAAAGGATCCTGATCTTTTCTGGACAACTTATTCCTCCTCACACTGGATTTACAGGCAGGAAATACCATTCCCTGGGTCCATTGATGGTAACATTTAACGACAAGAGAGCCTGGATGTCAAAGAGGCTGCCTTCTGGGGGCCAAAAGCGAAACGGCTGGGGGGAAGCTTTGTTTGACTTGGTTGAGCCCATGGAATAAGGTGGATCTCCAAGACTTGCCACAGAGGCGGGAAGATGAGGGCAAGCCTCTGGGGGGGGAGAATCCGGGTGGATCATACCAGAGGGAGGTTGATCGAGGGCCATGACAGCTTTGGACTATAGAGGGGCCGGGGTGGATATAGATGCAGGAAACGAGTTTGTAAGGAGAATAAGTCCCTTAGCCCGTGAGACCTTCAGAAAGGGTGTTCTGGCGGGGCTAGGGGGATTCGGGGCAATGTTTTCCCTGTCCGAGTTCAAGTTCAAGGAGCCTGTCTTGGTATCCTCCACCGACGGGGTTGGGACCAAGCTCAAAATAGCTTTTCGGACAGGGCTCCATTCCACTGTAGGGATAGACCTGGTGGCTATGTGCGCCAATGACGTGGTGGTGCAAGGGGCGGAGCCTCTTTTCTTTCTGGACTACCTGGCAACAGGTAAACTGGATCCAGAAGTGCACGTGGAAATCCTGCGGGGTGTGGCAGAGGGTTGCAAGCAAGCCGGCTGCGCCCTTGTGGGGGGAGAGACGGCTGAGCTGCCGGGCATGTACCGCGCCGGGGAGTATGACCTGGCCGGTTTTTGCGTGGGGATAGCAGAGCGCTGCGCCCTTTTGGACGGATCAGGAGTAAGACCTGGAGACGTCCTTTTGGGCCTCGCCTCCAGCGGATTGCACTCCAACGGGTATTCGCTGGTTAGAAAAATTTTTTTGGAGCGGCTCAAGTGGAAACTGGACAAGTACGTCCCTGAGCTGGGCCGAAGCCTAGGGGAAGAGCTTTTGATCCCTACGCGGATTTATGTAAAGAGTTTGATTCGTCTCCTGGGACGAATTCCAGTGAAAGCCCTGGCCCACATAACCGGGGGCGGGCTGGTGGAAAACCTGCCCAGGGTGCTGCCCAGGGGATGCCAAGCAGTTCTTCGAAGAGGAGCCTGGGATGTGCCTCCTGTGTTCAGCTTGATTAAGGAAAGAGGCAAGGTTTCGGAAAAGGAGATGTTGAGAGTCTTTAACAACGGGATAGGGATGGTGATTGTGCTTGAGCAGGGGGCTGTTCAAGAGGCCATGGTACTCTTGGGGGAGTGCGGGGAGACACCGTTTCTCATCGGGCGGATAGACGCCTCTGAATCCATGGAGGCCCCGCAGCTGAGGTTGGAGTGAACGGGCTTGCCAAGAAGCCCTTGATAACCTACAATAGTGTGTAATTACTCAGCGCGGGGAGCTATGAGATGTCAAGAAGGTGTGAGATCTGTAGCAAGGGTATTCAATTCGGGAACAACGTCAGCCATTCCAACAGGAAATCCACTCGAATATGGCAGCCCAACCTCCAGAAAGTACGTGTGCTGCAAGGCGGTAGAGTGAGACGCATAAGGGTTTGCACCCGCTGCATCAGAGCAGGGTTGATTCAAAAACCAGCCTGAGTCCATAAGCCCTCCTTAGCCCGCATTATTCACGATCAGTGGATAATGCGGGCTATCTTATTGACATATTTAAATAATCCGGTCAACACTCAAAAGCACCCTGCTTTTCGGTTTCAGCTTTGGTCGTGCTTTGAGTCAGAACATCTCGAAGTGTACCGGGGGTTTGGGGGCGTAGCCACCGAAGTTAAGGGCTTTGGAGAATAATCCGGGTTTAGGCTTTCACCATCCCAAGAGGCCCTGTTTTTTTTCCATACGGTTGTTGGATCTGTCGGACTCCTGGATCTGCCCCTCGGGATCCAGTTGGATCACCACAGAGCGGTCCGAGGGGTTTCTTCTTACATTGAACCGCACAGTCACTTCCTCTCCGGGCTTAAGCCGGGAAAGCACGGCCTCCAGGTTCCTTCCTGTGTCTGGAAAGCTGAGTTTAACCTTGAGGTGTTCCGCTGTGAGGCCTCCTTGATTGCGCACATCAATGCTCATCCTGCCCTCGTGGAACCTGACGTCCGAGATGCTCAAGTCGGATTTAATCACCTCATGTTGCTCTATGGGGAAATAGCGAACCCTGGCGTTTTGCACCCTGGCCAGCCGAACAAGACCTCCATTTAGGCTTTCCTTATTGTAACCAGCCAAAAGCAAAGGTTGTCCTGGCGGAACCCCACAACTCGAGGCCAGAGATTCGTCCACGTATATCCCCTGGAACACCCAATTGGCTTTACCTTCCTGCTTGAAACTTCTCAAATATTCTGCCTTCCCGGCCGGCACCGAAAGGTCCAAGCCGGTCTTGGGTATCCTGTAGGTAATAGTGTATTCCACCAAAGAGGTGGTGGCCTCTATGGAAAGGGCACACCTGTCTATCCCCTGCTGTCTGAGTTTCTCGATCAGGGTTCCTTGTAAATCCTGGGTCTTCTCCAGGGACCACTCAAGCCCGCTCTTGGGATCCACTACACCCAGCTGGATCCAAGGGAAAACCCCCTCCTTGATACTCTGCACCCGGTAAGGGTATTCAGGATTGGCCCACTGAAAAGTTGTTTCAGCCACGCTACCTGTGACCAATACCTCTCCCATGCGTTCGGGCCAGTTGGTGGTACCCAGACCTATGACCAGGAACCTCTCAGGATATATGTAAAGACGGCGAAGCAGATCCTGTTGGGAAATCCACTGCCAAAGATCTCCCCTTAGCAGGTCGGCCAAGGTGTTGAAAAAAAGGAGCCTGTTGGGGCTTTCCGCCAAAGCCTTGGATTCTGCAAAAATCCACGCACAAATGAGCATTGCCAACGCAGAGCCCAAGATCCTGAACCTTCTTCGCCCCATTGCACCCCCAGGATTCCATCTCTGTTGGGAACTACCCCACTATAGTACATAGGTCTCGCCTGCTTTGGTCAAACCCTCAAGTGCTCTTGTTGAATGTTTTCAGAGCCACCTTGTCATTCACAAACTGTATGTTGATTACTGTCTTCTTATCCTTCCAGGTGGCCGAGATCCCGGAAAAAGGTCCCACCCCCACGCTCTGGGTCTCGGTGGGCTCCCCTAGGATCGACTTTACCTGTTCCATGCTCATTCCGTTTTGAACCTTGTCGAAATTCTCCTGGGTAAGCTTGGAACCGCAACCCAAGAGGGCCACAGACAGGATCAAGGCAAGCCCAAGGATTCTTATGTTCTTCCCATGCAAATTCTGCATCTCAATCCTCCCCTACAAGAGGGAATCTGACCCCTCGGTTTCTAAGCAAATCTAAAAGCAATTTTGATTCCGGATTCTCTCATATATCTTTTTAGGGGTCCAGGATTCCATGCAATAGGATTCTGGTTCCCTTGGCTTTTCTTGGGGGCTAAGGCAGACTGAAAGAATTAAGATGTCTTAGGCCCCCGGCCATGCAGGCTTCCCAAGCAAGGGCTGCAGTGGCTCTGGGGTGGTCATGGGTGCTAGACTTGTGGTGGTGAGCTCTTGGGGGAAGGCCGAGAGACCTAACCCAGAGATCATGAGCTGGGGAGAATTCTTAATGGATACACCCTCTGAAGTGTTGGTGGTGAGCGCACATCCAGACGACGTGGATTTCGGATGTGCCGGAACAGTGGCCTTGTGGAGCCGGGCAGGGGCCAGAGTCAACTATCTGATCTGTACAGATGGAGAAAAAGGCGTAGAGGAAGCTTCTTACAGGCCTCAGGAAATAAGGGCAGTGCGAAGGCAGGAGCAGATGGCGGCAGCCCGCGTGGTGGGTGTCCAAGATGTGGTTTTCCTGGGCTTCCCAGACGGGGAGCTGGAGAACAGCCAGGGGCTTAGAAAAGAGCTTGTAAGATGGATAAGAAAATTCAAGCCTCAGGTGGTTTTTTGCCAGGATCCTGCCAACAGGGTTTTTGAAAACCCCTATGTTAGCCATAGGGATCACCGCATGGCAGCAGAGGCTGTCTTTGATGCGCTTTACCCTGCCTGCGGGAATCCCAATTTCTTCCCTGAACTCCTCAAAGAAGGCTTAGAGCCCCACAAAGTAACAGAAGCCTTCTTTTTCGGGACCAACACCCCCAATTACTGGCAGGACATATCAAGTGTGATGGAGCTCAAAGTGCAGGCTGTGCTCTCACACAAAAGCCAACTGAAGGATCCATGTTCCACTGAGAAGTTCCTGCTCCAACGCTTCAGGGAAATAGGAGAACGGCTCGGGGTCATGTACGCGGAGCCTTTCCGCAGACTTCTGCTTCCACTTTGAGTCAAGATGGGAGGCTCCCCAGATTGACACTTCCGAGGGGGCAGGGCTATTATGCCACCAAGGATATTGATTCTGGACTATCCAAGACCGCCTGGACATGCAAAACAAAGCAGTATAATGCGAACCGGCTGGAGGTTCTGGAAAGGGTTTATGTTGGTCTGCATTGTGTTTAACGAGCCTAACGAGCAGTGGATAATTGGGGCCTTCTTGATGATATGTTGACAGAAACCTGTCCCTGCTAAAAGACGGCTAAAGCTGAACGCTTAAGGCCGAAGTTGAAAGAGCCGTTGTAGGATAATGGCTGGGTTGATGGCACTTCACATTTACAATTCTCTTAGCCACCGCAAAGAGCTTTTCGAACCCGTGGAGCCGGGTCATGTGCGCATGTACGTATGCGGGGTGACCGTGTATGACGAGTGCCATGTGGGGCACGCCCGCTCGGCAATAGTCTTCGACGTGATTTACAGATATCTTAGGCACATGGGTTTGAAGGTAACATATGTTAGGAATTTCACTGATATAGACGACAAGATCTTAGATAGAGCCCGCAGGGACGGGCTTGCTTGGGATGAGATCTCCAAGAAGTATATTGCCGCCTTTCGGCGGGACATGGAATCCCTGGGAGTGCAGCCTCCCACTTTGGAGCCCCTTGCCACAGAGCACATCCCCGAAATGATCGAGATGATAAGGGCCCTCGAGGAAAAGGGGGTTGCTTACGCTGTTGATGGGAGTGTTTATTTTTCGGTTTCCAGCTTCCCGGGGTACGGGAAACTTTCCCGTAGGGATAGGGACCAGATGATGGCCGGAGCCCGGGTGGAGCCGGATGAGAGAAAGAGGGACCCATTGGATTTCGCCCTCTGGAAAAGAAGCCGGCCCGGAGAGCCGGCCTGGGAAAGCCCCTGGGGGCCGGGCAGGCCGGGTTGGCATATAGAGTGCTCTTGCATGAGCCGAAAGTATTTGGGACAACCCCTGGACATTCATGGAGGTGGTCTGGATCTGGTTTTTCCCCATCACGAAAATGAAATAGCCCAGTCCGAGGCTTTGACCGGCAAGCCTTTGGCCAAATTCTGGATTCATAACGGCCCCTTGACCAGGGAAAAAGTTAAGATGTCTAAGTCCTTGGGAAACATCCTGAGCATTCGGGAGGCCCTGGAACGTTATCATCCAGAGGAGCTCAGGCTTTTCTTTCTGATGACTCATTACCGGAAACCCCTTGATTTCACCGATTCCGGCATGGCAGAAGCCCAGACCGCTTTGGATCGTCTTTACAGGACCTTGGAGCGGATTGAAAAGCTGGGGGTTGTCCAAGAGCCAAAGGAGCGCTTGCCTGATCAAGAAGCCACTGCGGCTGACGCGGAGCTGCCTTTTCCCCTCAAGTTTTTCAGGGAAAGGTTTCAGGAGGCCATGGAAGACGATTTCAACACCCCTAGAGCTTTGGCCGGGCTCTTTGAACTTAACAGAAGCCTGAACCAATGGCTGGATCACCCATCCTTCCAAGACGGACCAAGGGTTGCAGGCTTGCTTTATGCTGCTAGAGCCTGCTATCAATTGGCCAGTAACTGCCTGGGAATTCTTTGTTCCAGCCCGGCGGAGTTCCAGGCGCAAAAAGAGGATCTTCTGCTTGGTCGCCTGGGTCTAAGTAGAGACCGGATAGAATCGCTTTTGCGCAAGAGATTCCAGGCGCGAATGGAGCGGAATTTTGCCGAGGCAGATAGAATCCGCGAGGAGCTTGCGCAGAGGGGGATTCAGCTCTTGGATTCTCCTCAGGGTACGACTTGGAAGATAAAGCCAGGAGCTTTTTGCTGAGCCGAATCAGAACCGCAATCATGAGAATTCCTGACATCTTGGGGCTCTTGATGAGCGTTATGATGTTGGCGGCTCAAGCCGCAGGGGAGGTGCGGGCAATGCAACAAGTCCGGGAGCCTGCGGTGGCAGGTCAGTTTTATCCTGATCAAGCTGAGTTGCTCAAAAGAAACATCCTGAGTTTCCTGGAAGCCGCCCCATCCGGCTCGGGCAAGACCCCTCCCATGGCCATCCTGGCCCCCCATGCCGGGTATATGTATTCCGGGGCTGTAGCCGGCTGGAGCTACGCCCAGGTCAGAGGGCAAAGCCTGGACACAGTGGTGGTCTTGTCTCCAAGCCACAGGGTGAGGTTTCCGGGCGTGTCGGTTTGGCCGAGGGGAAGTTATCGAACCCCATTGGGTGCGGTAAGCGTGGATGAAGAAAGATGCGCCCTTCTCATGAAAACCAGTTCCATGATCCGGGACTTGCCGGAAGCACATGGCCGAGAGCATGCCTTGGAGGTGCAGATTCCCTTTTTGCAGGAGAGTCTCCCAGAAGGCTGGAAGCTGATTCCATTGGTCATGGGGAGTCAGGATCTGGACACCGCCCGGGAATTGGCCGGGGCCTTGGATAGGGTCTTGGCCGGAGCTAGGTTCCTGGTGGTAGCCTCATCTGATCTATCCCATTTCCATCCTGCCGAGGCTGCAGAAAAAATGGATCAAAAGGTTTTGCAATACCTGGAAAAGGTGGATCCTGAGGGCCTCTGGGAGGAAGTCTTGGGAGGTAGGCTGGAGGCCTGTGGAATAGGGCCCATTTTGACCGCCCTTTGCATGGTGAGAAGCGCCGGGGTGAGTCGTGGGGAAGTGCTTGGCTACTCCCATTCCGGGCATGTTTCTGGAGATCGTTCCAGGGTCGTGGGTTACGGGGCCGTGTGTTGGAGGAAAGAAATGGAGCAACACAAGGAGCAATCCCCCAAGGTGGGAGTGGATCTGGGACTCAACCCAGAGGAAAAGAGACTCCTCAAGGAAATAGCCCGGCAAAGCATAACCTCGGCTCTCAAGGGGGAACCAGCCCCTGAAACACCGGATGTCCCTCCCAAGTTGAAGGAGCATAGGGGAGCTTTTGTGACTCTGGAGAAAAACAAGAGGTTGAGGGGCTGTATAGGATTCATTCAAGCCTCCAAACCTCTTCATGTGACAGTGCGAGAGATGGCTAGGGCGGCTGCCTTTGAAGATCCTCGCTTTCCTCCCCTGAGCCAGGAAGAGTGGCCCAAGGTGGACATTGAGATATCGGTTCTAACCCCCATGCAGCGGGTCAGGGACATCTCCCAGTTGAAAGTAGGCCTCCACGGCCTTTACATGGTGCGAGGGGCCAGAAGAGGGCTTCTTTTGCCCCAGGTGGCAACTGAGAACGGCTGGGACCTGGAGACCTTCTTGTCCCAGACCTGTATCAAAGCCGGTTTGCCCCCGGATGCCTGGAAAGATCCTCAGACGGAAATCTACGCTTTTTCAGCCGATGTATTCTGAGACCCGCCAAACCCTAACCAGGAGGCTCTTTATGAGACTCCTCGGGGTATGGAGCGGACTGGGCATATTGGCTGCTGGGAAGCCTTCCTGGGCAGGGCAGCCCTCCCCACCCAGGATCAGGGCTAAGGTGTGCCTTGTGCGGGAGCCTGGGCTGTCTGCAAGAGAAAAGCCAGCAAAGCCGCTCCTTATCCGGTCCTGGCTGAGAAGAAGCCTGCAAGAGCTTACAGGGCAGCGGGAGGGGAATGTTTGGAAACTCTTTTTCAGCCCTCAGGACCGCATAGCCATCAAAGTTAACGGGGTTGGAGGCCCTGCAATAGCCACACGCCCCGACTTGGCGATGGCCTTGGCCGAGGAGCTGATGGATGCCGGCGTGCCAGGCCGTCATATCCTTATCTTTGACCGCACAAGCCGTGAGCTTAGCTTGGCTGGCTACCAGCTCAAAGAAGAGGGAGAGGGACCCCTTTGCTTTGGAACGGACCGATCGGGATACGAACCGCTGCCCAAAGTGCACGGCACCATAGGATCCTGTTTCAGCCGGCTGTTGACCCATTGGGCCACAGCCCTCATCAATGTGCCGGTGCTCAAAGACCATGACTTGGCAGGGGTTAGCCTTTCCATGAAAAACCTCTTCGGAGTCATTCACAACCCCAACAAGTACCATGACCAGGCATGTGCACCTTATCTGGTGGATCTCTTGGAGCATCCTGAGGTGCGAAGAAAACTTCGGTTGATAATTTGCGATGCCACCAGGGCTCAATGTCACGGCGGGCCAGCCTATTCCGCCCGTTGGGTGTGGCCCTTTGGCGGGCTCCTGGTATCTTCGGACTCGGTGGCTCTAGACAGGATAGGGGAATCCATAATTTCGGCCAGACGGAGGGAGTTGGGGTTGCCTTCTCTCGAGGAAGAAAACAGGCCCCCAAGCCACATTTGCATGGCCGGGCAAAGGGGACTCGGAGAGGATCGGATGGGAGCCATAGAACTTATTGAATTGGGGGCTTGAGGCCGCAATCGGTCAATGGCGGATCTGGTTATGCCAGGGCTCTACACAGAGTTCCAAGCAGGGGGTGAGATCCATGGGAATGGACAGAACGGTCCTTGCTGAAATGCAAAAAAAGCTCCAAAGGGAATTGGCCGAAAGGGAGAGGAAGACTCTGGAATACTGGCGTGCGGAGGTGGAGAAAGTCTACAAGAGGCGTCATGAGAACATGGCCTCACTGCAATTGGAGCTCAAGAACCTAATGGAAAGAATGGACAACAGGATGCGGATTCTACGCAAAGAGGCCGAAATTTGAGGGGCATTCTAAGAAAAGCCCATGGCGCTGCATCCAGTGAAAGCTTACCCCGCATTATTCACGATCAGTGGATAATGCGGGCTATCTTTATGATATATTTGAACAAAATGGTCTCTACTCAAAAGCACCATGCCTTTCAATTTCAGCTTTGGTCGTGCTTTGAGTCAGAACATCTCGAAGTTTACCGGGGGTTTGGGGGCGTAGCCCCCAAAGTTACGGGCTTTGGAGAATAATCCGGGTCACAAAAACAGGGAGAGAGTGCGATGAAAATCAAGGTATACGAAGACCAGATGACCAAGGCCATCAAACGGCTGGTGGGAATAGAGGTGATCATAGACACGGTGGAGGAAGCCAGGAAGGGACTGGCCTTGATCCTGGAGCGTACCGAGACTGCCAAACGGCAGGATTACAAAGGCCTCAAGGATATCAAGATAACCCAGAAGGTGGAGCACCCCTCAACCGCTGTGGAGCACAAGCTGACCTATATCTTGGAGTTCATCCTTGAGGACGACTCCTATCTTCCCATGGGGATCGCGCTGATCCAGGAACTACAGAGAATTTTCCAGCAACAAAGCCTCTGAGGGGAAAGCTCAGAAACAAGAACAAACCCCCCAAGGGGCTTTTACCCTTTTAGCCCGCATTATTCACAATCAGTGGATAATCCTGGCTATCTTAATGACATATTTGGACAAACCGCTCCATACTCAAGAACGTCCTGATTTTCGGTTTGGGATTCGGTTTTGCTTTGAGTCGGGATATTTCGAAGCGGATCGGGGGGTTTGGGGGCGTAGCCCCCAAAGTTACAGGCTTTGGAGAATAGTCCTGTCCAGAGCTGTTTGAGGCTTGAGAGCCCCTCAGCTCAGTTTTCTTCATATTCCCTTACCGCTAGTTTCCCTTTCTGAAACGCCGCGAGGTTTTCCTCCATACGGTGGGCGGACATGAGTCTTTGGGCCACTGAGCGAAAAGCCTCCTGGTCCACAGGCAGGAGATCCAAGGCCGACAAAGCGCCCAACATGACTATGTTGGAATACAGCGGGTCTCCCATTTCCAGGGCTATTGCAGTGGCATTCAAAATCCAAACCCTGGAGCTCAGCTTCTTGAGCTTCTCGAGCACGTCCTGCAACTGTGGGTAGCGGCTATCGCCTGCTATGACATCAATGGGATGAATGGGGCGAAGGTTCACCAGGGCCATTGTACCGGGGTTTCCATAGGGGGCCAGGACCCTTAAGACCTCGGTGGGCTCCAAGCCTATCACAAGGTCTGCCTGTCCTTCTGGGATCAGAGGGGAGAACTGATCCCTTGTGGAGACCCTCAAGTGGCTCATCACAGAACCGCCTCTTTGGGATGCCCCGTAGGTCTCCCCTATAGTCACCAAATATCCCTTGTCCACCAACATTTGGCCCAGGATCTGGGAGGCCAGGACATTGCCCTGACCACCCACACCTGTGATCACCAGGTTCCAAGGATCCTTCTCCAGAAGCATTCTCAACTTGCCTCCTTCAGGATTGCCGAGGCCGGGCAGATGCTTGCGCAAACCCCGCATCCGGTGCAAATGGCTTCATCCACCCTTGCCTTCCCGGATGATGCATCCCAAACCAATCCAGGGCATCTAAAGACTCTCGTACAAAGGCGGTTGCAGCCGCATCCAAGGCCCAGGCAACGATCCTGGTCCACCCATACCTTAAAGAGTCTGCCCTGACGCTTTCCTCTCACCAGTGCGCACTCTTGCCTGAGCACCAGCACCCTCACCCCTTTTTTCTCCTGAAGCAACCCACTTAGAATCTCCAGCGTGCGATCCAGTTCAAAGGGGTCGACCGTGTGTACCTCGGCCCCCAGGGCTTTGCAAAGCCCCTCTATGTCGATGGGATTAACGGTTTCCCCCATGGCTGTTTTGCCGGTGCCAGGGTGGGGCTGGAATCCTGTCATGGCAGTGGCGCTGTTGTCCAATATGAGCATCAGGAAATCCGCCCCATTGTACCTGGCGTTGACCAGTGCTGGTATGGCCGCATGATAAAATGTGGAATCCCCGCAAACAGCCAAGACCGGCTGATCCAGGCCGAACCTTCCCAACTGGCCGAACCCGTTGGCCAAACCTGCTCCGGATCCCATGGCATGGAGGGTCTTCATCTGGAAAAAGCCGGCCGGCCCCATGCCCAGGGAGTAACAACCTATGTCCCCCAGCACAAAACCGTCGCGACCGTCCAGGGCGAGGGCTTTCTTGACAGCCCAATAGGTGGCCCTGTGGGGGCAGCCTGCGCAGAAACCCAGGGTGCGTGCCGGTGCTGATTGCGAGGCTGCCTCCAGAGCTTCCTGGATGTAGGAGGCTGGTCTGGGCTCATAGCTTACCTGAAGCTCTTCTTTTAGGAGCTTTATGAGATGGTCAGGGGTCAGCTCGCCTGTGTCTGGAAGAGTTCCGCTGCCCTTGCCCAGAAAGAGTTTCGGGCCTATTTCCTGTTGAACCTGGGCTGCAAAAGCTTTCACATTGGCCTCTAGAAAAGGATCCACCTCCTCCACGAACAACACCTTCTGGGATTTGGCCAATTGCTCCTTCAAGAACCCCTCGGGGAGAGGCCATGTGGTTCCCAACTTGACTATGCCCACACGATCTTCCAGACCCAGATTGGAGACCGCTTCCAAGGCGTACATCCATCCGGCTCCGCTTGTAAGGATAAGAAGTTGCGGCTTTTCGGGGCCTCGGTACAGGTTAAAACCGCTTGTCTCGAACCTTTTCTTGCATTTTTGCAGTTTCTCGTGAAGCAGCTTATGAGTCCAGACAACAGGCACAGGCAAAATGGGTTTGGAGGTGTCAAAGCGGGCCAGCCTTTTTTCTCTTGGCAGCTCTCCCAGCTCCACGTTTCCCCTGGCGTGGGAGACCCTGGTCACGCTTCTTATGAGGCAAGGCACTCCCAACTCCTCGGAAAGTTCAAAGGCCCAGCGGGTCATCTCCTTGGCCTCTTGAAAGCCCGAAGGCTCCAGCAAAGGCAGATCCGCTAGCCTGGCAAAGGCCCTGGAATCCTCCTCGTTACTGGAAGACAAAGCAGAGGGGTCGTCGCATACAACCACCACCAAGCCCCCTTTGGTGCCGGTCAGGTTAAGGTTAAGCAAGAAATCGGAGGCTACGTTGAGTCCGTTTTGTTTCATGGCCGCAAGCCCCCTCAAGCCGGCAAGGGATGCTGCTGCCGCCACCTCCAGGGCCACCTTCTCGTTGACGGACCATTCCACATAAATGTTCAACTCATCCGCCACCTGAGAAAGGGAACCTATTATCTCGGAGGAGGGGTTCCCTGGATAGGCAGCGCAAACCTGAACCCCTGCCTCAATAGCCCCTCTTGCAATGGCCTCATTGCCCATAAGAAGGAGTTTGCGGCCGGGGGCGTCGGTTTTAATAAGGCTCATTGCTGTCTCCCTTCAGTCCCAAGCCTGACTCTCTCCAGCCACCTAGAGTCAGCAAGAAGATAGCCGCACTGCTTGTCTTCCACATTTTTCATCGCCTCCAGAGCCCTTCTCTTTTTCAACATGGAGGCCTGGACCAGATGTTCCGCATGTGCCGAAGGCAGAGGCTTCACCTCCAGAAGCCGCTTGGCAAGGGCTTTCTCCAGTAAAGATTCACCGGCCTGTGTCCTTAGAATCAAGGTGTTCCAGCCCGGCTCTCCTTCAACTGTCCCCACAGAGAGGTCCGCCAACTCAGATGTCATATCCGCACAGAAAGCACAGGCCGGCTGGATAAAAGGGCGGATCTCATCCACTGAAATCTCCATTGTGCCACTTGGTGTCCTGACCCTAAGGATCCTCTCAGGAGGAGGACTGATGTCCATGGCTTCCACAACCTGCGAGGGGAGTTTCTGCTTCAAGAAATCAATAAAGGGTGCGTAGCTTAGGGCCCAGGTGCAAAAAAGGCCGATGCTCACAACCACCCTTCTTGCAGCAGGGGCGTCTTGGAGCAGGTTGCATGATTTCATTTTTTCCAGGGCCGAGATTTGACAAGGAACCCCCACCACCGCTATGCGTTCCTGTCCATTCCATGGTCCCTTGTTCAAGACGGCCAAACTAGGAGATGCCACATAACTGGAACCTGCGCAATCCAAGACCTGGTCCCTGCATGTGACTATCCTGCCGGATGGAAGCAGATCCTTGCCTCTTTGAGTGAGTACCGCTGCATCAACCAGGCCCTCCTCCAGGGCCAGCACCACAAGGGAGGAGACAACTCCCCCTGTCTGGGCCCTTTGCAGCAGCTCTGGATCCAAGCTTCTTGCCATGAGGATCCTATTTTGGAACCCCAATCCCACCGGGATTTCCTCTGAACCGAAACGATTTCGATTGAGGGCTGTCAGGTCAAGAGTTGTCCTGGGGCAATGGGCATAGCAACGCCCTTCCGCCAGGTCGCAGTCGTGCAGCTTTACTATGCGTCCCTTGAAAGCCTCCAGGTAAGGACACATCCCGGCGCAGGCCCCGCACATGGTGCAAAGGCCCTGGCCCATAACCAGGCTTTCCAACCCCCCCAGTCCCCTGTTCTGATCCATGCACTCCCCCTACCATCAGCCCGCATTACTGACAAAAATCCCCCTTGAGGGATGACCCTTCTCATGTCTATGAGACCCTCTAAAAAGCCCCCGGGTCTATTCCCACCCGTACACGTACTTGTCTTTGGGATTCCTTATCACAAACACAGGGCAGGGAGCATGGCGGATCACCTTTTCTGCCACGCTTCCCAGCATGACGTGGGCCAGGCCCGTGCGTCCGTGGGTGGCGATGACCACCACATCCACACCCAGCTCTTTGGCTTTTTCCACTATGAGATAAGTTGGGTTGCCAATTTCCAGGATGAACTCTACGGGAATCCTCTCCTTGACGCTCTTGGGAATCACATTTTCAAGATCTTCTTTGGCCTGAGCTATCATTTTCTGCTGAAAGGCCTCAAAGTCGGTTATATAACCCCTAAGAGATGGATGAACCGGCTCCATTACGTGGAGCACGTAAAGCTTGGTCTTGTACTCCTCTGCCATGGAGGCCCCGAATTTGGCCGCAAGAAGAGATTCCTTGGAGAAATCCACTGGAACAAGTACACCCTGAATGCTTATCATGTCGCACCTCCTCCCCTGGGATCAGTAAATTCCATCCGGAAAAGTATTCACTTCTGCCCTAATCCCGACCTGCTTGAGCATTGTAGGTCTTATCCATGCACGACCCAACACCCCGTCATGAACGGCCCAGCTCCTCCCTCGAACGGTTTGTTCCATCCCAGGCCTGCGAAAAGGGGTGAGGCCGTCCAGCTTCCTGTACAGCACGCCGTAAGGCGGCCTGAACTCAGCGTCTATCCAGCGCATCTCGTCTTCCCAGGTGTGAAACTGATATCCAAAACCGTGTCTCTCATATACTATGGCATTGTGGTAGGCCATAGCCTCGCACCAGATCCAGCTCTTCCCAAGGCTCATGAGGAAGTCCTCTATACCCTTCAGAGCCGCCCCGGTCCAGCGAAGCCCCCTTCTTACTTGCCCAGGGGCCAGCCCCGCATGCATGGCCCTTATTTCTTCAGGGACGTTTCGGCGACCGGAGACCAGGTCCGCAGGGATACGGCCGTATTCGTCCACATCCACCTCGAAACGCTCTGAAGCCGGATCGTTTATGTTGAGCCCCAAAACCTCCACCCCTTCTTCCCCATACTCCTGCATGAAAATGGAGTAAATAGGATCCACCGGGTCGGCTGGATTTGTGATCCTCACATTCAGGATTCTGCCCTGGTCCCTGTAAAGAACCCGCAAACGTAAACGCCCCTCTGAGTCCTCGAAGCTTTCAGGATCGATGCTGAATTGCCTGAAACACTCCTGGGGGATAAGGCGTGCGAAGAGATCAAACCATTCAGCCTCCGGGAGGGCCTGAATCTGGGGAATCCACATGGGTTCTGCTCTTCCATCTTCCGGCACACGGTCATCTCACCGTAGCAGATGGCTTAAGACGGTGTCAATGGTAACCCTCGGCAAATCTAGCCCCTGTAACCATGGCCGAGAAAAGCTCAACCCTTCTGGATCCTGAAAGCTGTTACATTGCATAACCAGCCCGCCTTTAGGCCCATGCCCCCCTACCCACTTCTTGGGAATTGGGAGAGACTCTCTTCTCTGAGATGACGCCACCTTTGCATCAGGAGGGCTAGAGCCCAGGCCATCTCGTCCAAGCGCTGGTAAGTGCGGATTTTCTCCAGATTCAAATCGCAGACCGCCTGGCTTTCCCAGGGGGATAGGCAACAGCCCAGAAGCACGGGTTTGCCGGTTTCTTTTTCCAGGGCCTGAACCTCCCGCATCAGGCTTACCTCCACTTTCAAGAAGACCCCCCTGGCCCGATCCGCTTCCCTCTGCCTTGCCAGCCCGGGTCGGCCCAGGCCGTGGAAAATGAGCCCGTCCAGCTCCCCTGACAAGAGCATTTCCCTGGCCATCTGCACTACGTTGCTGGGAGTCAGGTGGTAGGATATGCCTGCAGCCCCTATGTCCACCGGGTTTTTGGTGGAGGCCCTCTCGGGCATTCCCAGGCTCCTCAAAATGCGCTGCAATCCAGGGCTCAGCTCAGGCACCAGCATCCCCCGCCTTTCCAGCTCGTCGGTAAGGCTTACCCCCCAAGAGCCTCCCATGGTCATGATCCCCACCCTATTGCCTTTTATAAGAGGTCTTTCCACAAGGACATGCCCCAAAGACAAAAGAAGCTCGATGGCCGGGCAAATGAGTACCCCGGCCTGCCTGAAGGCCCCGGTGTAGATCCTTTCCTCTCCAGAGAGGGCGCCAGTGTGGCTTTGGGCTGCCCTGGCCCCACCCGATGTTTCTCCAGCCTTGAAAACCAGGATGGGTTTTTCCCTGCTGAGCTTTTTCGCAACCTCCATGAACCTTCTTGGGTTCCTGAGGGCTTCCAAGTACATCAGGAGCCCTTTGACCTGGGGATCCTCACCCAGAAGCTCCAGAAAGTCGGTCACTTCAAGATCGCACTCGTTTCCGGTGTGGACGAACCATCCCACACCCATGTTTCTCCCCCCGCCTGCAGCCAGCAAATCATAGAAGGCGTATCCCCCCTGGCAAACCGCGGCCAAAGGGCTTGGCACCAGTTGTCTGGCCGGAGCCCCGGAAGCATTGAATCCAAAATGCAGATTAAAGGTGCCGCTCACATTGGGGCCCAACAACCTCAAGCCTAAAGAAGAAGCCAGATCCCGCAGATACTTCTCCCTGGCCTTCCCTTCCCTGTCCACTTCCCCGAACCCTGCGCTGATAACCGTGACCCCCCTCACCCCCCGAGAAGCGCAGCCTTTGAGAGTCTCCTCCAAGACTTCCTGAGGCACAGCCACCACGGCCAGCTCCACCCCCTCTGGAATCTCCCTGACATCCCTGTAAGAGGGAATGCCGTATACCAGGTTTCCGTTTCGGTTGACCGGGAATATCTTCCCCTGGTACTTCCAGGTCAAAAGACCCTCCATGATAAAAGAGCCCCAAGTTCCGGGGGTGTCTGAAGCCCCTATCACCGCTACGCTTTGCGGCCAGAGGAAGACCTTGAGTTCCTTTTGACTCATCCCCCTTGAATCCTCCTTCTGCCGGGCCATATGGCCGCTTTTATTGCTTGTCCATGCTCCATGAGTTCAAAGGCTCTGGGAAGATCTTCCAGAGGGAACTGGTGCGTGACCAGATCTTGGGCCCGGACCACCCCCAGGGCCAGAAGCCTCAAGGCAGTGGCCACGAAATGAGGAGTATGGTGAAACACGCTTATGATCGACTTCTCCTCGTAGTGAAGAAGATGCGCATCCACTTTTGCCACCGTGCCCCTGGCACATCCCCCGAAGAGGTTCACCAACCCCCCCTTTTTAACCAGGTTCAAGGCCACTTCCCACACCTGGGGCATTCCAACCGCCTCTATCACCACGTCAGGACCCTTCCCCCCCGGGGTAAGCCTCCTGATTCGACTCTGCAGGCTTTCCAGATCCCCCATCTCCACCTGGTGGGCAGCCCCCAGCTTGAGAGCTTTCTCAAGCTTGGAGCGGTTCCGCCCAACTGCTATTACGGAGGCTCCCTTTTGTGCAGCCAGGGTCACAAACATAAGACCAATGGGCCCCATGCCTATGACGCAGACACTTTGTCCCATCTCTATACCGGATCTCTCTATGCCGTGGAGCACGCAGGCGAGAGGCTCTGTGAGGGCAGCCTGGACTGGATCCAAAGAATCCGGCAGCGAGTGAAGGTTGCACCTCACGATCGAGGCCGGAATTCTTATGAATTCAGCGTAGGCCCCGTTTAGAAACTCCAGCTCATCGCAAAGGTTCGCCCTTCCGGCTTTGCAGTAATCACACCTACCGCAAGGGGCCGAGTTGGCCGCCACAACCGTTTGGCCGGGGCGGAAATCCTGCACCCCTTCACCTGTCTTCTCCACGACCCCTGAGAACTCGTGCCCAAAAGGAGAAGGCAGGCTGGGGATCATTCTATGCATACCCCTCTTGAGGGTCTTAAGATCAGTGCCGCAGGTAAGGGCCACCTTTACCCTTACCACCACCTCCCCTGGCCCTGGCTCAGGCACTTGCACCTCTGCTATTCGCAGGTCCCTGGCCCCGCAAATCAGAGCTGTCTTCATACTTCTCGGGGTCTCTCCCATATTTCAAAACCTGAGCATAGCCTTGAATCCCACCTTGTTTTCAGCAAGCTGAACGGCTTGTTCAATCTCCTCGATGGGGAGCTCATGGCTTATTATGCCTTCCACATCCAAGAGTTTGGCCTCCAGGAGAGATATAGCCTTGCGCATATGATGGGGTCCGGTGGAGTAAGATGGCAAAAGATCCACCTCTTCCTTGTAGAGCTCCTGAAGCTTGAGCTCCAAGGGCTCTCCCCGGCTCGGACCAGCGAAAAGTCCAATCCATCCCCCAGGCTCTACCACTTTAAGGGCCAGCTCCAAGGCCGCCCCGTTGCAAGCCGTGAGCACAACTCCTTGAAAACCGTCCTGATCTTTGGCCTCAGACGGCGCGCAGGTGAGGGTGCAGCCCTTCTGGGTTGCTGCTGCCCTTCTTTCCTCAAGAAGGTCCACCCCAACCACCTCCACCCCCTGCCTGGCCAAAACAAGACTCATGATAAGCCCCATGGGCCCCAGCCCTATTACCATGACTCTTCCTCTAGGACTGGGTTCCCACCTCTCCAAGGCCCTAAGGCAGCAGCCCAGAGGCTCGGCCAACAAGGCTTGGGAGTCACTCAAAGAATCCGAGAAGGGAATCACCCCCTCAGGCAAATGAGAGCTTGGAACCACTATGCGCTCTGCAAATCCCCCTGGTCTTACATTGGTGGATCTGAAAACCGTGCAGCTCGAGATCCTACCCCTCAAGCACCTGGGGCAGGTCCCGCAAGGAACGTGATTGGACACAGTGACCCTGGTCCCAGGTGGGAACATGTCCCAGAAGCCTTGGGGCGGTTTTTCCACAACACCCACTATCTCGTGGCCCAATACGGTCCCCGGGGCCACTGTATTGTTTCTCATCTTGTACAGGTCGCTTCCGCAAAGCCCTGCGCAGACAGTTCTTATTACCATCTCATCGGGTTCTGCCACGGGCTCCGGCACTTGAAGAACCTCAAGCCTTCCCCCTGGCCTCATGAGCGCCGCCCTCACACCCGGCCCCCCCCAAAAAAAAGAACTTCAAGCCAACATAGTTCCCCGAAGCAAAGGGTGTCAAGAGCTCCTGGGCAAAGAATCTGCACAGCTTTTTCAGCTCGTTGACATTCCCGGAAAAAAAGCTAGACTTGGAAAAACGGTTTTGAGCCTGGGGAGCAGCCTTATGGAGGAGATACGTTTCGAAGAGGCCCTCGAGGAGCTCAGAAACATAGTGCAGATCCTGGAACGGGGCGAAAAGCCTCTGGAGGAGGCCTTGGCACTCTTTGAGAGGGGGATAGCCCTGGTTTCCACTTGCAGCAAAAGGTTGGACGAGGTGGAACGCAAGGTGGAGATGCTGATTCGGAATCAAGCCGGTGAGCTTGAGCTATGCCCCTTTGAGGAGCCCTCCCAAGCCGGCGGGTGAACCAAGTATGGATCTCAAGGCTTATCTGGAAGCCAAACGTGCACTGGTGGAGAAGGCTCTGGGAGTCTACATTCCTTCCCCAAACGGACCTGCAGCCTTGCTTGGGGAGGCCATGCGCTACTCTTTGCTGGCCGGAGGCAAGCGCATAAGGCCCATTTTGCATTTGGCCTCAGTTGAGGCCTGCGGGGGAGACCCCGAGAAGTGTCTCGGCTTTGCCTGTGCTTTGGAGATGATACACACTTACTCCCTTATCCACGACGATCTGCCGGCCATGGACAACGATGAACTCAGAAGAGGGAAACCCACCAATCACGTTGTGTTCGGAGAGGCCATGGCTCTTCTTGCAGGAGACGGACTTCTCACAGAGGCCTTCCGGGTGATAGCGCAGGAGGCCCTGGAGAAAGGCCTGGAGCCTTTGGGAGTGCTTCGAGCAACCCTGGAGTTGGCCTTGGCAGCCGGGGCTCATGGTATGGTGGGGGGTCAGGCTGCGGACATCCTGAGCGAGGGGAAAGTTGTGGATGCCCAGACCTTGGCTTTTATCCATAACAAGAAAACAGGTGCTCTCATAAGGGCTTCTGTGAGAACCGGTGGAATTTTGGCCGGGGTTTCTTGGGATCTCCTGGAGGGGCTTGGGAAATATGGTGAGGCCCTGGGCCTTGCCTTCCAGATCAGGGACGACCTTTTAAACGAGGAGGGAGATCCAGCCAAGCTGGGCAAGGCAATCAAGACAGACCAGGCACGGGGCAAGGCTACCTATCCGGGCCTTTTCGGTGTGGAGGAAAGCAGAGAAAGGTTGGAATCTTTGGTGGGTCAAGCTGTGGAAGCGCTTCAAAGATTCGGGCCTGAGGCCGAAGCTTTGCGGGAAATAGCTCTTTATGTAGCCCGCAGAGATCATTGAGGGACGAAGGGAAACAGAAAGGATGGATGGAGGTCTGCTAGCCCAGATCCGGGATCCTTCCCAGATCCGGAAAATGGGGATTGCGGAACTAAAACTTCTTGCAGAGGAACTGCGCCGGGAAATAATTGCCACTGTGGCCAAAAACGGGGGCCACCTGGCATCCAGCCTAGGGGTGGTGGAACTCACCATTGCCCTGCACTTTGTTTTCGATACCCCCAAAGATCTTATCGTATGGGATGTGGGACACCAAAGCTATGCACACAAGCTGCTTACAGGCCGAAGGGATTCTTTCCACACCCTCAGAAAGCTGGGCGGCTTGAGCGGTTTTCCCAAAAGACAGGAAAGCATTTACGACACGTTTGATGTGGGGCACAGCAGCACCTCTATCTCGGCAGCCCTAGGCATGGCCGAGGCCCTATCCAGACAAGGCCGCCGGCAGAAAGTCATAGCTGTCATAGGAGACGGCTCTCTGACGGCAGGCATGGCTTTTGAGGCACTAAACCACTTGGGGACCCTGGACAGGGACCTAATAGTGATTCTAAATGACAACGAGATGTCCATTTCCCCCAACGTGGGGGCTCTGTCTTCCTACCTCAACAGGATCTTGACAGGCCAGCTCTTCACCCGCTTGAGGGATGACATGAAGGCCTTTATCCGCACTTTGCCGGGCGTTGGGGAACCTGTCAGTCGTATAGTCAAAAAGTGGGAGGAGTTCGCCAAGGGCATGATAACGCCCGGGATTCTCTTTGAGGAGCTGGGTTTGAAGTATGTGGGGCCCTTGGACGGACACAGGTTGCGCCTGCTCATTGAAACCCTACGCAACGTAAAGCAGCTTCCGGGGCCGATCCTGGTGCACGTTGTGACAAAGAAGGGCAAAGGTTACGGGCCTGCGGAACAGGAGCCCACCAAGTTTCACGGGATAGGGCCATTTGACCAGGAGACCGGCAAGCCCATCCAGAAGGATTCCAGGCCCAGTTATACCACGGTTTTCGGCAAGACCCTGGTTCAGTTGGCAGCCGAGGATGCCAGGATTATAGCCATAACAGCCGCCATGCCCCAAGGCACTGGTCTGGAGGAGTTTGCCAGGCTTTATCCAGAGCGTTTTTACGACGTGGGGATAGCCGAGCAGCATGCTGTGACTCTGGCTGCAGGCTTTGCAACCCAGGGAATGCGCCCGGTGGTGGCAATCTATTCAACCTTTCTCCAGAGAGCCTATGATCAGGTGGTTCACGACGTGTGTCTGCAGGGGCTGCCTGTGATCTTTGCCTTGGACCGAGGGGGAATAGTCGGGGAGGACGGCCCAACCCATCACGGGCTTTTCGACCTTTCCTACCTTAGGCACATCCCCAACATGGTGCTCATGGCCCCCAAAGACGAGGCCGAGCTTCAGCGCATGCTGGCCACAGGAATCGGCTTGGGGGGGCCCTGCGCCTTGCGCTATCCCAGGGGACCCGGACTGGGGGTGGAGCTTTGCAAGGGTGCTATCACTCCCTTGCGTTTGGGGGAATGTGAGGTGTTGCGAGAGGGGGATGACGTTTTGATATTGGCTGTGGGGGCTTGTGTGCAGCCTGCCTTGGAAGCATCGCTGATTTTGGAGGAGCATGGTTTGCAGGCCACGGTGGTAAACGCAAGGTTTGTGAAGCCTTTGGATAAAAACAGGATAATGCCTCTGGCGCTTCGCATAGGTAAGGTAATAACCGTGGAAGAGAATGTGCTGGCCGGGGGCTTTGGAAGTGCCGTGCTGGAGATGCTTCATGAGTGTGATGCAGCAGATCATCAGGTCAAGGTGAAAAGGTTGGGGATCCAGGACATTTTCGTGGAGCATGGAACCCAGGAAGAGCTTAGGCTTCGCCACGGGCTTGACGCCCAGTCCATCGCCCAAACTGCTTTGCAATGGCTGGAGATACCTTCTGTGGTGGCTCTTCAAAGAAAAGGACTCGCCGGTTGAATCATCTGTTTTTGGGAAAGGCAGCCTGAATTTTTTGCATTCCCAAAGCCCCATTACTGATTAGCATTATTCACTCTTGGTGGATGATTCGGGCTATCTTTATGGCATGTTTGGGCAAACCGGTGCGTGCTCGAAAACCCCCTGAGTTTTGATTTCAGGTTTTCCCCGGGTTGGGTGGGAACATGCGGAAATGTGCCGGGGGCTTAGGGCTTGGCCAACAAGCTCAAAGACTTTCTAGCCCGCATTATTCACGATGAGTGGATAATGCGGGCTATCTTGATGACATGTTTAAACAAACCTGTCCATACTCAAGAGTACCCTGCTTCTCGGTTTCAGATTTGGTTTTGCTTTGAGTCGGAATAATCCGAAGCGTATCGGGGGGTTTGGGGGCGTAGCCCCCAAAGTTGCGGGCTTTGGAGAATAATCCGGGCTAGAATAGTCCCAGGTTAGCCCATGTGAGCCATGCAAAGGAAACAAAAACGGGAGAGGCTTGATCTTCTCATGGTGGAAAGGGGGCTTGTGGAGTCCCGCCAGAAGGCCCAAGCCTTGATAATGGCCGGAGAAGTGCGGGTGAATGACGTGGTTTGTACAAAGGCCGGCCAGGCGGTTCCCCAAAGCGCTGAGATCCGGGTGCAAAGCCCCCTTCCCTATGTCAGCCGAGGCGGTCTCAAACTGGAGGCCGCCTTGGATCACTTCCAGATCCAGGTGGATGGGCTCTTGGTCATGGATGTGGGAGCTTCCACAGGAGGTTTCACCCACTGTCTTTTACAGCGGGGAGCCAGAAAAGTTCTGGCTGTTGATGTGGGACACGGCCAGCTGGACCTCAAGTTGCGGCAGGATCCTAGAGTTGTGGTCTTGGAGCGCTGTAACATCAGGTATCTTACCCCTGCGGATTTGGAAGAGCTCCCTCATATGGCCACAGTGGACGTTTCCTTTATAAGCCTGCGCTTGGTGCTTCCGGCTGTGGCTGGATTGCTTCGAGAGGGCAGAGTGGGAATCCTGGCTTTGGTAAAACCACAGTTTGAAGTTGGGAGAAAGCACGTGGGCCCTGGAGGGGTTGTGAGGGACAGGGAGCTACACAGGCGGGTTCTGGAGGAGATAGCCGGTGTGGGACGTTTTTTGGGATTTGAGGCCTCAGAGCCTTTCCCCTGCCCGTTGCTGGGCCCCAAGGGGAACCAGGAATTTTTTATCTGGTTCACCGGGTAAGAGGTGTTCGGCCTAAGCTGAAACAGGGTTGGTGAGCAGGCTCACTCTGGAGGGAAATGTTTGCGAAAAACCTTTTTTACTTCTAAAGTGGCCTCTTTTTCGAACAACTCGAAACGATTAAGCAGTTGAGCTCCCTGCAAGGTCAGGCCAAGCCTTCGGGAGCCCTCCTTGTTTTCTACCAGGGGCCAGCCCAGAAGTTTTTCTGTCTCACGTATCTTGCCCCAGGCAGCCCTGTAAGACATGCCCAGCTGCTTGGCGGCCCTTCGCAAAGAGCCCAATTCCGCAAGAAGAGAAAGCAACTCCTTTCGCCCCTTGCCCAAGATGAGCTCCCCGTCCTTCTCAAGCCAAAACTGCACCTTTACTCCCATTCTTGCCATCCTGTCACCGGCTTATATCATGCAGCTGCCTTTGGGGCAAGAACTGGGGAAAGAACTTTCCATGTAATCCTCCGCAACCCCTTGATCGTCTCAGAAGCCAAAGGAGCGTTGCCTTAGGAGGTCTACCATGAAAAAAGCAAGAGTGCTCATGGCGTTTTTCTTTGCTGTCCTGCCCTTTACATGGGGATGTGCAACCTATGACAGCAGTGTTCCGGCTAGCACCGGTATAGGTGCAGCAGGAGGAGCGCTCATTGGTTATGGACTCACGGGCACGGCTGCCGGAGCAGCTGCCGGAGCTGGGGCAGGAGCTCTGGCCGGAGCTTTGACCGGGGTGGCCATTGATGAGAGTAGAAGGGCCAGTGCAGCGGCCCCAACCCCTTATCCCCAGGCTGCTACCCCACCTCCCCCGAGGTATGCAGCCACTGTGGATCCAACCCGAGGCGAGTTGGTGAATCATACTGGGTGGAGACTGAAGGTGTATGTTGATGAGTCCACAGAACCCATTTGGATTGAGCCTGGGAGCAGAATTCCATTGGATCTGGACGTGGGAAGTCACGACATAATGGCCACAGCTTATGTGGAGACCAAATTCGGCGAGAGGGTGGCGGGCTCATACAGACGCCAGATTGAGGTGGATCCCAGGGGATCTGGCTGGAGCCTAAGACTGGAAGAAAGGATGTTCCGCTAGCCCTAGGTTTTTCTCCAAACAGGAGGCTTGCGGGGGCTTGGGCCTCCGAAGCCTCCAACCCCGGAGTATTCTTCAAAGCCTTTGAGTTTGGGGGCTAGCCCCTCAAGCCCCCGGTCAGGCTTTGGCATATCCCGAGTCAAACCAGGGCTGAACCTGAAACCAACCTGAAATACTTCCCCCTCCTCGGGTTTGACACTCTTTGAGCAGCCGGTTAGAATGCCCCCGATGGTAGCCAAGGGTCGACCGGCTAATCAGTGACTGGGAGGAGCGCTCATGCTTTTGGAGGGAAAAAACGCTATTGTCACAGGCGGGAGTCGTGGAATAGGAACTGCCATATGTTTGGATCTGGCGGCCAACGGGGCCAATGTAGCCCTCAACTTCCGCAAGTCGGCCACTGAAGCCCAACACGTTGTGGATGAAATCAAAAGAATGGGGCGCAAGGCCTTGGCCGTTCAGGCGGATGTCTCAAGTTTCGAAGACGCCCAACGCATGGTCCGGCAAGTCATAGAAGAATTCGGATCCTTGGAGATTTTGGTTAACAATGCCGGTATCAACTGGGACGGGGTCATATGGAAAATGAGTGAAGAGCAATGGGACGCCGTCATAAACATCGACCTAAAGGGAACCTTCAACTACTGCAGAGCCGTAGCACCTATTTTCAGGGATCAGAAATATGGCAAGATAGTAAACATCACCTCCATAAACGGGATGAGGGGTAAATTCGGCCAGACCAATTACTCTGCAGCCAAGGCCGGGGTTATCGGCTTCACCAAGGCCCTGGCCAAAGAGTTGGGCAGATCCAACGTAAACGTCAATGCCGTGGCCCCGGGCTTTATTCTCACAGAGATGTACGAGACGGTTCCAGAGGAGGTAAAGCAACAGGCCCTGGCCGAGATAGCACTGGGCAGGGCGGGAAAACCTGAAGAAGTGGCTTGGGTGGTCTCTTTTCTTTGTTCGGAGAAATCCCGCCATATAACCGGCGAGTGCGTTCAGGTCTCAGGTGGGCAATACATCTGATTCTCGTTAGGGGCACGTGGGGCAGACTAATCCAGGCTAGGCCATCACCCCCGTGACCAACTGCATAATATGCGCCCGAGCGTCCGGGGCTTTGGCTTGGTTGGGGTGCTTTCCGTTAGGACTCGGGTGAGTCATGCAGGGTAGTGGTATGGGCTCAAAAGGGGCCGGCCTCAAGCAAGGGGGCCGTGTCTTGGTGAGAAGGGTCTGCGGGCTGGGAGATCTGGTTCTGACCATCCCATGGCTCATGGCCTTAAGGGGAGTCCACCCCGGCTGGTCCATACATGCACTGTGCAGTGCCCAGCATGCCGAGTTCCTGAAGGACATGGGGATTGTCCATGAGGCCTTCCCAGAGGAGGGCTCGGGCTGGCACCATCTCTTCTGTGCCTCGGGTGGTGGGCCCACATGTAAACTAAGACCAGACCCATCCTGGTACGATCAGATTTACCTCTTTCTATCAGATCCTAAGGCACCCCTGGTCCTGGCCCTGGAAAAGCGAGTGGGGAAGCGGGTCAGGGTGCTTCCTGCCAGACCCTCCCTGTCTGATCCCGTTCACGCCTCCCTTGTGCCCTTTAGAGCCATGGGGATGGAGTTCCAAGAGGACCTAGTGGGTTTGGGGAGTCAGAGAGCTGAAAGGAGCCAGGAGTGCTTCCTGGCCCATCCTGGGAGCGGTTCCAGGCTTAAGAACTGGCCCCCCGAGAGGTTCGCCTCCCTAATGGAAAGGATCTCCACGGCCTGTCCATGGGCTCATTGGAGAGTCATCCAGGGCCCCGCAGACCAGGAGGCCGTTGGACAGCTTTGCGGGTTTTGGAAGGGCCCTGTGGAGATTCTCAGGACATCCAGCCTCTCCTGGCTGGCCCGGCAAATGGAGGGGAGTTTTCTGTTTGTGGGGAACGACTCAGGATTGACCCATCTGGCAGCCTTCCTGGGGGTGCCCACGCTGGCCATTTTCGGCCCCAGCGATCCTGACAGGTGGGCTCCCCTGGGAAGCAGGGTACAGGTGGCTTTCAGGCCGGAGTATTGCCGGCCCTGCCACCAGGCCATGGAGCAACCCCAGTGTGCCCAACCATGCCAGCGGTTCCCGTCTGTTCCAGAGGCATGGGAACGGTTCCTCTCCCTGGGGCTCTTGCCCGGTTCCGGGCCGTAGGGGCGGATTTCACATCCCCCGGCAATGGGTTTTTGGAATTTGGTTTGGTAGGGGCGCATTTTATATGCGCCCGTAAAACGGGGCGAACCCAAAAAACACGGGAGGGGATAAACCCTGTCTGGTCTATTTAGTCTATTCGGTCTGTTCAGTCTATTGCGTTTGTTCGGGTTTCGTCGGGGCGGGGTTTACCCCCGCCCGTAAAACGGGGCAAACCAAAAAAAAACCAGGGCGGGGATAAACCCCGCCCCTACAGTAAAACCTTCTGATATCAATGGCTCGTACGTTTAGCTTGTTGGGGGCGGGGTTTACCCCCGCCCCCAACTTCGAAGAAGCTGTTATTTGGCGACTTGCTTTTTTCTGTACTGGGCGTATGCGTCCTTGACCGCCTCATAAGGATCCAAGGCCGCCTTTATAAGATCCTCATACTCCCCGAGTCGCAAGGATTGCTCGTTGGTGTACCTGGTGGCGCTGGCTGCAAGCACCCACTCTGCCCCAGGAAGAAGCCAGTTTACCGGGTTCATGAAGCTGTCGGCAGCCATACCCACCGTGTCCCTGGCAGAAGATGCCCCGAGAAATGGCCACACGAAATAAAACCCGTGGTCCAAACCGTACCAACCCAAGGTTTGACCAAAATCCTCCTCGCGGGGTTTGAGGTTTATGTAATCCGCCGCATCCACCAAGCCCCCGAAACCAATGGTGGAGTTGATAAGGAAACGGGCCAGCTCAATGCCTGCATTTTCAAATTTAAGCTGGAATACATTGTTCAAGAACCTGACCGGCATGACTGCGTTGTTAAAGGCATTTCTAAAGCAAATTCTAAAATCCTCCGGTATAACTGCATTAAAACCTGTGGCAAAAGGTTTGAAAACCCAAAAGTAGAATCGATCGTTGAAAGTGAACATGGCCCTGTTCCAGGGCTCCAAGGGATCCGGGATCTCCACCTCTTCGGCCTCTTTTAGGGGACCAGCCTTTTCGCGGGCGCCGCTTTGGGCAAAAGCCGCTATGCCTGCCCCAGTGTTCTCAAGAGAGCCTGACTCAGAGGCAGTAGCCAAACCCTGCGCCCAAGCCCCGCCCAGCAAAAGAATCCCCAAGATTCCCCCAAACCAGATGCCCAAGGCTCTTGATCCCATTTCCCCTCCTTGCTGTCTCGGCCTCATCAAGCCGCATTATTAAAAGCTCTTGTGGCCCACTCCTGCTGAGCGAGGCAAGCATAAACTTATTTGCAAAACATCTCAAGCTTTTTTTCGGTTGCATAACAAAAAACTTGAGGAAATCCTGTTTGCTTGTTCTTTTCACTCAAAGTCCCAGATAAGCCTTCCGAATATGGTCCTCCCCAAGAAGCCCCTCTCCTTCCCCCTCCATGAGCACAGAGCCGTTTTCCAACACGTAACCCCGGCTGGAGAGTTTGAGGGCGTGAAACACGTTTTGTTCTACCAGAAGCACCATGGTGCCGGCCCTATTGATCCTGACGATGGTGTCGAAAATCATGGAGACCAGAAGCGGAGACAGCCCCAGGGAAGGCTCATCCAGCATCAGGAGCTTAGGCTTGGACATGAGACCTCGTCCTATGGCCAGCATCTGCTGCTCTCCGCCGCTTAAGGTTCCGGCCTTCTGGAAAAGTCTCTCTTGGAGTCTGGGGAAAAGACCGAATATTTCCTCTAGGGTCTGAGCTCTGAGCTTCTTGACCCTGGGGAACTGAGCCCCCATTTCCAGGTTTTCCTTGACCGTCATATGGGGGAAGATCTGCCTTCCCTCGGGAACCTGGCTTATGCCCAGTTCCACAACTTGAGAGGGGTTCAGGCGGCACAGATCCTGTCCTTGGAATTTGATAGATCCTCTGCGCGGCCTTAGAAGACCTGAGATGCTTCTTAGGGTGGTGGATTTGCCGGCTCCGTTGGAGCCGATGAGTGCCACCATCTCGGCTGGCAGAACCTTGAGACTAACCTGCCGTAGGGCCTGCATGTCCCCGTAGAAGACATCAATAGCTTCAATTTCCAGCATCCAAGAACTCCCTGCCCAGGTAAGCCTCCACCACCTGGGGATCCCTGACCACTTCCTGCGGGAGACCTTCAGCTATTTTCCTGCCATAGTTGATCACCACAACCCGCTGGGCCAGGGCCATGAGACCTCTCATAACGTGCTCTATCAGCAGGATGCTCACACCCCTTGCATTGATTTCTTTGAGCAATCTTACCATCTCGTCCACGTCAGAGGGATTTAGACCCCCCATCACCTCATCCAGCAGAAGGATCTCCGGCCTGGTGGCCAAGGCTCTGGCCAGTTCCAGTCTTTTCCTGAGGGCCAAGGGGAGGCTTCCGGCTTTTTCTTGGGAAAGCTCTGCAAGTCCGGCGAACTCCAAGGTGGACTGAGCCAATCTGCGGGCCCCTGTCAGGGAACTCTCTCTGAGCATGGCTCCCACCATAACATTATCCAAAACGCTCACGTTCAGAAACGGTCTTACGATCTGAAAAGTACGCGCCATGCCCAGGCGGCAGATCTGGTGCGGTCTTAGACCTTTTACAGATCTGCCTCTAAGGCTAACCTCCCCTTTGTCAATGGACAAGAAACCAGTCAGGCAATGAAACACCGTGGTCTTGCCTGCCCCGTTGGGCCCTATAAGACCCAGGATCTCACCCTCTTGCATCTCGAAAGAGAGCTCTGCCACAGCGCAAAGTCCTCCGAAATGCTTTTCAAGCTTTTCCACCTCAAGCAGCTTCATGGCTCCAATCTCAAAAGAGGACCGATGGCCTTTTTGAGGTATACGAGTATTCCTTCTCTCATAAACAAGACCACCAGGATGGCCAGCACTCCATAAAGAATCAGGTGCAATCCCTCAAGACCTCCCCTTGCCAAGTAGGCCCTGGATATCTCCGATAGGGGAGTCAGCAGGAAAGAACCCAAGACCGGCCCCAAGGCCGTGCCCATCCCACCGATGATGGGCCTCAGGATCAATTCTATGGAAAGCCCCATTCCCAGAACCGAGTTGGGGTTTATGTAGAAGATGTAGTTTGCGTAAAAAGTGCCTCCCAAAGATGTCATAAAAGCGCTTAGAGCTATGCCTATCATGGAATACTTGAAAGCATTCACACCAAGGGCTTCGGCTGCATCCTCGTCCTCTCTAACGGCCACCATGAATCTGCCCGCCCTTGAGAGCTCAAGAAGCCTGGCCACTGCTACAGATGCCACCATGAAGCCCAGGGAAAGGTAATAGTAGGCCACGTTTCCCCTGAACTGGAAATTCCAAAAGGAGGGCTTAAAGTCCAAGAAAATGCCAGCAAATCCCCCCAGGCTGGGAATGTGCGAGACAACCAGGCGGGAGATTTCGGCAAATGATATTGTGAGTATGACGAAATAAACCCCCCTCAAACCAAACCTGAAGCCCAGAAATCCTATGACCAGGCCCACCAGCATGGCCAACAGCCCCCCCACCCACATCCCTATCCAGGGGGAGATGTTGTGGTTCATGGCCAGGTACGTGGAGGTGTAAGCTCCTATTCCAACGTAAAGAGCATGGCCCAAGGATATGTGGCCTGTGTATCCGGTCAGAAGGTTCCAGGATTGCCCCAGGTAGGCGTAGAAAAAAATCATCACGAATATGCCCAGCAGGTACTTGTCCAGCACAAGGGGCAAAAGCAGCAACACTACCAGGGCTGAACCCAAAATTACGTACAGCCTCTTCATGCCTTGCCCCCGAAAAGGCCCTGAGGTTTGAACAGCATTATGGCCACCAGCAGGCCGAAGCTCACCACCTGCTTCATGGTGGCCGGCACAACCAGGGTGGAGACTGATTCAGCCACCCCCAATATCAAACCACCCACAAGAGCCCCAGGGAGGCTCCCCAACCCGCCCAGGATCACCACCACAAAGGCGGTCATCGTGAAGTCGTGGCCCAGGTGGGGGGAGGTGGCCATCAAGGGAAGAAGCAGGGCTCCGGCAGCCCCTGTGGTGGCGGCTCCAACTCCGAAGGAGAAGTTGTTGACCCGGTCAACTCGGATTCCCACCAAAAGAGCTCCAACCCTGTTGTCTGCAGCTGCCCTAATGGACTTGCCCACATCCGAATATTTCAAGAACAGGAAAACAAGCCCTGTGATCAACACAGCCAGGGCAAAAGCCAGAAGCCGCGAGACATCTATCATCACAGGGCCAAGATGCAAGGTGGCCAGACCTAATGCAGTCCTGGGGCTTCGCGGATCAGGCCCAAAGCCCAAAAGAACCGCATTTTCAATGATCAGCCCTGTGGCCACCAAAGGAAGCACCTGCATGGCCTCAGGGAAATCCAAGATGCGGTTCACCACCGTGGCCTGCACCAGATAGCCCAAGATAAACAAGGCTCCAGCAACCAGAAGCAGAGATACATAGGGGTCCAACCCCAGCAGCACCAGGATGCCATAGGCTATGTACATGCCTAGAACCATCATGGGGCCGTGGGCAAAATTGATGACCCCCATCACACCGAAGATGAGAGAAAGCCCAACAGCTATGAGGCCGTACACACCCCCCAAAAGAATACCCTGCACCACCAGTTGAAGAGGCAACTCGTATTTCATAAGACCACACTCGGTTCTTTAAGCCTTCTTGCCCGCCTCCCAGTTGAGTCCAGTTGGCATAGACCAACAAAGGGCCAGCCTACTTCCTTGGAAGCAGACCGGCCCTTTTTAAAGGTAACCTCATCCTCTCTCCCAAAGCTGGGGGGCAGGGAAAACATAGGGGGCTTGAGCGAATTTTTTGGGCAACACCACCTTGGTGCGCTTCAGAGGATCCGGATCCGGGAGGATCTGGATCATGGCTGTAGTGGCGTTGATATTGTCTCCATTGGGGGCGAACTTGATGGCCTCCCCCACCATGGGATGATCCTTGAATTCAGTCTTCTTGAAGGCCTCCACTAACTTGTCAGGGTCAGTGGATTTGGCCCTTTCCAGAGCGTCGGCCACAACCAGTATGCCGGTGTAGGCGTAGCCATTGTTGGTCTCCAAATAGGCGTTGTAGTTCTTCAGGAAGAGATCATTGGCTGCCTTGTACACCGGGCTTTCAGGGTTGACCCAGGGCACGTTGTCCATAACGTAGAATATGAGTTTGTCCAAGTCCTTGATGACCGAAGGCTCATACCATCCCGGGGATCCGGGGCTTATTATTCCCATCAGCTCCACCCTTTGTTTGAAAAGCTCCCTTGTCAAGAGGGTTGAGTCCCCGGGCCTGCATATGGGGAAAAGGATGTCCGGCTTGGCGGCCTTTATCTTGGCCACCTCGGCCGAGAGGTCAGGCACCCCGAGGGGATAGCTTATCTCTTCCACAATCTCCATGCCCAAGCTGGAAGCCTTGAACTCTTTTATAAAAAGCGCCCCTTGGGTTTTCCCAAAGGCGTCTCCCACGTAGGAGACAACGGCCCTCTTGGGAGAGACTTTCTTCTCCTCCAAGATGGTCTTAAGAAACTCCATCATGCGCTTGGCGAAGGTGGTGGAAGTGGGAAAGATCCTGAAGGTGTACTTGTATCCCTTCTGGGTGATGTCGTCCAGAGTGGCCACGTCGCACAGAAAGGGCACACCCCTTTGCTCGCACAAGGTAGCTATGGCCATGCCGGTGCCGCTTTCGAAAGCCCCTACTATCACCTTGGCCCCTTCCTTGATGAGTCGGTCCGCCTCTGAACGGCCCACCTCGGCCGAGGTTTGGCTGTCCCCCAGGAGCAGCTCCAGTTTGGCCCCTTCCATAGACTTGATGCCGCCTAGGGAGTTTATGTACTCCACGGCCATCTGGGCTCCTCGGCGTTGCCCCTGACCGATCACCGCCAAAGGACCAGTGACCGGTTGCACGGAACCTATCTTGATAGTGGGGGGCGCTGCCCTGAGAACCGTGGGGAACCCGCCCACGGCTGTGGCGGCACCCGCAGCGGCTGCTGCCTGAAGGAAACCCCTTCTGCTTATAAGATTTCTAGCCAGGCCACGCTTTCTTTTCATGGTCCCCTCCTCATTTCGTCTGGTTGGGCATTGGGGTTGATAGCTTCCCTTTTCTTCGTGTAACCAAAGTTAAATTTTCTTTCCTCAGGCCTTGCCGCAAAGTTTATTTCATATACGGGAATTTGAGCCGGTTTGTCAAATCAAATTGCACGAGCCGTCATTTTTTTGTCGATTCCCCGGGAAACCTGGAGTCCTGTCGAGCCGCACCAACACTGGAGGCATCACCCTGTATAGCACGTATCATTGGCCAAGACCAGTGTGTCAGGAGCCCAAGCTGGGAAACCTCCTGTGAGTTTGGCACGGGCCATTTTCAGTAAGGCTTTTGACTTTGGAGGCTGGGCACCCAAGCCCAGGGCGGATCCAGCCCCCTAAGGTTCTATTCAAGGCCGGAGCTTGGGCAATACACATCAGGTGCAACTGGTCACGGGGGGTGACGGCATTTCTCTCCGCTTCAAGTCTTCGGCGCTTGATTTTCCAAAGGATTTGGCCTCCGGGGGATGCTTGCCCCCTCCCTCGGTCGGCCTCAGCTTCGCTTCGGCCGAGAGGGCTTCCCCCAGGTCCAAATCCTGGAAAATCAAAGCGCCTCCGCCAAGCCGCTCCGATAAACGCCGTCACCCTGTGATCACTTACCATCAGGTTACAGGAGAGATTTGAGCAAGAGCGGTTAAACAAATTTCTTTGATTGCCTAAAGCCAAAAGGATATCAGGAGCAGAGCCGTTAATCCTTGATATGAAGGCAAATTACTAAATCGTAATTTTTTAGGTAAAAGCGTTTTCCCGCTGTATTCCTTGGCAAGAAGACTTGTCGGCTTATCAGATACTTACCCTCCTAGGATTCCCCTTTGGGCCTGGCATATTTGTTGCTTTTAGGAGTTTCGACAGGAAAATCCGGGGCTGTCAGGGAGGTGAGGATGAGGAGGGTGAGGCTTCAAAGGATAGTCCAGGACGGCACAAAAGAATTCGTCACCCTGGGGAGCGTTTTCGAGGGGCTGGAGCCCCTCAAGCCAAGAACCGGCCAGGAATACCTGATGTTCGACGACTCCGGGAAAGTTGTGCGCACCTCCCCTGTGGTGAGAGTTCAAGATGGTTTTTTTGAAACCCAGAACTCCTTCTACAAGATCACCGTTTTGGAGGAGGAGCCCTTTGATCTGGGCGGAGAGGAGGCCCCTGGGAAAACACAGGAAATCAACCTGGCCAAGCTGGCCAACACATCCCGCTAAACCCTTGCGTTTAAGGAGCAGGGCTTGGGCTGGGGACAGCCTTTTTTTCTCACAAATTCAAGGCAAGCTGGTCCACCTTGGCGCAAGCACTTACCTACACCCTTTTTAAGACAACCTGCCACAGCTCTTCTGAGGCCCGCCTTTAGCCCGTGTTATTCACCATCAGCAAATAATGCGGGCTATCTTAATGACATGTTCAGACAAACCAGTCCATACTCAAAAGCACCCTGATTTTGGTTTTCAGGTCTGGTCCTACCATCTCCCCCGGCTAGGGGCTCTTACCTGATGATCCCTTGCTGCTGGTTGGCAAGCATTTGCCCACAGGGGTGCCTCTGATTATCATAGACCAGGTCGGTTTATCAGCCAAAGCTAGTGGGGTTGGGGGCTGGGCCCTCAACCTCCCGGTATATTCAACCACTTTCATATCAAAACCCGGGCCTGACTTAAAAAAGAGTGCGTTTGAGTATGAGCCGGAATTGAGGGAATGGAAAAGTGGCCTTGCATTATCCACTCAGGGTGAATAATGCGGCCAAGATATCTTTTTTCGGGGAGGCCTTGCCGTGGAGGTACAACCGCTGAGCGGCTTTGCGGGGGTCAGGAAGATCAAGCTCTTCATGGCCTTGTCCAGGACGCCTCATGGCCTGCTGGACATGGCCACCCCGGCCTTGTCCGCGCTTTTGGCTTTAGGTTCTTTCCCAAACGGGCGAGTGATTCTGCTGGGGCTGCTTACAGCATTTGCCGGTTACACGGCGGTTTACGCCCTCAACGACTTGGTTGACTACCGCAGTGACAGGGAAAAACTACGCAGTATGAGGGCAAACGGGGGCTCAGGAGATGTGGATGCTGTTTTTATGAGGCATCCCATGGCTCAGGGTTTGATCTCGGTCCCCCAGGCCATAGCCTGGACCGTGGGATGGGGCTTGGTGGCCTTTTTGGGGGCTTACTCTCTGAGACCTCTTTGTGCAGCGATCTTTTTTGCTGCCTGCTGCTTGGAAGCAATATATTGCACTTTGTTGAGGGTGAGCTACCTTCGCACTTTGGTCAGCGGCTTGGTTAAGACCTCTGGGGCCTTGGCCGCTGTCTTGGCGGTGGATCCGGACCCGGACCTTTTTTTTGTGGGACACCTGTTCACATGGCTTTTCCTGTGGGAGATAGGCGGGCAGAACGTTCCCAATGACTGGTCAGACTTGGAGGAGGACGAATCCCTCAGCGCCAAGACGCTCCCGGCGGAGCTGGGCCCTGAAAAGGCGGCTTGGGTGGTGATGCTCTGCCTTTGCTTTTCAGCACTCTTGGGAATGGGCCTTTTCTGGGGTTCACCTGGCGTCCTGAGTCCTGTTTTTCACCTGGGAAGCTTGGGGGCCGGATGGTTTTTGTTGATAAACCCTGCAGCAAAGCTTTTCAAGGAACGCAGCCTGGATGCAGCAGGCCGTCTCTTTAACAAGGCCAGCTATTACCCTCTGGCCGTCTTGGCCTCCACCTTGGCAGGCATGATATTTTGAGACCAAGAGTTCTCCTAGCCCGGGTAATTCTCCAAAGCCCGTAACTTTGGGGGCTACGCCCCCAAGCCCCCGGTACACTTCGACATATTCCGACTCAAAGCAGGATCAAATCTGGAGACGAAAATCAGGGTGCTTTTGAGCATAGACCGGTTTCTCAAAGGATGTCATTAAGATAGCCCGCATTATTCACTCGTCGTGAATAATGCGGGCTAGGCCAATCATTTCCCCTGAGAAACGACATACTTAGCCACCCCTAGGATTCCCAATAAGGGATGTTCCAAGACCTTACGCAGCTCAAAGCCGCTTAGCCTCAAAGCCTGGCGCCAAGAGTTTGCCTCAAAGCGCTCCTGTTTTGGATGGAGCAGTATTCTCTTGGTGAGAAAGTTTGCGTATAAAGACGGATAGAGCTCCTCCAGGAAATAAAAGCCTCCTGGCCTGAGAAGCCGGGCCAGCTCTTTGAGAGCCTCCCTCCAGGCAACCACATGATGTATCACCCCAAAGCCGAAAACAGCATCAAAACTTCCCGAGGGATAAGGCAGCAGGAGCGCATCGGCCGCTACGAGCCTCACCCTCTCATGCCTGCCCGGACCGGGATACTTCCGGGATTTCTTGAGCATTTCAAGATCCAGGTCTGTGACCTGAATCCGGCTGGGCCCAAACTCCTTTAGAATGAGCCTGGCCCCAACTCCCCTTCCACAACCGATTTCCAGCACCGAGGCCTCGGGCGGGAAGTCCATGGCAGCGCGGCGCATCCATCTTATTTCCAGAGCCTGCTGAATCACCCGCAGGGGGTTGTTCACGGCCCAGCGCTCGGCCCAGTTGAGCTTCATGAGGGCTTTTTCCCCAAGTGGATGACCGCTATACCGTCGGTGAGTCTTCTGTAGCGCACTTCCTGGAATCCTATTTCCCTGAGACGCTCGGCCAGCTCCTCAGGCCCGGGGAACACCCGAATGGACTCCGGGAGATAAGTGTAGGCCTGCCTGGATCCTGCAAGCAGCTTGCCTAGCCCGGGCATCACGTGAAAGGAATAGAAATCGTAAAGGCGCCTGAACCATGGGGTGCGGGGGGTGGAAAACTCCAGACAGAGCATGGTCCCACCGGGTTTGAGCACCCTGAACATCTCCCGGAATCCTTGCTCCATTCTGGTGAGGTTCCTAATGCCAAAGGCCACGATGGTTGCATCAAAAACACCATCTCTCACGGCCAGCTGCTCCGCATCTCCTTGCAGCATGCTCACCACTTTTGAGTATCCCGCTCGGGGGAGCTTCCTGGAGGCCTGCTCCATCATGGCCAGATTCATGTCGTAAATCAGCACAAGGCCTGAAGGGCCCACCTGCCTTGCGGCCAAGAACGCCATGTCCCCTGTGCCCCCGCAAACGTCCAAGACTTTCTGCCCGGCTTTAAGCCCCAAGCTCCTTATGGCCCTTCTTTTCCAAATCAAGTGGGCCCCCATGCTCAAAAGCGTGTTCATGAAATCGTACTTGTGGGCCACAGTGTCGAAGTGTCTGGAGACCAGCTTCTTCTTTTCTTTCAAAGTCACCAGCCTGTAACCGAAGTGCACCTTTTCCTCCTGCAGGCCTTCTTCGGGCTCAGCATCCTGCACTCCGGCCCGGGCTTTTTCCAGATTTTTCATTGGGGCCACCCTGCTTCCTCAAGGATCGGCTTCAGGTAGGCCAATCCCTTTCTTCCGGCCTCATCCGGCATATCCACGTAAGGATACAGCTCCAAGCTCATATCACCCTTGTAGCCCATTCTGGCCGCCCTTTTTATCAAGGACCTCAGGTCCATCCCACCGAGCCCTGGGATAAGGTGACGGTGCTCTCTGCCGGAGCCGATGTCCTCCAGATGCATGTGGCCTATCCACCCGAAGAGCTCCTCCATGGCCTCCACGGGATCCTGCCCCACGCAAAAGAAATGTCCTGCATCAAAGTTAAGCCCCACCATGGGGGAAGAAACCGAACGGATGAACTGGCGGAACTGGCGGCTGTTCTCTAGCAGGAGCCCCGGCTCCGGCTCCACAAGAAGACGCACTCCCAATTCTTCGGCCAAGGGGACTACCTCCTCCAGGCCTTGGTGGAAAAGGCGCATGGCTCGGCCTCGGCCCATACCCCTCAGAGGCCCGCCCGGAGGCACCGAGATGTTTGAACAGCCAAGAACTGCTGCTGCCCGCACACAGCTCTTGGTGTGCTGGATTCTAATGTTCCTCAAGGCAGCATCTTCCTCAATCCAGGAAGGCAGATATGTGTCTCCCACAGCAAAGAGAGTGAAGCTGTTGATGTTTGTAACCTTAAGAGCCTTTTCCCTTAAGCTTTCCCTGAGCCTGAGCATATCCACTTGGGTAAAATCAGGAGGGTAAAGGTGAGGCCTGTCGCCCATGATTTCCACACCCCTGAAGCCCAGCCCAGCTATGTGTTCTAGAGCCTCCCACAGGGTGAAGCGGGTATAGGCATTGGTGCTATAACCCAGAATCAACTCAAAATCCTCTCACAGTGAATTCTCTTTCCAGGAGCTCAAGGGCGTTCAATTGCTCCTGGAAGGTTCTGGGGTGTCCCTCGCCCAGGGGCTTCTTGAAATAGAAGCCCAGATCTGCAACCAAACCCGACCTTCCAAGCTTTTTAAGCCCTGCCATCCAGCCTGCCAAGTCCACCACCAAGGGAGCTGCCAGAACCGAATCCCTGGCCAAAAGGTTCAATCTAAGGCTCATAGGAAGGCCGAAAGCTCCTGAAAAATCAACCACATCCCAAGCTTCCTTGGCGTCTCCCCTGGGTGGATAATACGCTATATGAACCCCGTGGCTGGTCTCATGGGGGCTTTCCCCCACATGGTAGCCCAGCACCTCCTCCAGAACCTCTGTCTTATTGGCTAGTTTGGCAGCCGCTTTGGAGGGATTGGAGAGGTTTCTGCCGTCCTCATTCCCCAGGATATTAAGGCTGTACCAGCCGGTAACCTTTAGTTTCCTGGCTTTGAGGGCCGAGGCCAGGACAACCTTGAAGAAGGTCTGCCCGGTCTTGCCATCCCTTCCGCAAATGGGCACTGCCCTGTGGGAGGCTTCGGAGACGATCAAAGGGTGTTCCACCTGGTTGGAGGTAAAGTTCACAAAGGGCACCCCACAGCGGAGGGCAGCCGAGGCATAGGCCAGATCCGCGGGTAGTTCTCCCTTGTCCAGGGCCAGGAGCTCTTCCAAAGAGGAGCAGTTGGGGAATGAGGGGCCCGCACAGGCAGGAAGCAGATCCACCATCACAGGGCTGGCCCCCGGGTGCTCTGAAAGGAGTTCTTTTATCTGAGCGCATAGAATTTCGGTCTGCTCCAGGAGCGGCCCATCGGGGGCTTTTAGCACCTTCATGTCCTGGAGTTCTTCTTGAAGGGGAGCCCAGTTCTTCTCCAAAAGCACACTGTGGCTCCTTAAGGCTTCCAGGAGGCTTTGCTCTTTGGAATCCCAACCTGCAAAACAGACTTGCCCTTTTCCCAGGATTCCTGTAAGACTCTTGGGGAGTGTAAGCCAAGGGAGCACTTCTTGGGGGTCATGCCTCAAGGTTGCCACCAAGGCCGCCACCGTGGTGCCCACAGCCCCTTTAGCCCCAGCAGCCAGCAACAAAATGGGATCCCCCTCAACCCTTTGTTTTTCCCACGTCATGCTTTCAGATTCCTTTTTGGAAGACCACCACCCGATTGGTGTTGGTCCCTTTCCTGGAGTTCTCCACACCCCAGATATTGGAGGTCTTGGTGAAGCTCTGCTGGTTTACCACCACCCCCACACACGAGAATCCAGCCTGCAGGCCCAGGGGGACTATTTCCTCATCCAATTTCAGGGAGCCCCCCCTTACCTCCCCCACCTCGAAAGCAACCCATCCCCCCGGTCTGGTGATCCTGTGGAGTTCCTTGAGGGTTTCTGCCATGACTTGACACCATCTGGAGAGGCTTCCGGTTTGAGTGATAGCGGATTCCACCCGTTCTTGGTCAATACCATTGAACCAGCACCTAAGCCAATTGTCACCCCCGTACTGGACCACATCCAAAAAGGGAGGGGAGGTTACAGTCAGATGGACCGAGTCTGATTCTATCTCAGGGGTGTGCCTGGCGTCTCTTGTCAGAAAAAGGGCGGTTTCCGCGGCCTTTCTAAGGGCCTGGATCTGCTCTGAAGTCATGTTTTTCAGAAGCCTGCGGCTTTTCCTGAGAATTATCCCCTTGGTGTTTCTGTAAGGGGGGCTCTGTCCCAGCCTGAGATTGATCTGCCTTTGCCTCTCTGGGGATACGGCCTGGTTGGGCGGGAGGGTGTAAACCGAAAGAAAACCCGAGGAGTGGCCTGTCAAGCGGTTTGTGGCCACCATTCTGATCCACCGGTCCAGATCATCTTCCAGGCCGGAGTTCCTTCTTTGCTCCAGGTAACGGCGAAGGGAGACGATCTCCGCCTCGGTCCTGGGGTGGAAGAACATGCTTAAGTCCAAATCTGCCTTGGCCCTTTCATCAATGGGTATATCCCTCAGCCTCCCGGCCACCTCATCCAGAGGCGGCACCCTTAGGCGCGGCAGGCTCAAGATCCGGCTTAGGGGATTGATGTCATTGGCTAGGACCTGCCTTCCACACAAGGCCCCCTCCAAGGCGGTGGTGCCCCTTCCGGAGAATGGATCATAAACCCTCTGGCCCGGCTCTGTGAGAAGTTCAATGAAAAATCGCGGAAGCTGAGGTTTAAAACAGGCTCTGTAGGATATCTCATGGATGGAAGCAGCCTGTCTTTGTTTTGAGGTCCAAAACTCATTGACATACCTTGTAACCTCAACCAGGCCTGACCTGAAACTCTCCAGCCTGCTGAGTGCCTCTGCGCGTTGGAATAAGGTTCTTTGAGGGGCAAGGCAGTAATTCCGCAAGTAAGACCTAAGATCTGCTGGAGACTCCAGGGAGGGGGTCATAGGGCAAAGGACCTCATTTCTGAAGATAACACTTTGAAATCTATAGATAATCTCTTGACCAGTATAGATTCTGCCTTTTCCCAAGTCAAGGCAGGCACATGAATGAGGCCATCCTGCATCCCTGCCCCAAGACCATAAAGGCAACCTGAAATCCCAAAAAAACTTTTTCCGGTTGATCAGATCCGGCTTTTTGAGGTACCTTGCTTACACACGGAGAGAAGCGGCCATGGATGAGCCCTTCAAGTCCCCCCAGGATTCTTCCCCTGGGAAAGATCCCGCCGAGTCTTCGGCCCTGAGCCCCCAGGAGGGGGGCAGGAAGGTGTCCTTGCACATGCGGCAGCTTATGGCCTGCCTTGAAATCGGGAAAGCCCTCACCTCCACTTTCGACATGGAGGAGATTCTGCACACGGTGCTCTCCAGGCTCTCCCTTTTGGTGCCTGCCAGGAATTGGTCTTTGTTGTTGCTGGACCAGCCCAGCAGGTCCCTGCGTTTTGAAGTGGCGGTAGGGCTGGCCCCGGAGCTTCTCAAGGAATTGAGGATTCCCTTGGGAGAGGGCATAGCGGGCAGCGTGGCCCTGAGCGGGAAGCCGATTCTGGTGGAGGATGTCAGCTCTGACCCCCGCTTCAGCGACAAGGTGGACAAACTGACGGGTTTCAAGACCAAGGCTGTAATATGTCTTCCCCTCAAGATCCGGGACTCTGTGATAGGAGTTGTGGAAATAGTGAATCCGCAGGATTCCTGCCTTTTCAGACCTGAAGCCATAACCATCCTGTCTATATTGGCCGACTATGTGGCCATAGCCATAGGCAACTCACTGAACTACAAGAAGATCGCGGCCCTTTCCATGACCGATACGGTCACCGGATACTACAACACCAGGTTCCTCCACGAGTTCTTGGAGAACCTGCTGGAGCCGGCCCCAGGCCAAGCCAAGGAAGTTTCCTTGGTTTTTGTGGATATGGATGAGTTCAAGGCCGTGGTGGATGAGCACGGACATCTCTTGGGCACCAAGGTGCTAAAGGAAGTGGCCGATGTGATGGCTTCCCAGCTGGGCCCCAAGGACCGATTAGTGCGCTACGGGGGAGATGAGTTCGTGATTCTGATGGAGGACTGCAGCAAGCAAAGCGCCCTTGAAAGGGCAGAGGCAATAAGAAGTCGCTTGGCTGAGACCTCTTTCCTGAAAGAAATGGGTCTGTGTGTGAAAGTGACAGCCAGCTTCGGCCTGGCCACCTATCCCCATGACGCATCCACCAAGGATGAGCTGATGCGCCTGGCTGACCAATGCATGTTCTTCAGCAAGGAAAGGGGCAAGGACAAGGTGACTGTTTACGGCCGCAGATGAGTTTCTGATTCGGCCGTGCTTGAAGTCTCCCCGGGAGAAGTCCTGCCGGCAGGGCTAAAAGGGTTTTAGCCCCAGGATCCTTCTGGCCTCATCAGGGTCGGCCACGTCCCTCCCCAGCTCCCGGCTCCATTTGGCCACCCTACTGACCAATGCCTGGTTTGTGGCCAGCTCCCCCTTTCTCATCAGCAGATTATCCTCAAGTCCCACCCTTACATGACCCCCCATCAGGATGGCATGCAAGGCCATGGGAAGCTGAGCAGCAGCTATGCCTGAGACAGTCCAGGTGCTTTGAGCCGGTAAAGACTGTTTCATGTGAACCAAGTGCTCTATGGATGCCGGCACAGCTCCTTTTAGCCCCATCACGAAGTTGAAATGGAGGGGCTCTTTTGCAAGACCTTTTCGCGCCAAGGCAACCGCATTGGGAATCATGCTCAGATCAAAGATTTCCATCTCTGGCTTGATTCCCAAACGCAGCATTTCTTTGGCCAGCCCCTCTATCAGCTCAGGAGGATTGGCGTACACGCTGGTGGGGAAATTTACCGAGCCTGTGGTCAGGCTGGCCATCTCGGGCCTTACCTGCAAACGCTTGATACGGCTTTCCAGGCCTGTGCCGGCCCTGCCCCCTGTTGAGACTTGCAGAATTAGCCTGCTTCTTCCCCTTAATCCCTCCACCACCTCCTGGAAAAAGGAAGGCTCGTCTGAGGGGTTTTCCTGGGCGTCCCTGGCGTGGATATGAAGTATGGAGGCCCCCAGCTCCTCACAGGCCAAGGCGCACTCGATCACCTCCTTGGGGGTCACAGGCACGTGGGGATTGTCTTTTTTCTTGGGCACAGAGCCTGTGGGGGCAACGGTTATGATCAATTTTTCCATGAGACTGTTCTCTCCTTCCCTGTTCCAGATTGTGCCTCCATGCCCCAGAGAATTCAAAGGGGGCCTCAGGCCTCCCACGGTAAGGGGCCAAAGAGTTGGGGATAAACCCAATGGGAGGGGGTAAACCCCTCCCCTACGGCTGGTCTATCTGGTCGGTCTGGTCTATTCGGTCTGTTCCGTCTATTTGGTCTGTTTGGGTTTCGTCGGGGCGGGGTTAAGCCCCGCCCACAAAACCAGCACCAACCATAGATCATATCCCAAATCCCCAATCCCGACCTAAACGCAACAGCAACGTAACGGCAACCCCAAACCCAATGGGAGGGGATGAACCCCTCCCCTACGGCTGGTCTATCTGGTCGGTCTGGTCTATTCGGTCTGTTCCGTCTATTTGGTCTGTTTGGGTTTCGTCGGGGCGGGGTTAAGCCCCGCCCACAAAACCAGCACCAACCATAGATCATATCCCAAATCCCCAATCCCGACCTAAACGCAACAGCAACGTAACGGCAACCCCAAACCCAATGGGAGGGGATGAACCCCTCCCCTACGGCTGGTCTGTTCGGTCTGTTCCGTCTATTTGGTCTGTTTGGGTTTCGTCGGGGCGGGGTTAAGCCCCGCCCGCAAACCGGACCCGAACCCAAACCGCAAACCATGTCCCAAATCCGCAACCCCAACCTAACCCCAACCCCAAACCCAATGGGAGGGGGGTAAACCATACGGGAGGGGGTAAACCCCTCCCCTACGGCTGGTCTATCTGGTCGGTCTGGTCTATTCGGTCTGTTCCGTCTATTTGGTCTGTTTGGGTTTCGTCGGGGCGGGGTTAAGCCCCGCCCGTCAAAAGAGGCCTGCTAATAGCTCAGGCCCCATATCCCAGACCCCCGCAACGCGGCTCCCCGCCGCCACTGGAGGGTCTCACCAAGGCTTGCCTTCTGTTGGTAGCCTGTCCGGCTCGCCCAAAAGCCCCATTATCCCACAGGCCACATCCTGGATTCTGAAATCCCGCTTAGGAAGCTCCCCAGGATACCTCAGCAAAAAGGCGTCCTCCAAAGTGTGCATGCCTTGAATGTGTCCTTTTTGGGTTATGGAGGCCGCGTCTGTATTCCCCTTGGGGTCGAAACCGTCCTGGGGCTCAAGAACAAGGTCTGCGGCCCTGTCCAGAAACGGCCCCCTGTAGATCTCTTCCCTGAGATGCACCTTTCTGACCATTGGTTTCCCGCTCAAGGGATCCCGCAACTCCAAGAGGGCCTCTGCCAACTCCTGCCTCAAGCTTTCATACTCGGCTCCGGGGGCCACAGAGCCCCTGTCCTCCCGGCCCCTTAGGTTGATAAAAATTCTGCCAGGGATCAGGCTGTAGGCCCTGGTCCTGGGAGAGAACTGTGGGAGCTTTTTTTCCCCACTTTCTTCAAAGAAGAGGTAGCCTTGTTTCTCCAGCCAGAAGTTAACTTGGAACTCTTCTTCCAGCCTGCAAAAGCCGTGGTCGGACATGAGGATCAGGGTCAGTTCCCCTTTTTCCATCAGCTTTTCCAAGCTCTCCAGGAGTCTTCCCAGCCAGGAGTCCAGTCTGGAGTAGAAAGCCTTGAACCTTGTGCACCAGGGCTCCTCTTTCTCCTCCCACAAGCCCAGAAGGAAGTGGTTTATCCTATCGGTTTCCATGATGTGAAGCTGGAAGAAATCCCATGGCTCCTGTTCCATGAGGCGGAAAGCCACCAGGAACCTGCTCTCAAGGATCCGCTCCAGATCCGCCAGAAAACCCTCCAGGTCCTCTCTGGCCTTCCAGGCATCCACGTCCAGGGAATATCCCATTTCCTTGAGCAGGGGCAGAAGGGAGGGTGGGTGCACAGCCTTTTCCAGACTTGGGGACAAGAAACAGCCTACCATCACCCCGTTTACCGGCTTGGGGGGATAGGAGACAGGCACGTTGAGGCTGATCACTCTTTTCCCGGCGCGGCTTAGAGCCTCCCAAATGGTATCGTGCTTCAAGTGGGATGCATTGGGTATGAATATGCGGAAGGGATCCGGCTCCCGGTCCACAAAGCCAAACAGGTTGTGCATGGCCGGATTCACGCCCGTGGCATAAGAGGCCCAGGCCACAGAGGAGACCGTGGGTATCACGGAACGCATCCTGCTCACAGCGGCCTTTTGCATTAGTTCAGACAGCACGGGCATGGCCCCCTGGGCCAATAGCCTATCCAGAAGCTCCATGCCCAGGCCGTCCAAACCCAGCACAAAACATCGGTGGGCTGTTTTGGAGTTCTTTATGCGATTCGGCTTCCAGAAAACCATTCTCTTCAACCCAAAGGCGTGGATTTCTCCTTCATGTCATCCCCGCAGGCATGGGGTTAGATGTATCCCAGCTCTGAGAGGCGTTTCTCCAGTATGAGCCTCTCCTCTTCGCTGTAGCCCGAAGAAGAGGCAGCCCTGGGGGCTATGTAGCCCAGCTCCTCCAAGGCTGTGAGAACCTTGGCTGCGGATTCTTCCGCGGTCTCCTGGTCTGTCCTGAGGATCACCTCCGGGTTTTCGGGCTCTTCATATGGGTCGTCCACCCCGCTTACCCCTGAAATCCGGCCCTCCTGCAGCTTGTTGTAGATGCCTTTGTAATCCCTCTCGCGGCATACCCCCAGGGGACATGAGACATAGACTTCCACAAAATTGCCTATCTCGGACCTAAGTCTCTCCCTGGTCTCTTTGAAAGGCGAGACCGCTGCTCCTATGGCCACAATCCCGTTTCTGGAAAGAAGCTTGCACACATATCCAATGCGAAGCACATTCCTGTCCCGGTCCTCCTTGCTGAATCCAAGTCCCTGGCTTAAATTTTTCCTCACCTCATCCCCGTCCAGCAGCTCCACCTTGAAACCCCTTTCCAGGAGCTCTTTTGCAACCAGGCGGGCTACCGTGGTCTTGCCCGCCGCGGTCAATCCGGTGAACCAAACCGTGAATCCTTCCTGCATGGCCTGCTCCTTTATGCTTGAAACTGCTCTGAGCTTCTCTTGGGCCTTGGGGCCAAGCCCCCCGGATCAGCCAGGGTTCAATCCAATGAGCCTGGCTGACAGCCCATTGGCTTGCCCAACATATCCTGTGGTACCTCCAGCCCCAGCCTGTCCAGCACAGTAGGGGCCACATCCAGCAGGTGGGCCTCTCTTTGCCCGTCTGAGGGGCCGCCGGATCTCCATGGTTCGTAAAGCAGGTATATTCCCAAGGGATCGTGATTCGCATCATCAGGGCCTGTGTCGTTCTCGGAGGTAAAGAGCTCCCCATCCCCCACCGTGCCTATGGAGCGGTAATCCAAGTCGCCCAGGTAGACCATGAGATCAGGTGCCACCCCCCGGCAGAGCTTGTAGATCTGCTCCGGGAAAAGCACTCTGTTGCCCAAGGGCTTGGAGTCGGGCCCTTCCATCTCGCGTATCTGGCAGGCCAAATCCTCTCGAAATCTCTCATAATCCGAAGCCTGAATCTTGCCCATGGGTTCCCTGCCTTTGACATTCATGAAGACCCTGGCATAGTAGCCGCCTTCTGACCAGACCCTGGTTTCTGCCCAATCCACCATGGAGGGCTCCAAAGCTGTGGGCTCTTGGGGCTCCGCCTTGAGCTTCAAGAGGGACCTGCGGCGGAGCCACTCGTTGATGCGTACCCCTCCCAGCATGGGCCTGGCCCCGTGGTCTGATACCACCAGGAGCGTGTCTGAGGGGTCCAACAGCTCCAAGATACTCTCCAGCTCTTTGTCCAGGAGCATGTAGTAACTTTTGAGGGCTTCCTGGAAGGGATTCCCGGGCTCGTGGCCCGGATGACGGGAGTCAAAGAATTTCCAGAATCCATGGTGCATCCTGTCAGGCCCCATCTCCACCAGCATAAAAAAGTCCCAGTCCTGGTTCTGGATCAGGTGGCGGGCGGCTTGGAACCGTTTCCTGGTCATCTCCTCAACGGTCTTTAACAAAGCAGATCGCTCCTGGAGGCGGAAGGAGGGCACATCTATCATGTAGCCGTTGCAGATTCTGTCCAGTTCTTCTTTGAAAGAGGCAGGGTAGGTAAAATCCCTTTGCTCGTCGGGAGCCAGAAAGCCTGCGGCCAAAAGCCCCCTTAAGGGCTGCGGGGGATAGGTCTGGGGTACTCCGATAAGTATGGAGCGCATGTTTTTTCTGGAGAGGATCCTCCAAAGGGTGGGTTCGGTCACCAAGGTGGAGTCGGCCAGCTCCATGGGCCTGTAGCTGTGGTCAGGCCTGTTTCGGAATCCATAGCAGCCCAGCTGCCCTGGGTCTTTGCTTGTGACCATGCAGCTCCAAGCAGGCACTGTGATGGGTGGATCAATGCTGCGAAGGGGACCATGGAGACTGCTACCTGCAAGCTTGGAGAAGGTGGGCAGCTCCTTGCTCCATCTCTGGAAAAGCAGTTCCGGCGGCACACCGTCCAACCCAAGGATGATTACCCTGCGGCTCGCCCTCATCCAAGCCCTCTCATAGATAACCCAGATTGCGAAGCCTTTGCCTTATGGCCTGGATCTCCTGGGCCGTAAGAGGGGTGGAATCTCCCTCCTCCCGGGACTGGGCGGCCACAAGGTCCCTGAGCACGTAGACCACAAAGTCCGTGACTGAATCGAAACCGGAATCCTGAACTATGGCCCTAAGCCTCTGATAAAGGCTCCTAGGGATCTTGATGGTGACCTTGTCCCGGGAAGAGGCCCTTGATGCCATTTTTTGAGGCTCCAATCACACTCCGATTGGAGTGTAGGATATGCCTGGGGAATCCAAGTGTCAAGAGCAGGGGCCACGGGCAGCCCCGGCTCGGCAGGCTCCGGCCAGCTGTGAGGGCCCGCTCGAATCACCTTCTGTCAGGCACGATCTGGGCCTGGAGTCGCTCTTTTTCCAGCACTTGTTTCCTGAGGGCTTCAGCTTCCTCTTTTTTCTCAAAGCTGCCCACAAAGATCCTGTACCAGGTGCCTTTTCCGGGCACCTCGGCCTGGGCGATCCTCACAAGGGGGTATCCCTTCCCGTTAAGCTCCCGCAATATTGCTTCCGCTTTCTCCCTGCTTTGGACCGAAACCACCTGAAGGGCGAAACGGGAGCCTCCGGGCCCAGAACCCACAGAGGGCGGCAGGGCGGGCGGCTGTGGTTGCCTGGGGGGTTGTGAAGGGCTTTGGGCCTGCACTTCTTGCTGGGGTCTGCTCGGGGAGGCTGGGCTCAAGTCTTTCTGTGGCTGGCTTGGGAGTTTGGGCTTGGAGGCATACTCTTTGCCCTCCTTGGCTGCTGGAGAGGGCGGCAGCACTGAGGAGGGATTCTCCTGACCGGTTAGGATCTTCCAGACCCTTGCCTCCTGCCCCTCACTTGAAGCTATCTCCTGCTCAGGCGGGCTCACCTCCACCTGGGGAGGCACCGGCCTTCCCACCACCACCCTTTCGCTCTCAGCGGCTTTCTGTTCGGCCCAGCGGCTTCCTGCCAGGAACCCGAGGCCGAACATCAATACCGAGAGGGAAACCGCCCAAAGCATATGGGCCCATCCCCAACTTGAGGCTTCCCGGGTTTCCTCCTTTAAGTCAGGTTCCTGCTCGTTCATAGTGTCCTTTCACATCTGCTCAGGAGCGCTTACTCCCAGGAGCTCCAAGGCGTTGCTCAGGATCTGTCTTATGGCATTGACCAGAACAAGCCTGGCCTTGGTCAGCTCAGGCTCTGCACAAATCACCCTTGCCCGTGGGTCTATCCAGCCCAGGTTGTAATAAGAGTGGAAATCCGAGGCCAAGGAGTCTAAAAAGTAGGTGATCCTGTGGGGCTCCAGGGAAAGGGCGGCTTCCTTCACCACATCCGGATAACCCACCATCTGCTTGACCAGCTCCCACTCCTCAGGCAGCTCCAGGAGTCTCCAGTCGGCCTCCTGAGCCGAGGGGAGCTTGATGCCCCTCTCACCGGCTTCCCTCAGAATACTGCATATCCTGGCGTGGGCGTACTGCACATAATAGACGGGGTTCTCTTTTTCCTGCCTCTTGGCCAGCTCCAGGTCGAAATCAAGGTGGCTGTCCGGGGTCCTGCTAAGGAATATGTAACGGGCCGCATCCACCCCCACCTCTTCCATGACTTGTCTCAAAGTGGTGAACTCCCCTGCCCTGGTGGACATGGCCACAGGCACCCCGTCCCTAACCAGGCTGACCATCTGAACCAAGATCACATCCAGACAGGCCGGATCCCTCCCCAGGGCCTCTATGACCCCCTTCATCCTGGGCACGTAACCATGGTGATCAGCCCCCCAGATGTCTATGAGCCTCTCAAAACCCCTGTCCAGCTTGTCCGCGTGGTAGGCGATGTCTGAGGCCAGGTAGGTGGTGCGCCCGTCCCTTCTTACCACCACCCTGTCCTTTTCATCTCCGAAAGCGCTGCTTTTGAACCAAAGCGCCCCGTCCTGCTCGTAAACCAGCCCCTTTGCCTTTAGGCCCTCAAGGTAATCGCTAACTTTCCCCTGGGAGTGAAGCTCGGACTCGTGGAACCAACGGTCGTAGCCTACCCTGAAGTCCTCCAGGTCCTTTTTAATCCCTTCCAGGATCCTCTTGGAGGCGAACTGGGTGAAGGTGGGCAAAGCCTGGGCCTCATCCTTCAGGGCCCAGTCGTCTCCGTGGGCGGCCCTAAACTCCCTGGCCAGCTCCACCATGTAATCTCCCCGGTAGTGGTCCTCGGGGAATTCTATTTTCCTTCCTGTTTCCTCCAGGTAACGCAGGAAAAGGGAGCGGCCCAGAATCTCCATCTGCCTTCCTACGTCGTTTACGTAATACTCACGGCTCACCTGAAACCCCGCGGCCTCCATCACGTTGGAGAGCACATCCCCAAGGGCCGCCCCGCGGCCGTGCCCTATGTGAAGGGGGCCTGTGGGGTTAGCGCTTACAAACTCCACCAGGACCCGGGTGTTTGCCCCAGCCTGGGAGCGGCCGTAAGCTCTGCCCTCCTGGAGGACTTGGGCCAGCACTTCCATGACCCTCTTTCTGTTCAGAAAAATGTTGATGAAGCCCGGGGGCGCGATTTGAGCCTCTCGGATATAGCCTTGGGGATCCTGTAGTCGCTCAGCTACAAGCTGGGCCAGCTCCATGGGTTTTCTGCCGAATCTGGAGGCCAAAACCAAAGCCGCATTGGTGGCGTAGTCCCCATGGTCGGCCCTCTTGGGGATCTCAACCACCCATTGTGCCTTACCCACATCCTGCAGGTGTTCCTTCCCCAAACACTCCAAAAGTGAATCCCGGATTATTCCCCGAAGGATCTCTCGCAAACCGCCTCCTCCCTTTCTTACAGGGATGTGCAAAAGCGCATCCCATCGAAAATCCACACATTTCTAAAGCAGTCTGGCCCGGGCAGGCTATCAGCCCCTTTGGCTCTGGAAACCCTGGCCTTGCTCCCAGCCGGGAACGCTTCATGTTATCTGGGGGAGTTCCACCCCGTCAAGGAGAGGGCTGGGCCGCTCCCAAGAAGCCATGGGGTATTGGCCCGCATTCTTCTCCCACTTGGGGTAATGGGAGAAAAACCCTCGCCTTGAGTTGAAGATTGTGGTATGCGCCAAGAGCCGCCTGGGGAGATGAGCTGGCTAAAGCCAAAGGCTTTGCTGCAGTGAGGCCACACGGCTATACCAGGGGACTCCCTTACCCAAAAACGGTTTGACCGAAATTGGGTAAATTTACCCAAAAAAGGTTTGACCGAAATTGGGTAAAACAGAAAAACACTGTAGGATGGCTCATAGCCCAAGGCTTCACGGCCAATGCCCAGAGCTGAACTCAGATGGCTTAATGTTTGAGCCCGGCTTATTCTCAGCAGCCTGTGACTTTGGGGGCGTAGCCCCCCAGATAAAGGGTCTTGTAGAATAGTCCGGCCTGGGGAGCATATCCCCGGTCCACTTTTTGACCAGAGGTATCAGTTTTGGGGGAGTTGAACCCGGATGGGCTTGCTTAGGGTGGGAATCAGGTACTGCGGAGGGTGCAATCCTACTTTTGAGAGGGTGGAGGCGGTGGAGACCCTTTTCCGATCATTGGAAGGCAAGGCCCGGGCAGTGGGCTACAGGGAAGAGGGCATTCAAGCGCTCCTGGTTGTTTGCGGCTGCCCCACGGCCTGCCCTGCCCAGGAGGAGATCCCATTAGGGCTGCCCGCTTTTGTTTTGCACTCCCAGCATCAAATCCAGGAAGCCTCCAGGTGGATCACGGGGCTCCTGGATGCCCAATCCACTGTAGGGCATAATTGAGCTCTTGTTTCTGTCGAGCCCCCTTGCAAATCCCGCAACTACTTCCTCACCGCCTGGAGGAGAAGCTCCATTGAACCGGTTCAAAAGTTTCCACCAAAGCTCATCCATTTTCCACCCCCGGGGCCTGGCCCCTTTCCCCCCTCAAAGCCATCTCCTTTTCCCTCAATTTCAAGAGGGTGTCCCCCACTGTGCGCCTCAGGTGCTCTATCCTTCTCAATGCGTGGCGGGGAAGGGGCTTCCCAGAGAGATCCTTGGCAAGGCACATAAGCCCCAGCTTGGTTTCCCCCTGGCCTAGGGGCAGGGAGATGAACATGGCCTTGGCCGGGTCGAACCGATCCGAGGGATCCTGGCCCTGCCTGGCCTCCCACAGGCAAACCTGCCTGTGAGTCAAGGGGTCCTTGCCGTCAAACACCCTCATCTCCACAAAGTCCATGCCCAGGTGCTCGGCCGCCCCCAAGACCCGCTCCCACATCTGCTCGAGCGAGTGGGATTGGTAGATTTCCACCTGCTTGGCCAAGAAGGTCCTGCGGTCTTTTTTGATCCCCATTTCGTCGGAGAGGTCCTCGAACCAGCCCAGGATTTTCTCTGCAGCCAGGTACTCCAAGTAGCCCAGCTTTCTGACGGCCAGAATCGCGGCCAGGCTCAAAAGAAGAAGCAGCACGCCTGCTCGGAAGTCCCTGATGTAAACCAGGCTCAAGGACACGGCCCCAAGGCAGACGCTGGCCCCGTACATCAGCAGGACCGCCTTTTTTTGATTCATTCCCATGGCCAGGAGACGGTGGTGGAGATGATCTCTGTCCGGCTTGAAGATCTCGGCCCCAAGAATAAACCTGCGCACCGTGGCCCAAAGAGCGTCCATGAGGGGGATTCCCAGGGCCACAACCGGAATGAGCAATGCAACGGCGGTCTGGCTCTTGAGGGAGCCCAGCACGCTCATGCCTGCTATGATGTATCCCAGGAAGTAGCTCCCGCCGTCTCCCATGAACACCGAGGCCGGGTTGAAGTTGTATCTCAAGAAGCCCAAGCAGGCCCCTGCCACTGCCGCAAACCCCAAAGCCTCCACCATCCTGTCCGAAATCAGGCACAAGGCCCCGAGCACCGAGCAGGCAAAGAAACTCACCCCTGCTGCAAGGCCGTCCAGGCCGTCAATGAGGTTGATGGCGTTCATGAGAAGCACAAACCAAAACAAGGTGACAGGCATCGAGAAGATCCCCAGCTCCCATTGCGTGCCCCAGGGGAAGAGAAGCCCCTGGATCCTGACCCCTCCCATATAGGCCACCAAGGCGGCCGAGGCCTGAAAAATGAGTTTGAGTCTGGGGGAAAGCCGCCTCACATCGTCCAACAGTCCCAAGCCGAAGGCCAAAGCAGCCCCAAGCCAAAGGGAGATCCTGGGGGTCTCCCAAGCAATCAACTTTCCCAGGGCCGTGCCGTAAACAAGAACAGAGCAAAGGGAAATCCCAACCCCCAGGAAAATGGCCACCCCGCCTACCCTGGGGACAGCTTCCCGATGCACCTTGCGGTCAGAAGGCCTATCCAGGATGCCAAGAGCCCTTGCCATGGAGCTCACAGCAGGCGTTGAGACCAAAACCACCAGGGCTGCAACCAGAAACGCCACCGTCACGCTGATCATTTCCCTCTCCCCCGCACCCCAAGGCCGCGCCCTTCCAGACTATTACCCATCTCTGGTAGGACCGCTTTTGGGTAAATTGGCCTCACAAAAGGGCTCATGATTCTTTCCCAGGCCCCTGTCTAGTCTGTTCAGTCTGTTCGGTCTGTTCCGTCGGGAAGATCTGGAACCTCTGTCTGGTCTGCTCCGTCTGTGTGGTCTGTTTGGTCTGTTCGGATTTCGTCGGGGCGGGGTTCAGCTCCGCCCGTAAAGCCAACGCTGCGCCGCCCAACCCGAAATTACAAGCCCCAACCCATGGAAATATTGGCTGGGTTATATGTTTGGTTTCGTATGGGCGCATTTCATATGCGCCCGCAAAACGGGGCAAACCCAAACCCCCTATCTAGTCTATTCGGTCTATCCGTCTATTCAGTCTGTTCCGTCTGTTTCGTCTGGCTGGTGGATGTTGTCTTTACACAAACTTTACACAAAACAGGTATGACCGAAAATGGGTAAATTTACCCAAAAGTGGTATGACCTGAATTGGGTAAATGAGCTGACCATAAATGGGTAAGGCTTTTCGCTTGCAAGTCGGACGTTTCGTTGCTGTGAAGCTTCTGGATCACCCACAGAACAACGATTCCGTTATGTCGCCCTGGTCCAGGACGAAAAGTAGATTTGCCGTGTACGAATCCCCATGTGGATGATCAATTCGGTCGGTTCATGTGCAACAGCAACGTGCAGCGCTTGATCCTATGCAGCTCCATGCCCTTCTTCGTCACAAACTCGGCGGTATACCAGCCTCTCTGGCTGGTGATGAAACGATCAGTCCAGTCTGTCGACTCATCGCTGTATGGTGCATCGCGGCTCGGTATGGAAGAATTGGCCCACCTTGCTCAGGTTCTTCCATACTATAGTAACAATGCCTCCAACGTGGTGCCTGCGCAACGCACGCCAGTCTTCTGTCGACTTGCGGAGCACATGGCGGAGGGAACGATTGCTGAGTCCGCCCATGCGCATCTTCACCATCACGCGCGGAATGTACACGGCACATAGCCCCGGCCTGGAAAACAGACGTAGGATGAATTCGTAGTCGGCTGCTATGCGAAATGCAGCGTCGTAGCCGCCGAGGCGCTCGTAGATGCCGCGGCGAAGATACAGGGTGGGATGCGGCGGCATCCACCCCCGTGCCAGAAGCTCCGGCGCAAAGGGTTCCGAGTGCCAGTGCCTGACCACGCGCTGCGTGTCGTCAGACCGCACGTATTGCAGGTCGCCATACACGGCATCAACGGCCGGATCGGCAAACACCTCTGCCACCCAGCTCAATACGTCGGGGCTTGCGAAAAGATCGTCGGCGTGCAGAATCCCGATCACGTCTCCGCTACTGCGTGCAATGCCCTTGTTTAGCGCATCGTAGATGCCAAGGTCCGGCTCGCTGACGGCCACAAGCCGATTCAATCCGTAAGCCTGGATTGCATCCCAAGTTCCGTCAGTGCTAGCACCATCAATGACCAGATGCTCGACCGAATCGTAGCGCTGGGCCGCGACCGACTCCAGTGCCTCGCGTACCGTACCGGCACAGTTGAAAGTAGCGGTGATGACAGAGATCTTCATTTACGACACGCCCACCAATGCTTGCTCGCCGGACCCCCTCCGTACCAGCCAGTTACCGAGCACCAGCAGGTCCATCTTGGTACGCAGGAAACAGTCCAGCGCTTCCTCGGGGCGGCAGACGACCGGCTCGTTCTCGTTGAAGGAAGTGTTCAAGACGATCGGAACACCGGTCAATCGGCCGAAAGCTTCGATCAGACGGTAATATCGGGGGTTGGTATCCGCCGTGACAGTCTGCAACCGTCCCGAGCCATCGACGTGTGTTACCGCTGGGATCAGCCGGCGTTTCTCTTCCCGGATTGGGTAGACCTGCATCATAAACGGGACATCGTCGTCCTGCTCGAACCAAGCTGGCACGGCTTCGCGCAGAATGGACGGCGCGAACGGCCGGAACGACTCACGCCGCTTGATCTTCTGGTTCAGGATGTCTTTCATATCCTCTCGGCGCGGATCGGCTAGGATGGAGCGGTTGCCCAACGCGCGCGGGCCCCATTCCATTCGGCCCTGAAACCAGCCGACCACCTTGCCCGCCGCTATTTCCGAGGCGGTCGCCTCGCACAAAACCTGCTCATCCGGCACGTGAACCACGCTGCAATCCTGCTCCTTCAGCACTGGTATTCGTTCTTCCAGCAGTCGGCCCAACTTCTCATCGGAAAATTCGGGCCCCCAATAAGCGTGATCCATCACGAAGTTGCGCTTGCCGCCCAGACGGTGCCACACCACGAAAGCGGCGCCGATCGCCCCCCCGGCATCCCCAGCCGCCGACTGGACATACACCCGCCGAAATGCGGTCTGGCGGTAAACCTTGCCGTTAGCGACGGAATTCATGGCGCAGCCACCAGCCAGGCACAGCCGGTCGGTTCCGTACCGATGCTTAATGGTGTTCAACAGGTGGAAAAACGCTTCCTCGTACATCGCCTGCACGGACCGAGCGACGTCCTTGTGCCGCTGGCTTAACGGCTCCTCCCCAACTCGCGCTGGCCCCAGCAATCGCAACAGCTCCCCCGAATAAAGCGCCCCGAAATGCGGTTCGCCATCGCTCCACTCGTAGGAGATGCGCTCCTTGTGGTGCCTGAAATACGCCAAGTTCAGCCGGAAACCGCCATCCGGTTGGAGACGCACCATCTCACGCATGGCATCCATGAAGGCAGGCTCGCCATACGGCGCTAACCCCATCACCTTGTACTCGTCGCCGTATTTAGGAAAACCCAGCCACTGGGTCATTGCCTGATAGAAGATGCCCAGCGAATGAGGGAAGTACACACGGCCTGCAACTGCTATATCACCGTCGCGGCCGTATCCCCATGCCGCACTGGCAAAGTCACCGAAACCATCAACCGATACCACCACCGCGTCGTCGAACTGACAGACATAGAAAGCCGACGCAAGGTGTGATAAATGATGCTCGACCTCGTGGACTCGACCCGCGAAGCCCGGGCCTACCATGCGCGCCAGCTCCTCAGTCACCCCCGCCCGCTTGCGCCGGGTACGAAGCCGCTCCAGGACGAGCCCCGGATCCGGCCAGTGCGTCAGGATATATCTGGCCTTTCGCCAGAGATTGGCTTGCCGGTCCTGGTTCACGGCCACGTGCTCTACATCCGCCAGACCGATTCCAGCCTGCATCAAGCAGTATTTGATCGCTTGAGAGGGAAACCCTGCCCAGTGCTTTACGCGGCGGAAGCGCTCCTCCTCCGCCGCAGCAATCAGTCGGCCGTTTCGGAGCAAACAAGCCGACGAGTCGCCGTGGTAAGCATTGATCCCAAGGATATAGGTCATTTCTCAATCTCCCAGTAACGTACCGCATAATATGCGAGCTTGATCAGTTCCATCAGTACCAATTGGGTGCTTTTCTCGATTTGCCACCACACGGTGGCTTTCAGTTCCGGCGTCTCGAATGCCACCAGGCGATGGTCAATGCCGCTTCCTTCGACAATAGGGTTCCATGCCTAGGCCAGTCTGAGAGTAGGCAAGGGATACGACCACACGGTGGCACTCAAAAATCTGCCACGCTGCAATTACGAAAAAGAGGTTTGTCCAAAATTGACTAGGGTCTGGTCTACATATTCTGTTCCATCGGGCCCGTCTATTTGGTCTGTTCCGTCTGGCTGGTCTGGGTGGTCGGTGTAGGATTTACCCAAAAGTGGTATGACCTCAATTGGGTAAGCCCCTCTTGTAGACCCAAACACCTTCCCGCCCGATGGTCCGGACGAACCTACCCCCTTGGAGCCGCCTCCACTCCTCCACAGTGTAGACAAAAACGTCCGCCGGGACCGGCAGATCCGTCACATCCCAAGAGATCGACCTCCGCTCGAACCTCTCCTGGCTGTCCTCCACGATGACCAGCAGGTCGAGGTCGCTCCCTACGCCCGACTCCCCCCTGGCGTACGAGCCGAAATAGCCGATGCGGAGCACCTCGGCCCTGCTGCGGGAAATGGCAGCAGCCCAAGCTCTGACGCTGCGATCGACCTCGTCAGGCCGAGGCCATACCAGAACGGACGAACTCAAGGATCTCACTGGCATAGCGAATGGCCTCCTCGCTCTGCAGCTCTCCGTAGTGCTCGTACGGGGGGCCCTCCGGGTGACTGTTGGGATATCGGGGAGGAATATAGTAAGAATCGAGGACCCGCGCTTTCTCCACCAACTGGCCTGCGGGCTTCGCGGAGGCGGGAAGCTCGGCCAGGAGCTTCGCTACCACATGACCCCAGGCTTCCTGACCCAGGTGGAGATGAAGGGCCTTGACCGCCTTCTCGGCTGCTTGTTGCGCCGCGAATCACGCCCATTCGTGACGCCCGCTCCGGCGGGAGTCCTCGGCCTGGTCCAGGTCTCTCTGGGCCTGGCGAAACTGGCAAAACCAGTCTTGTGATCGGTTCGGCATGGTGCTCCTGCCCTCTCCCCTCCTAGGCCTTGCCTGATCTCATCCTAAAGCGACTCTCACCCACGAACAAGATCGGCCCACAGGCTGGCTGGTCTGGATGGTCTGTTCGGTCTATTCCGTCTGTTCGGTCTGTTCCGTCTATCTGGTCTGTTCCTTCTGTTCCGTCGAAATCGTCTGGATGGTCTTGATGACGCAAAGCGAAGAGCAGCAGGCAAGAGGCAGCATCTTACCCAAAAGCGGTACGACTGGAAATGGCTAACCGACCCCTGCTGGCCCAGGTGACCGAGTTGGACGTGGGACGGAAAAGGGGCCAAGAGAGTGGGTTACAACGTGAATGTCAACTGAAAGCAATCCCGTCGTCCTAAGCGCTCTCGTTGGTGAAAGCCCTTGTCTTCTATCCTATGGCGAGTGGCACTTCATCCGTCTCAAAACGCAGCGTCGCTTTGATCACTTGGGAGAGGAACTCGCTGGCGTCAAGTATTTCCAGCAATACCAGACGGCCGGTTTCCGTAAAGTGGGTGATGAGCGGCCCAGCTTGCTCGGCGTGATCAACAACCCCCTCCGGGATGACCTCGATCGTCAAGATGTCCTCTTCCCGATCATAGCTTAGTTTCATAACGTTCCCTCCGTCCTGGGAAGAACGTGATCACCACCAGGTCCTCACCCTCCTGGCGGTAGATGACTCGCAACACATGACGTTCACTGATGCCCTTTTGGGCAATCACCCTTCCTTTCGCTTGATGGATCACTATATCAGGCCCGGTGAGTGTTTCTTCCACCTGCTTTCGGGTGACCTCAAAGCCATGCCGTTTGAGCAGTTCAAACTTCTCTTCGGCATGCCGGGTGGAAGCTATTCCATGCAAATCTTATCTCTCTGTATGTTCTGTGTCAAAACAAGTTGAATTCCCAAATCCACCGTCTCCCTTTGTTACCCTTTGTCGCCCTGCACAAAACTGGTCTGGATGGTCTATTCGGTCTGTTCAGTCTGTTTCGTCAGTCTCGTCTGCTTGGTCGGGATGGTCGGCCTGGAATTTACCCAAAAGAGGTTTGACCGAAATTGGGTAAATTTACCCAAAAATGGTTTGACCTGAAATGGGTAAGTTGGTCTACTCGGTGTCTATTTGGTCTATTTCGCCTGTTCGGTCTGTTCGGATTTCGTCGGGGCGGGGTTCACCCCCGCCCGTAATGGGTTTGGCCTTTGGTTTCGTAAGGGCCCTTTTTATATGCGCCCGTAAAACGGGGCAAACCAAAAACCCGAAAACCCTGCGGGAGGGGATAAACCTTAGTTGGTCTATTCAGTCTATCTGGTCTGTTCTGTCTATTCCGTCTATCTCGTTTATTCAGCCTACTCGGTCCGGAGCGTCTTGAGGGTGCGAAGCAAAGAGCCGCGCCCATAAGGCGGCATTTTACACAAAAGCGGTATGACCAAAAATGGGTAGAATCGCAGGCTATCCCTGACCCTTGCGCACCCTGTCTCGCTTCTGTTTTCGCCCTCGAAACTGCCTATTTGGAGAGCATCTCCATGAGGTCTTTCAAACCCATCACCCAGGTGCCATCGGCAAGCCTGTAACTGACCCGGGTCCGCGCGACAATTACCTTCTCTTCTATGCTCCCCTCTTCGGCAGATTGGAGTGCGCGCAGTCCAGAAGCATCATCCAACCCAGGCTGCTCCTTGCATTTGGCCTCGATGGCGATGACAGATCCAGGTGATCGTTCCACCAGAAGATCCACCTCATGACCGCTTACCGTCCGCCAGTAGGAAAGAGGCACCCTCGTCCCAAGGCCCCCATAGAGCCTTGCAACCTGACCGAACACATATGTCTCCCAGAACGCACCTGCATAGCTCGAATCAAAAAGCTCCTTGCTGCTTCGAAAACCGGCAAGGAACGAGGCAAGGCCCGTGTCCAAGAACAAAAGCTTCGGGGCCTTGATAATCCGCTTGGTCCTGTTGCCAAAATAAGGCTCCAGCAGCCGAACAACACCTGAAGCAACCAAAAGACTCATCCACTTGCGTGCAGTGTTGGGGGCGACACCGGTATCTCTGGCCATGTCGGTATAGTTGAGGACCTGAGCGGTCCGAAGGGCACATACACGCAGGAAGCGATTGAAATCCTGCAGGTCAGCGACAAGAAGCACATTGCGGACGTCACGCTCTAGGTAGGTGGCTACGTAAGATGGATACCAGAGCTCCGGATCCGCCCCAACATGCAGCTCTGGGTAACCGCCAAGAAAGACATACGTGAACTCATCCAGAGTGCGCCCGGCCTGCAAAAGTTCCGCGTGGGAGAGTGTGTGAAGCTCCAGGATCCCGCATCTGCCGGCCAGGCTTTCCGAGACCCCTGCCATTAGGGCAAAATTCTGGGACCCGGTCAAGATGAAACGCCCCGGCGACTTCTGCCTGTCTATCCTTCCCTTCAGATGTCTCAACAAGTCAGGCGCATACTGAATCTCGTCTATGATCACCGGTTCGTGATACCTGTCCAGTAGGGCATCGGGTGCTGTCTTGGCGGCCTCCGCGTTGGCTGGTAAATCCAAGCTCAGGTACAAGGCCCCCGGAGATTATCAGTTTTGGGCAAAATTTGGGGTTGCGGTTTCGTGTTTTCAAATAGTTAGCCTGCCGAAATCCGAAGCTTGGTAGTGTCGCCGATATATTGTAAAAAAGTGGGTTACTAT
>Ga0101944_10000458_pt1 | contig 118954 bp, 76 predicted proteins | sample DewCreD2012metaG_FD_75245 | JGI IMG/M metagenome (GOLD analysis project Ga0101944, IMG submission 75245) | Hot spring sediment bacterial and archeal communities from British Columbia, Canada, to study Microbial Dark Matter (Phase II) - Dewar... ...
GTGGACCGCGACCACGAGGTGGACCGCGACGGCGAGGTGGACCGCGACGACGATTGAGGAGACCGCTGTTGTTACAGCCTGCCGCAGTCGCCCCCATTCGGCGTTGAATCTGCCCGTTGGGGTGTGGGATCAATTGCGGATGGCGAAGGTGCCCCAGCCTATCCTGCCGCGGCGCATTTCGTGGTCCACGGTCACGATTCGGCGGCGCTGCTCGTCCCACAAACAGGTCTCCGCCGAGGCCACGACGAGCCCCGCCTGAACCGACAGACAGGTCGGGCAGCAGATGGCTGGGACGACAAGCCGCAACTCCCGACCGCAGTGACAGACGTGTTCGATGAGCTGGGGCGGGGCGTTCAGCAGGCCATACGTGCCGTGGCCGCAGGGGAGCTCGGCGCCGACGGCGACGCGGCAGCCACAGGTGCAGTGTGCCACGCCCAGGGCGACAAGGGTGGCGGGCTCGCTGTAGCTGGTGAGGGCTGAACCGGCCGGAAGCACATCGGGGGGCCGGCGCGGTGGCCAGCCACACTTCTCTGCGCCTGCCTCAGGCTGGCCATAGGCCCAGACCAGGAGCCAACTTAGCCTCTCTTCCCGCGCGCAGGCCAGACAGTAGGCCCGCTCGTGAGAGGCATCGGGAGCGACGGTTGTGAAGTGGACCCGAGCCTCCTGTGTCCAGCACCTCTGGCATAGCATGGTGAGCACCTTGGCAGCGTGGCGGCAAGCGCTCAGGACGCGGCCAGCCGCTGCTGGCCGGCGCCGGTCGCTTATGGTTCCACCACTTTAGTCGTTGGAACGGGGTGTTTGCTGCCGCGGTTTTTGTGGAGGCCACTGATGGCCTGTCGCCTGGCTAGCGCGCCGCTGAGTTGGCAGGTCGAATGCTTCGCTGGACGATATTGGCCGTGAACCACTGTGGGTCGTGGGTGCGGAGCGAGTCGAAGCGTCGCCGCTGGCAGGAGAAAACCAGGACTTGATGGCGGCCGCGTGCCAGCTCGGCCAGGAGCCGCACGGCGGCATCGAAGCGCGCCTCGTCGAAGTGTGCGAAGGGGTCGTCGAGGAGCAACAGGCCGCCACCGGCCTGCTTGGCGACGAAGTCGGCCAGGCCGAGGCGCACCGCGAGGCAGAGCTGGTCGAGCGTGCCCGCGCTCAGCAGCGGCGTGGGGTTGGTGCTGGAGACGGGCGTTGGCAGGGCGCGGTGGGTGACGCCAAACGACAGGTCGCTGTCGAACCTCAGGCCGGACAGTGTGGGGGCGAGGCGCTGGAGGAAGGCGCAGGTGCTCTCGTTGAGGTCCTCGGCCCAGCGGCCGTGGACCTTGTCGCCGATCTCGGAGAGGACCCTCGAGGCCAGGTGGAGTGCGGCGGCGTGCCGGCGGGTGCGAGCGAGCTGGTGCTGGCGCTCGGCCAGCTCCTCCTGGAGGCCCGGTGCCTCGGCGTGGTAACGCTTGAGGACCTCTACCACGCCCTGGCCCTTCGCTTCCGCCTGCGCGGCCGCGGCCCTCTCCTTCTCGCGCACGTCATCGCGGAGGCGGCGGTACTCGCGGGAGCTCTCCTTGACCTGGAGGGCGACGAGCTCGGGGCGCTCCTCGCGCATGTTGGCGATGGCGCGGTGGAGGCGTTCGGCATCTGCCCGCCAGGTCTCGATCGTCTTGGGGTCCTCTACGCCGACGCTCTCTGCGGGAATCAGCTCCTCGGTCACTTGGCGCCATCGTTGGTGCTGTTTGAGGAGCTCGTTGAAGGTGTGAAGGCCCTGCTCGATAGACTCGGCCTGGTTGACGCCGGCGCGGGTGAGGAGGGCTCGAATCTGCTCCGTCAGTCTCTCCGCCTCTTTGCGCGCGCGGTCACGGCTGGCGGCTTCTTCGCCGAGTTTTCCTTCGATCTCGGTGATGCGGGTGCGCAGCTCGACTGCTCGCTGCATGCGATCCTGAAGGTCCGCCAGGGCGCGCGAGAGGGTGACACCTGCCGGCATGTGCAGGCCGAAGGCGCGGAAGCGGGCCGCGACCTCGGCCTCGAGTTCCTGGCGCTGGGCGGCGAGCTCGGCGCCGCGGCTTCGCAACTGGGCCAGGGTGTCGCAGAGGACCCGCAACTCGCGGAGCGAGGCAAAGTCCTCCACCAGGACATCGCCCTGCTCGTAGCCGAATCGGGCGGCGAGGGAGCGGAGGCGGCGCTCTCGCGCGGAGCGCTCGGCTAGCAGTTGGTCGTAGCGTTGTTGCGATTGGGTGACCTCCAGGCGGGCCTGGGCTAGCTCGTCCCCCTGGTGTGTCTCGGCGGCGACCAGCGAGCGATGGCCTTTGGTGATCAGCCCCGCTCCTACGGCGATGCCCACCACAGCCACAGCGCTTGCGGCAATGTAGCTCATGAAGGCCAGCCCCACGGCGATTGCGAGGGCCGCTGCGCCGGCGGCTATGCCGGCGACGACGACCCGCCGGCTCGCCTCCTTGCGGCTCTTGCGCTCGGCCAGGATGCGCTCGATGCGCGCGGTGGCATCGGCCGATCGCCGCTTGCAGTCCTGCAGCTCGGCTTCGGTCTGGTCGGTGGCCCGGCTCTGTGCGAGGAGGAACTCTGCGTCATCGGCCTCGATGGCCTCGAAGCGCGCCTCGAGGCGGTCGAGCTCATCGGGGGAGGCTCCCTCGGCGGCCAGGCGCGCCTCCTCGCGCTCGAGGGCCTCGCGGTGGCGCTTCTCGCGGGTCTCGAAGTCGCGTGTCTTGCCGAGGAGTTCGGTCACTTCATCCGCTTGTTCGCGCGAGGCTGGGGCGAGGGGCCCGAGCTTTTCGAGACCCTGGCGGGCGGGCTCGAGCGCGCTGGCGCGGCGCTCGGCGATAGCGCGCTCGGCCTCCTCTGCCTCGCGCAGGCGCTGGAGACGCTCGGCCTGCCACCCCTGGAGTGCTTCGGCCTGGTCGGCTGGGAAGGTGCGCAGCCAGGCCCCCTTGTCGCGCTCGACCTCGAGGGCGGCGAGCTTGGCCCGGTGACGCTCGGCTTTCTCGATGCGCTGGCGCAGCTCCTCGCATTCGGCGGCCTGGGCCAGATAGTCGAGCTTCGCGGCCTCCTGGCGAAGCTGTTCGCGCTCGGCCACGAGGCGCTGGAACTCCGCGTCCTCGGCGGCGACGGCCGCACGCTTCCGCTCGAGGTCATCGAGCCTGGTTCGGAGGTTATTGACCTCATCTTCGAGACGGCGTATCTCGTTCTCGATGAGGCCGCCGCCCTTGAGCATGACGCCGCGGTAGTTTCGCAGGAGGCTGCGGAGCCTTTCCTGAGCGGCCGCGACGGTGCTGGTGCCGGCCTGGGTGTCGGCTGCGCGCTGGACTAGTGCGCTGAGGCCCTCGATGTTGCTGACGGCGGCCAGGGCGTCGTGGCGGACGAAGCAGGTCTTGACGAATTCCTGGACTGACATGCCCAGGAGGCTCTGGCCGAGGACCGATGGGTCCGCGCCCGGGCAGAGCTCGTCGGTGATGAGCTTGTTGGTGCCCAGGTCCAGGGCCTGGAGCTCGCCGTTGGCAAAGTTCCAGCGCAATTCCACAAGGCGGCTGCCGTCGTGGATGCGCAGCCTGGTGCCGAATGGGGGGCCTGCGAGGGGCTGCCAGTGGGCTGCGTGTGGGCGGAGGCTGGTGCCGAGGCGGCGCCTGTCGTCCTCGAGGCCGAAGATGGAAGCGAGGAGGGCCATCTGAAGGGTGGTCTTGCCGGCCTCGTTGTCGTCGAGGAAGAGGTTGATGCGGCGGCGCTCGAAGCGGACCGGCTCCCTGGGCGTGCGCAGGCAGCCGAAGCCGTCAATCCAAAGCTCGCGGAGCTCGATCATCGCAGGTGTATCTCGTTGCCTGCCAGCGCATCGAGGCCGTAGTAGAGGGCCTCGCGGATGGCGGCGCGCTCGTCGTCGTCCTGGGCCTCCCGGTAGAGCTTGAGCATCTTCCAGCGAAAGACCTCTTCGCTTGTGGCGGCCAGTTGTGGTTCGGGAGGCAGTTCGCTGCTGAAGTCCACGTCGTAGTCGGGTTCTACAGCCGAGTCATCCACGCCGGCGTGAAAGAATCGCTCGGCGAGGGCTGGCTGGGGGTCGAAGGCCAGGCCGCGCGCCAGGCGGCCGCGGAGGACGAGCCAGACGATGTCGCGCGGCGTGGCCCGGTGCGCGGTGAGCGCCGCGTCGAGGCGCTGGCTGAGGGCCGTCGTGTCGGTCAGCCCGGTGACGTCGAGCTCGATGCGGTGGATGGAGCGCTCGTCGGCGCGGTGCCAGTGAAGGGCGCCCTCATTGGGGGCGGCGTCGGGGCCGAGCTCGATCTCGAGCCAGGTGCCGGCCGCTTCGTCGGTGAGGGAGGCTGCGAAAGGCGCGCCGGCGTAGGCGCCCAGGAGGCGGCCGCGGTCGCCCACGATGGGCCCACCGTGGTGGTAGTGGCCTACGGCGGCATAGGTGTAGCCCGCTCGCTCCAGGTCGGCCGTGGTGAAGGGCAGTACTTCCTTGTTTGGCCCCGGCCAGGGATAGGTCTGGAGCGCGCCGTGGAAGAGTAAGATGCGGATGCCGTTGGCGGGCGCGCGCGACAGGTCGGCCAGCGGGCCGCGTGATGCCGTGGTGTGGCGGTGGAAGGCTGCCCCAGTCACCGTGATGGCTGGGTGGCCAGGGACGGGCATGGTCTCGAAGCGCTCGGCGGTGAAGATGCGGACGTGGCTGCCCCACTTCGGGCCGCTGCCGCGGCTCTGATAGAGCGCGCTGTGGGTGTTGTAGCAGCTTGATGGGGAGTAGCCGTCGTGGTTTCCCGGGGCGATGAAGACGGGGACGGGCGCCATTGCGTTGACGGTGCTGATTGCGAAGTTGAGGTCGTCAACGCTCGGCTCCGCGCTGTCGAAGAGGTCGCCGGGGATCAGCACGGCGGCCGGCCGGGCCGCACGCACGTGGTTGGCAAACCCGGCCAGGCAGGCGTGCTGCTCTCTCCGCCGAATCTCCACCTTGGTGGGGGGGAGGGCGAGCTTGCCGCCGCCGAGGCCAACGCCGAGATGCAGGTCCGAGAACTGGGCAATGCGCACGCGGTCCATGTCCCGCCCCTATTGGTCAGACGCCACGCGGCTTGCGGCCTCGCGCAGCAGCGCATCAGTCACCTGAATCCGCCACTCCCGGCCCGACGACAGGAAGGATAATACCACTTCCTTCACCGGCTTGCAAAGGGTCATTTGCGCGCCCAGCGCATAGGCCACCATCTGGGGCCTGTAGGCGTCGGCTCGGCGGGCGACCTCGGCCTCGTCACTCACCGCATCGGTCTTCCAGTCCACCACGACCGCCCCGTCGGGCTCCACGAACAGCATGTCCATCACCCCGGCCAGCACCACACCGCCCACCTTGAGCGAGAATGGCACCTCGTGGTAGCAGGCGGAGGCGGCCTCGGCCCTCCGCAGCAGCGGGGAGTCAAGCGCGGCCTGGAGCAGGCGGCGGGCCTCCTCTACGCCCGCGGGCGGCACGCCCATCCTGCGCGCCTCAGCGTTGAGCATGGCGTGGAGGCGTGCGGCGTCCTCCAGCCCCGCCCGGCTGAGGCAGTGGTGGACTATGGAGCCGATCTGGCGCCCCAGGTCGCTGCCCGCGGCCTCTTCGCCGTCCATGGGCATGGGCTCTAGCCCGTGACCGAGGCGCGATGGGACGACGACCGTGGGACCTCTATTGGCGTCGGCGAGGGTCTGGCCTGTGGCCTGGTGCCATTGGGCGCGCGCCGCCAAACGCTCCTGGGCTGCCCGGGGGAGCGTGGCGGGGTCGGGCAGCTTGATGCGGAACGGCTGGGCGGCTCTGTTGCTGATGGCGAGGGCGCTGGTGTCGTAGACGAGGCCGCACGGCCTCTGCGTGTCCCACGCGGGGTTTTCGGGCCGGGCGTCCTCGCCGAGGAAGCGCGCGAGGCCGGCATCGCCGCCCCCCCAGCCTGGCAGCAGGATGAGGTAGTCGCGGGCGCGGGTGGCAGCCACATAGAAGAGGCGGGCGTCCTCAGCCCTTTCGCGGCGGGCCTCGTGGTCGCCGGCCGGCCAGTTCGGCGTCGCAAAACCGTCGTCTTTCTCGCCGAGGTAGAATGCGAACTGGCCGTCGGCGGGCGCGCGGTCGCGGAAGACGACGAATCTGGCCTGCGGCTCCTGTCTCTTGGTCATGTCGGCGACGAAGACGATGGGGAACTCGAGCCCCTTGGCGCCGTGGATGGAGAGGAATTGGACGACGTTGTCGCCGGCTTCGGCGGAGGGGGATTCGGTCTCGCGGGCGGCGGTCGTGCGCAGGCGGTCGAGCCAGCGGACGAAGCCTCGGAAGCTCACGCGCTGGGTGGCCTCCAGGGCGCGGGCCTGGTCCACCACCTTCAGGAGGTTGGCCACCCGCTGCTCGCCGCGCGGCCGCAGGAGGAAGAGCTCGAGGGCCTTCGTCCGCTCGTAGAGGCGCTGGAGGAGGAGCGAGAGCGGCTCAGCGTTGCGCCGCGCGTGGAACTCGCTGAGCAACGCCATCGCATCGCCTATTGCCGATTGCCCAGTGCCAGTTGGCGGGGCAAGGTAGCTTAGCGTGCCCTGGTGGTGCTTGGTGAGGAGGAGTTCGTCGTCGGAGACGCCGAAGAATGGGCCGCGCAGGGCGGCGACGAGTGCCGCGCGGTCATGGGGGTTGTCGAGCGCCTTGAGGACCGAGACGAGGCTGTGGACCTCGTGAGAGACGTAGAAGTGCCTTCCGCCGACGACGCGGAGGGGCACGCCGGCCTCCTCGAGCGCCTCAAGATAGGCGTCCGAGTGTGTGAACCTCTCGGCGAGGATGGCAATGTCGCCGTATCTGGCCGGGCGGAGGTGTTTCTCCCGCTTGTCCCAGACCTCCCAGTGTTCGGTCTTGACGATGCGGGAGATGAGTGCGGCGACGCAGCGGGCCTCGAGCTGGCGCGCGGTGTCCAGCTTGCTGAGCGCCTCTTCGTGGCCTGGTGGCGGATAGAGCAGAAGGACGGCTGGGCGCTCGGAGGCGGCTTCCCGATAGGGGTGAAGGGGCACGTAGCTCGGTTGGTAGCGCCCGCCGTCGTCGGGCGGCTCGATGATCGGCTCGAAGATGGCGTTCACCGCCTCCGCGATGCCAGGCACTGGGCGGAAGCTCTGCGAGAGCGTGACCTCGTCGCCCTGTGCCTTGAGGCGTTGCTTGGCCTTTTCGTATATCTCGATGTCGGCGCGCCGGAAGCGGTAGATGCTCTGCTTGGGGTCGCCGACGATGAAGAGCTTGCCTGGCGCAAGCTCGGCCTGGTCCCAGGAGGCGGCGTGGCGGTCGGGCCGCTCGGCCAGGAAGAAGGCTATCTCCACCTGGAGCGGGTCGGTGTCCTGGAACTCATCCACGAGGATGAAGTCGTAGGTGGCCTTGAAGTGGTCGCGCGCGGCCCGGTTGTCGCGGAGCATGTTGCGGGTCAGCAGCAGGAGGTCGTCGAAGTCGAGCGCCCCTTCCTCATCCTTGGCCTTTCGGAAGGCGTCGAGGTAGCCGGTGAGCGCCTCGGCGACGCCTGTGGCGACGGCGGCGCCGACCTCAGACCGGAAGCGATCGTGTCTCGCCTTTAGCTCTTCGAAAATCGCCTTTGCCTGGGTGTGGCTTTCTTTGCGCCGCCAGTGGTCTTTGCCCGGGAAGCTGCGGCGGAGGTTGAGCTGAAAGATTGCGGCCTCGCGCTGGAGGGCATCGAGGCCCTCGCATAGGACGGCGGTGCGGCGGGCGTCCTCCATCTGGTTGCGAAACGTTGCTGCGCGGTCGTAGGCCAGGTCGCAGTTGTCGTCGAGCATGGTGACTAGGGCAGCGAGTTTGGGGCGGGCATAGGCAAGGAATGCGTCAGGGTCCGGGGCCGGGGGCGCCTTCGGCCGGCCCTCGATGAGGTCGCGGCAGCCCAGCATCCGCTGCGCAAGCTGGTAGATGGAGTTGGCGCTTCCCTGGTCCTCGAGGCTGATGCCGTGGGCGATTGCGCGGATGAGGGCGGGGTTGCCCCGCGCAAGCTCGTCGTCGAGCCATTCGCTCCACACCCGCTCGCGGAGCAGCGAGGCCGCCAGCTCGTCCAGCACCTGGAACTGGGGGTCCACGCCGGCCTCGACCGGCCGCTCGTGGAGGAGTGCGGCGCAGAACGAGTGGATGGTGCCGATGGGCGCGTGGCCGAGGTCCTCCAGGGCCTGGCGGAAGCGCTCGCGGGCGGCATCGTCGAGGTCGCCATCGAGGGCCTGCTCAATCTCCTCTCGGACGCGCATCCTGAGCTCGGCGGCGGCCCTTTCGGTGAAGGTCACGGCTACGATGCGGCTCAGGCGGGCCTTGCCGCTGCGCACCAGGTTGAGGAGGCGGGTGACGAGCTCAGTCGTCTTGCCCGCGCCGGCCGCGGCCTCGACGGCGAGACTCGTCCCCAGGTCCTCCCTCACCCGCCCGCGGGCTTGCTCGTCAACGCAGGGCTTCTCGTTCACTTGACCTCCCGCATCTCGATGTAGGCCCTGGCGGCGGCATCGTCCTTTTTTCGCTCCGCTGCGGCTGCTGCAAAGGTGCCGCAGATGCCCGAGTAGTCGCAGCGCTTGCAGTCGTTGGGGTCTACCACGCCCGCAAAAAAGCGCCCCTGGCGAATCCCATCGAGGATGGTGACAATGACCTGGGTCAGCTCCTCCTGGCGCTCGGCCAATGCCTGGCGTGAGAAGCTCACCTCACCATAGCCGCCGCGCGCGGTGACAAAGCGATAGATTGCGGCCTGCACCTCCACCCCGGGCAGGAGCATCTCGGCGGCCTTGAGGTAGAGGGGCAGTTGGAGCGCCGTGCCGCCCTGGAGGGCATCGGCCTTGACCTTCCTCTTGCCAGTCTTGTAGTCCACTACCCGGCCTAGCTTGCGGTCGGGGCTGAGGTCAATGCGGTCTATCCGCCCTATGATCTCCACCTTACCCGCCTCCCTGAGGTCGAGGACGAGGCCCTGGCCGCTCCTCGGCTCGGCGCTGGCCGCGCGTGGTGGAGTGCCAAACCCCACCTCGAAGTACGCCGGGAGAAAGTCCCTCTCGTTTATCTCCTTGTGGACGAAGCGGCGGAGGTCCAGCTCCAGCGCCGCGCGGTCGAGTTCCCACAGCGCCCGCAGGCCGATCAGCCCGAGCGTCTCGAAGCCTGCGAACTCCTCGCGCGCGACATCGAGCATCCTCTGCTCGGCCGCGGCGTCCAGCGGGAGTTGTTGGCTATCGCGGGCCTGTCTCATGAAACGGTGCAGGATGCGGTGGGTGATGGTGCCTCTGTCGAGCAGCGAGAGGCGGCGGACGGCTTCGGGCTCCTCGGGAAGCTCTATGGCCAGGATGCGCCGCAAGAAGTACTTGAAGGGGCAGGCAGCGTACTCCTCCATCGTGGTTGGGCGCATGCGCCACGGCTGGCGCCCGAGCTGTTCCAGGAGGGCATCCAGGGCGGCCCGGCTGGTGATCTGGCCGTCATATCGTGTGAAACGGCTGGTCCCCCAGCGGCTCTCCTCGGCGCGCCAGGCCGAGGCAAAGGTTGGCGCCAGGGCGGCGAGGTAGGCCAGCTCCGCGCCGTTCTTCGCCCTCAGCGCCGCCAGGGCGGCCGAGAGGTCATACTCGGCCTCGCACCAGGCGGCCTGGGGGTCGGCGGGGGCAAAGGCCGTAGCCGCGATGGCCTCGTGGCCGGGGAAGCCCGCCAGCCCCGCGTAGTCGCACCGTCGGCCCGTGAGGGCTTCGACGGCGCGGAGGAGGAAGTGCGACGGCGCCCGCTCGCGGTCCGAGACTGCCTCCAGCCGTGGGTAGGAGAGGAGGAGCGCCTTGGTGGCCGAGCCGGCTGCCAGACGGAAGAGCAGCCGCTCCTCCTCGGCACGCAGGCTCTTGCGCGGCAGCCGCAGCCCGGCCTTCGCCAGCTCCTCCCGCTCGCGGTCCGAAAGCAGCGGGTCGGGCGTGGGGAGCGCAGGAAAACCATTCTCCGCAAGCCCTGGCACGCACACGACATCGAAGGGCAGCCCGCGGCCCTCCATCAGGTCCACCACTACCGGCCCGCGTGAGCCAAATGGCGGCGGCTTCGGGCGCTTGCTCTCCAGGGCTTCGCGCGCAAGGCGGGCCAGCGTGGGCACGTCGGCCGTCTCGCCCGTGGCATCAAGCGAGGCAAGGGAGGCCACGGCCTCGGCCACGGCCTCGCGCTCGCAGCTCTGGCGCACGAAGCGGCGAAAGACCGCCAGCACCGACTCCACGACGGCGACCCACGCGCCCTGCTTCGGCACGGCCTCCAGCGCCGGGAAGAAATCACCCAGGAACCTCTCAAGGCTGTCCAGGGCCTCGCGCAGCTCGGCCTTGCGCGCCGGGGTCTCTGCCTCGTCGTCTTCATCGTAGTCGTCGTCACCGCTGTGCTCAGTGAAACGCTTCCGCAGTGCCTTGAGGCGCGTGGCCCACTCCTCGCGCTCGCGGACGATCCCCGCGCGCCGCGACAAGAGGTCCCAGTCCGCCGTTGGCGGGGTGCCCTCGCATTGGAGGTCGGCATATGTGATGAAGTCCATAACCTCCAGGCGCGAGAGGTCGCTGCCGATCAGCCGGAGGAGCATGAGGAAGCTGCGGCCGGCCCGTGTGGTCGAGAGGGGAGGCAGCGGGTGGTGGTAGGCTTCCAGGCCACCGGCGGCACACTCCTCGGCAAAGAGGGGCGCGTAGTCGCTTGTCTGGCGCAGGAGCACGCCCACGCGGGGCAGGGGCGTGCCCTCGCGCGCCGCGGCCGCAGCGGCACGCAGGATGGCTCGGACCTCCCGCGCCTCGTCGGGCGCGCTCACGATGCGCACCCGCTGCTGGGCGTGACTTACGAGGTCCGCGGGACTTCGCAAGCCTGGTTCGAAGAGGTTGCGTCGGAAGGCGTCCAGGGCGTCGGAGGGGCGGGGCTGAGGCTCGGCCTCCGGCTTGAAACCTTGGGCGACGAACCACTCGAAGGTGGGGCGGGCGTAGCGGAATGCCTCGGCCTCTGGGTCGCCCGGGAAGAACGCCGCGGCCCGCCGGCCCTCAGCGCACGCGGCCAAAAGGCGGCGCTGGAGCTCGTTGAGGTCGTAGAAGCCATAGATGAAGAGCGCTGGCGCCCGGGCGAGCCACCGGTCTTCGGGGGCGCCCGCTGCTGCTGCGGCCATCAGGTCGGCCTGGTCGTGCAGGCGGAGCTCGGCCAGGCGCGCCTCATAGGCGCTCCAGATGCCCGCAAAGTCCCGCAGCTTCGGCAGCAGAGGGCTTCGGCGCGACTGGGGTGCGTTCAGGCAGCGCTCCAGGTCGGCCGGCGCGTGGGCCGCTTCCTTGAAGTCCTCTATTGTGGCGAGTGCGGCCTTGTGGAAGCCCGGGCGGTCGGTGATGGCGCTGAAGTACCCGCTGGGCATCGCGCGGCACAGGCTGCGGATGAGCAACTCGCCGCCCAAGGACGGCAGCGGCGAGCGGCCGGCGCGGGCCAGGACCGGCCCACCCAGTGCGCGGGCCAGGTCGAGAAGGGTGAGGAAGTGGACGTTGATGCATCCGCCCTGCTCGGCGGCCTCGGCGGTCAGGTGGCGACGGAGCAGGTTCGTGGGCACAGCTACGACGATCGGCGCCAGGGGCTCGGCGGCGCGGACCTCGCCCAGCTCGCGCCACAGGGCGCTCTCCAGCACGCGAAAGCTGCCGGCGTGCACCAGCTTTCTGGGATGCCGTGCTCTCCCGCTCATCCCCGCTCGCCCAGGATTGTTGGCGGAAACCGATGCGTCATCGCGGGATCATACCCCGGGCGCGCCGGGACGTCAAGGGCGTCTACTGCCGACGCCACCCCAGTTTCGCTCTTCGACACGCCCTGGTTCCCAACGGGGCGCAACGCCGCGGCCACCGAAACTGGAGCTACCTCGGCCATCCCCGACGCCGACACCGGACAGAGGGTCAATGTGTGCGCAAGGATTTGACCCTCTGTGCCAATTCTTGGCACGCTCCCTAAGCTTCTGCCCAGCAGACACTTGTGAACTGGGCGCGCTCCTAGAGAACAGGGGATCAGTGGCCTCCGCTTCACAAGTTGGTCCTCTGTCGAGGGGGCTGTCGCATGGCGCGGGACGCCGTGTTGATGATGGGCGTCAGCCTTTCGGAGTGCGGCGCGGAGCGCCGCTTTGGGTTCACCGCCGAAACGCCTCCCCATCCAAAGCGGCGCTTCGCCCCACACTCCAAAAGGCTCTCGCATGGTCTCTGGACCGACCCCCGAGTGCACGCGTACATACCCAGCACAGCATATGAGCGCCGATGGTGAAACTACTACCTTGGCCATGATTCATGCAGCGCTCGCGGGCGCACCCGCGCGAAGCGGAGAACTCGTTCGTAGTGGGGCCTTCAGGCCGCGTCCGGAGCGTACGGGCCAAGGCCCGCAGTACGAACTCCTTCACTCTCTTGGACGCTCAAGCCGGGGGTGAGGGTGGCATGCAGGCGCCGCTCTCCACAAGGAACTACCGAAGCTGGGGGCGCGTCGGCGTGTCCTGCGCCTGGCAAGGCTGATCGTGGCGCCGTCGGCGTCGCCGTCCTCGTCGTTGTTGTCGCCCTCGTCCTCGAGCCCTGGCGAGACAAGGGCAGAGCCTCGACGGCGAGGAGGACGACGAGGACGATGGAGACTAGGAAGGCAGTCGGGCTGTGGTAGGGGCCCCCGTGGCGAGAATCGCCGCGGGCCGCTTGACTTCCCCACCCCGCACGCGCTAGCATCTTCGTAGAGTCGCAACGTGTGTCTCGCAGCCTTTGTCTGGAAGCCGCCTGATGCGGATGCGATGCCCCAAGTGCGGCTGGGTGCTCAGCGTCCCCGACGACACGACGGCGAAGCAGGGCAAGTGCTACCATTGCGGCGCCGTGGTGGACCTCACGAAGGCTCCGCGCCTGAAGCTCAAGCCCGGCGACCTGCTCGGCGGCTGCCGGGTGGATGAGCTCATCGGGCGCGGGGGGATGGCCGCCGTCTACCGGGCCACGCAGCTCTCGCTGGGTCGCGCCGTGGCCCTCAAGGTCCTCGCCCCCCATCTGGCGCGGCAGCAGCAGTTCGTCGAACGCTTCAAGCGTGAGGCTGCCGCGCTCGCCCAGCTCTCACACCCCAACGTTGTGAGCATCCTGGACGAGGGGGTGGACGGCGAGACGTATTTCTTTGTCATGGAGTTCATTGACGGCGAGAGCCTTCGTGCACGCCTCCAAAGAGGCGGGCGCATGGCCTTCGCCGAGGCTTATTCCCTCTTCGACCAGATCGCCGCCGGACTGGAATACGCCCACGCCAGGGGCATCCTGCACCGCGACATCAAGCCCGAGAACATCCTCATGACCAGCAAGGGCGAGCCGAAGATCACCGACTTCGGCATCGCCCGCCTGGTGAGCGGCGAAGGGGCCGGCGCCCCACGCCTCACAATGGCTATGACCCGCATGGGCACCGCCCACTACATGTCCCCCGAGCAGATGCGCGACGTGGCCTCAGTGGACCATCGCTCGGACATCTACTCGCTGGGGGTGGTGTTCTACGAGATGCTCACGGGCGAGTTGCCAGTCGGCCAGTTCAAGCCGCCCAGCGAGCTCGGCGACGGCGTGCCGCCCGCCGTGGACGACGTTGTCAACCGGGCTTTGGCCCCCGAGCCCGACGAGCGCTTCAAGAGCGTGGGCGAGTTGCGCGCCGCCCTCCGAAATGCCGTGATCCACGGAGTGCGTCCCGCCCGCCGCCGCACCGCCGTCTGGGACGCGGGGGCGTGGCGCCGCTACGCCTTGCCTGGCGCGGCGGCCCTCACTGCCATCGCGCTCATTGTCATAGCGCTGCTCGTCGCCCCGTGGCGCTCGCGCGAGACGCCGCGCGCCCAGGCCCCCCCGCCGCCCCCGCCGCCGGTGGAGAACCGCGACCAGCGGGCCGCCGAGCTCTTTGCCCAGGCATCCCTCCGCGCCGCGAAGGACCAATGGGGGCCAGCCAAAGACCTGCTCGACAAGCTGGACAAGGAGTTCCGCGACACCAAGCTCTACGCCGACCATCGCAGCGACATCGCGGACCTCCGCAGCCAGGTCGAGGCCATGGTTCGGCAGAAGGCCCCCGCCTCCAAGACCGAGCAGCCGCCCAAGGCCAAGGCGGAGCCCGAGCCCAAGACCCGTCCCAAGCTCGAGCCGCCGCCCGACCCTAAGGCGCTCGTTCACTGGCCCAAGCGGTGGCCCCCCGAGAAGACGCCCCGCCCTGAACCGCCGCCGGCCGTCCCGCGGGGGCCGAGCAAGGCCGAGGAACTCCTCCTGAAGCTTAAGCCCCTGTGGGCGAAGCGGGCCTATGCGCCCGCTGCAGCCATTGCCCAGACCGCTCTCGAAGAGGCCAGGACAGCCGATGCCCGCAGGGAGCTCCAGCCCATCGCGCGTGCGGCGGAGCTTCTCGGTCGCTTCGGGAAGGCGGTGGCCGACGGGGCCGCGGCCCTCAAGGGCAAGCCGTTCCGCATCCCAGGCAAGGACATGACCGCGCTCATCGCAGGGGTGCGCGGCGACTCCCTCCAACTCGCCCTCGGCGGCGGCGAGACCGCTCTAAAGCTGGCCGCCCTTGACCCCGCCGACCTGCTGATGCTGGCGCGAGCGGGCCTGGACCCCAAGGCGGGCGACACCCACCTGATGCTCGCACTCTTCGCCGCCTTCGACAGCACGCCAGACATCGCGCTCGCCCGAAAAGAGCTTGCCGCGGCAAAGGCCGCCGGCGCCGAGTCCGCCGACACCCTTGCCGTCATCGAGCTCGCCGCCCTCCCGTCCTTTGAGAAGCTCCTGTCAGTGGCAAGGGAAAAGTTCGAGGCCGGGGACTACAAGGCTGTCCGCCAGGCCTTCGAGGCCGCCCGCGCCCTCCGGCCCGACGACCCCGCCGCGCGCCACCACCTCGACAGGGCCCTCCGCGTCCTCCTCGGCCAGGCCGTCGCAGCATGTCGGGCCGCCGACTTCGCCCGGGGCGCCGAGCTTCTCGCGTCGGCCCAGACGCTCGACCCCGCGCACGCCGATGTGGCCCGCCTGGCCGCCTGGCTCAAGGTCGCCGGCAAGCCCCTCTTCGCCGATGCCTTCGACGGTCCAAAGCTCGAGCGTTGGGAGGTCGGGGACGGGGGTTGGAGCGTCGCCGCGGGCCGCCTCGTGGGCCAGGGGCGTGGCCCCGATCCCGCCACAATCTTCATCCGAGGGGAGTTCCAGGACTTCATCCTCACCGTCGAGATGGGCAGCCCCACGGACGTTCGGACCTCACGCTTCGGCGCCCTCTTCCGCGAGCGCGACGACCAGTTCGCCTACTGCTACCTCAGCAGCTTCCTGAGCCAGTTGAGCGTCGGGGGCGCCAGGGCGCGACAGCGCGGGCCGCTGGGCAGGCTGCCAGCCGTCCGCTTCCGCTACACGCGGACCGCGCCCACCTACCTCGGCGGCCAGAGCTTTCCAGTCGAGCCCGGCAAGACCTATCAGATGACCGTCCGCTGCGTGGCCGACGACTTCCAGTGCTTCATCAACGAGCAACTCGTCGCAGAGGGTGTGACCGGCGGCACGCTGCCGGCCGGCCGCATCGGCCTCAGCGTCCACGGCGGCGCCGCACACTTCGACAACGTGCGCGTCTTCCCCGCCACCCCGCTCCCCGACCTCGCCCTCCTCAAAGAGGTCCCCGAGGCCCCCGAGCCGCCAAAGGAATGACCATCATGGCACGGCGTGCATACCTGCACGCGAGACTGGAGCCACCCGATGAGTGACGTCCCGCGCCCCGAGCATCCCCGCCCGGACTTCCAGCGCAACGACTGGCTGAACCTCAACGGCCCCTGGCAGTTTGAGATTGACGAGCGGGGCGACGGCGAGGCCCGCGGCCTCGCCTCCGGCCACGACCTCGCCTCCTCCATCATCGTCCCCTTCTGCCCAGAGAGCAAGCTCTCGGGCATCGGCCACACGGACTTCATGGAACACGTCTGGTATCGCACCCTCTTCGACCTGTCGGCCAAGAGGCTGAAGAAACGCCTCCTGCTGCACTTCGGCGCCGTGGACTGGCACGCCCGCGTGTGGCTCAATGGCACGTTCCTCGGCGAGCACCGCGGCGGCTACACACCCTTCTCCTTCGATATCTCCCGCGCCGCGCGCGAGGGCACCAATGAGCTGGTCCTCCACGTCATTGACCGCACGGCCAGCGGCATGCAGGCCAGGGGAAAGCAATGCCCCAAGCCCAAGAGCGAGGGCTGCCTCTACACCCGCACAACGGGCATCTGGCAAACGGTCTGGCTCGAGGCCGTCGGCCAGACCTGTCTACGCGAACTGACCCTCTACCCCGACCTCGACACTGGGCGGGTCTTCTTCAACGCCTGCGTGGACGGCCCGACCGACGGCGTGGAGGTCCGCCTCACTGCCCTCATTGACGACGAGATCGTGGGCGAAGAGGCCGTCGCCGCCGCCTGGCGCTCCACCCTCGGCGTCCTCGAACTCAGCGAGATCAACCCCTGGCACCCAGGCAAGCCCTTCCTCTACGACCTCGTCATCGAGGTCGAGCGGAACGGCGAGCCGATTGACCGCGTGGAGTCCTACTTCGGCCTCCGCAAGCTTGCCCTGCGTGGCAACCGCTTCCTCATCAACGACGAGCCGGTCTTCCAGCGCCTCGTCCTCGACCAGGGCTTCTACCCCGACGGCATCTACACCGCGCCCAGCGACGAGGCGCTGCGCAAGGACATCGAGATCGCCATGACTGCCGGCTTCAACGGCGCCCGCCTCCACCAGAAGGTCTTTGAGCCACGCTTCCTCTACTGGGCCGACAGGCTCGGCTACATCGTCTGGGGCGAGTATGCCGACTGGGGCCTCTCCCGCGACCACCACGAGGCCCTCGCCTGGGCGCTCGACGAGTGGCGCGCCGTCCTCCGCCGCGACCGCAACCACCCCTGCATCATCGGCTGGTGCCCACTCAACGAGACGCGGGCCGACGAGGCCCAGGCCTCCGCCCAGCGCCTCCTGGCCGCCACACAGACCATTGACCCCACCCGCCCCTTCCTCGACACCAGCGGCTACGTCCACCTCTACCCCGAGACCGACATCTACGACTGCCACGACTACGGCCAGGACCCGGCGAAGTTCGCCCAGCGCCTCGAGGAGTTCCGTCGGACCGGCCAGGGCGCCTGGAGCAACAACCAGGACGACCCCCGCTCCGCCTATCGCGGCCAGCCCTACTTCGTCAGCGAATACGGCGGCATCCGCGTTGACACCGGCCGCGACGTCGGGGCCGGCTGGGGCTACGGCGGCGAGACCCTGCCTCTCGACGCCTTCTTCGAGCGCTACAAGGCCCTCACCGACGTCCTCCTCGACAACCCCAACCTCTTCGGCTTCTGCTACACCCAGCTCACCGACATCGAGCAGGAGCAAAACGGCATCGTCTTCTACGACCGCCAGCTCAAGTACGACCTCGCCCGCCTGCGCGCCATCAACGCCCGCGCGGCGGCCTACGAGAGGGCGTAGTTTCCCCGGCCTCTCCTCGCTGCGAGCCTCTCGTTGCCCCGTTTGCGAAGCTCGTCCTCGAAGCGTGGCGCGTCGCAGGCCTTCCCGTCGAAACGCGGCTCGTTGCGAAGCCCCTCCTCGCAACGTGGGTGGTGCGACCCCTGCCGCAAGGGGCTCCAAGCCGGAGCTTCGGGGTGGCGGTTGCGAAGCGGGAGCTATGCAACCAGAAGCTGGGGACGCAGAAGCAACGGGCTGAGGCCCGTGCTAGAGACTCCAGCCGGCGCGGTAGTCGCGGTGGAGGAGGGGGTTGGCCTCCGCGGGGCTGACGATCTTGCAGGCCTGAGGGTCGTACTCGATGGGCTTGCCGGCAAGGGTGGCCACGTGGACGAGGTGGATGATCTCATTCATCGGCCCAGCGACGTCGAAGTTGGAGAACGCCTTCTCGCCGCCCTTGCACGCGCGTATCCATTCGGCATGGTGGCCGGGCGAGCGCGGGACCCTCGGCTCGTCGCCCTTGTAGTCCTTGAACTCCTCCTGGGGGAGGAGCCAGACGTTGGTGTTCCACGGGCAGGTGGAGAGGATGGCGGCCTTTGGGCCGCCGACGAGGCAGCCCCATTGGGTCATGGTATAGCCGCGGAGGACTTCCTTTGGGGGCTTGAGGCCGCCGTTGTACCAGTGGAGCTTGAGGGCGGGGAGATTCTTTCCGCGTGCAGGGATGTCGAAGACGGCCCTGATGGTGCGGGGATAGGTCTCGGGGTGGATTTCGGAAGCTTCGGCCTCGACGCGGATGATGGGGGGCTTCTCGGGCTTTTCGGCGGGGTCGGGGTTCCAAAGCAGGTCGAGGCGTAGTGCGCGGAAGGCCATGTTGATGGTGTGGCAGCCCATGTCGCCGCCGCTGCCGCTGCCGAAGTCGCGCCAGCGGCGCCAGGAGGCGGGCACGTAGCAGGGGTGATAGGGGCGCACGGGCGCTGGGCCGAGCCAGAGGTCCCAGTTCAGGGTCGGAGGCACGGGCGGGGTGTCCTTGGGCCGCTCCTGGGGGCCATCGCCGCCGGCCAGCCACACGTGGCATTCGGTCAGCTCGCCGCAGAAGCCGCCCCACGCAAGCTCCACGGCGCGCCGCAGCCCCTCGCTGGCGGAGCCCTGGTTGCCCATCTGGGTGGCCAGCTTGTGCTTGGCGGCGGTCAGGCGCATCAGGTGCGATTCGTAGACGGTGCGGGTGAGGGGCTTTTCGCAGTAGACGTGTTTGCCGAGCTTCATGGCTGCAATGGCGGCCACGGCGTGGGTGTGGTCGGCCGTGCTCACCGTCACGCCGTCAATCTGCGCGTGCATCTCGTCGAACATCTTGCGGAAGTCCTGGAACTGCTTGGCGGCTGGGAAGCGCTTGAAGGTCTCGGCGGCCCTCGCGGCGTCAACGTCGCACAGGGCAACGACGTTGTTGGCGCTGCCCACGGCGCCGACGTTGCCGGCGCCCTGTCCGCCGACGCCGATGCCGGCGATGTTGAGCTTGTCGTTGGCGGCCGCAGCGCGGGCCGAGCGGCTGTCGGAGAGGATGACCAGGCCGGCGGCCCCGGCCGCCGATGCCTTGAAGAACCTGCGGCGACCCAGATAGGTCCTCATGTGCGTCCTCACTCTCTTTGGGGTGTTGGGGTTCAGAGTCTCACTTGTTCACTTGGTCCTCACGTAGCAGGTAGGGTGTGCGTACTTGCCAACCACGAGGGTTGCGCGTTCAGGCATGCATGCCCTACCAGTGTGCGGTCAGGGCGGGCCGCCTGGGAGACCCGTCCGCCGCCCTGAGCCGCCCCAGGGCCCATGACCCCCGAGAGCGGCTCGGTCAATGCTCGGCTTCGCGTCTCTTGCTCCTGTGGCTCTCAGTGCGCTTGCGGCTGGCTCAGGGCTGCCGGAGTTGGTAGACGCCGTGGCCGAGGTACTTGAGGTGTCCTTGCCTGACCAACTCGTCCCAGATGGCTCGTGGGAACTCCGCCGGTGGGACGATGCCGACGACGCCCGAGCTGCGGCCGCCGGTCATGGCGCCGTGGCCGCCGAGCTTGGATTCGTCGTCGAGGCGAGTGAGCTTGAGGCGCTTGCGGAATGCCTTGAGCGCGGACTTGAGTTCCTGAGCGCTCGGCGGGGGCGAAGGCGGGTCGGGTTGGCTCATGGGCCTACTCCTTTGGCGGCGCGGTGGCGAGGACCTTGAGGATGGTCGACATGAGGAGCTCGGCCTGCCAGGGCAGGAGGTGCCGACAAGCGAGGACTTCGCCTGGTGAGCGCGGCTGGCGGGCCACGACGGCCTCGAGCGTGGCCCGCGAGGCGAGCAGCGACGGGGCCATGCCCAGGCGCTGGGCGAGGCTCGCCACCTCGGACATAAGGGCGTCCACCCGCTTCTCGCACTCGTGGTCGCGCTGGCGGGGCGCCAAGGGGCTCTTGCGAAGCTCGGGCCATTGATCTTTCGGGAGGTGGCGGGCGTGTGCGATGGCCTTCTCGAGGGCGGCGAGGCGGCGGCCGGTGCAGTTGCGGGGCAGGCGCGGCCCTTCGCCGAGTGGGCGGCTGGGGTGTGCCGAGGCCCATAACGCCAGGTCGCGGAGCTGCGCGTTGCCGAGGACCTTGAAGGGGGGCACGTCGGCCTGCTGGGCCTCGTGCTCGCGCCAGAGCCAGAGCTCGCGGACGAAGGCGAGCTGGTGGCGCGTGAGGCCCCTGAGCCCCTTGATGCGCCAGGCCTCATCGGGGTCGCGCGGGCGGTCGCGCAGGCTGGCCTCGACGAGCCGTTCGCACGATGCGCGATACCACTCGTAGCGGCCGAGCCCTCGCAATTCATCCAGGAGCCGCGCGGCGATGGGCTCGAGGTGGCGAACGTCGTCGGCGGCGTAGGCGAGTAGGTCAGGTGCCAGGGGGCGGCGCGACCAGTCGGCTTTTTGGGCCGACTTGGTGAGGGTGGTGCCGAGGACGCGTCTGGCCAGGGCCGCGAGGCCAAACTCCTGGATGCCGAGGAGCTGAGCGGCGACCTGGGTGTCGTGCACCTCGCCGCGGGGCCGGAACTGGAATGACGAGCGCATCATTCGCAAGTCGTAGTCGGCCCCGTGCATCAGCAGCGGCTTAGTGGTGAGCAGCGCCAGGAGTGGCGACAGGTTCATCCCTGCCAGAGGGTCCACCACAAACGTTTCGCCCTCGAACGAGAGCTGGATGAGGCAGACCTTTTCGTAGTAGCTGTGAAGGCTGTCGGCCTCCGTGTCGAGCGCAATGCGGTTCGCGCGGGCCATGCGCTCGACCAGAGCGGCGAGCGCCGCGGGACACTCGACGTAATGATAGGTAGCGTGGTGGTCGCTCACTGGGGTGCCTTGGCGCTGACCGTGGTGGGGAGCTTGGCCACGCCCGCGATCGCATAGGTGTGGAAGGGCAGGAGGCGGTAGGCGGCGGCGTGGGGGAGGTCCGTGCCTGCCGTCAGGTCGCGCACGCGGCCAGGGAGGGGGACCTCGCGCTCAGCGAAGTTCCACAGCGTGGCCCTCTTGCCTGCTGCGTCGTGCCAAAGGACGCCCAAGCCGTCCTCCTGGAGGAAGCGCCTGTGCATGTGCTCGAGGTTGGCATTGTAGTCGGCGAGAGCCTGTCTATGACGCTCGGTCCAGAGCTTGTCAATCCGCACGCCGTTCTGGAAGAGGCTGAAGCTGGGCGAGGCCATGTGGGCGAAGAAGCGGTAGAGGGTGCCGACGGATTGGTCAATCTGGATGGGGTCAGTCGTGGGGATCGTGGTGTAGCCGAAACCGCCGGTGACCTTGTAGCAGGCGAAGAGGTTCTGCGGATCGGCGTAGGCGGCCGGGCAGCCGTGCTGAGGGCTGCCGAAGGGGCCGAAGGACTCGATGAGGAAGTGGATGGCGGCGTCCTGGAGTTCCTTGAAGGCGGCCAGCAGTCCGCGCCACTGGGTGGTTGGCTTGCCCGTGCGGTAGTTGATCGGCATGAAGCCGAGGTTGTAAAAGCTGTCGCACAGATAGCCGTCCAGTCCTGTCTCCTCCTTGATCTTCTTCATGCAATCCACCCAGTAGCGGCGTGCGGGTTCGACGCCGAGGTCGAGGATGCTCATCACCGCCGCGTAAGCGCCGCCGTACTTGAGGCGTGTGTCCTCCATGCGGACGAACCAGCCCTTGTCGTCGCGCTCGGCGGCGTTGACTGGGGACGATAGTGCCTGGTCGTTGTTGGTCCAGGCAAAGATGCGGATGCCGTGCTCGCGGCAGTCCTCGACGAGGCGCTTGAGGGCTGCGGGGCCGCCGAGGCGGGGGGCCACCTCGTACTCGTGGCCGCAGCACATGTTCCAGTTGAAGTCCGGGTGCGGGCAGCGCTCGGTCATGGCCGACTTGTTGAGGTTGTCCACAAAGAGCGCCCTGAAGCCGAGGGCGATGGCCGCGGGCAACAGGTCGCGGCGATAGGTGTCAATCGTGAAGTTGTGCCAGTAGTTCTGGCACAGGCGTGGGACGAGGGGCTCTTCCTTGAGGCCGAACTCGGCTCTCGCCCGCTCGTGCACCGCGTCGAGCACCCAGGTCCACAGGTTCTTCTGGTCGGTCTCGGTCTTGCGCCCGGTGCTCAGCAGGATGCTCTTGGGCGACGTGGCGTAGCGGAGCGTGTCGTCGAAGAGGTGCTTGTCGAAGGTCTTCAGCTCTGGCTTGCCCGGCTCGCGGAGCAGGACGCTGCGGATGAGCTCCACGCGGCCGAAGACGCCGAGGAGGGTCTTGCCGCCCTTGAACTGGAAGTCGAATGCCTGGTGTGAGGCCCAGCGGGGCAGGTTGTGGGTCATCACGGGGTTGGCGGCCGAGGCCGCGTCGTCCCAGTGGATGCGCCCCTCGGTCGTCCACCTCGTGTCGGCGGCGAAGGTCACCGTGGGCGCGGAGCACGACGACTGGGAGATGACCGATGCCCCCACGATGCTGCCGTCGAGCTCCCAGCTCGCCAGGTCGAGGATGTAAAAGAGCGGCACGGAATCGCTCTCGTATTCGTAGTGGTAGGAGAAGCCTGCGAAGGTGGTGTCGCCGAAGGAGTCGGCGGCAGGCTCAAGGACGATGTCGAGCCGCCCCTTGCCGGCCACGGTGGGAGCGTCCCAGTCGCCCAGCTCGTGGATGGGGTCGAAGCTGTGGTCGCGCAGGAGCTTGACCGGGAGGGGGCGGAAGAAGGCATCGAGTTTGATGCGGACTCTTCTTCTTGCGCGCTCGATGCCCAGGAGCCGTAGCTCGGCGAGCTCCAGCCCCGTGAACGTCTGGGTGTAGGGCCTCAGGGGCAGGCGGCCCGACCGCACCGCGGTCTTGCCGATCCACGCCTTGCCCAGCCCCAGAAACGTCTTTCCCCTCGTCAGCACCTCGACCCGCGAGGTGCCGAGGACAACCATCTGCCGCTGTCCGTCGCGCATTGCGTCTCCCTTGACACCGCCTCCAAGTGTGCTGCCGGATTGAGTGGGTATTGTGCCATGTGTCCCACCCTCATGCAACCGCCACATCGCTGGTTGACAATAGATGGTTTCCGCCTGCACTGTGAGGGTCCCTGCGAGACGAAAGTGGGTGAAGCCACTTGGGTGTGGCCCTTTTCGGACATCGCCTTGCACTGTTGTCATTCGGGCGTGGTCCGTCTCGGACACGCCTTATTCGATTGTCATCCTGGGCGCGCGACCGCCGCGAGGCGGGCGCCGCGAAGAAGCTTTCAAGGGAGGCCGTAACGTCACGGGGTTGGCTGAAGCTACGCTACCTGGCACCTCCTACAGATTCCTCGCCCTGTTTACCACCTTGGCCACAGTTCATGTAGCACGGGTTCGGAGTGGTGGCTTCAGCCGGTAGGCGCGCCCTACGGCCTGAAGTCCGCACTACAAACGATGGCTCCAGGAGGATGGCCGCCCTGAGTTCTTTCTATTAGACGCTCTAACACTACAACGCTGTATTCTCTTGCTCCAAAGCGGATAACTACTTGTCAGCACAGCAGATACGCCACACCCACATGTCACCCTGAGCCGAGCCCGCCTCCCGGCGGGCGGAGCGAACAATCTCTCTGCGCGCGGAGCCCGTGGTTGAGGGCTACATTGCGTAACCGGACACAAGCCAAAGAAAGATTAGGGCGTAGTCGTTTCGGACGCCAGGTAGGGGCGGCTCCCCGTGGCCGCCCATCAGACCCGCAGGTAGGGGCGGGTCCCCGTGCCCGCCCATCGACCCCGCAGGTAGGGGCGGGTCCCCGTGCCCGCCCATCGGGCCCACAGGTAGGGGCGGGTCCCCGTGCCCGCCCATCAGACCCGCAGGTAGGGGCGGGTCCCCGTGCCCGCCCATCAGACCCGCAGGTAGGGGCGGGTCCCCGTGCCCGCCCACCTATGTTATGCCGCGTCATGGAGTTCGGGCAGGCACAGGGACCTGCCCCTACCCGCGCTTCCCCCCGTGGTGTCCGAAACGGACCACGCCCGAAAGATCCTTCGACTTCGGGCGCCCAGAGGCGGCCTACGCTCAGAACGACGACTCTTTGGGGCTTGCGCCAGGGAAGGTAGCGTTGTCGTGCTAACTCTGCTGAGGATGAGAGCCGGGGTGGGCGGCGGCGCCCGGCAACGCATGGTGTGGTGTGTTGTCTGAAAAGGGCCACGCCCAATCATTGACAGGTGAGCGCTGGGGCAGCGGCGGCCGTGGTCTGCGCTCGCCCAGAGGCTCGCCCTCAATCGCGTCGGGGTGGGGCTAGCCGAGGCCCAACACGTCGGCCATGGTGTAGCGTCCAGGGGGCTTGGAGGCGATGAACTTTGCGGCGCGGAGGGCGCCGCGGGCAAAGGTGTCGCGGCTGGAGGCCACGTGGCGCACCTCGATGCGCTCGCCGACGCCGCCGAAGATGACGGTGTGCTCGCCAACGATGTCGCCGGCTCTGACGGCGTGGAAGCCGATCTCGTGGGGGGGGCGCTCGCCGACCATGCCGTGGCGGCCGTGGACGGCGACCTGGCCGAGGTGGCGACCGAGGCCGGCGGCGGCGGCCTCGCCGAGGGCGAGAGCGGTGCCGCTGGGGGCGTCTTTCTTCTTGTTGTGGTGAGCCTCGACGATCTCCACGTCGTAGGCATCGCCGAGGGCCTTCGCGGCCTCGCGCACGAGGCGCAGCAGGACGTTGACGCCGAGGCTCATGTTGGGCGCCTGAAGGCAGGGCACGCGCCTCGCCGCGGCGTCGAGGGCCCTCGTCCCCTCGGTCCCAAGGCCCGTGGTGCCGACGACGATGGCGATGCCCCGCTCGGCGCACCAGGGGATCATCGCCAGGGCCGAGTCGGCGTGGGAGAAGTCCACCGCAACGTCCGCCGCCACATCGCGTCTGGCCGACAGCGGCACTCCGACGTGCTCGACGCCGGCCAGCGAGCCGGCGTCGTTGCCGATCTCGGGGTGGTCTGGCCGCTCGAAGGCGGCGGCGAGGGCGAGCTCCGCGTCCTCAGTGGCGAGCGCGATGAGGCGGCGTCCCATCCTGCCCCCCGCGCCGTTGACGATGAGGCGGATCACTACTTGAGTTCCTTGATGCGGATGTTTCGGAACTCGACGCGGGAGCCGTGGCCGAGGAAGCCGATGTGGCCCTTGGTGTTCTTGAGGCCGGGGTGCTTCGTGATGTCGCCGCCGTCGGCGCACTTCTGGGTGCCGTCAATGAACGGCTGGAGGTCGGCGTCCACAATCGTCACGCCGTTGAGGATGACGGTGATCCTGGTGCCTTTGGCGATGATCTCCTCGGAGTTCCACTCGCCGACGGGCTTCTGGTGGCCGCGCTTGCAGGGCACGACGCCGTAAATGGAGCCGTGGTATTGGTAGGGCTGGAGCTTTGTGTAGGCGCTCCCCGAGTCGTCGAGGACCTGGATTTCCATCGCGGCGTATGCCGGGTTGCCCTGGAGTGGCGAGCGGATGCCCACCCCGTTGTTGGCGTTCGGCTCGAGCTTGAAGTCGAACTTGAGGTGGAAGTCGGCGTATTCCTTCTCGGTGAAGAGGTTGCCGCCGCCGGCCTTGAGGCACACGAGGGAGCCGTTCTCGACAACGTAGCCCTTGACGGAGCCGACCCAGCCCGTGAGGTCCTTGCCGTTGAAGAGGGGCACGAAGCCCTCCTCGCCGGCGCCCTTGGACTCTTCGGCGGCGACCAGCGCCACCGCGAGGACCAACGCCACAAGCCCCAGCACAGCCGTCCGATGCATGTTCTGTCTCCTCGACTGGACGAGTGGGAACCCGCCTTGCCTGACGTCACGGAGCACAATGATAGCCAAAAAAAGCGCGCATGTCTACTTGAGTTCCCTGATGCGGACGTTTCGGAACTCGACGCGTGCGCCTGAGCCGTTGAAGGCGATGCGCCCGCTGCGGCGCAGGAGGCCGGGGTGGCCTGCAAGGCCCTTGCCGTCGGCGGTCTGGCCGCTCTCGACGATTGCGGCGAGGTCGGCGTCCACGATGATGGCGCCGTTGAGCCGCACGGTGATGCGGCTGCCGCGGGCTGTGACCTCCTGGGCATTCCACTGGCCGAGGGGCTTGAGGTGGCCGGTCTTTGCGGGCACGACGCCGAAGATCGAGCCGTGGCGATACCAGGGCGGGCGGTCCTTGTAAAGGGGCGAGTCGTCGTCGAGGATCTGAAGCTCAATGCCTTGGAAGGCCGGATCGCCGTGCTCAGGGCAGCGGATGCACAGGCCGTTGTTGGCGCCGGGCGAGAGCCTGAACTCGAAGCGCAGGATGAAGTCGGCGTGCTCGGTCTCGGTGTGGAGCCGCCCGCCGCGGTCGGGGATGGAGGCGAGGATGCCATTCTCGACGACATAGCCTTTGAGCGCGCCGGCCCAGCCACGGAGGTCTTTGCCGTTGAAGAGGGGCGCGAAGCCGTCCTCGCCCAGTTGCGGCCCAACCGTGCCCGGCTGGGTCTCGACGACATCATCCGGCCCCGCCTCGCCTCCGAGCGCCGCGGCGGTGAGAAGGGCGCCGAGCACGAGCAGCCGCAGGATGGGTCTGACGGGTTTCATGTTGGCGATTCACCGCACGGTGCCGACGCGGATGTCCACCTCGTCGCGCCGCTGGAGTCTATCAATTGCGCCGTCCTTGATCCAGAGGATGCGGTCGGAGACGTCGAGCATCTTGTGGTCGTGGGTGGCGGTGATGACGGTGACGCCGGTCTCCTTCGAGAGTTGATGGAGGAGGTGGATGATCTCTTCGCCGGTGTGGAGGTCGAGGTTGGCGGTCGGCTCGTCGGCGAGGATGATGGCCGGATCGTTGGCCAACGCGCGGGCGATGGCCACGCGCTGCTGCTGTCCGCCGGAGAGCTCCCAGGGGCGATGGTGGAGGCGATGGCCGAGTCCGACGCGGGTGAGCACCTCCTCGGCGCGGCGGGCAGCGTCGGCGGGGCTGCGGCCGCTGAAGAGCAGCGGGAGGGCGACGTTGGCCACCGCGGTGTAGGCAGGCAGGAGGTTGTAAGCCTGGAAGACGTAGCCGATGTGGTTGCCGCGGAAGTAGGCGAGCTGGCGGCTCGTGAGGCGGGTGAGGTCGAGACCGGCGACCTCGACCTCGCCGGAGGTCGGGCGGTCGAGCGCGCCGATCATGTTGAAAAGCGTGCTCTTGCCGGAGCCCGACGGCCCCATGATGGAGAGGTACTCGCCGCGGAAGATGTCGAGCGAGATGTCGCGCAGGGCGTGGACCACGACGCCGCCGAGGCGGAAGTCCTTGTTGAGGTTGCGGATGCGGATCAGCGTCTCTGGCATATCATGCGCCTTCGCAGACGGAAGAAACCAGCCTCACGCACAGGAGCAGAGAGAGCAGAGAGGATCGAGAGGCCGGGTCATGATCGGAACCGGCTTCCTGGGTGCTCCCTTCTCTGCTGTCTCTGCTGCTCTGCGTGAGATCATCTCTTCTTCCCGGTTCTCAGAAGGGGAGTTGGATGATGGCCTTGCTCAGGAACGTGATGCCGATGCACAGGGTTGCGATGAGGCCCATGCCGCACATGAAGCCAGCGGTGACGACGGGGATGTACTGGCGCCAGCGGAGGCCGAGCCGCTTCTGGAAGTAGTAGCGGCCGATGAGCGCGCCGATGAACTGCGGGAGGATGGAGTGTGGCATGGCCTGTCCGAGGCCGCGGATGAGGCCGTAGACGAGAAAGATGGGCGCGCCGAGCGCGCTCAGGCCCGCGAAGAGGGCCACGCCGAACCCAGTGCCCACGCCCAGATAGGTCCAACTGAATGCCTGCTCGAAGATCGAGTATTCGCCGAGGGTGGAGGAGTAGACGATGCAGGTGTTCTGGGCCTGGAACTCCCACATTCGCTGGGCGAAGGGGTAGACGGCCGAGGGCACCTCGGCCAGCCCCCAGATGAAGTTCATGAAGAAGATCGAACTCACGATGATGATGGGATAGAGGATGACGTTGGCCTTCCAGATGCTTGTGAAGCGGGTGCCGGTGAGCTCGGCCTGGCGATAGAAGACGGTCATCCCGCCGTAGTTGGCGATGGGGATGGGCACGAACCAGCAGGCGACCCCGCGGTAGCCGCTGAGGATGAGGCTCGCCTCGCGGATGAATGGCACCTCGACGACCTGGCCCGCAATGCCCTCGAGGCGCGCCGTGACGTAGCTGATGACCGGCGTGTAGACGAACCCGAGGATTACGAGCACGAGCATGACGCCGGGGTGCCAATTGATGAGGAAGCCGGCGACGATGATGTAGGCGGCGGTGACGACGAAGTAGACGGTGAGGATGAGCCAGGAGCGGATGTCGCCGCGGCCTGGCGGGGCGGCGAGGGCGGGGGCGATTGCCCCGGCTTCGCCTGTGGTCCTGGCCGCCCGCCTCGCACGCACCTGGCGGATGACGGTGGCGAAGCCGCCGATCGCGATCGCCACCGCGATGCCGATCTGGAAGCTGAAGTAGAAGTCCACGTTGTTCTTGAACAGCGTGTGCATGGTGTTGTCGCCGGGCGTCCACGAGGTCAGGATGCCGTGGCGGTAGAGGATGGGGTTGGCGACGACGGTGCACACGAGGCCGATGAAGCTGCCGACCATCGCGAAGAAGGGCAGCACCATGCCCACGAGGAGGTTCCCGAGGTCCCACGCCAGGCCGGTGGCCACTGCGGGGAGGTAGTGCTGGGTGGTCTGGGTGAAGTCGGAGAAGGGGATGGGGAGAATCTGGATGGGTTTGCCGGTGAGCGCGCCGGTGAGGGTGGGGAGGCCCAGGTAGACGACGCCGAAGGCGAGGCCCATCGCGCCGCCGATGGCGAAGACGCGCCAGCGCCAGGCCTTCTCCTGGGCGGCGGAGTCCTTGGCCTCGGCGTCCTCGGCGAGGGCGAGGACGCCCTGGACGCCGATGGGGGCCATGGGGAAGGGCAGGCGCTCGACGTCGCTGGTCAGGCGGAAGAGGCCATAGCCGAGGACCATGTTGGACAGTTGGCTGAAGAAGGTGCCGAAGATGATCAGGCCGATGACGGGGAGCCAGTCGGCGTGGAAAAACGTCCGCCGCGCGTAGGAGGGCGATTCGGGCGGTGGCGCGAACCAGGCGGGTAGGTCCTTGGCGATGCCGAAGGCCGCCGCGGGGTCGCTCCGCACGAAGTACTGGTTCCACAGCAGGCCGTGGAAGGGCATGGCGATGATGGAGCCGGCCATGAAGAACAGCACGAAGATCTCCGAGCGGTTGAGATAGCGGTGTGCGCGCTTGGCGACCTCGACGAAGAGGATGACGGTGACCCAGGTGGCGGCCTGGCCGATCTGGTGGGTGCCGGCGAGCAGGCCCATGTAGATGGCGCCTGGCACCATGATGAGGGCGATGAAGAGCGCGCCGAGGAGCGAGCTCCAATTGAAGCCTTCCTCGAAGGAGGAGGGCACCTCCGTGAGGCTTCGGAACTCCTCGAGCTCTTTGTCCACGCTAGGGGGCATGTGGCTGCCGTTCAGATAGGGCCTGTGGGACGCATCCGTGCGTCACTGGTTCATCAGGGTGAGGGTCCTGTGGCGATAGAGCTCCATGGTTTCGGGGGGCAAGGCGCGCCAGATGAGGAACTGGCGTCGGAGGTCGTCGAGGAGGACCTTGTTGAGGCGGCGCCAGTCGCGCGGCTGGCCGGACTTGCGGGTGATGCGGATGGCGACGACGTCAATGCCTGGGATTTCGCTGGGCGCGCTGCGCAGCTCAAAGGTCTGGGTTACGCCGAGGTCGAAGGGGGCGAGGGCCAGGTCGGCGTCGAGGCCGAGGCGCCCGTCGGCGCCCCGCACGAGGCGGGCGTTGCGGGCCATGAACCTGCCCAGGCCAGTGTCACCGAAATTGTCGAAGTGCTCCTTCAGGAAGCTCACCACGCCGGTGATGTCGTATTCTGAGACGGTGAAGGGGAAGTCGAGCTCGAAGACGTCGCCCTTTGGGGGCGGGACGCGCCAGGAGCGGAGGATGCCTGGGTTGGCGCTGCGGGATGCCTTGATTGCGGGGTAGATGGCCGAGACGAGCACCGTGCCCATCACGATGAGGATGGTCGTGATGGCGTTGGCCGAGGAGTAGTTCATCTCCGGAACCGTCACGAGGCCATAGGCGGCGAGGGTGCCGAGGGCCTTGGTGGTGGCTTGTGCGAGGAGGTAGCCCGCGAGGCCGCCGAGGACGGAGTAGACCATCGCCTCGGCGAAGAAGAGGCTGGCGACGTGTGGCGGCGCGAGGCCGAGGGCGCTGAAGGTGTAGATTTCCTTCTCGCGGTCGGCCACGCTCCCGAGCATCGTGCCGAAGATGACGAGCCCGCCGAGCAGGATGGGGAAGAGGAGGTCGCCCGCCCCGCTGGCCGCGACGATGGTGCCGAGCACGTGGCGATAGACGCCCTCGCTGCGCGTGGCGCTCACGGGGAGGGGGAAGGTCCGTGCCGCGTCCTCGGCCAGCGCCGTGGCCGAACGGGTGTCGGGCGTGTAGAGGGTCAGGGCATGAAGGCCCGCGCCCATGCGGGCGGCGTTGTCGGCCGAGACGATGGCGACGGAGTCGGTGGGCAGGTAGGCCCAGTTCTGCTGGGCCTGGGCGGCGAGGGCGTCCTCGCCGCTGGCCGTGTCGCCGAGCACGCTCTTCATCTCCACGAAGTCCACGGGCAGAACACCATTGCCATCCATGTCCTTCAGAGCCGAGACGGCGCTGGGGTCCAGGAGTGGTCCGACTCGCAGGCGCAGGCCGCCGACGAGGACGGAGTGGCCGGGCGTCACCCCGAGGCGCTCGGCGACCGCCCTGGTCACGAGCACCGTGCTTGCCCAATCCGTTGGTTGTAGCCCTGCGTTCAGGGGGGCTGGTCCTTCGGCGCTGAGCACGCGGGCGAGGTCGGGGCGGTGGCGGAACTCCTCGGCGTCGAGGCCGAGCACGCCGCGGAGGGGGAGGGGACGCGAGGCGTCGTCGCGGGTGATGACAGGGCCTTGGTTCTGCGGGGTCTTTGGGGAAATCCAGAAGCGGCGGCAGAGGGCCGCGGGCGGGTGGGTCCCACCTTGCCCCCAGCGGGGCGCCACAACATCGAGGAGGTCGGGATTCAGCTCGGTCCAGTTCACCTTGTGGATGAACACTCCGGTGTAGCCTGGGGAGGCCCCGACGAAGAGCTTGACGATGCCGGTCTGGGTGTCGAATGAGGCGAAGCACAGGATGGTGAAGGTGAGGATGATGATGGTGATGGCGGTGAGGGCGGTGCGGAGCGGGCGGCGGCGCATGGTCGAGATGCCCATCGCCATTGCGGCCATCACGGTGCTGAAGCGGGAGACGTCGGCCGCGTGGACCGTGGTCGTGAGGCCCTGAAGCACCTTGAGCTCGACCTCGAACCGCCGCATGATGATGACGATGACGAGCGAGGCAAGCACGACCACGGCGAAGCCGAGGAAGATGATCGTGGGCGTCTGGGAGATGGCGAACGCGGGATGCGTGAGGAACAGCGTGAGAAAGGTGAGGGTGAAGAAGGCTGCGAACCAGCCGATCTGGCGATAGACGTTGGCCGCGCCGACGAGCAGGCGCTCGAGGGCAAAGGCGAACGGGACGCAGAGGCCCAGGAGCACGAGCACTGCTCTCACTAGGTCGTTGAGCGTGGCGCGGGTGGCCTCGTAGACCGGTCGCTCGGCCAGGAGTGCCGAGGCCGCCAGCGCCTCGCCCTCGGCCACTGAGGCGGTCTTGGCGGCGGCCTTGAACAGGTCGCCCGCACGCGCGTGGAGTTCCTCCACCGAGCTGTTGAGGATGCCTCGGGAGCGTAGGACCTGCATCCTGGCCTCGTTGAGGCGCCAGAGGTCGCCCGCCGAGCGGCGCGCGCTGCTGGGGAGCTGCCACGGCGGCGCTGTCGGGAAGCCCCGGCCCTCCGCGTCGGCCTCGCTTCTCGGTGTTCGGCGCTCGTCCTGGTCGCCAGCACCAGGGTCGCTTCCGAGGCCGATTGCCGCGCGGACCCCGAAGTACTTGAGCGCGTCAACCTTGGTCTCGCAGTACCAGTAGGCCACTCCGTCGAGGGTCTGGTAGAACGAGCGGTCGTCGTCGAGCGGGCTGTTGCCACGCGCGCGCAGGACCTGGACGGGTGCCGGGGCGAGCTGAGGGGGCAGGATGACTGCGCCGCTGCGACAGGGGAACATGTTGAGGCGGGTGATGACGGTGGGCACAGAAAGGACGTCGGAGACGGAGGCCACCTGGCCGCGGGGGTCGAAGTCGGCCGCGAAGCCGGCGAGGTTCCAGGTGTCCTTGCGGACCGGCCCGAAGCCATAGGAGCCATTCTGGTTCGAGCGCAGGACGAGGAAGTCATCGAAGGCGTAGGGCTTCTGAGGCTGGTAGGCGAGGTCGGTCCACGGCCAGGCGCCGCGCCTGCGATGAAGGAGCTGGACGACGACGTGTGGCATCTGGCGGTCGGGCATTGGGCTGCCTGGGAGGCGGCCCATGACCATCGGCCCGCGGGGATGATAGTCTGACGGGAAGTCGGGGAAGGAGTAGAAGTTGTCGGCCACGACGGAGCGTCGGAGCGAGAGCCCCTGGTGGCTGGCGACGGCGCCCAGGAGCGGGCCGAGCTCCGCGGCCTGCTGCTCGACGCGCGCGAGGTCCAGGGCGGCGAGAGTGTCGTCGGGCGTACCCTCGCGCGGCAGGCTCTCCTGCGCCGTGGCGATGGCGAGGTTGTAGATGCCGAGGCGGCCGGCGACCTCGCCGCTGTGGACGAGGAAGGGCGCGGCCCACAAGAGGCGCGGGGGGTCGAGCGTGCCGTCGGCCGATGCCCGCTCGAAGTGTGGCGCGCCCCCCGAGCCGCTCGCCAACGACTCGGCGGCGTGGAGGAAGGTGCTCTGGAGCTTCCCGTAGAGGCCCGGGTCGTCGTTGACGTTGTGCATGGCGGAGTCGCCGCCGATGACGAGGCCCCAGCGCGGGGAGGCGTCGCCCAGAAGCAGGGAGATGTGGAGAGCGACCCAGAAGCCGCCAACCAGCTCGCTGAGCCTGCGGTCGGCGGCCAGCGCCCGCCACTCGCTCGCTAGCTCCTGCGCGCGGGAGCGGACTTCGGCGCGCATCTCGTCGAGTGCGGCAGGGAGGATGGCCTTGGCCCCCGCAGTCACCTTGCCGCCCGACAGGAGGCGGAGCAGGTCGTTCCAGCGGCCCTTCTCGGCCTCCTTGTCGGCGATCTGGCGTTCTAGGGGCGCGCGCTCGGGGGCCTCCGTGGGGAGGTCGGTGAGGGCGGTGCGGAGCTCGTAGAGCGCTTGGCGAAGGTCAAAGGAATGGGCGGCGGCATTGCGTCGCAGGCGGACGATCAGCTCGCGGCGCACCGGGGACTCGTGGGCCAACGGGTCCGCCCGGCCGAGCAGGGCCGCCATATCGTCGAGGAACTGCTGCTCGGTGGCGAGCGACCTTGCGCGGTTGTCTAGGGTGATGGTGGCGTCGGCCTTGTGGTCGAGGACTCGGTATAAGGCGGCCGCGCCGGCGTGGCCGCGGGCCTGGTTGTCGAGGAAGGCGAGGAGGACGTGCCGCTTGGGGCGATGGGTCTTCAGGTGCTCGGCCAGGCGGAGGAGAGCGGCGCAGTTGGCCGCGCCGCGGGCGCCAGGCGAGAGGCGCGGCACCTCGCCGAAGGAGTCGAGGTTTGCGGCCACGATGAGGAGCTCGTCTTTGTCCTGGTGGAACCTCGGCTCAGTCCCGCGGAAGAAGGCAAAGACGTTTCGGCCTGTGGTGGGGACCCAGGGCGTCTCAGCCCGTATAGTGGCTGTTGCGCCCTCGGGCAGGTCGGCGCGGTTGCCTGGATAGTAGAAGCGCGGCAGATTGGCGTTGGCGTGGGTGTAGTGGCAGTGCTGGGCCTCGGCGCGGCCGCTGGGCACGAAGACGACGGCCTTGGCCCCGAGGCGGAAGGCGCGGAGCCAGCCGCGGCCGCAGTTGTAGTCCATCACGACGATCTTGCCGTCGGGTGCGCGGGTGCCGAAGCCGTCGAGCGCCCCCGCCCCCGCGTGGAGGATTGCGCCGCTGATCCCCTCGGGCGGGGTGGCGGGCGGCACGATGCCGTTGGGGCGCATGGCGAGGAGGGGCTTCGCGTTTAGCGTCTGGCGGCCTGCGTCGGCGATTGCTGGGGCCGCGGCGAGCTCGATGGTGCAGGCGTCGGCAACCTGAAGGCTGGGGAACTCCTGGACGATGACCTCGTCGGCGCCGATGTCGCGGAGGCGCCTCTCCACGTAGTCGGCTGCGGCCTTGCATTCGGGCGTTCCACTGAGGCGATGGGGGCCGCGTGTGAGCGCCGCGCAGTCGGCGGCAAACTGGCCTTCGGCGGCCATGCCCGCCGCGGCGAGAAGGGCGGCGAGTGTGCAGGCGATGGCGGGGTGTCGCATTCAGACCTCCTCGCCTGCGATTGAGCCGAGCTCGATGTGGACCTCGGAGCGACGTGCGATGCGCTCGATGCGGCCGTCGCGTATCCACATCAGGCGGTCGCAGATGTCGAGCATGCGGTGGTCGTGGGTGGCGCAGATGATGGTGACGCCGCGCTCGGAGTTGAGGCGGCGGAGGATTTCGAGGATTTCGCGGCCCGTGTGGAGGTCGAGGTTGCCCGTCGGCTCGTCGCACAGCAGCACGCTGGGCTGGTTGGCCATCGAGCGCGCGATGGCCACGCGCTGCTGCTGGCCGCCGGACATTTCGATGGGGCGGTGGGACCATCGGTCGCCCAGGCCGACGAGCTCCAGGAGCGCCATGCCGCGCCGGCGGGCCTCGTCGGGCGCCACGCCCCCGAACGCCATCGGCGTCGTGACGTTCTCCAGCGCGGTCATATACTGAATCAGGTTGTACTCCTGGAAGATGTAGCCGATCTTGCGGCAGCGCAGGAATGCCAGCTCGATGGCCGTGAGCTGGGCCACGTCCACCTCGTCAATGAACACTCGGCCGCTCGTCGGGCTGTCGAGCCCGCCGATCATGTTGAAAAAGGTGGTCTTTCCTGAGCCCGACGGCCCCATGACCGAGATGAACTCGCCGGTGTAGATCTCCACGTCCACGCCACGCAGCGCCTCCGTCAGCACGTTCTTGATGACGTAGTGCTTCTTGAGGTTCACCGTGCGGATGATCACCCTGCGCCGGTCGTCCACGAGCTGCCCCTCGCGGGTGGCTCAGTAAATCCGAAATCCGAAACTCGAAATCCGAAACAAGTCCAAAGACCCAAACCCCAAGGGGGCAAGTGCTTCACAATCATTCGCTCTTGCGGAGGATGGAGCCGAAGATGCTTGTCAACTCTGGGCCTCCTGGACGAGTTGTGCGCGCTCAGCTTCAAGGTCGGCGTCTCGACAGGTATCGAGCAACCTGAGGAACAACTTGCTATCTTTCGACTCTTTGCGCGAGAGCTTGATGCGCATCAGGAAGTCCTTCTTGCTCAGGGCCTCGTTGGCCTCGATGTAGTTCGCGCCGAGCGACGCTGAGGCGTTGACGAGCTGGCGCGCATCCTCGATGTTTGCGACGGTTCTCGGAAGCTTCTTGATGAATGCCCTTACCCTTTGAGCGAAGACGAAGGTGCGCTCCTCTAGATCGTAGCGTTTTGGCCTTTGTGCTTCGTCGTTTTGTGCTTGTTTCGGATTTCGGGTTTCGGTTCTTGGGCCATTGGCGGCTCTCCGGCGAACTATCGTACTACTGGATTCTCATGGCTTCCATCGGCGCAAGGCGCGCGGCCTTCAGTGAGGGGTAGATGGAGGCGACGGCCGCGAGGACGATGCCCAGGACCAATGAGGCCGCAATGGCCATGGCGACCTGTGCAACGGGAAACGATGCGGTGGCGAGGGAACCAAAGGCGGCGAGCATGCGGGCGAAGCCGAGCGCCGCCCCAAGCACGGCCCCCAGGGCGCCGCCCACGACGCCCAGAAAGGCCGCCTCGAGGACGAACATGAGCATGATGAAGCCGTCGAGCGCGCCCAGGCACTTGAGGGTGGCGATCTCGCGGAACCGCTCTGTGACAGACATGAGCATGGAGTTGGAGATGCCCACGACGCAAACGAGGAGCGAGGCTATGACGAGCCAGTCCATCCGTTGGCCGCCGCCCGTGATGCCGCCTGTGGCCACGGTCATGCGCTCGGCGTGTGCGAGGGCGCTCTCCTCCGCCTCGGCCCTGGCCAGCTCGACGAGGCGCTCGGCGGTCAGGCCGGCCGCATCGCCGCCGGTCTCTTTCTGCTTGGCCAGATACCAGGCCGCGGCGCGCGGCCTCCGCAGCAGGTGCCAGAGCGTTCCAATGCTCACGTCGGCCGGCATCAGGTCGAGATAGGCGGCGACGGCCTGGCGCATCTGGGGCGTGGCGACGGAGCGCTCGACCGCGCGCGCGTGGAGGTTTCGCCGCGCCTGCTCGGCCACGCGGCGGCCGGTCTGGGGGTCGAGGGCGAAGCCCGCCGCGCGGATGGCGTCGCCGAAGGCCCCGTCCGCCTCGGCGAGGGCCTCCATCAGCGGCCGCCCGCGCAGGGCGTCCCTCAGCGCCGGCGAGTCGTGGCTGGCAAGACGTCCCACCCAACTTGCCGCGAGGCGCAGCTCGGCGATGCGGTGGGAACTCCACTTCACGATAGCGCGCCGGATGAGGCTCTCGCTCACGATGTTCATCAGGAACGCGACCGCTACGGCCACGACGCCCACAGTGACCAGCGAGCGAAACAGGCGGTAGCGGATGCCGTTCGCTGTGATCTGCACCGTGCGGCGGAGGCTCAGAACTGGCTGGTCTTTGACCTCGATGGTCTTCACGATGGCAGCACCAGGAAGCGTTTGGGCGGCTCGCCCGTGACCAGGTAGTAGACAAGCCCGATGAGCATCGGGAGCACGCCCCCGAGCATGTCGCCGGCGATCAGCCCGATCATGAGCGGCTTGACCCGCTGATAGGTCGCGGCCCCGCCGTACTTCGTCACCGCCACCTTCACGAGCCAGCCGATGAGGAACGAGAAGGCGAAGCAGCGGCTCTGCCACGTGGCGAGGACGAGGAACATGATCGGGTGGAAGGGCCATCGCGGGAAGCGGAGGCGCGCCGCGCCGAAGAGCAGCACGAGGCCCATGGCGATGAAGAAGGCCAGGACGCACGAGCCGTTGGGGGCCAGACTGCGGAGCCACTCCACGTCCGATGCCTTGCCAGCCTCGGCCAGGGTGCCCTGGGCCTTGAGCTTCTCCATCGCGCTCACCGTCGCGTCGAAGGCCATCTTCGGCACGTTGCGAGTCCAGCCGTCGGCTACCCGCCCGCTGCCCTGGTCATAGCTCCAGTAGAGTGTGACCGGCACCGCGACGGCGAAGGCTACGAGGAGCGCCACGACGCCCCAGGACGCCACCTTGCCCGGCCCCACGCGATTGGAGTCCACCAGCTTGAACGCCTGCACCATGAACGGCATCACGGCCTCGCGAGGATCAATCATCAGGAGCGACGTGACCATGAACATGATGAGCATCATCTGGGGACCGAGGGCCTTTGCGCCCAGGAAGCCCCACAGCAACACGCAGGGGAAATGGTAGGCGTGGATGTAGAAGACCCCGCTCTCCGCCACCACGCGGCTGATGACCGTGAAGGTGATCGTCGCGCTCGCGGTGTAGAGGATGGCCAGATACCAGTCCAGCCCCACCAGATAGAGCTGGAGGGCGAAGAGCGCGGCGCAGCCCAGGAAGACCCGCGCGCCCCACACCACCTCGCGCTCGACCTCTTCAGTGGTGGGGATGAAGAGGCTGCGGCGGAAGACGCTCGCGTAGTAGTGCCGTCCCGTGTAGAGGAGCATCAGGAACATCCCGAAGTATGCGCCGCTAAAGAGAAAGGTCTCCATCTTGAGCGAGATGAAGCCGCCGCCGCCCAGAGTGATGCCGTAGCCGGCCAGAAGGCCGGCCACGTAGGTGTAGACGTAGCCCGCGATGCCCAGCGAGAACGACACATCGGTCGAGAGGAAGAACGCGAAGCCGATGACGGTGAAGTAGACCGTAGGGTTCATCAGCAGATAGTCGCCGCCGCGCTGGATGGGCGGGATGAACTCGGTGAGGGAGCGGAAGTCGAAGTAGCGCTCGACGCGGATGAGGTAGCGCGGCCACCACTCGCAGGCGTAGTTGTTGAGGTGGATGGCCACGATCGCGATGCAGCCGATCCAGAAGAGGCGGTTGCCGAAGACCCATCCGCGCGCCTCGCCCTCCTGGGGCAGGAGAGCGTTGGCGAACGACACGATGGGATAGGGCATCTGCTCGTGGCTCGACCATTGGCGGTGGACGACGAGTGCAAGGCCAATCATCGCCACCGAGAACGCGATGAGGAGGGGCAGCCAGAAGCCCAGCGTCCGCGTCCAGGCATACCAGGGGATGCGTGAGAAGGCCATGTGATGGCTCCCCTCGCTCATCCCCTGGATGAAGCCGTTGAGAGCCTCGCTCTCGTTGCGGCTCACATCGGCCAACATCCGCGGCGGGGCCATCTCCAGCACCCCCGCCTCCTTCCAGCCCGGCGTCGTGCGCGCATAGCTGTGGGGGAGCATCAGGAACATCGTGAAGTAGTGCATCAGGCCGCGGCCTGGCACGTAGCAGGCCGCAAGCGTCAGGGCGATGATCACCGCAAGGTCGCGCCCCGTGAGCGCCAGCCGCCTCGAGGCCCGCAGCAGCAGCGGGTTGACGACGAGCAGGAAGATCAGCAGGATGCCGTAGACCGAGATCGGCATGTAGTTGCCGACCAGAAACGTCTGGCGCATGATGAAGTCATTGAAGAACGCGAAGCTGCACACGGCAGCGGCGGAGAGCAGGCCGATGACGATGGCGCGCGGCCTCATACAGCGTCCTCTTTGCGGAGCAGGCGCCCTCCCGAACGTTCCAATACGTTCGGGAGGGTAACATCCTGCGCTACGGGCCGGCGTTACCCTCCCGAAGGTATTGGAACCTTCGGGAGGGAGTCTCCTCTGCACCGCGCCCGTCACCAATCCGTCATCGCCACTGCCAGGACACCCCGGCGCACGAGCTGGCTCAGGTAGCCCGTCACGGCAACGCGTGCCTCGTGAAAGGTCAACCTGTGCCGCTCTGCGAAGGCGTTCACAATCGCCTCAACGGTCCGTTGGCCGTCGCACAACTCCCACACTTGGGCACCCAGGCGGTCAAGGTGCACGGTGCGGAACGGCTTGAGCGGCACGAGCCACGATAGCGGCGGGACAAGCCAGCGCGGGCGCCGCGTGGCCACCGCGATACTCACCTCCCCGTTCGGCGACCCGGCCGCCTGCGCCGTCACGTTTCGCACTGGCCGCGCGTCAAGCATCCGGCGCCACGACGAGTCGTTCATGCTTTCATCCCCATCGCGGCGCAACACGAAAGCCGTCTGCCCGCCAGCTCGGTGCCGTCGCCCGTTCCCGCGCCTGTCGCGGCGACGCAATAGAGCCGCCCGTCGCTCGGGCAGAGCCAGGCCGCGGCGGCACAGGGGCTTGCCCTGCGCGCCAAGCCGGGCTTGCGGACGCCGCTGACGGCCTCGATCCTGTGGCCGGCCACCTCGGTTGAGGTGCTGCCGGTCCACTGCACACCGTCGGGCCTCTGATGCGCGAGCCAATCCGCGACTGTGCCTGCGAGCCATTCGCTCACCATGCCCAGGCGCCGAAAGGTCTCGCGCCGGCCGGCCCGCTCGTCGGCGAAGGCCATCCGCGCCAACGCCGGCTCGACCCTACATTCATACAACACTAGGCCGCCGGAGGCAAACAGGTCCATCCCGAATGCCCGCCAGCGTTGCAGGCCATCGGCCCGCTCGGGCTCAGGCGCCACACTGTCCAGAATGCTCCGCTCGAGGGATGCATCGTGGCCTTCGTGCCAGAGGAGGACGACCTCCACAAGGCAGCGCTCGCTGGGGAAGTGGCGGGTGAACCTTGAGACGAGGCCGCCGGCCTGGTGGCCGCGAATGCCCCACCAGACCCGGTCCGGGTCCCAGTGCATCTTCTCTGCTGCCTCTGCTCCTCTGCGTGCGTGGCGCTCTGGCGGGCTCCCGCACGCGAAGTCGGCGCGGGTTGCGTCCGCCATCGTGCCCTCCAGCCGCAGCTTCGAGAGATAATCCGAGGTCAGCCGCTCCATGTCGGGCGGCCCCGGCACGGCCTGCCAGCTCAGCTCGATGCGGAACTGATAGCGGTCGGCCCACGCGCAGCGGCCCGCGTCGGCGTTCCGCGAAAACTGGAGCATCTCCCAGTCCCCCGGCAACTCGATGCGGATGTTCCGCCACACCCACAACGCCATCGCGCCACTCCTGAGGGGCCGCCGGGGGATTCTATCCGCCTCTGCCCAGGCCCGCAACCGGGAGAGTGGCACGCCGGGTCAGGGGCGCCAGAAGCCCCGGGCCCCGGCCACGCGGTCGCTGCATACGCCAAGGCAGGCATTCAGCATGCGTTCCCTGGCGGTGTGCCTCCTGCGGTTCCAGGGCTTCCCTCCCGCAGGTTGCAATACCTGGGGGAGGGCAATGGGAAGCTCTCCGTCTCGTGATTTCTGTCACCCCCCCCGAAGGTATTGGAACCTTCGGGAGGGCCGATGGGAGGGCTGTTGTCAATCTTCGGGAGGGCTGTGGTCAACGGTCGGTGTGGAAGTTGGCGATGGCTTCGGAGGTGCGGAGGTAGCGGTTGTAGATGCGAAGGTGTTGAATGGCGGGGGCGAGAACGAGCCTGGCCGGGATGACGGGGGCAAGGGCGTCTGGCCAGCGTGCCCAGCCGTATTGGCGGGCCGCGCCGCCGTCGCAGAGCTGGCCGTCAACGATGAAGGTGACGATGCGCGGGCCAGCGTCGAGGATGATGGCCATGTGGTGGCGCTTGCCCGGCTTCAGCAGGCCGGCGTCGCAGTCCCAGGTGAACCGGTTCTTGGCGTCGGAGAGCTCAATCTGGACGGTTCCCTTGTCGGTGGTGGTGAGGGCGATGCCGTGGCCCCTGATCAGCGCCTGGCCGGGGGAGAGGTCGGGGAGGTTGAGCCAGAGGTCGAGGGAGGCGCCGCCCGTCCGCTCGATGTGCACTGGCTGCGAGAGCGCAGCCTCACCTTTGCCGCCGGGCACCTCGATAGCGAGGCCCTTGCGCGTGACCTCTCTCGCGGTGCCTTGGCCCCAAAGCCCGTCGAGGAGCGTGGGGTCAATCTCGTGGACGCGGGCGATGGTCTTCTGGGTCTCCGTGACCCAATAGCGCCCGTCCTGTTCGATCAGGTCGGGGTAGCTCATCCGCGTCTTGGGGTCGGGGTCGTAGAGGAGGATTTCGGGCTGGGACCAGTGGATGAAGCCGTCGCGCTCGACGCCACCGGCGAGCCAGGCGGGGTTGCGCCATTCGTAGGAGGTGCCGCTGTGGTTGTGGAACCAGAAGAGGAACTTGCCGTTGGCGCAGCGCCAGAGCTTTGGGCAGGCGCGGTTGGTCTTCAGCTTGCGGCCGCCTGGGGTGTAGGTCATGTGCTCGGGCTTGGTCCAGGTGTGGCCGCGGTCGCGACTGTAGGCGTGGCAGGGATAGCCCGTGGTGGTGCGATAGACGCAGTAGAAGCTCTTGGCGTCGGCGAGGGGGACGAAGTTGTGCTCTTCCTGGACTGAGCCGAACTCTGGGGCGCGGATACCGTGGTCGCCGTCGGGCAGCATCTCCCAGCGTATCTTCGCGGGGTCGGGCTCGGTCAGCAGGTTGTCGGAGCGGTAGAGCCAGCCCTCGCCATTGTCGAGCATGTACTTGCCGAGCTTGGTGAAGGCGAAGAAGAGGTCGGTGCCGATGGCCTTGGGCTTGTCAATGCTCCAGAAGATCTGCGCCTTGCCGCGCCAGTTGTTGGCGCGGTCGCAGGCGGTGAGGCGCATCGGGATGCGGATGCGTTCGCGCGACCAGGTGCGGCCGCCGTCATCGGACCACTTGATGACGAACCAGCCGAGCATGTCGGCCCTCGGCAGCGGCTTGCCGTCGGGCATCGTCGTCAGGTTGTCGCCGTTGTAGCCGTAGACGCAGTAGACGCGCCCGCTCGGGGTGACGATGGGCGAGCCGTAGGACGACGACGGGCCGTTGGCCGGCTCGATGTCAATGAGCGGCGACCAGGTCTTGCCCTGGTCGGTGCTGATGGTGGCGACCATGTGCTCGCCTTTGGCGCCCTCGTGGCCGGTCGCCGTCGTAAGCGTGCACAGCCACGAGCCGTCGCGGTTGACCACCACGTAGGGCTGATCGCAGTAGCCCTCGGCGGGAATGCGGTGGCCGGTGCGGATGTTTCGCGGGTCGCGCTCGGACATTCTTGCCTCCTTCGCCAGAGTCGTCGCCGACAAAAGTAGCATGGCGCCTGCCCAAACGCCGCGCTTCAACGTGTCACTCATTGGGGCCACTCCTGCAAGGTGAGCGAGAACGTACTCCGAAACGACCGGGCTGTCAACCGCTGGCCGTCGCCGCCTGGCTTGAACGCGCCCCGAGAAGCGCTAAACTGTAGCCCGTGGACCAAGAGCGAAGCCCGGCCGATGAAAGGAGCGAAGAGCGTGACACCGAAGGAACGAGTCCTGGCCGCCCTCGCCCACCGCGAGCCCGACAGGGTGCCTTGGGGCGAGCACTCGATTGACTACAATGTCTACGAGGACATCCTGGGCCGCCCGACCCTCGTGCAGGCGAAGTTCCGCGAGACCCTCGCCTGGTGGGAGGGCCGCCGCGACGAAATCGTCGAGTGCATCAAGCGCGACAGGCTCGAACTCATCCGCGCCCTGGAGATGGACATCGTGTTCGTCAGTCGCGTGCCGCCCAAGGGCTATAAGCCAGAGCCCCTGGAGAAGCTCGACGACGAGACCTATCGCGACAAGGCGGGCAACCTCTACCGCGTCTCTGCCACTACCCACGACCTGATGATGTTCAAGAACGTCCAGCCCCCAGCCCAGCCCCCGAAGATCGAGGACCTCGAGCGCGAGCTGGAGAAGGCTCGGACGGAGCCGCTCGGCCAGCCCGACCCCTCCGAGTGGGAGGTCGTCCGCCACGCCGTCCGCGAAATGGGCAAGACCCACTTCATCATGGCCTTCTCGCCCGACCTCTCCTTCACCTCGTTCGGCCACACCGACGAGGAGCGGTTTATGAACCTCGCCCTCTATCCGCGCGAGTCGGCGCTCCTCACCCAGATCGCCGGCACCCGCATGGTCCGGGCGCTGGACCACTACCGCGACCTGGGCATTGACGGCATCATGCCGCCCGGCGACCTCGGCTCCTCCACCGGCATGCTCGCCAGCCCCCGCTGGTATCGCGAGCACATCTGGCCCTGGCACAAGGCGTACTGCGAAAAGGCCCACGCGATGGGCCTCAAGGTCCTCAAACACTGCTGCGGCAACATCAACGATGTAGTCGAGGACTTCGTGACGGCCGGCTACGACGCCTACGAAGGCATCCAGCACAGCGGGGGGATGGACCTCCGGGACCTCAAGCGCCGCGTGGGCGACAGGCTGACCCTCTGGGGCGGCATCTGGCACGAGCACATAATCCTCGGTACGCCCGCCGACATCCGCCGCGACGCCGCCTATGCCTTCACCCACGCCGCCCCAGGCGGCGGCTTCATCATGGGCTCATCCCACTCCCTCGCCGTGGATGCCAAGCGCGAGAACATCCTTGAGATGAAGCGCCTCCGCGACACCTGGGGCATTTACCCCATTGACCCCGGCAGATTTGTTTGACCGCCCGCCACTGCCCTGGCCGTGAGGCACGTGCCAGTGGCTCGTAGTGCGGGCTTTCTTCGCCTTTGCATAAGGAATGCAAAGCCACAGCACTATTGTCATTCCCAGCGGAGCGGAGTCGAGGCGCTTCTCCTGTCCCTCCAGATAAGAGCAGTGCTGTAGTCTGCCAGCTTGCCGAGGTCAGTCTGCTTGTTGGCTCTTTACCCGTCTGGCCTTGCGCGCCCTCCGCCTCTCGCGGCTGTATTCATACAGGCGGATGGGCCAGCTCTTGCGAAGGGCTACGGCCCCATGTGGGCACAGCTCGTGGCAGCAGAAGCAACGAATGCACGCCGCGTAGTCAACCTCCAGCCGCTCCCTGCCGCGTATGGCTTCGGCGGGACAACTCCGCTGGCACAGCCCGCAACGCTTGCATAGCTCCTGCACGATCTCGGGATCCACCCGGACGGCTCGGGTGATGAGCCGGGCCAGGAAGGCGGGCACCAGGGCGGGCAGGAGGCTCGAGGCATGGACGAAGTCGTGGACCAGGCAGCGCTCGAGCGGCTCGCCGACGACCTCGATATTGCGAAGGTCTGCCGTGCCGAGGCCACGCCGCTCAGCCTGGCGGAGCATATGCAGCGCGCGCGGGGGGTAGCCGATGATGTGGCAGGCCACGGCGTCGGCGGCCACGGCGTCCTCGCTGGCGATGAGGAGCCCGAGCGGCCTTGGGTCGCCGTGCATCGGGCCATTCCCCTCCATCCCAACGATGGCGTCAATGAGCGCGAGACTTGGGCGAACGGCGGCGTAGACGTCCAGGAGGGCATCGGAGAGCTCGCGCGGCGTGGCGGCGAGCTGATGGACGCGTATCTTGCCGCCGCCGGGCACGCAGCCGAACATGTTCTTCACTGCCCCAGTGTAGAGCACGAGGCTGTGGGTCTTGAGCTTGGCCAGCGAGAAGACGGCATCTGCCTGGCGGGCCGCGCGCGCGATGGCGAACCGCCTGACCGGGCTGCCGTCGGGGGATGTCAGGAGGTCGCGCTCTCCGGCCTCAAAGTCCTTCAGTTCGGCCCCGGCCGCGACTGCGGCGGGGCCGATGCCCGTGGCCTCGAGGTGCTTGGCCGTGCCGTCCCAGCTCGCTCCGCCGGGCGCGTCGCCCACCCAGGCGGTGGCGCCGGCGTCGCGCACCAGACGGGCCGCGGCCCACACTACGCTGGGATGGGTCGTCACGGCCTTCTCGGGCGGCTTGGCCGAGAGCATGTTGGGTTTGAGGAGCACTGTGCGGCCGGGCGGGGCGAAGCGCCCGACGCCGCCGAGGAGCTCCACAGCGCGCACCGTCGCATCGAGCACGCGAGCGCAATCATAGTCTGAGCAACGGACAACGGCTACCTTGGTCATCGCTGACGTGGCACCCGAGGGTGGGAGCGTCCCCCCATCTCACCATAGCCGAATCCATGACCTGGGTCAAGAAGGGAAACTGCTGTTCCGGAGACCTTCCAAGCCGGCGGTGACCGCCATAGACGGTATGAGCGGGGCAAGTTGGCGGTCCCGAGCGCCTGACAAACATGTCAGCCCGCAACGGGCTGCCGTGCATGTTGACAATTGTCAACATCGTTTTCAGCGGACATCTGCGTGGCGAGCGTAAGTAGCGAGGTAGCATTAAGTTATTGAGCATTGTGGCATGTTGCCAGGACTCAACAGCTCCCAGCGGCTGATCGCGTATGATGCTGTGCCCCAATGGTTTGTGGTGTTGCCCGCTGGCAACATGCGGTTTCCCTGTCGGCCACGCGACTGTCTCGTAGGAACAGAGTCCTGATAACTGTAACCCTAGAAGCAGCAAGGAGATCTGGTGACATGATGCATCAGGTTCCGGGGCGCGGGGCAGGGGACTTGAAAAGGGCCACGGAACCGTGACCCGGCGGAGGCGGCCTGTCGTAAGTTCCAACAGAGCCGTGAGTTATGAGTGTATTCAATTTCCGTAAGTCCTCTTTGTTACGGCACGGGAATTGCGTGCGGGATACACAGGTTGGGAGTGGGCAGTTCCTTAGAACACAGGGGAAGCTACAATGAGGAGAGGACGGGTCGGATTAGTGGTGGCTGCCTTGTGCTTTGCGCTGGCAGGGCAGGCGCTGGCAGACCTGATGTTTTCTGAGGGAGCGCTCGATCCGAGCCTCAGGACCGGCAGGTTCGTGGCCGCGGATGGGCGGGAGTTGGAGTTCCGCAGACAGGGTGCGCTGATGCTGTTGCCCAACGGTGGTGATTACCAGTGGTGGTATGGCTGTTCGCCGACTTCCGCGGGCATGATGATGGGCTACTATGATCGCAATGGGTACGCCAGTCTGGGCTACAGCAACCTTGTGCCCGGGGGGCTCGCGGAGTCGGAGACCTATGTCGGCCCGCCGACCGGCTGGGCGGCTTTGGCCAACAATGCTATTGCCAGCACGGGTCACGTCGCCGACTTCTACGGGGGCGGGTACGGGGCAAGTGGGGACGATGTCCCGCCGCCGTTTCATCAGTTCAACTGCATTGCCGACTTCATGGGCACGAGTCAGGACTCGGTTGGCAACTCCAACGGCTGGACGACGTTCTATTACTGGACCAACGGCGCGCCGTTCACCGCGGCCGATGCGTGGACCTACGGCGTGTGGAACCTCGACGGCATGTACGGCATCGGGGAATACGTCCAGTACGCAGGCTACAACTACTCGACGCTCTACACTCAGCTCGCTGACAACCAGGGCCTCCAGTACGGCTTCACCTTCGACCAGTACAAGGCCGAGATTGACGCCGGCCGACCGGTGCTGATCCACGTCGAAGGTCACACAATGCTGGGCTACGGCTATGATGACACCCAGGCCCCGCTCGTCTACCTGTATGACACCTGGACGCCTGGCACCCCTGCGCCGCCGGGCCATACGATGCAGTGGGGCGGGTTCTACGGTGGCTTCGGGCAGTGGGGCGTGACCGTGTTGGAGATCACGGGCGGGGAGGGGCAGCAGCAGGAGAATATTCCCGAGCCGGCGACCCTGAGCCTGCTTGCCGCGGCGCTCGCAGCCGTCGCCTATAGGCGGCGGAAGAGGTAGCACACAACGCCGAGTCTGAGGCGCCTCCTTGCCGAGGGCCGCCCGCGCGGGCGGCCCTCGGCATGTTGGGTTCAGCGCGCTAGGCCGATGAGGGTGACGCCGAGGAGGATGAGGGCGCCTGCGAAAAGGCGGATGCCGCCGCAGCGCTCGCCCAGCAACAGCGTGCCCAGCAGGATGGCCATGATCTGACTCGTCTGCCGAGCAGCCACGATGTAGCTGACCTTGTCCGTCTCCATCACGTAGAGCACGAGCACGTAGGCCCCGAAGTCCAGGAAGCCCGAGATGGCGAGGGGCCAGGCCTCGGTGCGGAAGAGCGCCACGATGTCGGCCACCCCGACGCGGTGAACGACATAGGGTGTGAGGAGGACGACCGTGGCGACCCAGTGGACGTAGTTGAAGGCGATCGGCTCGGCATAGCGGCTCATCGCCAGCTTGTCAATGATCGAGTAGGCAGAGACCATGATGGCGGCCAGAAGTGCGAAGACCGTGCCGCGCGTGAGGAAGGAGTGGTGGACGCGGAGCATGTGCTGGATGCTGGCGCCCTGGAGGTGGATGGCGACGATGGAGACGCAGACGACGGCGATGCCGAGCGCGCCCAGGAGCGAGATGGTCTCGCCCAGGAAGGCCACGGCCCAAACGGGCACTATGGCGGGCGCGATGCGGCTCAGGGGATAGGCGAGTGAGAGGTCGCAGGTGCGCAACGCCTCGGCGATGAATATGACGTAGATCGCCTTGGCGATGGCGGAGGCCAGGATGCACAACCATGCCGCCGCGCCGAGGCGTGAGCCTGCGCCCTGCCATAGGTAGAGCGGCAGGTAGAAGACTGCGCCGAGCGCGTAGAGGCCCCAGATGAAGGCCAGCTTGTGCGCCGACTGCTTTGCGAAGAAGTTCCACATCGCGTGGCCGGTGGCCGAGAGCAGGACGATGAGGAGAGGAACCAGCTCCATTTCGGATTTCCGATTTGCGATTGCCGATTTCAGAAGGAGCGGCCCAAAGGCCCGACCGCCAACGCCCAAGCTCTGCCACGCAACGCCGTTGCCCGTCAGCCCCAGAAGAGCCAGATGAAGAGGTAGCCCGCGAGGGTCGCCGCGATGGTGAAGGGGAGGCCGATGCGGGCGAAGCCCCAGAAGGTCACGCGATGCCCCTGGCGGCGCAGGGAGCCGACAGCGACGACGTTGCAGGATGCGCCGATGGGCGTGATATTGCCCCCCAGGCAGGCCCCGACGAGCAGCCCGGCTGCGTAGAGGAGCGGGTCGCCTCCGACCGTGGCCCCCAGGCTTCTTGCCACGGGGAGCATGAGGGCGACATAGGCGATGTTGTCCACGAACGCCGAGACGAGAACGGAGAGCCAGACGATGAGGGAGTAGGCGGCGAACTTGTTGTTGCCCACGAGGCGCGCGATGGCATCGGCAATCGCCTTCACCCAGCCGAAGCAGTTCATCGCGTAGGCCAGGACGAAGATGCCGGCGAGGAAGAGCACGGTGGGCACGTCATAGCGGCGGAGGATGCGCTTGGCCTCGGCCGGCTCGTGGCAGAGGCCCCAGGCGAAGGCCAGGGCGCCCAGGACCAGGTTGCCGGTGCCCGCCAGCCACACGAAGCCGGGGTCGAAGCTCGACGAGGAGGCGAGGAAGGCTATCATGAGCAGGATGAAGAGGACGGGCACATAGGTTTTGGGCCGCTCGACCTCGACGTCGGCCATCGGCTCGCGGTGTCGGCGGAAGACCCAGAAGAGCACAAGCGCGCTGGCTAGCGCTCCGGCCTGGATTGCGAAGAAGATGAACGGCTTGCCGTGGCAGACGAAGAAATGGTTGAAGGTGAGCTTGAACTCTGCGCCGAGCAGCATGCTGGGCGGGTCGCCGACGAGGGTGGCGGCGCCCTGGAGGTTGGCGCTCACCGCGATGCCGATGAGCACTGGCGCCGGGCTCATCCCCACCCGTTGCGCGATGGCGAGCGCCACGGGCGAGACGAGGAGCACCGTCGTCACGTTGTCCACAAAGGCTGAGACAAAGCCCGAGAAGACGCAGACGGCGACGAGGGCCATGCGGGTGGTGCGGCACCGCGCCGCGAGCTTGTCGGCCAGGAGCACGGGGACGCCCGACGCCATGAAGAGGTCGGCGATCATCATCGCGCCCGCGAGCACGCCGAGGACATTCCAACTGATCCCGCGGCGCGCGATGGCCTCGATGGTGAACGCTCCCTGGGGGTCTTGGCCCGCCAGCAGGTATCGGGCGGCGATGAGCGCCCCGATTGCGCCCCAGAGCACCTTCACGCGGTGCTCGGTGCGGAAACACAGATACCCGTATACGAGGAGGAAGACAATGAGGACGAGCCAGGGGAGCAACCGCTTGTCCCTTCGGGGGCTGTTGTGGCAGTGGAAAGCCTGATCTTAGCGCGGGTGCCGGGATGTGTCAAACGCACCAGAATGGCGTTTGACACCGCTTGCCCTTTGTGGTTCTATTCACATGGTGTTGGACTGAATGTCTTGCGGCCCGACCAATGTCCCTTATTGGAGGCCAAAGCCCCGTGGATGCGTATCTGGGGGGCCTGGTGGTGGGCCAGGCGCCCTGGTATTCAAATAGCCTGCTGCTCGTCGCAGTCGCGTTTGTGTGGCTCCTGCTGGCTTACCGCTGGTATGGCCGCTGGCTGGAGAGGAAGGTCATCGCGCCGAGCGAGGCCAAGACGCCGGCCGAGGCCCAGTACGACGGTGTGGACTACTGCCCGGCGCGGCCGGTGGTGCTCTTCGGCCACCACTTCGCGTCAATCGCCGGCGCGGGGCCGATCATCGGGCCGATCATGGCGGTGGCGGCGTTCGGCTGGACTCCGACGGTGCTCTGGGTGCTGCTCGGGGTGGTGCTGATCGGCGCTGTGCACGACTACCTGACGCTGATGATTTCGGTGCGCAACGGGGGGAACTCGCTGCCGGACGTTGCTCGAAGCGTCATCGGCGGGCCGGCGCGCGCTCTCTTCCTCGTCTTCGTCTGGATCGGGCTCGTGCTCGTCATCACGTCGTTTTGCGCGGTGACGACCGACACTTTTATCGAGGCCCCCGGGATCGTGTTGCCCACCTTCGCGCTCATGCTCATCGCCATCCTGTTCGGCGTGATGACGTATCGGCTGAACATGCCGACCTGGCAGAGCACTGCCATCGCCCTGGTGCTCATGGCGGGTGTGGTGGCCTTGGGGTTCATGCTGCCCATCCGCCTGGAGGACCTCGGCGTCCCGACGGGGCAGGTGAGGACGGTCTGGCTCATCGTCCTCCTGGCCTATGGCGTGATCGCGTCGGTGGTGCCCGTGTGGGTCCTCCTCCAGCCGCGCGACTACCTGTCAACCTGGATTCTGGTGGGCGGGATGCTCGCGGGCTTTGTGGGCATCGTGTGGGTGCATCCCACGCTGAAGGCGCCGGCGGTCACGCCCAGCCTCTGGTCGCCACAGCCGGTCTGGCCAATGATGTTCATCACGGTCGCCTGCGGCGCGGTCTCGGGCTTTCATTGCCTTGTGGCTGGTGGCACGACCTCCAAGCAGTTGGCGCGGGAGCGGCACGGGCTGGCGGTGGGGTATGGTGCGATGCTTACTGAGGGCGCCCTGGCGGTAATCGCCCTCGTCGCCGTCGCAGCAGGCATCTACTTCACGAGGGACCAGGCGCCCGGCGGGACCTACGCCTTGCTCGACATCCTCGGCCAGAAGGCCGGCGGAGGGCCGATCGCTGCCTTCGGGCGCGGCTTCGACGCGCTGACCGACCCGTTCCTGGGCCGCTTGGGCCGCGCCTGCGGGGTGCAGAACCTCGGGATGATCGCCGGAATCCTGATGGTGAACGCCTTCGTGCTTACGACACTCGACACCACCGTGCGCCTGGCCCGCTTCATCACCCACGAGCTCGGCGGGCAGGTGGTGCCGGCCTTGCGCAACCGCTGGCTGGCGTCGCTAGCGCCCGTGGCCCTTGCTCTTGTCCTCGCCACACAGAAGAGCGCCTTCGCCAGCATGTGGAAGGTCTTCGGCTCCGCCAACCAGCTCATCGCGGCCCTGGCGCTGATCGTGATAACGGGCTACCTTCTTAGGAAGGGCAAGCGGGCCTTCTACACGGCGCTGCCGGCCTTATTCATGCTTGTGACCACGATGGCCGCGTTGGTCTGGCAGGCATACCAGTACCTGGTGCGGGCCGAGCAGCCCGACTACGCGCTGGGCATCACCGCGTTGGTGCTCCTTGCCCTGGCCGGGGGCATGGCCATCCAGGGGCGCCAGGTGCTCCTCGGCGGCCTGCTCGGTCCCCGGCGGCAGCAGGAGTTGGCACCGTTGCCCTAGGCGCCTCAAGTCGCCAGCATTGTGCGGATGTTGCTCAGGTCCACCAGGTGCTGGCGTTCCTCGGCGATCAACTCGTCCACGGTGGCCCGGTCGCGGTCGGCCACCAGGCCCCGCATCTCGCTGAGGAACAGCAGTGTGTTCTTCTCGAACAGCAGGGCGACGGAGACGGCGTGGAGGTCGCTCTCGGCCTCCTGCGCGAGCTTCACGGCCCCCTCCTCGCTCGGGAACGTCTTGCCTGCCAGCAGGGCGTTCATGTAGTTGGCATATTCGCCCGGATAGCTCTCAGGCGTGGCGGGCGCATCGAGCCGGTCGCGCATTTCCGTGAACCGTTTCTCGTGGTACTCCTCCTGGCGTGCCAGGCGGCGGGCGGACTCCCTCAAGATAGGACTCTTGGCGCGTTCGGCCAGCGCCCCGTAGAAGAGCTTGCCATTGTGCTCCTCGTCAATCGCCATCTGCACCACTTCCGACACCTTGAACAGACCGCCGTTGCTCATGGGCCACTCCTTCTTCCTGGCCTTTGACCACGCGGCTCTCTCGATGGTATGAACAGTTACTACCTTGGCCGCAATTCATGTAGCAGTGGTTCGTAGTGCGGGCTTCAGCCCGTATGCCCAGATACGGCCTGAAGGCCGCACTACGAACAGGTTCCTGCCTTTGGGCGTGTCTGCCCTTGTGTGCTACATGAATTGTGGCCAAGGTAGTACGATGATACGGCAAGATCAGTCGCCAGTCAAGTTAGGGTATCGGGGTGCCTGGGCGGCTGGGGGATCAGCCGCCAAGTCCGAGGATGCGGCCGAGCTGGTAGACGGCGAGTGTGAGGACGTAGGCGAGAGCGGTGAGGCCCCCTAGCTGGAAGAGCGCCCAGCGCCAGCTCCCGCTCTCGCGGCGGGTGGCGGCAATGGTGGCCACGCAGGGCATGCTCACGAGGCAGAAGAGCATGATGCAGAAGCCGACGAGTGGTGGGTAGTCTGCGCGGAGGTGTTGGCGCAGGGCCTCGCGGTTGGCCTCGCCTGAGCCGACGGCGTAGACGATGCCCATCTGGGCGACGAAGGCCTCCTTGGCGGCGAAGGCGCCGATGAGGGCGCTGCCGATGCGCCAGTCGAAGCCGATGGGCCGCAGGGCCGGCTCGACGGCGCGGCCGATGCGCCCGGCGGCCGAGTAGGCTAGCCGCTCCGCCGCCTGACCGTGCTCGATGGCTGCCAGCGCCGCCTCCCGCGCCGCGGTGTCGGCCAGCCGCTCCGCCTCGGCGCGACGGGCAGCGTAGTCCTGGCTGAACTGGGTCTTCCTGGGGTATGTGGTGAGGACCCAGAGGATGATCGAGACCGCGAGGATGATTGTGCCGGCCTTCTTCACGTACAGCCAGCCGCGCTCCCACATGTGGATGGCCAGGCCGCGCAGGGTGGGCATGCGGTAGGGGGGCAGCTCCATCACCAGGGGCGCCGTCTCGCCGCGCAGGACGGTAATCCGCAACACCTTGGCCGCCGCCACCGCCAGCACCACGCCGATGAGGTAGATGAGGAAGTACATGGCGGGCTGGAGCCGCAGGGACAGCGGCCCCAGGCTCACGAGCACCCTGTCGGCGAAAAAGGCGCCGACGATGACGGTGTAGATGACGAAGCGCGCGGAGCAGCTCATCAGGGGGACGACGAGCATCGTCGTGAGCCGGTCGCGCCGGCTGTCGAGCGTGCGGGTCGCCAGCACCGCAGGCACCGAGCACCCGAAGCCGATGAGCATCGGGATGAAGCTCTTGCCGTGCAGCCCGATCTTGTGCATCAGGTGGTCCATCAGGAACGCCGCGCGTGCCATGTAGCCGGTGTCCTCGAGGAATGCGATAGCGAAGAAGAGGAGCATGATGTAGGGGACGAAGGTCAGGACGCCGCCGACGCCTGCGATGATGCCGTCGCACAGAAGGTCGCGCACCGGGCTCTCGGCCCCCTCGGGCCACAGGCCGCCGACAGCGGCCGAGAGCCATCCGAAGAACGCCTCGATCCAATCCGTCGGCGCCTCGCCCAGGGCAAAGGTGAACTGGAATGTGAGGTACATGAAGAGCAGGAAGATGGGGAGGCCGAGGACGCGATGGAGGATCACGGTGTCAATGCGGTCGGACATCGAGTGGCGGGCCTCGACGGTGCGGGTGACGGCCTCCTGGCAGGCGCCGGAGATGAAGCCGTAGCGTCGGTCGGCAAGCACGGTCTCGGGCGATTCGCCGAAGATGGTCTGGAGGTGGCGTCGGGAGGCGGCGGCCGCGGCGAGGAGCGCCGCTGCGCCAGGCACCTTGTCCTCGATCTGCTGGCGGATGATGCGGTCGTCCTCCAGGAGCTTCACGGCGACCCAGCGGGGGTTGTAGTGTCGGGCGAGCTCGGGGCACGCCTCGATGAGCGGCACCAGCTTGGCGAGCTCGTCGTCAATCTCGCGCCCGAAGCTGATCTCGACTGGGGCCGGCACGCCGCGGCCCTCCGCGACGTCCAGGATCGCGTCGAGCAGCTCCGCTGTGCCCTTGCCCTTGTGGCCGACGGTTGGGACGACCCGCGCGCCGAGCAGCTCGCCGAGGCGGCGATGGTTGATCGCGATGCCGCGCCGCTCCGCCACGTCGCTCATGTTCAGTGCCAGGATGAGCGGCACGCGCAGGGCGATCAGTTGTGTCGCAAGATAGAGGTTCCGCTCCAGGTTCGACGCATCTATGATGTCCACGACAACATCCGGCCTGCCCTCGATGATGAAGTCGCGCGCGACCACCTCCTCGATGCTATAGGGGGTGAGGCTGTAGGTGCCGGGGAGGTCCACCACCTGGATGCACACGCCGCGGTGGAAGCAGGTGCCCTCCTTCTTCTCCACCGTCACGCCGGGGTAGTTGCCCACGTGCTGGTGGGCGCCGGTGAGGTTGTTGAAGATCGTCGTCTTGCCGGAGTTGGGGTTCCCCGCCAGGGCGACCGTGAGGCTCTTCTCAGCCACTCGAGACCACCTGATTCAGTCCCCACACTTCACGAGGATCTTAGCGGCCATCCCACGTCCGAGCGCCAGCCGCGCGCCCTTCACTTCCACGATCAACGGCCCCTTGCCGCAGTTGGTGACGACGAGCACCTGGGCGCCCGGCACCAGGCCCAGGGCCGACAGGCGGGCCACAAGCCCATGACCTGCGTCCACCCGCACCACGCGCCCCTGCCCGCCCTCCGCCACGGCGCTGAGGGCCACCCCCGCCCTGATCGCCGCCGTCTTATCGGCCGACGTCATCGGCTTCCCACGCCCTTTCTATCCTGGCGGCCGCTCGCCGGCGCCGAGGTGCCCCTTGACCCGCTCGACGAACTCCACCAGCCTGTCGAGGACCACCGGCTCGATGGCGTGCTCCATGTGGCACGCATTGCGTTCGGCCACCTGCGGCGCGAGGCCGAGGAGATCGGTGAGGAAGCTCGTGAGCACCTCGTGGCGCCGCACCATTTCGCGCGCCACCCGCTCCCCCGCAGGGGTCAGCGTAACGTAGCTGTAAGGGACGTGATTCACAAGGTCGCGCGCGGCCAGAGCGCGCAGGGCGCCGGTAACGGAGGGCATCTGGACGCTCATCCTGGAGGCAATGTCGCGCACGCGCGCCACCCGCCCCTCGCGCTCCAGGTGGAAGATCGCCTCCAGGTAGTCCTCAAGGCTTGCGGAGAGAACGTCTGTGTGGGCCAAGCGTGGCTCCCGCAAGAAGTTTGACGCCCCTAATTTTATACTGGGAGGCGAACATTGTCAAGCCCAAATCCCGCGGCTCACATCATCTGCGGGCACGGAAGCTACCTGGGCGGGGCCGCGACGGGCGGCGGCGGGGGCTGCATGGAGCGGATGGGCGGCGGCGCGACGGTCACGGGCTGGTCAATGTCGCGGAAGGCCGGCTCCAGGCCAGCCTGGGCGACAACGGCTTTCGCAGCCTCCGGAAATGTAGGATCGGCGGGCGCCACGCCAAGCCAATTGTCGCGGAAGGTGTGCAGGTCCTGCTTCGAGCGGTTGAACCGAATGGGGGCCTGGGCGGTGGAGTGGATGACGTTGGCCTCGACGAGGAAGCCCTTGCTCCCCTCGTCGAGGAAGATGCCGTTGTTGGGCGCAGAGCCGGCGAACGGGCTGCGGCGGATGTCGTGGATGTGGTTCCCGCGCAGCGTCGTGCCGGGCTGGAAGCCCAGGCTGTAGATGCCCCCGCCGTCGGCCAGCAGCAGCATCGCGTCGTGGATGTGGCAGTACTCGATGACGTTCTCGCGGCAGGCGGTCGGCCTGTCGTTCCAGCTCCAGCCCACCGATATGCCGGTGTAGGGGAAGCGGCGGACGACGCAATGGCTGACGCGCGTGCGCTCCGCGATGCCGATCCAGACGCCCAGGGCCGAGAAGTGGTCCAGACCGCCGTCCGAGAAGACGCAGTTGCTCACCGTGTTGCCCGTGGGGAGGAACGGCTCGCGGGAGTCGGTCTTGGTGACGCCGATGAGGACGCCTCCCCCGCCGAGGTCGAAGAAGCGGCAGCCGACAACGGCATTGTCGCGGCAGCCCTGGCCCAGCCTCACGCCATAGCCGCCCAGGTGCGCCAGCGTGCACCGCTCGAGGCGGCAGCCGCGGGCGAACTCGGCCTCAATGGCTGCCGACAGGTCAATCATCCCCTGGCGCGAGCTGTAGCCCTTCGCCGGCAGCGCCCAGGACGTGTGAGCGAACGTCAGCCCGCGGAAGCAGATGTGCTGGACGGCGGCCGGCGGCTTGACGATGAAGCGCGGGTCCGATTCGTCCACCGGCACCACCTGCTCCGGCGAGCCGACCAGGCGGATGAGCTGCTCGGCGCGCGGCGCGACCACCGCCAGCTTCGCCATCTCCTCCCCCGGCAGCGGTCGGTAGGCGAGCAGGCCCGCCGGCCGGTCGAGATACCACTCGCCCGGCTTCAGCCCCGCCTCCTTCACGTTCTCCACATAGTAGGGGTTCCGGCCGCCCTTGAACCAGTGGCCGATGCGGTAGATGGGGAAGCCCGTGAAGCGAACGATATGGTTGGCCAGATCGAGCTCGCGGATGCGCAGCCGCGAGGCGGTCCAATCGTGGAGGGCCACCACCTCCACGTCGTCGGGGTTCGACCACTTCTCGATGTCGCCGGGCGCGAAGCGGAACTCGTCCTGCGACTGGGTGTGGCGGGACGAGGTCTTGCGCGCGGGGGCATCGGTGAGGCCGGCGATGACGAACGCCCCCTTGCAGGGGCGGTAACGCCGCTCGAAGAAGCCCTGGCCAGGCTTCTGGACGAAGAGCTGGCGGAACACCCACTTCCCCTCCCTGACCTGCGGCAGGGCCGCGACATAGACGCCCCGCTCGTCCTGGCGCCACTTGACGATGGGCACGCCGCCGCTAAGGATGGGCGTCTCGCCAGGATAGGCCGAATAGGTTACGGGGCAGGCATCGGAGCCGGAGTCCCTGGGCGCGAACTCCACAGGCGCGGGGAGCCAGTAGGTGCCGCCGCGCAGGAGCACGGTCACGGGCTGCTTCAGTGCGCCGCCCTCGCGGTGCTTGCGCGCGGCCACGGCGTCGCGCGCGCGGCCCAGCGTGGCAAACGGCGCCTCTAGGCTCCCCGGCCCAGCGTCGTTGCCGTTGGGCGCAACATAGAAGTCGGCCTTGGCGGCCTCGGCTCCCGCGGCGCTCCCGCCAACGCTGCTCCAAGCCATCAACATCATCCCCATTGCTACAAGCGGCCGGCTTCTCACCTGGGCGTTCTCCAAACCGGGGCGACCCCGGGTGTTCACCCGACCATGGGTCCGTGGCGAAGAGACGGGCGCCGCGGCCCAGGTTCCCGTAACTCGTCCCTTCCTGCCTGGCGCTAGTAGCGTAAGCCACGCCCCCCTTTGTGTCAAGCCCGTTGCACCCGTGCGCAACGCCAGGGACAATCTCAGGGGCGACGCGGCTACACGATGGCCAGTGGCCCCGGCCCATGCGATTCCACTCGGCCGATGAGCGCCGCGTCGTTCACCCCGGCCTCGTGCAGACAAGCCACCAGAGCCTCGGGCTCCGGCGCCGATAGGAGCAGGCCGCCGGAGGTCTGTGGGTCGTAAAACAGGTCGAGGATTGGCGTTTCCTCGTAGCCCCTTGCGCTCACGTGGTCGCAGAAGTAGTAGCGGGTGCGCGCGACGGCGCGGCACAGCAGGCCCATCTGGACTAAGTCCAGCGCCCCGGGCAGCAGGGGCACGCGAGCGGCCTCGATGGTGGCGCTAGCCCTGCTGGCGACGAGCATCTGGACGAGGTGGCCGATGAGGCCGAAGCCCGTGACGTCGGTGCAGGCATGAGCCCCGCACTCGAGGGCGACTCTGGACGCTACGTCATTGAGCCGCGCCATTGCCGCGGCCGCTGCCGCGAGCTGGTCAACTGATGCAAGGTCACCCTTGGCCGCCAGGGTGATGACGCCGGTTCCCAGCGGCTTGGTCAGGACCAGCCCGTCCCCGGGCCGGGCTGCGGCGTTCGTGAGAATCCTGTCGGGGTGAACGGTGCCCGTGACGCTGGCGCCGTACTTCAGCTCGGGGTCCTCGATGGTGTGGCCCCCGAGCACAGCGGTGTGGGCCTCTGCGAACTTTTCGCAGGCGCCGCGCAGGATTTCCGCACCGGCATCCAGGTCGGCCTGCCCCGGTGGGATGGCCAGGATGTTGAGGGCGGTCCGCGGCTGAGCGCCCATCGCGTAGATGTCGCTCAACGCGTTCGCTGCCGCAATCTGGCCGAAGAGCCACGGGTCGTCCACGACCGGAGCCATTACGTCAACAGACTCGACGAGTGCGAGATCGGGCGTGAGGCGGTACACGCCCGAGTCATCTGAGGTGCTGAAGCCGACAAGGATGTTGGGGTCGGCGGGGACCTGAAGGCGGCTCACCAGGCGCCGCAGCTCGCCCGGGCCGAGCTTGGCGGCGCACCCGCAGGCGCGAGCGCGGCGGGTGAGTCCTCGTGCCTCTTGCTCGTTCACAAATTGCACTCCTGCACTGGCATGCCTGCCAACCTGACGCTCGGGCGCCGGCCGTACGCCGGAGTTTGGACACGCTGGCGCGCACGCCATGCGTGCCACAGCGCACCACCTCGCGCAAGAGCGCCGGCTAGGCAGGACGCGCCCCGGGGGCGGAAACGAGCTTGATGAGGAGATTAGCCTAGCGGACGGGTTCGATGTTCCACAGGGGATCGAACCGCGGTTGCTCGGCTACGCTTCCACCCGGTGCGCTTGCTTCTCCCATTGACAGGCGCAGGACCTGCGCCGCCGCTGGCATTCAGCGGCACCAGGCTCACCTCAAGCGGTAAGCGGCCGCAATGCGATCAGCCACGGCTCTCACCCCCTTTCGGTCGGACGAATCTGGCCTTGGTTCCTCCCACCCACCACCCTGATGATTGTATGGCAGCCTCAGCACCGCTGTCAAGGGTAGTGCCCGTGGCCCCCGAGTGCCCGTGCGCCCCAACGCGCCGCCGGGTGGGTGGCATTGCGCGCGCCCCGCCTGTGGACTACAATGCTCGTACCGCATACCGCGTCCAGGAGAGCGATCATGGAGAATGGCGGCCCGTCGCGTCGCCGGTTCCTTCACAGGAGCGGCGCGGCGCTCGCGCTGGCCGTTTGGCGTCGCGCGCCCGCCGCAGAGGCGAAAGGGAAGCCCATGTCGGACACGCCAGCGCCCGTCCGGGCCATCACCAGAGGCCCGAAGTTCCACTGGTTCGGCTACTACGACAAGCTACAGTTCGACCCCACTGGCCGCTATTGCCTGGGGATGGAAGTGGGCTTCGAGCACCGCTCGCCGCGGCCCGACGACGCCATTAAGGTCGGCATGGTGGACCTCCAGGACAACGACCGCTGGATCGAGCTGGGCGAGACCACCGCCTGGTGCTGGCAGCAGGGCTGCATGCTCCAATGGCTTCCCGGCTCCAAGAGCGAGCTCATCTGGAACGACCGCGACGGCGACCACTTCTGCTGCCACATATCAGACGCCTTCAGCCGCAAGAAGCGCACGATTCCGCACCCCATCTACACCGTAAGCCCCGACGCTAAGATCGCCGTCGCGCCCGACTTCCGGCGCGTGAACGACTGCCGTCCGGGCTACGGCTACTGCGGACTGCCCGACCCCTACTGCGACGACCCCGCCCCGAAGGACGCCGGCATCTGGCGCATTGACCTCGCCAGCGGTCGCCAGGAGCTGATCATCTCGCTGGCCGACATCGTGAGAATCCCCTACGCCCCAGGCTACCCCGACGGCGCCAAGCACTGGTTCAACCACCTGCTCTTCAGCCCCGACGGCTCGCGCTTCATCTTCCTCCACCGTTGGAGGGGGAGGGACGGGCGCGGCTTCGCCACCCGAATGTTCACCGCCACGCCCGAGGGCAAGGACATTCATTTCGTCGTCGGCGGCCTAGCCTCGCACTTCATCTGGCGCGACCCTGCCCACATCCTCGTCTGGGCCGGCCACCCCTCCCACGGCAACTGCTTCTACCTTTTCGAGGATAAGACCACCAACGTCGAGCCCGTCGGCAAAGGCGTTATGACTGCCGACGGCCACTGCTCCTACCTGCCTAACAAGAACTGGATCGTGAACGACCGCTACCCTGGGGCTGACCGCAAGCGCCCGGTCTACCTCTACCACGTGCCGACGGGGCAGGTCGTGACGCTGGGCCAGTTCTACGCCGCCAGGAGCTACGACGGCGAGTGGCGCTGCGACACCCACCCCCGCTTCAGCCCCGACGGCCGCACCCTCTGCATTGACAGCGTCCACGAGGAGAAAGGCCGCCAGCTCTACCTCATTGACATCGCGTCCATCCTCGCCAAACCGCCAAAGGCAGAGAAGAGCTAGCCCGCGAAACACGCGAAAGGCCGCGAATGAAGGGGGGATGGAGATTAGCCACAGGGCCACAGAGGGCACAGGGAAGAGGACCACGAGCCGGGGGGCTACTCGTGGTGGGTCCACATGCGGATGACCTTGACGGTGTGGAGGTCGTCGAGGACCTGGTAGACGAGTCGGTGCTGAATGTTGATGCGGCGTGAGCAGGCGCCGGCGAGGTCGCCGACCAGTTTCTCGTACGGCGGGGGCGTCTGGTAGGGGTTGGCGCGAAGAATGGCGAGCAGCCGCTCGGCCCGCGGTCTCAGGCCCTAGCGGGCGAGCTTCCTGGCGTCGCGGCGGGCCTGCCGGGTGAACACGACCCGCCAGCTCACCAGTCGAGCTCCTCGGAGCACCTCTCGATGGGGGTCTTGATCCCTCTGCGGATTGATGCCCTCATGCCGGGGATCGAGAGCAGGTAGAGGGTCTCCTGGATCGCCCGCCAGTCATCTTCCGAGACGAGGACACCGGCGTGGCGCTTGCCGGCGATGCGGACCGGCTCGTGAGATTCCGCCACATCGTCGAGCAGGCTGTATAGCCGCCGACGCGCCTCGCTTGCCGTGACGCTCGCCATGATTCGCACCTCCAAGACGTACCAGATAGCGTACAGGATGCGCCAGAGGATGTCAAGGGGCGGCGCGGGCTGGGGCGTCGGCGACGGCGAGGGTGCGCAGGCGCTCGGATGCGGCGAGGAGTGCGCGGCGGGTGGAGACCTCGGGGTAGTCGGCGGCCAGGGCGCGGAGTGCTTCGCTGGCCGCCGGGTCGCCGATGCGCCCGAGGGCCTCGGCGGCCGCGTGGCGAGTGTCGGGCGCGTTCTTCAGCTCGCGGACGACGGCGAGGAGTGCGGGGACGGCGCGCTTGTCGCCGATGCGCCCGAGCGCCCAGGCGACGGCGGCGCGCCAGCAAGGTGTGAGGTCGTTGTGGAGGAAGAGCACGCCTGGGCCGAGGGGGTCGGGGTGTCCCGCGGCGCCCTCTGGGGGCGATTGCTGGAGGGCGGCGATGAGGGCATCGGCCGACTGCGGGTCGGCCAGGTTGCCCAGGGCGCGGGCGAGGTAGAAGCACACCCAGTGACGGGCCGGGAGCTTGTGGACGACGGGGATGCCGTGGTCGAACTCGCGTGGGATGTCCACCGGCTTGACGCGGTAGCGGTCGAAGGCGGCGCGGATGCGAGGCTCCCACTTGCGGTCGTGGCAGGCGAGGGAGAGCACCTGGGCGGCGCGGTTCTCGGGGTCGGGGCGTCCCGCCCAGGCGCCGTGGGTGCCGAGGGCCTGCTGAAGCTCTTTGGCCGGTTTGGCGTCGGGGTCGCCGAGGGTGGCGAGACAGGTTTCGACGACAGGCGCCTCGGCCCCGGCGCGGCGCAGGACGCGGCCCGTGAGGGCCTCGTAGTCGTCGTTGTAGGGGAAGAGCGCGCGGTCGGGGTCTGTGGGCACTGAGCGGATGAGGTGGGGCACGATGGGGCCGGCCTTGGTTGAGCCCATCGCGTCGAGGGCTTCGATGATGAAGTAGTGGATGGGCGCGGCGTGGCAGGCGATGAGCGCCCCGTGGTCGCCGTACCAGGCGGCGTGGTGGGGATAGTCCTTGAGCTTGGCGAAGGCGTCAATGAGCGCGGCCTCGGCCTCGGGGGACCCGATGCGGCCGAGGGCCTCAGCGCATGCCTCGGCGAGGAAGAGGTTGCCCGTGGCGGGCTCGGCGTGGACGCGCAAGGTGTCGGCGAGGAGGGCGACGGCCTCCTTGTCCCTCAGATAGCCGATGGCGCGCGTGGCGGCCTGAAGGTGGCGCTGGTTGGCGGGCGAGGCGGCGTTGAAGCGGGCGCCGTCGCCGTTGTGGGTCTTGCGCCATTCGGGGAGGGGGTTGTTGTCGCGTTCGCGGCCCAGGTAGTCGCGGAGGGCTGCGCGGGCGGGGTCGCCGCCGATGCGACCGAGCGCCACCGCTGCGCGGCGGACGACGTCGCGGTCCTTGTCGCCCAGCCGGGCGACGAGGTCCTTCTCGATCTTGTCCCAGGGATTGGCCTTGAGCCATTCGCGCCAGGCCGCAGCGAGTCGCCTGCGGCTGGCCGCCCCATCGAACGCCGTTGGCGATTGCGGATTGCGGATTGCGGATTGCGGGTTGGACTCCGGAATGTGGGATGCTGAGTATGGAGTCGCCGCGGTGCGGCCAGTGAGGTTTTCGAGGGCGACTACCGCGGCCTGGGCGACCAGGGGGTCGTCGTCCGTCAAGGCATCGAGGAGCGGGGGCACCGACTCGCGCGTGCCGCAGGTGGCGAGGGCGAGGGCAGCGGCGACGCGGGCCTCGCGGCCGTCGTCCCTCAGCAGCTCGGCGAGTGCGGGCGCGGCGGCGGGGTGGCGGAAGATTGCCAGGCGCTGCGCCGCCGAAATCTTCAGCCCCTCGTCCTTGCCCTTCAACTCAGCCACGAGCGCCGCCACCTCCTGTGCGCCGGTGGGGTCCTGCGGCTGGCGATTGGAATCGGTAGTCGCAAGTCCCAAGTCGGAAATGCCTCCTGCGTGTCGGTTGAGGCCGGCGACCTCGCGGTAGCGGTCGAACTGTAGCTCCATGAGGCCGGTGACGGCGGCGTTGTTGCCGCGGAAGCGGTGGGGCTGGCCCTGGCCGAGGAGCCGCAGGGGCCGCGTCTGGAGGGCCTGCATCGTCGGGGCCGCGTTGGGCGGGGCAAACGACCGCTGCTGGTGGCACCCCAGGCAGCCGCGCGTCTCGCCGGGCCGCACGTAGATCCACGACATCTCGTTGAGCTCCGAGCGGCCCTCGGCGTCCACCGCCTGGAACGCGATGGCCATGTCGGCCGGCACCTCGACGGCGAACGAGCCGTCCGGCGCGAGCGGCACCGTGCCCAGCTCGATCACCTCGCTGCCGGCGTGGACGATGTAGGAGTGGGAGGAGCGGACGGTGAGCCCCTTGCCGCCGAGGACGCGGATGGCGCGGACGTGGGGCCAGCCGGCCGTGGTCTGTTTGGTGAGGCGGGCGTTGTGGCAGAAGAGAACGCCGGTGGGTGCCGCCTCGTCGCCCTTACGTGTGTGCATCTTGCTGGAGAGCACGGGCGGCTTGGGCCGCGGCCCGAGGTAGACGGGCGAATGGAGGGCTGAGCCTTGAGAGTCGTGGACCACCACCACGCCGCCAGCGGGCCTGGCGGGGTCGAGGAGGACGATCTTCTCGTAGCTGATGTCGTGAACCTTGCGCGTCTGCTTGCCTGCGGGCACCTCGATCTGGACGCGCCGAGCCAGTGTGCACAGTAGGCGACCGTCGGGCAGGGCGGCGACGTCGCCGGCGTCGAGGCCGAAGTGGCGCACGTCGCCGGGCATTCCCCCGAGGCGGCCGACGTCAATGCCTCCGCCCGAGAGGTAGGCCACGCGGCCGTCGGGCAGCGGGGCCGGGCTGCCGACGCTGAAGGCCCGCAGGCGCCCGCCGTACTCTGGGCCGAGGTCGAGGCCGAACTCGGTGTAGCCCCCTGTGCCGTCGGGGTGGACGGCGTGGAGGAGGACTTCGACTTTTCCGCGGTCGAAGAAGTTGTCAGAGCGGATGAAGAGGATGCGGCCGTCGGCCAGCACCTCGGGCTCGTTGTCGAAGATAAAGGTGCTGGTGATCGGTCGGATGCCGCTGCCGTCGGGGTTCATCACGAAGAGCGCGCGCGAAGGCGGGTTGTGGTATTCCTCGAAGGTGCCGATCCGGGTGGAGGTAAAGACGATGCGGCCGTCGGGCAGCTCGGCGGGGTCAATGTCGTGGAACGGCCCGTCGGTGAGGCGGGTCGGCTTGGCACCGTCGGCGGGCACGCGCCAGATGTGGAAGAAGCCCTCGCCCTCGGCGACCATGGAGACGAGGACGGCGCGTCCGTCGAAGGTCACGCTGGGCGAGCCGATGGCGCCCTTGCCTGCGTCGAGGAGCAGCTTGGGCCTCACCCCCGGCCTGGCGGGGCTGAGGGCATAGAGCTTGCGGCCGACCTTGATTGGCGCGGGCAGGTCGTGTTCGGGGTAGGCCCGCGACTTGCGCGGCTGGAAGGTGGTCACGGTGAGGCTGTCGTAGCGCGTGCCCCCGACGTGGGGGCGGTAGAGGCTACAGTCGTCGCCTATGAAGACGATGCCTTCGGGCCAGGGATAGTCCTCGGGCGGCGGCACCTCGGTGGTGACACGCAGCGAGAAGGCGGGCGCCGAGGACGCGCCGGCCACCCAGTCGAGCTTGGGGGGCTTGCCCAGCTTGGGCTTGGCCAGCGGGGGCTCCGGGGCCTTGTCGGCGAACCGTCCCCACGGCCCCGCGCCGTAGGCGCCCACGGGGTAGGCCTTGAGCCACTTGGAGTCGTCGAAGGCCGGCTGCTGCCAGTCTTTGGCCTCCTTGTCGCTCACTAGCCAGGCCTCGCCGCTGAGCAGGGTGAAGGGCTGACCGTCGGCCAGCTCGCCCCTCAGCGCGAAGAGCACGCCGGCCGGGCCGGGGGCGGTGTTGGCCGCCTCGATTGCGACCACGTTGCGCCCGGGCACGAGCAGGGCCGCGACGTCGAAGCGGTTGGGGATGCGCCAGGCGTCGGGATTCGTCTCGCGCTGGCCGACGAAGACACCGTTGAGGCTGAGCGTGTAGAGATTGTCCACGGCAATTGCCGCCTCAGCGGCCTTCACCTTCGCGTCGTCGGGCAGGACGACTGTGGCGCGAAAGTAGCACGCGCCCGCCCCTGGCTCCGGCGAGTTGGCCCCAGGGTCTGGCCAGGCCCACATCCACTGCGCCCCCTCGAAGCGAGCTGGCGGCGGGGCCGCCGCCAGCCCCCACGACGCCATCGCGCCGATGACCAGCCACACAACGCACAACGCCTTCATCACGCTCTCCGTTGGACGCGGTTTCCCAGGCCACTTGGTATATGCTACCACAGGCCGCCTTCCGCGGCAAGCTAGAAAGGGGTTCACAGAGGGCCAGTGTGCGCGCAAGGGATTTGACCCTCTGTGCCAAAGATTGGCACGCTCCCTAACATTCAGTCGCTCTTGTGCTTACGACCGCCTGACTGTCGGCGCGACAGAGGGCCACCGCTCACTTGGCCCGAAGAGTGGCCCTCTGTAATCTCCGGGCTCCTCTTTCCTCTCGTCCTCGTCGTCGGTTCTTCCGCGTGCATGTATGGGCGCCCCACGGCAAGCTATGTGAATATGCCCCGCGGAACCGCTCGGAGGCCAGCCACTGGCCTTTGAGTTTGGATGCTTGTCTCCCAGACGCGAGAGTGTAGCACCATTACAGGGCTCTCTCATTGAGGAGCCGCGGCGGGAGGGGGATCAAGCGATGGGGGCCGGTTGCGGCATCTTCTAGTCCCGACACTGCCAAGCGTTGCTTGGGCGTGCGTTTGCCCGGGGGAGCGTGGGGGTCGGTCAGTGATTCCACTTCGGAACGGGACACTTGACTCTTGACGGCGGAGTCGTACAATGAGTATATGCTCGGGCGTCGAGTCGGAACTAGATGAATGAGTCATTCCTCATCTATTGAGGAGGCATTCACGATGGCCGACGATGAGAGCGCGCAAGTGCTGAGCCGGAGGGAGCGCGAGCGGTTGGCCCACCGCCGGGAGATTCTGGAGGCTGCCGAGCGGGTCTTCGCTCGCAACGGCTACCACGGCGCCACGGTTGAACAGATCGCCCAGGAGGCCGAGTTCGGCGTCGGCACCCTGTATACCTTCTTCAAGAGCAAGGAGGAGCTTTACAAGGAAGTGCTGGCGGGGATCATTGAGGAGGCGATGGCGCTGGCCCGCGAGCGGGTCTTCACGCAGGAGGATCCGGTGGCAGCCATCGAGGCGCTGATCGAGTTCCGCCTGACCATTCTTGAAAAGCATAAGGGCTTCGCCCGGGTGGTTTTTGAGGCGGCGCAAGCTGAGTACGCGGACGCCTCGCTGGCGCTGCCGTCCCGGTGCATGGCGCTGATCGAGGAGGGTCAAGAGGCGTTCACGCGGATCATCGAGCGCGGGGTGGCTACTGGGGCATTTGTGAACGTGGCGCCGGCGGACCTGACGCTGTGCATCCAGGGGATTCTGAACGCCTTCATCGCACAATGGGTGCGGCACGAGCCTGCGGAGACGTTGGCCGAGCGCGTGGCTCGACTCCGCGGGGTCATCCTGAGCTTGGTTCTGCGCAGGCAGAGCTGACGGAGAGCAAGCATGGTGAAGCGGGGCATGAGAACGGCCGTCGGACCGCTGGTGGCAGCCGTGTTGTGCGGCTGCGGGTGCATGAGCCTGGGGCGTTTCAAGGCCGATGTGGCGGCGAGCCGCGAGGCAGCGCTCGCGGCCTGGCAGCGCTCGCGCGCCGGCCAGGGCGACCCCGCGCGGCCCACCCTCAAGGGCGAACTGTCGCTGGAGGCCGCCCAGGTGTTGGCCATGGGCAACAACAAGCAACTCCTGTCTACCCTCCAGGAGAAGGAGATCGCGGCCGGGGGCCTCACCGAGGCCTGGTCAGCCCTCTACCCCACGGCCACCCTCACGGGCAACTACCGCAGGGTGGATGAGGTGTCGAGCTTCAGCGCCGGGCCGACGACGATCACGGTCGGCTCGCTGAACAACTATACCTTCAACCTCGCCCTGCGTCAGCCCATCCTCAGCGGCGGGGCGATCCAGGCGGGCATCCGGGCCGCCAGGGTGGCCACTCTGCTCGCCGACGAAGAGGTCCGGGCCGCCGTCCAAAACGTCCTCTTCCAGGTCCGAAAGGCATATTACGATGTGCTCCTGGCCGCCGAGCTGGTCAAGGTGAGCGAGTTCGACCTCGCGCTCGCGCGCCGCCACTTGGCCGACGTCGAGAAGAAGCTGAAGGCCGGCACCGCCAAGGAGTTCGATGTCCTGCGCGCCAGCGTCGAGATAAGCAACATCGAGGCCGAGTTGATCGGGCGGCAGAATGCCGCTCGGGTGGCGACGGCCCAACTGCTCCGCATCCTGGGAGTCTCGCAGGACAGCCAGGTGACCCTAACGGGCAAGCTCGAGCACCGGCCGCAGAGCCCCGAGCTCGAGCGTGCCGTGGCCAGGGCCTTCCGCGAGCGGCCCGAGCTGCTCCTAGCCGAGCTCGGCATTCGCCTCCAGCACGAGATCGTCCGCACGGCTCGCGCGGGCTGGTTCCCCGTCCTCAGCGTGTTCTTCAATGAGACCTATGCCAAGCCGGACCCGCACTCGATGACGAGGATCAAGTGGAACGACGCGTGGAACGCCGGCGCGGACCTGGCGTGGACGCTCTTCGACGGCTTCAAGACCTCGGCACGGGTGCGACAGGAGCGTGCGCGCCTGCGCCAGCAGGAGATCGGGCTGATGGACACCGAGGAGCAGGTGCTCCTGGAGGTGCAGCAGGCGCTCCTGAGCCTTGAAGACGCCGAGAAGCTGGTCGGCTCGCAGTCGGCGAACATCGCGCGGGCGCGCGAGGGGCTGCGCCTGGCCGAGGTGGGCTACAAGGCCGGCGTGACCACCGAGGTCGAGGTCCTCGACGCCCGCCAGGCGCTCTCCAAGGCGCAGGCCCTCTATTACCAGGCACTCTACGCGCACATGATGGCGGGGCTTGCCCTCGAGAAGGCCACAGGCGCACTAGAGGCGTCGGGAAAGGAACCGCAGAGATGAAGACTCTTGTGCGACTTCTCAAGGTTCTAGCCCTTCTGGCGGTCCTGGGCGGCGTGGGCGCTTGGGCGGGCTACCGCGGCTACCAGCGCTATCTGGAGAAGAAGCGGCTGGCCGCCGCATCCTCCGCCAGCGGCCCTGAGGCGGCACGGGTCAGTTGTGCCCTGGTCACGGCGCGCGACCTGCGTCGCGTGGCCTCGCTGACAGGCACCGTCAAGCCCATGGTAGAGGTGCGCGTGATGTCGAAGGTCAGCGGCAGGCTCGATCTCTTGCGCCTGGAGGACGGGACTCCGATCGAGCTGGGCACGGTCATCCCCAGGAAGGGGGTGCGGCTCGCGGTGATTGACCACGAGGCGTTCGCCGCGCAGGTCAGGCAGGCCGAGGCCACGGTCAGGTCCCTCGAGGCCGAGCTGACGCGGGTCAACGCGAAGGCCCGCCCCGAGGAGCTGCGCATCGCTGAGGCGAACGTCAAGGCCGCTGAGGCCTCGGTGGCGGCTGCGAGGGCCAACGTCGCCCAAGCCCTCGCCTCGCTCGATAACGCCCGCAAGGAGATGACCCGGGTGCGCAGGCTCTTCGACGAGAAGGTGGCGACGCAACAACAGCTCGACAACGCCCACGCCCAGGAGACCATCGCCGAGGAGCGCCACCGAGCGGCAGGGGAGCAGGCGCGCGCCGCCGAGCAGCAGCTCAGGGCCGCGCTCGAGCAGCTCGCCCTCGTCGAGCAGGGCGCCCGCAAGGAGGACCGCGACGCTGTGGCCGCGAAGATCGAGCCGGCGAAGGCCGCCCTGGAGCTCGCACGCATCAACCTTGAGGAGTCCACCATCAAGGCGCCCGTCGCGGGCGTCGTCTCTGTGAAAAACCTAGACGAGGGGAACATGGTTTCGCCAGGCGTCCCGATCGTCACCATCGTGCAGGTGGACACTGTGAAGGTTGTCGTGGGGGTGGCCGAGCGAGAGCTGCCCTTCATCAAGGAGGGGGTCACGAGGGCTACGCTGAGCGTGGATGCCTTCCCCGGCATGTCCTTCGCAGGGACAGTGCAGAAGATCAGCCCTGTGGTGGACGAGCGGACGCGCACGGTGGAGGTGGAAATCCACGTGCCGAACCCCGACCTGCGGCTGAAGCCCGGGATGTTTGCCAGGGTGGAACTGCTGCTTCAGGAGAAGAAGGGGGTGCCGGCCATCCCCGAGCATGCGGTGACGTGGCTGGACGAGAAGCCGTTCGTGACAATCGTCAATGCGGCGAAGGCCCATCGCATCCCGGTGAAGCTGGGCCTGGCGGACGGGCCAATAGTGGAGGTCCTGGAGGGGCTGGAGCCGGGCGCCCTCGTGGTCACACGGGGCCAACAGGGCCTCAAGGACGGCCAGCCCGTCATCGCCACCGAGGAGGGCACGCGGCCATGAAACTCCCAGAATTCTCCGTCCGCAACCCAGTCACCACCCTCATGATGTTTCTGGGGGCGCTCGTCGTCGGCGGCTTCTGCCTCACCCAGCTTCCCATTGACCTCTTCCCGGAGATGGACCTGCCCGCGATAAGCGTGGTGACGACCTACCCGGGCGCCGCGGCGGAGGACGTGGAGACGAAGGTCACCAAAGTCCTCGAGGACCGCCTTGCCACCACCCCAGACCTCAAGCATATCGTCTCGACCTCAAAAGAAGACGTCTCGGTGATTCGCATGGTCTTTGAGTGGGGGAGCGACCTGGACACGCGGGCCAACGACATCCGCGACCGCATCGGCTTCGCAAAAATTTTCCTCCCGGAGGATGCTGAAGACCCCCTGGTGTTGAAGCTGGACATCTCGAACTTCCCAATCTTGTTCTACGGTGTCGAAGCTACCGAGAGCTACGGCGACCTCTACAAGCTGATCCAGGACGAGGTGGCCGACCCGCTCAAGCGCATCCCGGGCGTCGGCACAGTGGGCATTCGCGGCACCTCGGACCGCCAGGTGAACATCGAGTTCGACCGCGAGCGCCTCGCAAGCTACGGCCTCACGCCGCAGGACATCGTCCGCGCCGTGTCCCTTGAGAACCAGACCATACCCGGCGGAAACGTCAAGCAGGGCCTAACCGACTACCTTGTGCGGGTCCCCGGCGAGTTCAAGGACGTTGAGCCGATGAAGCGCATCGTCCTGAAGGCGTCCAACGGCTCCGTAGTCCGCCTCGGCGACGTCGCCAAGGTGGAGTTCGGCCACCGCGAGGAGACCCAGAAGGTCAGCGTCAATGGCAGCAAGGGACTCATGTTCATGATCCAGAAGCAGTCGGGGGCCAACACCGTGAAGGTGGCCCGCGCTGTCAAGGCCGCGCTGCCGACTCTCCAGAAACGGCTACCTGCCGACGTGAAGATAAGCGTCATCATGGATTCATCCGAGGACATCGAGCGGATGCTGCGCGACCTGGCGAACACCCTGTGGCAGGGGGGCGTCCTGACGGTGCTAGTGGTGCTCATCTTCCTGCGCAGCGTCAGGGGCACTTTCGTCATAGCGCTGACCATCCCCTTCTCCCTGATCCTGACCTTCATCATGTGCTACTTCCTCGGCTACAGCATCAACATGATGACCATGTTCGGGATGATCATCGCCATCGGGATGATCGTGGACAATGCCATTGTGATCCTCGAGAATACCGCGCGTCACCGCGAGGAGGGCGAGGGGCCGCGGGAGGCGGCCGTCTACGGTGCCTCCGAGGTCGCAATGGCCGTCACAGCCTCCACTGCCACCACGGTGTGCATTTTCTTTCCAGTCTTCTTCGTCAAAGGCATCACGCGGGTGCTGCTCACAGAGTTTGCCGCCGTGGTGACTATTGTGCTGCTCGGCTCCCTGTTCTCAGCCCTCACCCTGACCCCGATGCTGAGCTCCACACTCATGGCGCGCGAGGACCCCAGGCGACGCCTCGGCATCTTCTTCCGCGCATGCGAGAGGGCAATGGCCGCCCTTCAGACGTCCTATGATGGCCTGCTGGCCTGGTCCCTGCGCCACCGGGTGCTCATCTTGCTGGCAAGCATTGCCATCTTCGCCGGCAGCTTCGCCCTCACACGCTTCATCGGCTCCGAGTTCATGCCCGAAGAGGACCGCGCGATGCTCCGCGGCACGCTCGACATGCCCGTGGGCACCCGTGTGGAGGAGACCGAGCGCGTGATGCGGCTCATGGAGCAAATCGTCCGCGAGGAAATCCCCGAGGGCGAGCGCGAAGCGGTCTACTGGCGATGCGGCCAGAGCGTGGAGGGAGTCCAAAGCGTCTTCGGCCAGGAGGGCTCCCACATCGGTGAGTTCGGCACCAAGCTCGTCCCCATCAACAGGCGCTCCCGCTCCGTCAGGGAAATTGCCGAGGCCATCCGTCGCCGCATTGACGCCGTGAAGGGCACGGAGGGCATCGCGAAGTACCGGCTGGACACCGCGGACTGGATGTCGAGCCTCATCCTCGGCGGGGGCCAGCCGCTGAGCGTCGAGATCGTCGGCGATGACGACGAAGCGACCGATCCCCTAGCAGCCGAGGTGCGCCGCCTGGCGGCCGAGGTGCCAGGAATGGTGGACGTCAATGTCTCGCGCGTCAAAGGCAAGCCTGAGCTCCACGTAAACGTTGACCGCGAACGGGCCTCGGCGGTGGGCCTGAACGTCTACGACATTGCCGACACCATCCGAGCATCGTTCTATGGGCGCGTGGCGAGCAAGTACCGCATCCGTGGCGACGAGTATGACATCTTCGTGCGCCTAATGGAGAAGGACCGCGGCCGCTACGAGGATATAGCCCTCACCCCCATCCGCACGCCTGGCGGGCAGCTCGTGCAGGTGGGCAACCTCGCCTCGGTGGAAGTGCGCCGAGGGCCAGTGGAGATCGAACGCAAGGACCAGGGCCGCATCGTGACGGTCGGCGGAAACGTCCAGCGCCGCTCGCTCGGTGAGGCCGTGGCCGACCTGGCGGCCAAGGTCGCAGAGCTCAACATCCCGCAGGGCGTTGAAGTCAAGTTCGCAGGCCAGACCGAGGAGCAGCGCGAGAGCTTCTTCTGGCTCGGCCTCGCCCTCGCCATCGGCGTCATCCTCGTCTACATGGTTATGGCCTCTCAGTTCGAGTCGCTCCTTGACCCCTTTGTCATCATGTTCTCGGTCCCCTTCGCCTTCACCGGCGTCATCCTGGGCCTCTTCCTCTTCGGGCATAATCTCAGCATGGTGGTCTTCATCGGCCTCATGCTGCTCGTGGGGACGGTGGTGAACAACGCCATTGTGCTGGTGGACTACACGAACCTGTTGCGCGCCCGCGGCCACGAGCTCTTCGAGGCCGTGAGGCTGGCCGGCCGCACCCGCCTGCGCCCCGTCCTCATGACCGCGATCACTACCATCGCCGCACTTATTCCCATGGCCTTTGGAAAGGGCCAGGGCGCTGAAGTGTGGAACCCTCTCGGCGTCACTGTCCTTGCCGGCCTCAGCGTATCCACGTTTATCACCCTCATAATTGTCCCGGTCATATACACGCTCATCGAGCGCCGCCGCTTCGGCCACCGCGAGGAGGTCGCCTGATGAAAATGGTCTTCATCGCCTACGACGAGGCCAACGAGGGTCAGGTGATGGGAGTGCTGCGCGACGCAGGCGCGGCCAACTACACCCGCTGGACCGAGGTTCAGGGCAAAGGCACCTCCAGCGGCCCCCACCTCGGCACCGCGGTCTGGCCCAAGCGCAACCACGCCCTCCTTGTCGCCGTCGAGGACGCCCAGGCCGCTCGGATCACCGAAGGCGTCCGCAGGCTTCGGGACACCCTCACCCTCAAGGGCGTCAAGGCCTTCGTCCTGCCTCTCGAAGAGGTTACGTGAGACCGTGGGGCTCAGGTGACCCGGTCGCGCAGGAGCGCCATGGCCTCGGAACGGGTGGCGGGATTCTCGCGGAAGATGCCGCGGACGACCGATGTGACGGTGCGGGAGCCTGGCGCCCGCACACCGCGCATCGTCATGCACAGGTGCTCGGCTTCGATGACCACCAGCACCCCCTTGGGCTTGAGGGCCTTGACGAGCGAGTCGGCCACCTGGGCGGTGAGCCGCTCCTGGAGCTGGAGCCGCTTGGCGTGGACGTCCACAATGCGGGCCAGCTTGCTCAGCCCGCACAGGCGCTTGCCATCGGGCAGGTAGGCCACGTGTGCCTTGCCCGTGAAGGGCAACAGGTGGTGCTCGCACATCGAGTAGAAGGGGATGTCGCGCACAAGCACGATCTCGTCGTGGTGCTCGGGGTGGAAGTGGCGGAAGACCGAGGCCGGCTCGACCCCGTAGCCGGCGTAGATCTCCTCGCACATGGCGGCCACGCGCTCGGGCGTGCGCCGCAGGCCGTGTCGGGCAGGGTCGTCCCCGATGCCCTCGATGAAGAGCCGCACCGCCTGCTTGATCTTCTCCTTATCCATTGGAGCCTCTCATTCCTCAGACTGGTTGGAGTCTTGCGGTCCCGCGCCGCATGCCGCATTCAGCGTGCCAGGGGAAAGGCCAGTGCAGGCCACTTGCTGGCACGCGGCACGCATCAGGAGCCTTGGCTCCGGCGCGCCTCGACGATGAGACGCTTCATCTCGCGCACGGCCTCCTGCATGCCGACGAAGATGGCGCGGCCGACGATGCTGTGGCCGATGTAGAGGCCGCTGACCTGAGGGATGCGGGCGATGGGGCCGACGTTGCGGTAGTTGAGCCCGTGGCCTGCGTGGACGCCGAGGCCGAGGGCGGCGGCGGCGGCGGCAGCCGCGGCGAGCCGCTCTACTTCGGGTTCAGGGCTTCGGGTTTCAGGTTTCAGCCCACGATCGGCAATCCGCGGCCGGCAGTCGGCAAGCCGGCAGTACTCGCCCGTGTGCAGCTCCACGAAGTCGGCCCCCAGCTTCTTCGCCAGCTCGACCTGTCCTTCTTCGGGGTCAATGAAGAAGCTCACCTTGATGCCGGCCCTGCGGAGGCGTGCAACGGCGCGCGCGATGGCGGCCGGCCGCTGGCGAAGGTCCAGCCCCCCCTCGGTGGTGATCTCCTCCCGCCGCTCGGGGACCAGGGTTGCCAGGTCTGGCCTCACCGCCAGGGCGATGCGGATGATCGGCTCGGCGCAGGCCATCTCCAGGTTTAGTTCGCCGTGGACGGTTTCGCGCAGGAGGTGCACGTCGCGGTCCTGGGCGTGGCGACGGTCCTCGCGCAGGTGCACGGTGATGCCGTCGGCCCCACCCAGCTCGGCCAAAGCGGCCGCCGCCACTGGGTCTGGCTCAGCGATGCGGCGGGCCTGGCGCACTGTCGCCACGTGATCAATATTCACGCTCAACTCGATCATGGAAGGCCACTCCGCTTGCAGCGTTTGGTTCCTGATGCGTGATGCGTAAGCTGGAAAAGAGCCCTTCTTCTCTCCGGCTCTCTCAGGCGTCACTCCTTCTTCTTCGTCCCCTCGGGCTTGCGCTCGGCGGGGGGGAACTCGATGCGGATGGGGATGGGCTTGGAGTCGGGCGCGAGGCGGACCTGGGGGTCGCGGACGTGGAACTCCACGTTGCGGATGGTTGGCCGCAGGTCGGCCGCGCTGGTGATCTCGAGGGGCACGAAGGCCGTCACGTCGTCGGCCGTGAATTGCGCGATGCGCGAGCGCGGCCCCACAAATGTCACCGCCCCCAGCACCCTCGGCTCGGCCTCGATGCTGATGTTGCGCGCCACCTCGGGCCGGACCAGGACGTGCACGGGCAGCCCCGTGAGGGTCTTCTCCCCGCGCCGCTCGGCCACCGCGATCACGACGTCCACCAGTGGCTGCGAGGGCTCGATCCGCACGCCGGTGAACGGGCCGGCGTCCACCGTCTCCACCAGCCGCACGGTGCGGCGCAGCGGCTCCCGAAGCCCCGTGACAGCCACCGGGGCCGTCTCGATGGCCTTCAGTTGCTTGAGCACGCTCTCCGGCCCCCGGACGCTGACCTTGTCGGGCACGACGGTGAGCTGGCTGACCTCGAAGTCCTCGGCGGGGGTGCCCTCGCGGACGGCTTGGACCGGGAGGGTGCGGGTGCCGACGCGGTCGATGGTGAGCGGGACGGCCCTCGGCTGGACCTCGAGGAGCTCGATCTCGCGGGGCAGGGGGGCGGTGCCGCCGCCGGGGGCGGCCTGGCGGATGTTGTCGCGCCGCAGGAAGACCGTGACGACCTCGCTGCTGCGCGCGGGGGCATCGGTGCCCTCGAGTCCCACCTCGGCCACCAGGCGCGCCGCGTCGAGCTCACGCAGCAGGTGCCGCGGCCCGCTCAGGCGTACGCTCACCTCGCGCACCTCCTCCCTGATGATGGCCACCGTGCTCGGCGCGGCGCCCAGCCGCACGGGCACCCGCTCAAACGCCTTCTCGTCCGGCGTGGCCACGACGTCGAGCACGACCTCGACCGTCTCGGGCTCGACGGCGATGGGCACCGGGAGATAGTCGCGGCTGACCACCTGGCGCTGGAGCGCGACGCGCCGCCGCAACTGCTGGCTCAAGCCATCCACGCGGATCGGCTCGGTGCGCACGGTGCTGAGGCGCTGGAGGAGCCTGAAGGCCCCCCGCGCCTTTGCCTTGGGCTGCGAGACGGACTTCTTGATGGTGAAGCCCGGCGCCGGCTCGCCCTCGGTGACGACCTCCACATCTAGCCACACCTCCTTGACCCGGTCAAGGGTGAGGACGGCAGCCTCGGGCTCGGCCCGCACGAGGACCACCCCGGTGGGGAGACGTTCGGCGTTCTCGGGGTCGCGCCCCACGCGGATGTGGCGGGTGGCCAGGGGCACGGGGACCCGCATGAGCTGGGTCTCATCATGCGCCAGCCCGAGCTCGCTGATGTCCACCACGGCAAATAGCTCGGGGGCCTTGAGGGCCTCGAGCTCGCGGCGCGGACCACGCAGGACGACCGCCACAGAGCGCGCGTCCTGCGAGAGCAGCGCGATGTCGGGCGGCGGATTGAGCGCCCGCAGGACCACGCCCGCGAAACGCCTCTCGTCAATCCCCGCGGTGACGAGGTAGTACCAGGTTACCAGCCCGAGGAGCAGGGCCGTGAGCTTCAGGTCGGTGTGGCGGAAGATGGCTCGCAGGAACTGCCTCAAGCGTCGCGCTCCGGCATCAAGGCGTTTCCGGGGCCGAGAGGCCCCGGAGGATCGTGCGCAGGTTCTGCGGGTCGAGGCCGCTGGTCATCTTGCCCTTGACGGCGAGCGAGATGCCACCCGTCTCTTCCGAGACCACGACGACGATGGCGTCGCTGTCCTCGGTCACGCCGATGGCGGCGCGGTGGCGGGTGCCGAGGCCGCTGCCGGCTTCGACGTTCTCGGTTAGCGGGAAGAGGCAGCCCGCAGCCACCACGCGGTCGCCACGGATGATCACGGCGCCGTCGTGCAGCGGCGTGGTGGGGTTGAAGATCGTCACCAGCAAGGGGGCCGTGACGTCGGCGTCGAGCTGCACGCCGCCCTCCATGTAGCTCCGCAGGCTAATCTCGCGCTCGATGGCGATGAGCGCCCCGATGCGGCTCCGGCTCATCGTGCTCACCGCCTCCACAACATGGTCGGGCATCTCCTTGCGTGAGCGGGCGAAGAACCCGAACAGCGGGTTCTGGCCCAGCCGCACCAGGGCCCGCCGCAACTCGGGCTGGAAGATCACCAGCAGGGCGAAGCCGAAGAGCGCCGCCACCTCGCCCGCGATCCCCTCGAGCACCGTCAGGCGCAGAAACCGCGCCCCGTAGAGCACCCCGAAGAGGCCCAGAAACACCACCAGCCCCAGGCCCTTCAGCACCCCGGCGCCGCGGCTGCCGCGCAGGAAGCGCAACGCCACATAGTACATCAGCGTCAGGAGCGCTATCTCCACCCCGGCGCGCCAACTCAGATAGTGGAGCGGGTTCATGCCTCATCACCAAACTGCTGCGGGTCCCACAACCCTCCGGCGATTATAGCACATCCCACTCATCGTTCAAGCAGGCCCTCCCACGGGCAGCGATTGCGGAATCGCTGGTGCGGCGTTTCTTCCCTTGACCTGGGCATCTTGGCGGGCTATACTGCGTGGGCCGGCCGGGGGGCGGCTAGGGAGTCCAAGAATGGCCAGGCGCAGGTTGCTACTTGTCCTCCTGGCGGCGTTCGCCGCAACCGCTCAGGGCGCCATCCGCTGGTACACCAACGATTACGAGGGGGGCCTGGAGGCCGCCAAGAAGAGCGGCAAGCCGATGGTGATCGTCTTCGGCCCCGAGAGCGACCGGCTGCGGAGCGGTAAGAAGGCGCTGGAGAAGACCGACCTCGCGCCCTTCCACCCCCACTTCATCTTCATCTACCTCGAGGTCACGCTCAAGGACAACTCCTTCTCGCACGGGCTGTTCCACAAGTACAGCCCCGGGCCGGGCCAGCACAGGTTCCCGCTCATCTTCTTCGCCGATGCGGAGGAGAAGATGCTGGGGAAGACCGAGGGGGGACAGGACATTGCGAGCGAGATGGCCGCGGTTCTCAGAAAGCTTGGGGGCCCCACCAGTGCGAAGAAGGCTCGCGAGGCGGCCGGGGACTTCGAGCGCGCCAACGCCCTGCTCGTCAAGAAGCAATACGGCGCCGCGGCAAAGCTCTTCAAGGAGGTGATCGACTCCGGCGTCAAGACGGCTGCCGCGGAGACTGCGAAGAAGGAGCTGGCCAAGATCGAGGGCATGGCAAAGGCGCAGCTCGAGGCTGCCCGGGCCGACATCGCGGACAAGGCCTACCCCGCCGCCGCGGGCAAGCTGCTCGACCTCGTGGAGGTCTTCAGCCCACTCCCCGAGGCCAAGGAGGCCCAGGAGGAGCTGGCCAAGCTGCGCGCCATCCCAGAGGCCAGGCAGGCAATTGAGGCCGCCGAGAAAAAGACGCCGCCCCCCCCACGGGTCGCCCCCGCCCGAAAGCTGACGACGGACCCCGAGGACGTCGAGAACGACTTCTTCACTGAGGAGGAGTTGGACGCGCTGGACAAGTTGGCCTCGGGCGAGACGCCCAAGCCGGCCGCCAAGCCTGGCGGCCCCGCGGCCGAATGCCAGCGGCTCCTCAGCCTTGCGCGAAGCTGGATCGCCAACAAGCAGCCGGCCAAGGCCAGGGAAATCCTCGAGGCGATCATCGAGAAGCACCCCGACACGATCTTCGCCGACCAGGCCAAGGCCCTGCTCAAGAAGCTCGATTGAGTCGCTCTGCGCCTGAGCTGCGGGCGGGCTACGCCTCTGTGAGGTGGCCGAGGGCCAGGAGGGCGTAGAAAGTGTACTCGGCGTCGGGCACATCATCGAGCCAGGCGCCGCGGTAGCCCCCATCGTCAGTTCGCAGGGACGCGATGGAGTCGCGGCACGGTGCCGCCAGGTTGGGGGGTAGCGCGCCCACGGCGGCGAGGGCGTGGAGGGCCGTGGCCGTGGAGAGGAGGTCGGGCATGGGCGCGGCGGGCGTGGCGCGGAAGCCGCCGTCGGGGCCGTGGCGAGCGAGGAGCCACGCCGCCGAGTCCTCAGCGACCGGCTGGCCGAGGTGCCGCAGGAGGGTGACGGCGGCGGCGGTGGCGGGGGTCGAGGCCGAGCGGAGTTGTGCCTCGTTGGCGTAGCCGCCGTCGGGCCGCTTGAGCGCGCCGAGGGAGCGGATGACGCCGGCGGGGTCGGGTGGGTTGGCGGAGAGGTCTTCGTAGGCGCCGAGGGCGAGGAAGCAGGCGTAGGCCGTGCCGTGCTGGGCGCTCGGCGTCGGCGCGTAGGCGCCATCGTTGGCACGGTGGGCTTCGAGGCGCGCGCGAAGCGCGGCGGCCTGGGCGGGGATCTCTCCCAGCGCCGCCCAGCAGCGGGCCAGGCAGGCGAGGTGGACGAGGTCGAGGCCCTCGCCGTAGCCGAAGGCAGAGAGGTAGCGAGCGACGGGCTCGCGGGGGAGCTCGGCTCCGAGGGCGGTGAGGGCGTCGAGGGCGAAGACGGTGTAGTAGAGGTCGCTGTGGGCGGCGCGGCCGCGGAAGCCGCCGTCGGGGTTCTGCCGCGAGCGGAGGAAGGCGATGGTGGCGTGGCGGGCTTCGGCCGGCTCAGCCGGGCGCCAGCGGGCGGGGCGGTCGGTGCCCAGGAGCAGGGCGCCCGTGCGAGCGGCCTTGAGCATCTTGTGGCGAAGGGTCATTCAGCTTTTCGTCTCGAGCTCGTTGAAGATCTTGGCGATTACGCGGCGCAGGAGGCCCTTGAGGCTGGCGTTCTCGAGGGGGCGGAGGGAGCGGATGGCCTTCTCTCTGTAGGCCTCGAGCATCTGGCGTGCCAGGGCCTCGATGCCGAGCGCGGCGATTGTGGCGCGCAACTCGTCGGCGTGGTCGCGGGCGAAGGCCGGGCTGCGCCAGGCGGCGTCGAGGAGGCGGCGGGCCTGGCCCTCGGCCCGCTCGTGGGCGGTGGCGAGGAGGATGGAGGGGCCGAAGCTGGCGGGCAGCTCGGGCGGCGGGTCGCCGAAGAAGTCGTTCATGTCGTCGCGCACCTGGTAGGCGACGCCGAGGGCGTCGGAGCAGTCGCGGAGGACGGCTGGCACGTCGTCCCCCGCGCCGCCGTAGATTGCGCCGAGGCGGAGCGCGACCTCGAAGGCGGGGGCGGTCTTGAGGCGGAAGATGTCGAGCACCTGTTGGGGTGCGAGTGGCTTTGGGCTGCGCGCCCAGAAGAGCTCGTCGCCCTGGCCGGTGCAGAGGCTGCGGTGGCCGCTGGTGGCGGCGCGGAGCATGGCGGTCTTGGCGGGGTCTGGCGCGCCGCACTCGGCGATTAGGCGGTAGCCCTCGCCGAGGAGGAAGTCGCCGACGTTGAGCGCGATGGGGATGCCGTGGGCGGCGTGAAGCGTTTGCTCGCCGTAGCGCAACGGGTCGCCGTCCTCGATGTCGTCGTGGATTAGGGATGCCTTGTGGAAGCATTCGACGGCGACTGCGATCTTGCGGAAGTCGGCGGGTGCTGGGGCCTCGGGGTCATCGCGGAGGGCCTCGAAGGCGCACAGGGCGAGGAAAGGGCGCCAGCGCTTGCCGCTCTTGGCCAGCCACTCGCGGGCCAGGCGCTCGGTCTGGCTGCGGGCCGGCCCCATCGTGTCGTCGAGGGCCTCGGGGGTGAACCAGGCGTCCACCTGGGCGCGGAGCGCATCGAGGTCGAGCCGCCGAGTCTTGTCGGCGCGCGTCAGGTGGATGGCGTCCCACACCCAGTCGAGGTCCGCCGTGGTGTTCACGCAGCCGTCGTAGAGGAGGGGGATGGCGAGGCCGGGGATGGCCGCGGCGTCCATGTGGGGGAAGATGCGTTCGAGGCTGGCGAGGCATCCGACTCCGACGATGGCCTCGATCTTGCGGGAGAGGATGAGCGAGGTGACGACGGTGGTGCCCTCGGCGACGAGGACGACGTAGCCGAGGCGCTCGGCCTCCTCGGAGAGCTCGTGGATGGGGCAGGCGCCGCAGTGGTGGCACAGTAGGCCGAACTCGTCAATCTCGCCCTTGCACCGGTTTTTTTCGCGGAGGCACTGGGGCAGCAGCAGCAGGCGGCGGTCGTAGGGCGTGCTGGCGACCAGCTCGCTCCAGGCGGCGTTGGAGACCAGGATGGAGGCGAAGTTCTTGAAGGCTCCCGGCATCTCGGCGAGCTCGAGGACCCGTGCGGCATGGGCCATCAGCTCGTCGAGCGCCAGGGGCGGCACGGGGCGTTCGGCGGCCACGTAGCGGCGGGCGACCTCCAGCAAGCGGTCCCGCTCCGCCTTCGTCGGCGGGATGCACTCCAGGGGGGGACGGTTCAGCCGGGTCGTTGCGGCCTCAGACTTTGGCAAGAGGCGGTTCTCCTCATTCGTTCGCTTTGGCGGTTGCGGCGAGCTGTGCCGTGGGGGTATCGGCGGCGGTTCGGCGCGCGAGCTGCCTGCGCACGCGCGCGAAGTTGCGGCGCCACGAGTGTGTCTCGACTCGCCCCAGGGCCTGGATGAGCAGGCGTTTGAGGAGCGGGACGCCGCCGGCGCGCTGGTTGTCCCAATAGAGCCTGGGGACGTTGCGGAAGTTGATCTCGTAGCAGGCGGTGTAGAGGTCGAGGTGCTCGGGGGTCATGGTGTCGAGGCGGAATGGCTCGCCGTGCCCCGGCCGTACGGGCTCGTGGAAGACGGGGAAGACGACGCAGCGCTGGGCGGCGAGGCGCCGCACCAGTCGAAGCGTCCGCGTCACGTCGGCAGGCGTCTCGCCCGGCAGGCCGAGGATGAGGCTGAAGACGGGGAAGAAGCCCGCCTTGGCCAGGCGGTGGCCGGCCTCCTCGACCATCAGGTCCCAGGACGCGGGGTCGAAGGGGCCGAACTTGCCTGGGCTGTTGGCCTGGACGAGCGCGCCGTTGGCGCTCTCGACCCCCAGGTTGAGCCACAGGTAGTCGGCCTGCCCTTCCCAGGTGAGCAGGCGGCGGACCTCGCGGAGCTGGGCGTTGTCGAGCTGGAGGACCGACGAGATGTTGGCGTGGTCGAGCTGCATGAAGCGCAGACCCCGCACTGAGCGCATGGCGACGAGGAGCGCGTGGAGGCGCTCGAAGCTCACCTTGTGGCCCTCGGCGCCGTAGCGGAAGAAGTCCTCGCTTCCGCTGACGACCGAGCGGACGCCATAGCCCACATTCGTCGTCAGGTCCGCAAGGATGGTGTCGGCGGGGAGGTGTCCCATCTTCTGATGGGCCATGGTGCAAAAGCCGCAGCCGTTGCCGCAGCCGCGCGAGAGCTCAATGACCCCGAGCAGGCTGGCGGCGGCGATGGGGCGGATGCGCGGGACGCCCGGCTCGGTGGTGACGACGCGGCTGGGCGGCTCCTTGCCGGCCAGGATGTCGGCCACAAGCTCGGGGCCGCTGGTCTCGAAGTAGCCCTCGAAGATGGTGTCAATGCCCTCGGCCTCGCCGGGGTGCTGCGCCAACTGCCAGGCTCCCGCACCGCCGGCCAGGATGCGGAAGCCGTGGGCGCGCTTGGCCTCGCGCAGGTAGCTCATCAGCCGAGCAGTCCAGACGCGGGTGTAGAGGTCGCCCTTCCAGAAGCTCGCAGTCGTGGTGTTGCTCATCCCCTGGCCGAGGGGGTCGGATGAGCTGACGCCGACGAGTTTCACCCAAGGGCCGAGGAGGCGTGGGAGGGCCTCGGGGGTGGTGCAGACGACGTCGTTGCGGGTGAGGGGGGTGTGGGCGAGGAGTGCCGACTCGATGCGGCGGAGGCCCAGCGGGGCGGCGTGGGCGCGGCCGGCGGCATCGGTGGGCATGGGAGGCGAGACGAGGCGCCGCATCGCCCACTCAGGCACCGAGGTCGTCTGCATCGTGGCGAAGACACCCTCGAAGAGCACGCGGTAGTCCGCGCTCAGCGTACGGTCGGCCACGAGCACGACGGCTGGCCTCAGTTTCCCGCTCGCTTCAGCCATTGTGCTTCTCTTCAGTGGCGCCGCGGTCGGCCTGGAGCCTGGCGCGGACATCCTGGAGCGAAAGGGTCTGGAGTACTTCGGGCGGGATGCCGAGCTTCTTCTGAAGCTCTTCGGCCATGCAGGCGCACAACTGCTCCCCGCTGGCGAGGGTGAGCTCGCTGGGTCGTGCGCGGCGGCTGCGCTCGCGGAGGGCGGCGTAGACGTCGCCGCCGGCCAGGGCAGTGGGATCTACTCGCACCTCCTTGCTCGCGAGGTGTTCGGGCGTCACCTCGTCGCCGTTGATCGGACTGGTCGGGTGCTTGGGGAAGATGATCGCGACCTCGGGGCAGATGCGGGCGCATGCCGGGCAATTCGTCTTGCAGTTCGCTGGGTTCCTCACCTCCACCTTCCCCTCGGCGTCGAGGGCGTAGACCCCGAAGATGCAGAAGTTCAGGCACTGCTGGCAGCCCGAACACCGGGCGCGGTCTATGACGGGAAACCACGGAACCCATTGCGGGGTGAGGAGTGCAGAGTGCGGAGTGTGGGCTTGAGCCCCGGTCCAACTCCTCCTCTCCTCTGCTCCCTCTGCTGCCTCTGAGTGAGGTTCTTCTGATTGGCGATTGGCGATTGGCGATTGGCGATTAGAAGACCCTGACGCGGGCGCTTGGCACTCCGGGATGCGCTCGGCGACGTCTTCGGGGGGGAGGACACGCAGGTTGAGAATCTCCGCGCCGCTGGGCAGTGGCGCGCCGGCGTAGGCAAAGAGCCAGCGGACTGCGCGCGGGTAGCAGGCAATGATGATGGGGCTCTCGGCCTGGGCGAGGCGCGCGAGGAGCGGGTCGCGGCGTGCCGCCAGGGCGCAGAGGTCTGGCACTGCCTCGAAGGCCACGCCGGCCGCACGCAGGCGAGCGAGCGCCTGGGCCTTTGTGTCGGCGGGGATGATGTCGGCGAACGCGCAGCCGCAAACGAGGACGCGAGCAGGACCAGGCATCGAGGGTGTTTCCTAGCCGAGTGCGACGAGGCCCGTGCGCCGCCCGCGGCGAAGCTTCGCCCGGCCTCGATTATACAGGAAACCCCCGCGTGCTCAAAGCCCCTCTATTCGTCGGCGACGCCGGGAATGGGGATGACGTCGTCTGGGGGGACTTTGACCTGGCCCTTCTCGAAGTCCTCGGCGGTCGGGCTGAAGGCGAGCTTGCCATACTGGCCGTCGGGCTTGGCGACATCGGTGTAGCGGACGGGTTGGCCGGTGTAGGCGGAGATGCGTCCCATGATGCCCACGAGGGTGCTTTCGGCGACCTGTTGGGCCTCGTTGAGCGGCTTGCCCTTGAGGATGCTGTCGAGGAGGTTGACGTGTTCCTGGACGTATTGGTTGTCGTGGCCTGGGATTTCGGGCGGGGCGACCCTCTCCTTGGAGTGGAGGACGATGCGTCCGCTGCGCATGACGCCCTTGTCGCCGATGAGCTCCTCGCCCTCGCGGCTCCAGGTGCCGTTGACCTGGCGGCTGAGGCTCTGGACGTGGACGCCCTTGAGTGTGCCGAAGGTGTAGTCCACGCTGAAGAAGTCGTACTGGTTGCCGGTCTTTCGGCGGGCGCGGCCGCCGACGGCGACGGCAAGGGTGGGCAGTGCGCCGAGATACCAGACCATCACGTCAATGTTGTGGACGTGTTGCTCGATGATGTGGTCGCCGGACATTTCGACGAAGTTGATCCAGTTCTTCGTGAGGTACTCGAGGTCGCTCCAGCCTGGGTCGCGGGGCTTGCGCCAGGATGCCTGGCCACACCAGTAGACGGCGCCGCCCCAGATGGTGCCGATGGCGCCGTCGGCGACGAGTTTGCGGCCGGCGAGGTAGACCTTCTGGTGCCGCCGCTGGGTGCCGGCGACGACGGAAAGGCCCTTCTTGGCCGCCTCCGCCCCCAGCTCTATGACCCGTTGGCCGCCTACGGGATCCACGCAGACGGGCTTCTCGATGAAGGCGTGCTTGCCGGCGGCGACGGCGGCGGCGAAGTGGGCCGGACGGAAGACCGGCGGGGTGGCCAGCAGCACGATGTCCACCCCGCTGTCAATGAGCTTCTTGTAGGCGTCGAAGCCGACGAAGCACTTGGCGTCTGGGACCTCGCAGCCGTCCTCCTTGAGGCGTGTGCGGGTCTTCTCGATGGGCTCCCTGGCAATGTCGGCGAGGGCGGTGATGCGCGCCTCGGTGTTGAGGAACTTGGCGGCCTCCAGGAAGTTGACCGCCGCGCCCGTGCCGCGACCGCCGCAGCCGACGAGGCCGGCGGTGAGGACCTTGCCCTGGCCGCGGGAGGTGGCGCCGAGGATGGTGAGGCCGCCGACGGCGGCCCCCGCCGCCAGGGCGCCCCGCATGAAGTCACGCCGCGAAAGACTGCCTTGCTTCATCTCTGGCCTCCTTGCCAAGATCAGTCCTTGCCGGGAATCGCAACAACGTCGTCAGGCGGGGCCTTGACCTGGCCCTTCTCGAAGTCCTCGGCCGACGGCTTGCACGTCAGGGCGTACCACTCGGAGTCCTTGTTCTTCACCAGGTCGTCCCAGCGGATGAGGCGCCCGGTGTAGGTGGCGATGCGGCCCATGACGGCGGTGAGGCTGGCCTCGGCGACGGCGCGTGCTTCGTTGATGTAGAGCTTCTCGTCGAGTATGCCCTTAAGGAGGTCGGCGTGCTCTTGCTGGTACGCGCCGCCGATTTCCTCGAACTCCGGCACCTTGAGGTCGGGCTTGGCTACGGCGAGGGCCTTGGCGAAGATAAAGTCCTCGCCGACCCTGCCCCAGCAGCCGTTGACCTGGCGGCACATGGAGTGGATGTGCACGCCGTCGCCGTAGTCGTAGTCAACGCTGTGGAAGTCGAACTGGTTTCCTGTCTTACGCCGAGCGCGTCCGCCGAAGCCCGCGGCAGTGACAGGGGGCCGGCCGATGAACCAGTTGGCGATGTCGAGGTTGTGGACGTGTTGCTCGACGATGTGGTCGCCGGACATTTCGGTGAAGCTGACCCAGTTGGCGACCATGTAGTCGGCGTCGGATTGGCCTTCGGCCCGCTCGCGGCGCCAGAGGGCGCCGCCGCACCAGTAGACGCAGCCGCCGACGATCTTGCCCTCGACGCCGGCCTGGATGCGGAAGGCGCGCTCCTGGTAGCCGCGCGAGTGGCGGCGCTGGGTGCCGGCGACGACGCACAGCCCCTTCTTCCTGGCCAGCTCGCCGGCCTCGATGACCGCGCGGCCGCCCGGCGGGTCCACGCACACCGGCTTCTCCATGAAGACGTGTTTGCCGGCCGCGACTGCCGCGGCGAAGTGCACCGGGCGGAAGTTGGGCGAGGTGGCCATCAGGACGACCTCGACGTCGGTCTCGAGCAGCTTCCTGTAGGCGTCGCCGCCGCCGAAGCAGCGTTCGGGCGGCAGGCCCCAGCGCTTGCCCACGCCCTCGGCCTTGCCCTTGAACCAGTCGGCCGTGGCGACGACCTTGGACTCCAGCCCCAGGCGCTTGGCGGCGGCCATGTGGTCGGCGAGCGCGCCGCCGCCGCGTCCTCCGCAGCCGATGAGGCCGACCTTGAAGCCCTTGCCCTGGCCCTTGGCCGTGGCGCCCAGGATGGTGAATGCGGCGCCCGCAGCCAAGGCGCCTCTCATGGAGGCTCGGGGCGTGTCAGTGGCACCTCGCATGCTAACGCTCCTTCCTTGCTCGATGGGACCTATAGGACCCATAGGTCCTATGGAGAGCGGGGTAGGCCCGCCCGTTACTTCTTGCCTTTGCGCGCCTTTCGCGCGGGCTCCTGGCCGGGCGCGGCGTCGCCGTAGCCTGGGAGGGGCACGAGCCCCTCCGCGGGGATTTCCACGGTGCCTTTCTCGAAGTCCTCGGCCGTCGGCCTCAGCGTGAGGCCGTAGAAGTCGGGGTTGCGCTTGACCTTTGTGGGGGCGGCCGCGGGGTCGTCCATGACGTCGGTCCACAGCACTCTCTGGCCTGTGTAGGCAGAGATGCGACCCATGATGGCGGCCGCTGTGCCGAAGGCCACGTCGCGGGTCTGGTTGAGCGGCTTGCCCTTAAGGAGGTAGTAGAGGAGGTGGATGTGCTCCTGGAGGTGGCCGCTGATGGGCTTGCCGTCGAGCTCGTAGGGCACCTCGGCGATGATGGGCGACTCCTTGGGCTTAGGGCCGTCGCCGGCCCTCGCGACGCCTTTTTCGCACATCAGCTCGATGCCGCCCCAGTTCCAGCAGCCGTTCATCTGGCGCGACATGGAGTGGATGTGGACCCCGTTGCCGTAGTCGAAGTCCACGCTGAAGAAGTCGTATTGGTTGCCGGCCACTCGGCGGGCGCGTCCGCCAAAGCCGACGGCGGCCACGGGCGGGCGGCCGAGGAACCAGTTGGCCAGGTCGGTCATGTGGATGTGCTGCTCGACAATGAAGTCGCCGGAGAGCGGCACCCAGTCCTGCCAAGTCCGCACCAGGTCGTCGGCGGTCTTGGGCTCGATGGGCTTCCTGGCGAACATGTGGCCGATGCAGCCCCCGATTCGGCCGGCCAGCACCTCCCCGAGGGCCTTCTCCTGGGTGACGGCGGCCTGGGTCTCGATGTTGGCCTTCACGTGGCGGCTGTTGGTGCCGGCCACGATGACGAGGCCCTTCTTGGCGGCCTCCTCGCCGAGGGCGAGCACCTTGCGGCAGCCGGGAGGGTCAACGGCGATGGGCTTCTCGAAGAAGACGTGTTTGCCGGCCTTCACCACGGCCTCGAAGTGGATGGGGCGGAAGGCTGGGGCCTCGGCCATCAGCACGATGTCGGGGCCGGCCTCGATGAGCCTCTTGTAGGCGTCTGGCCCCCCGAAGCAGGCGGCCTCGGGCACGCCGTAGGGCTTGCCAGCCGCGAGCGCGCGGTCTGGGAACCAGTCGGCGGTCGCCACCACCTTGAGGTCAATGCCAAGGTTGAGCCTGTCGTTGAGGATTTTTGCGGCCTGGAGGTGTTGGGCGAGCGCCCCGCGGCCGCGTCCCCCGCAGCCGATCAGGCCGACCTTGAGGCTCTTGCCCTGTCCCCTGGCCGAGGCGCCCAGGATGGTGAAGGCCGCGCCAGCGGCCAGGGCGCCCTTCATGAAGTCGCGCCGGGAACACACGTCTCGCTTCATCGCTCGCCTCCTGGCTGACACATATAGGACCTATGCGTCCTATGGGTCCTATCGGTCCCATCGGGGTCACGCCACGCCCGGGACGGGGACGACCCCTTCCTTGGGGATTTCGACCGTGCCCTTCTCGAAGTCTTCCGCCGTCGGCCTCAGCGTCAGGCCGTAGACCTCGGGGTTCTTCTTGGGGTCCACCATCATTTCGTCCCAGCGGACGAGTTTGCCGGTGTAGGTGGCGATGCGGCCGAGGACGGCCGCTGCGGAGGATTCGGCGACGGCCCTGGCCTCGTCCAGCGGCTCGCCCTTCATCACGTGGTAGAGGACGTCGGTCTGCTCCTGGCGGCTGCTGCCCTTGGCGTTCGGCAGGTCGGGCGGGATGGGGGACTTCTCGGGCTTCGGGCCGTTCGCGCCGTTTGTCGTCCCCTTCTCGTACACGAAGTCGTTCCCCACCCAGTTCCAGCACCCGCTGATCTGGCGGCACATGGAGTGGATGTGGACGCCGTCTGGGTATTCGAAGTCAATGCTGAAGAAGTCGAACATGTCGCCGGCGGGTCTGCGAGCGCGGCCGCCGAAACCCGCGGCGGAAAGGGGCGGCCCGCCGCAGAACCAGTTGGCAATGTCAATGTCGTGGACGTGCTGCTCCACGAGATGGTCGCCGGAGAGCGCGATCCAGTTCTGCCACGAGCGCACCAGGTCGTCGGGCGTCTTTGGCTCGATGGGCTTACGGTGGAACATGTGGCCGATGCAGAAGGCGCAACGGCCGGCGAGCAGGCGCCCGAGGGCCTTCTCGACCACGACGGCCTGATGGGTGAGGCGATAGGACCAGTCGTGGCGTCGCTCGGTGCCGGCGACGATGACGAGGCCCTTCTTCTTGGCCTCCTCGCCGGCGGCGATGACGCGGCGGCAGCCGGGGGGGTCCACCGCCACGGGCTTCTCGATGAAGCAGTGCTTCCCCGCCCGCACCGCGGCCTCGAGGTGCACGGGACGGAACAGCGGCGCCTGGGCCATCAGGACGATCTCCACGTCGGTGCCCAGGATGCCCTCGTAGCACTTGGGGCCGCCGAAGCAGCGCTCGGGCGGCACGCCGTACTTCTTGCCCGTCTGCTCGGCGCGATCTTTGAAGTAATCGGCGAGGGCGACGCAGCGGACCTCCACCCCGAGGAGCTTGGCGGCCTCGAAGCTGTCGGCCAGCGCCCCGCGCCCGCGCCCCCCGCAGCCGATGAGGCCGACCTTGAAGACCTTGCCCTGGCCCTTGGCCGTGGCGCCGAGGATGGCGAAGGCGGCACCCGCCGCCACCGCGCCCTTCATGTAATCACGCCGGGCGATTCCGCCTCGGTTCATTCGTGCTCTCCACTGTCATGGTCTGCCCGGCACCGCGATGGCGGCTGGGTCGGGCAACTCCTTCGGCATCGGGAAGTCGCCGGTCTCGAAGTCCTCAGCCGTCGGTCTCAGCGTGAGGCTGTAGACCTCGGGCTTCTTCTTGGGGTCCTCCATCATCTCGGCCCAAGTGACCATCTGTCCGGTGTAGGCGGCGATGCGGCCCATGACGGCGACCGCGGTGGCCTCGGCCACGGCCTTGGCCTCGTTGAGCGGGAGCCCCTTGACGAGGCGATAGAGGAGGTTGATGTGCTCCTGCTGGTGTCCGCCGAACAGGCGCTTGCCCTCTGGGTCGGCCGTGTAGGGCAGGTCCTTGGGAATGGGCGACTCCTGTGGTTTGATGCCCCCGCTGCAATGCGTGCGGCCCTTCTCGTAGACGAGTTCCTCGCCTACCCAGTCCCAGCACCCGCTGATCTGGCGGCACATGGAGTGGATGTGGACGCCGTCGCCGTAGTCGAGGTCGAGGCTGAAGAAGTCCCACATGTCGCCGGCCTTTCTTCGGGCGGAGCCGCCGAAGCCGACACAGGACTTCGGCGGGCGGCCGGCAAACCAGTTGGCGATGTCGAGGTTGTGGACGTGTTGCTCGCAGATGTGGTCGCCGCAGAGGGCCACCCAGTTGGGCCACGTGCGCACCAGGTCGCCGGGCGTCTTCGGTTTGATGGGCTGCCTGGCCGACCAGCCGATCCAGCCCATGCACCAGGCCACGCGGCCGGTGAGGAGCTTGCCGAGCGCGCCCTCCTTGACGACGGCTTGTGCGGTCTCGATGTAGCCCTTTTCGTGGCGGCGCTGGGTGCCTGCGACGACGAGCAGCCCCCGCTTCGCGGCCTCCTCGCCCGCGGCGATGACGCGGCGGCAGCCCGGCGGGTCCACCGCCACAGGCTTCTCCATGAAGACGTGCTTGCCGGCCTTCACCGCGGCCTCGAGGTGGAGCGGCCGGAACGCCGGGGCCGTGGCCATCAGCACCACGTCGGCATCGGTCTCCATCACCTTCTTGTAGTTGTCCGGGCCTCCAAAGCAGCGGTCCTTGGGCACGCCGTAGCGTGCCCCGGCGCCCTCGGCGCGGTCCTTGAACCAGTCGCCCGTCGCCACCACCTTCATCTCGATACCGAGGTTGAGGCGGTCGTTGAGGATTTTCGCGGCCTCGACGTGTTGGGCGAGCGCGCCGTTGCCCCGGCCGCCGCAGCCTATGAGGGCGACCCGCACCACCTTGCCCTGGCCCCTGGCCGAGGCGCCGAGGATGGTGAGGCCGCCGAGGGCGGCGCCCGACGCCACCGCGCCCCGCATGAAGTCGCGCCGTGTCAACCCGTTGTGCAGCACTGCTAGCCTCCTTGCGCAGCCGATTGGACTGAGGTGTCCTGCGGGTCCTATCGAGCCGCGCGCTGCTGCGGATTACGCCGTGCCAGGCACCGGCGCATCGCCATCCTTGGGGTAGACGATGTTGCCCGTCTCGAAGTCTTCCCACGACGGCTTGAGCGCGCGGTTGTAGACCTCTGGATTCTTCTTGGGGTCCTCGAACATCTCGTCCCAGCGCATCATCTTGCCCGTGTAGGCGGAGTCGCGGATCATGATGGCGACGGCGGTGGCCTCGGCGACGGTTTGGGCCTCGTTGATGTACTTGCCCTTCACGAGGTAATAGAGCATGTTGATGTGCTCTTGCAGGTGCCCGCCGCCCTTCTGGGGAACCTCCGAGTAGCGCACCGGCTCCTGGAACTTATAGTCCTTGGGCGCCGGCTTCTCGTAGACGAAGCTCTCCCCAACCCAGTTCCAGCACCCGCCTACCTGTCGGCACATGGAGTGGACGTGGACGCCGTCGCCGTAGTCGAGGTCGCCGCTGAAGAAGTCATACATGTTGCCGGCCTTGCGGCGGGCCCTTCCGCCGAAGCCCACCGCGCTGATCGGGTGCCGGCCAATGAACCAGTTGGCGATGTCGAGGTTGTGGACGTGTTGCTCGACGATGTGGTCGCCCGACATCTCGATCCAGAGCTGCCAGTTGCCGCCCCGCACCAGGTCCTCGGGCTTCGTGGGATTCATCGGCGTGTTGTGGAAGATCTTCCCCATGTTCCAGGCCACGCGGCCGGCCATCACCCGCCCCACCGCGCCCTCCTTGATGAGCTGGTACTGGCGGTTGTAGCCCTGCTCGTGGCGCCGCTGGGTGCCGGCAACCACCACGAGGCCCTTCTCGAGCGCCAGCTTGCCCGCCGCGAGCACCTTGCGCACGCCGGGGGCGTCCACCGCCACCGGCTTCTCCATGAACACGTGCCGCCCAGCCTTGACCGCGGCCTCGAAATGTGGCGGGCGGAAGGCCGGCGCCTGGCCCATCAGCACCGTGTCCATCGGGACCTCGAGGAGCTTCTTGTAGTTATCCGCGCCCCCGAAGCACTTCTCCGGCGGCACACCGTAGCGCTTGCCCGTGCTCTCGGCGCGGTCTTTGAAGAAGTCGGCGCACGCCACGACCTGGATCTCGATGCCGAGGTTGAGCTCGGCGTTGAGGATTTTCGCCGCCTCCACGTGCTGGCCGAGCGCCCCGCTGCCGCGCCCGCCGCAGCCGATGAGGCCGACCCTGAAGACCTTGCCCTGGCCCTTGGCCGTGGCGCCCAGGATGGTGAACGCCCCGATGGCGGCGCCCGCCGATGCCGCCCCACGCATGAAATCCCGCCGCGAAAACTCGCTCCTCTTCACCTTTCCGTCTCCTCAGAATGGTTGATGCGTCACGCGTCCGAGGCTGTAACACTAGCGCCCAACGCCTCAGAAGTCAAGTGAGACAGCGGGCTTTCAGAAACAGCGCTGCCCGGGTATAATAGAGTCGGTTGTTGCGCGAACCTGTGTGACGGAGCGAGAAACGGTTCGTCTGCCGCCTCTCACTGCGGTCTGGCGGGCTGGGCGCCTGCCGCCGCGACTTTCAGGGAGCCGCCGTGTCGGAGTCGTTGACCGTTCTGAGCAACCGCGACCTCTCCTCGATGGTCTTCGAGCACATCCTCTCCCTCGCCGCGCCCCTCTTCGAGCAGATGCGGGCCAGGAAGGAGCAGGTGACGACCCCGGAGGGCGTCCTGGCTCACCAGAAATACGTCCGCGAGACCTTTCGTGCCCTCATCGGCGGCCTGCCCGAGCGCACGCCGCTCAACCCCCGCCGCGTCGGGCGCCTCGATCGCCACGGCTACGCAGTCGAGAAGATCATCTTCGAGAGCCGCCCGGCCTTCTACGTCACCGCCAATCTGTACCTGCCCGAGGGCCGCCGCGAGCCCGCCCCTGCCGTGCTCGTCCCCTGCGGCCACGCACGAGAGGGGAAAGCCTACCCCGAATACCAGCGCCTCGCCCAGGGACTGGCCAGACACGGCTTCGTCGCACTCGTCTACGACCCCCTCGGCCAGGGCGAGCGGAGCCAGTACTGGGACTACTCGCGCGGCGACTCCCGCGTTGGCATGTGCTGCCCCGAGCACGAGGTCGCCGGCACCCAGTCGCTCCTCGTGGGCGTCAACCTGGCCGCCTATCGCATCTGGGACGGCATGCGGGCGCTCGACTACCTGTGCATGCGGGACGAGGTGGACGTGACCCGCCTCGGCTGCACGGGCTGCTCGGGTGGCGGGACGCTGACAACATATCTTCTGGCCCTCGACGAACGGCTTCGCGCGGCGATGCCGGTCTGCTACGTCACCAGCCGCGAGGCCTGGATGGCTACCGGTCAGATCGCAGACGCCGAACAGGTGCAGGACCACATCATCGAGCGTGGCATTGACCACTCGGACCTCCTCATCGCGGGCGCGCCGCGGGCTGTGCGCATCGGCGCCGCCAGCCGCGACTTCTTCCCCATCGAGGGCACGCGGCGGGCCTTTGCCGAGCTGAAGCGCATGTACGCGCTCCTCGGCATCGAGGAGGCCGCCGACCTCGTGGTGACCGAAGGCGACCACGGCTACAGCCAGCCCCTCCGCGAGGCCGCCTACCAGTGGTTCCACCTGTGGCTCGGCAACCCTGCCGCCGAGTGCGCCGAGCCCCCCACCGAGCCCGAGCCGCCCGAGGACCTGCGGTGCGCGCCCGACGGGCAGGTGAACTCGCTGGGCAGCCGCACAGTTTTCTGCTTCACCCGCGAGCGGGCGCTCGACCTGCCCCCGAGCCCCCCGACACTCGAGAGCCGGGGCCATGCCGAGGAGTGGCAGGGCACGCTCCGCGACCGGCTCCGCGAGCTGCTGAACTGTCCTCCCAGCTCCGGCGCGCCCCGCTGCCGGCAGCACGGGTCGGTCTTCCGGGGCGACTGCGGCATCGAACGCCTGTCGTTCCACAGCGAGCGCGGCATCACCATCCCTGCGCTCGTCTTCGTCCCGGAAAAGGCCGAGAAGCAGTGGCCTGGCATCCTCTACGTCCACGAGGGCGGCAAAGAGGCCGAGGCCGAGCCCACGGGCACCATTCAGATGCTCGCGTCCGAGGGCAATGTCGTTCTGGCGATTGACCCCCGCGGAATCGGCGAGAGCCACTCCATCGGCGCCATCCCCCGCGACTACGCCTTCATGGGCACCGACGGCTACCACTTCTACCAGTATGGCATGCTCGGCCACAGCCTGCTGGGGCGCCGCGTCCACGACGTCTTGCGGGGCCTCGCAGTGCTGGCCGAACGTCCCGAGGTAGACCCCGAGCGCCTGAGCATCGTGGGCCACGGCAGTGGGGGGCTGCTCGCGCTATTCGCCGCCGCGCTCAACGAGCGCGCCACCACCGCCGTCTGCTGCTCATCCCTCATCTCTTATAAGGCGCTGGCCACCAACGAGTTCCATTCCTGGCGGCCGCCGGACTTCGTGAGCGGCATCCTGACGGTCTGCGACCTGCCCGAGGTCGCGGCCTGCGTGGCCCCGCGGCGGCTCATCCTGGCCGGCCCGCTTGACCACATGCGCCGCCGCGTACCACGGTCCGAGGCCCAGGCCACCTATGCCTGGACCCAAAGCGTCTACGAGCTCTTTGGCGCGGGCGACAACCTCGTTATCTCCACATAGAAGGGCCGCTCATTCATGAGCGAGGTCAAGAGCGACACCCTGGTCAGCAAGACGTTTCGGGAGTTCCCGTATTCCGCCGTGGCAGTCGTCTCGCCCCACCCCGACGACTCGGCCATCGGTTGCAGCGGGCTGATCCACCTTCTCCGCCGCCACAGGCCCGACGTGGCGGTGCACGTCCTCGTGATGACCCCAGGCTACTCCGGGGTCGAGCGGTCCTGGCTGGCGGCCAATCGCCGCGCCGCGGTGCAGGCGCTTCGCGACTGGCTCGGGCTGCCCCGCGAGGCCGTGGGCAGCGCAAGCGCGCTCCTGGCCGCCACGCGCGAGCGCTGGGGGCGCGGCGAGTTCGCCTCCCTCGGCGACTTCGCCCGCCTCGACGGTGCCACCGACGCGGAACGGCTCGACAACGCCCTCAAGACCGCCATCCGCCGCGACGAGGCCATGCGCGAGGCCAAGGCCCTCGGCCTAAGCCCGGGCGACGGCTTGCACTTCCTCGCCATGCCCGGCCTCTACGCGCGCCGCATCGAGCTAGCCGAGCTGGCCCACCTCCAGGCCAAGTTCGAGGCCATCGCCGGGTCGGTCGGGCCGAGCCTCGTCCTCGCCCCCCACCCGCAGGACCAGCACTCCGGTCACCGCGTGGTGGCCGAGGCCACGCTCCGCGCGCTCGGCGTGCGCGCCGAGTGGCACGTCTGGCACTACGAGACCCCCTGGTGCCCCATCCCGCCGGAGAACGTGGACGTGTTGGTGCCGCTCGACTACGAGGCCATCGGGGTGAAGAAAAACGCCGCCGCCCAGCACCGCTCGCAGACCGCGCGCACCCCCTACGCCGACATCGTGGAGGTGCTCGGCCGCAAGAACGCCGACGTCCTCCCCGAGCTCCTCCTCGGCCACCACCAGGAAGGGCTCCTCCACGCCTTCGGCATCTGCTGCGAGGTCTACCAGGTGCGCCTCCGAGAGTTCTACACAGGCGCGCCCAAGACCGACACCGTCTACACCGAAGAGCCGCTCTCGTTCGACACCGGCACGGAGCCGCCGCCATGATCGCCGTCGGCACATCCGGCTATCGCTATTCGGACTGGAGGGGGGTCTTCTACCCCGAGGACCTGCCCGAGAGCGAGGAGCTTGCCTACTACGCCCAGCGCTTCACCACGGTGGAGCTGAACTTCACCTACTATCGGATGCCGAGCTATCACACCATCGAGGCAATGGTGGGGAAGACCTCGCCCGGCTTCACCTTCTGGGTCAAGGCCAACGAGGCGACGACCCACCAGCAGGACCGCAGCGTGGCCGCGGCATTCAACGAGGCCCTCAGGCCGGCCCGCGACGCCGGGCGCCTCGCCGGCATCCTGTGCCAGTTCCCCTACTCCTTCCGCAACACCGAGCGGTCGCGCGCCTACCTGGCCGCGCTGCGCGAGGACTTTCCCCACGACCCCTTGGTCGTGGAGTTCCGCAACGCCGCCTGGGCCAACGACGCGGTCTTCGCCTTCCTGCGCGCCAATCGGCTGGGGTTCTGTTGCGTGGACGAGCCGGCGATACGCGGCCTGATGCCGCGCATCGCGGTCGCCACGGCGCCGACCGCTTACGTCCGCTTCCACAGCCGCGACGCCTCCAAGTGGTACGAGGGCGGCGGCAAGGAGCGCTACAACTACCGCTACCGGCGCTCCGAGCTCGAGGAGTGGGTCCCCAAGGTCCGACAGCTCAGCTCTGAGGCCCAGAACGTCTACATCTTCTTCAACAACTGCCACGCCGGCCACGCCGCCGTCAACGCCGAGGAGTTCAAGAAGCTTCTCGCCGAGATTGGAGTCCTATGAGCCAGATCCGACCGATCCGACTGATCCGTCCGATGTGTGCTGTCGTTCTGGTTATCGGCGCCAGTGTCATTGCCGCCACCCCCGCGGCCATCGAGCCGCCGGCCATTGGCAAGCCGCTGCTGGCCTATTGGGCGTTTGACGAGGATTCGGAGGGCGTCGCGCGCGACTCGAGCGGGAACGGCTACGATGCGGTGCCGCTGGCCGGCCAGGGCAGGTTCCAGCGCGTCGAGGGGGTCTACGGCGCGGCCATCAGCTTGAGCGGCCACCACATGCTCGGCGTGCCCGCCAAGCCCGACTTCGCCGGCGTCCAGAAGCTCTCCCTGAGCGTCTGGGTGCTGCCCGTCACCCTCGACAAGGAGCGCTACCGCGAGATCTTCCGCAAGGAGGATGGCGACCAGCGCGTGCTCTTCTCTTTTCAGGAGCACGGGCGGGTGCTCTCGCTCGGCCTCAACGTCGGCGGCTACATCGAGTGCGACGCGCCGATGAAGCCCGCCCAGGTGCTCGATGGCGCCTGGCATCATGCCGCCGCGACCTTCGATGGCAGGACGATGCGGGTCTACCTCGACGGTAAGGAGATCGGCTCGCTGGAGCGGTCCGGCACCATTGCCGCCGGCGGCTCCGCGCCTGGCTGCATCGGCTCCTCCAGCGGCGGAGAGTGCTTCCAGGGCGCGATGGACGACTTGCGCCTCTACAAGGACGCGCTCACCGCCGACGAGGTGGCGACCCTCTACGGAAGCGGTCTGAAGGCCCAGGAGAAGTTCCACCGCGACGCCGAGGCCGACCTCCAGGCTTTTTTCACCGCTGGCAAGTCGTTTGCCGAAACGCTCACGGCCTCCCGCCGGCGCTTCGCCGAGAAAAGCATCCTCGCCACCCCCAAGCTCCTGGCCGCCCTGCGGCTGCGCCTCAAGGCCGCTTTCCCCGACGACTTCGACCGTTTCCTGTCCGCCACCGCGATCAGCCCAGCGGACTACATTGTGGCGAAGGGCAACAGCTTCAACCTCCGCGAGGTGGGCCGCCTGGTCGAGATGATGGCCGAGTATAAGCCACTCACCGAGGCCCAATGGAAGCGGCAGTCGCCCGACGACCTGGCGCGCTGGCGGGAGGTCGAGGCCATCGAGAAGCGTTTCCAGGCGCTGAAGGCCCAGGGCGATGCCGCGGCCTTCTCGCCCGACTGGATTGACGTGATGCTCGAGGCGGCGCGGCGGGTGACGCTTCGCCCATACGTCCAGGAAGCCGTCGCCCCCTACGTCAAGCCCTCGACGCCGGAGACGCGAAGCCTGACCGCGGACGAGGCGCGCCAGGCCCTCGAACGCGACTGGCTCCATCAGGCCGACAACAATCCCACGCTGGAGCGCATCAGGAGCGAGATTGCGTGGACGCGCGCCATGGCTGCGAGAATCGGCAACTGCGGGTCGGAGCTGGCCGAGCTAGGCGCCGTGGAGAGGCAGCTCGCAGCGCCCAGCCGCGAGGCGTACTTCAAGGTGCGCGAGATAAAGCGCCGCATCGCCTTCAAGAACCCCGTCGTGGACTTCACGAAGGTGCTCTTCGTGGACATGCCCTTCCCCCAAGGCTCGGAGTGGCCCCACGAGACACGCCACCGCCTGGGCTACATGGCCGTGCCCGGCGGTCGCCTGCTCATCCTCGACGGACTGTCGCCCGACGGCAAGCTCACGCAACTCATGCCCCAGCCGCCCTTCCACGGCTCATTCTGGCGGCCAGACCTCTCCTTCGACGCCAAGACCATCCTCTTCTGCTTCAAGCCCCACAACGAAAAGTCCTTCCACCTCTACGAGATCAACGTGGATGGAACGGGCCTGAGGCAACTGACCGACGGCCCCTACGACGACCTCGACCCCATCTACCTGCCCGATGGCGAGCACATCATCTTCTCGACCACGCGCGGGCACACCTACGTCCGCTGCATGCCGCCCACCAACGCCTACGTGCTGGCCCGCGCCGACCGCAACGGGCGGAACATCTATCTCATCTCCGCAGGCAACGAACCCGACTACCTGCCCTCCGTGATGAACGACGGCCGCATCATCTACACCCGCTGGGAGTACACCGACAAGCCCCTCTGGCGCGCCCAGGGCCTCTGGACCGTCAACCCCGACGGCACCCACCCCAGCACCTTCTGGGGCAATCAGAGCGTCTGGCCCGACCTCCTCAAGGACGCCCGCTCCATCCCAGGCTCCCGCCGCGTCATGTTCACCGGCTCCGCCCACCACAACTGGTTCAGCGGCTCGGTCGGCATCATTGATCAGGGCCACGGCTTCAACTTCCCAGCCGGCCTCACCAAAGTGACCGCCGACGTGGCCTGGCCCGAATCGGGCAACGGGCCGGTTGACCCCGTCGAATCGCCCAGCTATCATCGCAGCGGCAGCTACGCCGCCTACTACTCCCCCTATCCCCTCAGCGAGCGCGACTTCCTTGTCTCCGCCAACCGCGGAGGCAAGTTCGTCCTCTACCTGATGGACACCGACGGCAACCGCGAGCTGATCTACGAGGGGGTCAACAACATCTTCCACGCGATCCCGGTCAAGCCGCGGCTGAGGCCGCCCGTGATAAACGACCGCGTCGAGTGGCCCACGCGCGAGGAGCGGCTGACGCCCAAGGGCGGCGTGATCTACAGCGGCGACGTCTACGAGGGCGCACCCCAGGAGCTCCGCGGCAAGGCGCGCTTCCTCCGCGTGCTGACCATCGAGCACAAGACCTACACCTACTGGCATAAACGCCCCTACCTTTCGACCGGCCCCGTCGTCTCCGCCGTGCAATCGGAGGGCGTCAAGCGCATCCTCGGCACCGTGCCCATCGAGGGCGACGGCTCGGTGAGCTTCCACGCGCCCAGCGGCATCCCCCTCCACTTTCAACTCCTCGACGAGCGGCAGCGAGCGCTCCAGACCATGCGCAGCTTCGTCAACGTCATGCCCGGCGAGCGCCGCGGATGCCTCGGCTGCCACGAGCTCCACAGCGTCACCCCCGAGCCCTATGCCAAGACCGCCGCTATCCAACACGAGCCGAGCAACATCACGCCACCGCCCTGGGGCAGCGACACCGTGAGCTGGGACCGCTACGTCCGCCCGGTCCTCGACAGGCATTGCGCCAAGTGCCACACGGGCGACGGCAAGGGCCGGGCCAAGGTGGACATGACGCCTCGCCCCGGCGCCCTCGGCTTCGACGAAACCTATTGGCTCTTCACCGGCCGCCCCTCCTGGGGCGCACCCTACGTGCCCCCCAAGAGCCCACCGCCAGGCTTCGGCTTCGCCGACATGCTCATGGTCGAAGGCTACGACCAGCGCGACCCGCGGGCCTACGAGACCCCGCCCCCCATGACCAAGCTCTCCTACAAGAGCCGCCTCATCGAGCTCGCCTCCAGCGGCAAGCACAACGACGTGCGGCTCCCGCCCGACGACCTCCTACGTCTCATCCTGTGGGTGGACGCCATGTGCCCCTATCTGGGCGACGAGGAGGTGCGGGCCATTGACGACCCCGTCTTCCAGGGCATTGACTGGCTCGCCATCCGCCCCCGCATCAAGACCGCCCCCCGCATCACCCGCCCCGGGCCGGTGGATTGAGGAGGCGCGAGACGGTTCATCCTTGACGTCTCGGTTGGGCTCGCGCATGATGATGTTGGCAGGAGGATGTTGCGATGGCGGCGCGCGCTCGATAGGAGGCCCGAAGCGCAAGCTCTGCGGCTGACGGCGCACGTGGATTCGGGCACCATTCAGATCAGCGGCCTTGAGGCGCTGGCCAATAGGGACGTGGAGGTCATCATCCTCGTCGAGTCCGAGGGACAAGGTGATGCCCGCCCGCCAGAGGCAGCTCAGGAGCGGAGGCGCCCCGGCTCGGCCAAAGGCTTGATCCGGATCTCTGATGATTTCCACAAGCCGCTCGACGATGAGATGAGGAGGTCGAGGAGTTCTACAAGTGAGGTATCTCCTCGATACCCACGTATTCATCTGGTGGGTCATCGAGAGTCCGAGGCTGCCTGGCGATATGCTGGAGGCCATCGCAGGCCCGGCGAATGAACTCTACCTCAGCGCTGCCAGCTCGTGGGAGATGATGATCAAGTCCCGCCTTGGGAAGCTCAGGCTCCCTTCCTCCGCCGAGGCATTCATCCCGGAGCAACTCCGCCGCAACCGGGTCGAGCCTCTGCCGATTACCATCGCACACACACTTGCACTGGCGTAGCTCGAAGGCGTCCACAAGGATCCCTTCGACCGAATGCTCATCGCCCATGCCCGCCACGAGGACCTCACCCCCATGACCGATGATCCCCTCATTCGGCAGTACCGCGTGAAGACGTTCCCTTAGCCCTACGGGAGACGAGGCCATGCGTTGTCTCCTGCGCTTCGTCCTTGCCCTATCCTGCGCGCTCGGTAGTCCTGGCTTCGGCGGTGAGGCAGGGGAGGAGGAACTGACGGCAAGAAGGACTGTCGGCCGGAATGGCTTGTCGAGCTGAATCCTGCCAAGCAGTGGGTGCAGATTGACCTCGGGGCCAGGTTCAACATCCACGCCGTCCTCGTGTGGCACTGCCACGCCGGCGAAGTGAGCCCTCGGAGCGGGTTGATTCCATTTCGCCCTGCGGTATACTCCATGCAATGGCTCACACTGGGAACGATCCCCTACAGCGAAGGAGCGCAACGTGGGAACCACTGGCAGGCTTGGGCTGAGCATCGCGTTGGGCCTCGCTCTCGCGGCGGCCGGCCGCGGCGCTCTCGCCGCCGAGACCCAGCCCGGCGTCGTGTGCAACATCAAGGTCGTCTCGGACAAGGTGGAGGACGTGACGACCCTCGACGACTGGAAGCGGTCCTACATTAGGGACGGCATGACCAACGACGAAAAAGCTCTCGCCATCTGGAAGACGGTGGTGAAGTACCGCCACCAGACCGCCCCGCCAAACGAGTTCCTCCAGCACGAGGGCAACGTCCACGACGTGATGAAGACCATCCACGTCTACGGCTACGGCATGTGCTGCTGCGCGTCGGCCAACGTCGAGCAGCTCGCCCGCGCCATCGGCTGGGAGGCCCGCGGCTGGGCCATCACCCTCCACAGCGTCCCGGAGGTCTACTACGACAACGCCTGGCACATGCTCGATGGATCGCTGATGAACTTCTTCCGCAACCCCGACAAGTCCATCGCCAGCGTGGCCGACCTCCAGAAGGCGGTGAGGGACTGGCACGAGGCCAACCCCGGCTACCGCGGGGACGACGGCAAGCTGCGGAAGTTCGCCGCCAAGGGCAACTGGCGGCGAGCCGGCCCCGCCCTCCTTGCCACGTGCGAAACCTACACCGAGGACGGCCCCAACCCCGCCGGCTGGCACGGCTGGTCCTCGACGATGATCGAGTACGACAGGGGCGACCGGCACCACGTCTACGAATACGGCTACTCGCAGGGCTACAAGCTCAACGTCCAGCTCCGCCCCGGCGAGCGCCTCACCCGAAACTGGTTCAACAAGGGCCTCCACATCAACATGGACGGCGGCGGCGAAGGCCCTGGCGGCATGCTGAAGAACCGCGCCGAGCTGAGCCTACAGCGCAAGCTGGGTGACATCGCCCCCGGCCGCATCGGCAACGGCACGCTCGAGTACGACGCGCCCATCGCCGACCCCGCCTTCCTCGCCACCGCACTCGTGGCCGACAATGTCGCCTCGGGCAGCAAGGCGCCCGCCCTGCGCCCCAAGGACGCTGCGAAGCCCGGCACCCTCGTCATCCGCATGCCCTCCAGCTACGTCTACCTCGGCGGCGAGGCCACCTTCCAGGCCATTGTCGGCATCGGCGGCAGCATCGCGGTGAGCTTCTCCGACAACAATGGCCTCGACTGGAAGGAACTCGGCAAGGTCACGGCGAGCGGCCTCCAGAAGCTCGACCTCAAGCCCCACTGCTTCCGCCGCTACGACTACCGCCTCAAGTTTGAGCTTCAGGGCGAGGGCACGGGGCTCGGCTCACTCAAGCTCACCCACGACATCCAGCACTCCCAGTGTCCGCTTCCCGCCCTCGCTGAAGGCGAAAACACGATCACCTTCTCCGCCGGCCCCGCCGAGGGCACGATCACCATCGAAGGCGCCACCAACCCAGACGTCAAGCCCAAGCAACTCATCGCCGCAGACTTCCACCCCGACTTCAAGGGCACCGAACACAAGATGTTCCGCGTCAAGGACTACGGCCCCGAGGGCGGCTCCGTCACCTTCCCCATCGAGACCCCCGGCGACATCGTGCGCCTCCGCGGCGGCGCTCACTACCGCGCCCGCGACAAGCGCGAGGGCTGGGCACTCCAGGCATCCTTCGACGACGGCAAGACCTGGGCCGAGATCGGCAAGCTCCCAGGCCCCGTCCCCGGCTCCACCAAGTACTTCACCTATGAGGCCGTTCCAAGGGGCATCCGCAAGGCCCTCGTCCGCTTTCAGAGCACCAAGCAATACAACACCCTGTGCATCTTCGACTTCCGCATTGACGCCGACTACGCCGAGCCTGCCGGCGGCTTCCGCCCCGTCAAGATCACCTATGTCTGGGACGAGGCCGGCGTCGAGAAGCGCGACGTCCACATCGCCAGGTCCCCCAAGGACACCTACACCATCAAGTGCGCCGCCGCCCCCCTGATGAAGAGCCTCATATTGGAGCTGGCAGAATAACAGTGTGGGCGGCCATGTCCCCGCGCCGGTGGGCGCGCGGCATCGAGCTGCGGATGCTGGAACCGTGGCGCGCCGACGAGGTATTCGCCTTGACGGACCACAGCCGCGCCGTGCCCGAGCGCCTCGGCCTCAAGCGCGAGGGCGCCCTGCGCCACGTCGCCCCCCCCTCAACGACCGCTTCATTGACCACGAGCTCTACCCGCTCCTACGTGGCGACCGGGGGGCCCCCCCGAGGCGCATCCGCCAGAGGCAAATGCACGTTGACTTTGCCTTGGATCGCCGCCTATCACGGCCGTGGCGGCGCGAAACGGAGACCATCGGGGGGACAGGGCAGCGCGGGACAGACGTGTCCCGTAGCGACGACGCAATGCTTCTGGCGTGCAAGCGCGTGATTCAGGAGCATGTGGCCGGCGCTGCCGTCGTGCTCTTCGGGAGCCGCGCACGAGGCGATGCAGCGCCCGACTCGGACTACGACCTGCTGGTTCTGACCGACACGCCGCTCACCTGTGCCGAAGAGGACGGCACTAGCGATGCGGCGGCTGAATCTGTCTGGGGCGCAACACTAGGCGTGGCCCGAAAGGCTGTGCAGTGCAGGCGAGCCGACCCGCGATAAGGGCAATGGGCGCGTTGACTTTGCCTTCCGTGGGGGCTAGAATATGTGGTGGAGCGTGTGGGGGGGCAGGCGTCCTGCCGTTTCACGTCGGGGCAAAGCCTCGTTGAGCAGCCGGGGAAGTGGGTATGGCGAGACAGCAGGAAGACGTAGACTGGTATGTGGACATGAGCGAGCGGCTGGAGCGGCGCGAGCAGCGCCGCAGGTGGGTCGTGCTCGGCGTGTGCGTCGCCGTTCCGCTCGGCCTGATGGGGCTGTTCCTGGCTTACATTGCTCTGGAGCGCTCGGGTGTGCTGGCGCGCGTCCGCGGCGCCGTGAGGTCGGTTATGCCCGAGAAGGTGGAGCCTGACGAGCCGATGGTGAAAGAGCTCCCGCTGGGGCCTGCGTCGGTTGCGGTCTTCGTCAAGGGCGACATTCGCTTTCCCCAGCTCGACAGCGATGGGCTTGTGACCAGCGTGAACCATTTCTTCCGCGAGGCCAAGCCGGAGGGCGCGAGCGTCTTCACGGTCAGCCGCGACACTGAGGCCCACGGCATCATCATGACCTATCGGCTGATCAACCTGGCGACGGGCGAGTCGCACGAGTTTGCCGACGTCGAGGTGAAGAAGATTGATGGCGAGTGGACGATCAGTGAGGGCGGCTGGGACAAGGTGCGGACGGAGCTCCAGGCCAGGATGAAGGTGCGGCTGGGGAAGCCGACCCTCTGAATAGCTCGCCAGAAGCGGGCGTGAGGCCAGGTTCACCGCGATTGAAAGTGTGCGATGAGGCGCGCGATGTCCTCGGGGGTGGCCGGGGCCAAGGGGTCGCGCTTGGGCTTGGGCGGCTCGGTGGGCCTGGCCTTTGCTGGCGGCCGGGTCTTCTGCGCGGGGGCCGTCGGGGGGGCGGGCTTCGCGGGGCGCGGCTTACGGGGCGGAGGCGGCGGCAGGGCGTCCTTGATGCTGAGCGCGATGCGCCGCCGCTCGAGGTCCACCGACAACACCTTCACCCGCACCACGTCGCCGACCCGCACGGACTCGATTGGGTCCTGGACGTAGCGCGGCGCGATGTGGGAGACGTGGACCAGCCCGTCCTCACGCAGGCCGATGTCCACAAACGCTCCGAAGTTGGTGACGTTGCTCACGGTGCCCTCGAGGACCATGCCGGGCTTGAGTTCTTCGAGGGATGCGACGGCCTCGTGGCACTCGATGGCGCGGAAGGGGCCGCGCGGGTCGTGGGCTGGGTAGAGGAGCTCGCGGCGGATGTCGGCCAGGGTCGGCTCGCCGACATCGGGGCCTGCGTAGCGCGAGAAGTCGATCCCCTCGATGAGCTTGCGGTTGCCGAGGAGGGATGCGACGTCGGTTCCGGCGTCAGCGGCGATGCGTGCGACCAGCGCGTAACGCTCGGGGTGGATGCCTGTCGCGTCGAGCGGGTTTTCCCCTCCGTAGATGCGCAGAAAGCCCGCGGCCTGTTCGAACTGCTTCTCAGAGAAGTGGGGGACCTCTTTGAGCTGCTCGCGGGAGCGGAATGGGCCGTGCTCCCCGCGGTAGCGGACGATCTCGCGTGCGGCGCCCCGGCCGACGCCTGCCACATAGGCCAGGAGTGCGGCGGGCGCGCGATTGAGGTCCACCCCCACCTTGCTCACGCAACTGGCCACGGTGGCCTCCAGGGCCTCGCGGAGGGCGCCCTGGTTGACGTCGTGTTGGTACTGCCCCACGCCGATGGCCTTGGGGTCCACTTGGACGAGCTCGGTCAACGGGTCCTGGAGGCGGCGAGCGAAGCTCACGGCGCAGCGCACGGCCGGCTCGAGGTCGGGGAACTCGTCCCGAGCGGCCTTGGAGGTGGCGTGGACGCTCGCGCCGCTGTCGTTGACAACCTTTTGCACGACTTTGCCGGGGGGCAGCGTCTTGAGGAGCTCGCGGAAGAAGCGGTCGAGCTCGCGCGAGCCTGCGCCGCTGCCGATGGCGACGGCGCTCAGGCCGTGCTTCTCGATCAGGCCGAGCGCGACCGCGCGGGCCTCCTCGATCTTGGCCTCGGGCGGGAGGGGGAAGATGGTGGAATGCTCGAGGAGCTTGCCGCTCTCGTCCACGGCGGCGAGACGGCAGCCGCCGCGGAGGCTGGGATGGACGCCTAGGGTGCGGCGCGGCCCGGCGGGCGGCTGGAGGAGCAGGCTGCGGAGGTTTCGCGCGAAGATGGCGATAGCCCCGGCGTCGGCCCGCCGCTTGAGCTCCGCGCGGACCGCGGCCTCCAGCCCCGGGGCCAGCAGACGGTCGTAGGCGTCCGCCACAGCCGTCTCCACCACTGTTCCCGACGGGGTGCCGGGGGCCTTGACGCGGCCTTCGCGCAGGAGGGCGAGGCCCTTTTCGCGGTCGGCCTCCACGCTCACCTTGAGCCAGCCCTCGCTCTCGCCGCGACGGATGGCCAGGATGCGGTGCGAGGGGATCGTGGCGGCCGGCTCGCTGAAGTCGTAGTACATCTCATACTTGCTGTGCTTGCCCTCCTTGGCTTCGGCCACACGTGCGCGCACCAGACAGGTCTCGGCGAAGAGCTGGCGGAGGGCGTCCTTGACGCCAGGGGCGTTGGCCACGGCCTCGGCGATGATGTGGCTGGCGCCTTCGAGTGCGGCCGCCACGTCGGGCACGCCCCGCTCCGAGTTCACATAGGCCGCCGCCATCTCCTCCAGCGGCGGGCTGCCCGGCGACTGGGCGAGTATGGCGTCGGCCAGCGGCCCGAGGCCCCGCCCCTTGGCCAGCGTGCCGCGCGTGTAGCGGCGGCCGCTGTAGGTCAGATAGAGCTCGTCGAGCTCCGCCGCATCGCAGCAGGCCTCGATCTGGGCGCGCACCGCGTCGGTGAGCTTGCCGCGGGTCTCCAGGGCCTTGAGGGCTTTGCTCCTGCGCAGCTCAATGGCGCGCAGTGCCCGCAGGCCGCGCGCCACGGCCCGCAACTGCTCCTCGTTGAGGCCCCCAGCCGCCTCCTTGCGGTATCGCGCGATGAACGGCGGCGTGGCGCGGGCCTCGAGCAGCGCCGCTGCGCCCTCTACCGCTGCCGGCGGGAGGCCCAGCTCGGCTGCCAGGCGTCCCAGTGGCGTAGTCTCCGCCATCTCAGGTCAGGACCTCACTACTGCCCCACGGGCCGAAGGACTGCGTCAAGCCGCTATTATAGGCGCCGCCGCGTCGAGTGTCAAAGAGGCGCATCAAACCGTCCAGTGTGTTCTACCCGTTGAGGTTGATCTCCCGGCCCCGAGATCTTACATTCGTGTCCTTCGGCAATTCGTGCCATTCGTGGTGACATCCTCTCTGGGGCAGGAGTGCGGCCGTGACCTCGCGCGAGCGGATGCTGTGTGCGGCAAGGAGAGGCCGGCCCGACAGGGTGCCGGTGTCGCCCTGGGGCTTCGGGCGTATCCCGCCCGAGAGCGGCCTCGGCCGCGAGCTGGTGGCCAGATGCGACATGTGGGTCGAGGCCTGGGGCGGCGGGTTCTCATTCAGCGGCGCCCGCCTGGCCTCGGAGACGACGACGGAGACGACGCCCGATGGGACCATCACGACAGCGGTCTACCACACGCCCGCGGGCGACCTCGTCTCGCGCCACAAGCGCACGGCTATCACCTCTGCGACAATCGAGTTCCCGTGCAAGACCGCTGCCGACGTCGAGGCCCTCCTCTCCGTGCCTTATGAGCCGCTAGCGACCAACTTCAAGCCGTTCCACGACGCGAGGGCGAAGTACGGCGACGACGCGCTCGTGTGCATGGGCGTCTGCGATGCCGTGTGCTGGCCGGCCACGGTGCTCTCGCCCGAGGACTTCTGCCTTCTGTGGGCCGACGCGCCCGACCTCTTCGTCGAGATGTGCCGCATCGCTTCCGAGCGGCTCAACGCCTACGTGGAGGCCGCGTGCAGGGCGGGGGTGGACGCCTTCCGCATCATCGGGGGCGAATATGTCACGGTGCAGCTCGGCCCGAAGGCTGTGCCGCGCCTGCTCGCGCCCTTCGATGCGCCCCAGGCCGACCTGATGCACCACTACGGCGCGCTGGTGCACTACCACAACCACGGGCCGATAATGCGCTTCCTCGACGCCCTCGCCGACCTCGGCATTGATTCGCTCGACCCGTTGGAGGCCCCGCCCTGCGGCGATTGCGACCTGGGCGAGGCCAAGCGCATCCTGCGAGGCCGCACCTGCATAGTGGGCAACCTCGATGATATGGAGGTCCTCGACCGCCTGCCCGAGCGCGAGGTGTGCGATATCGCCGCCGCCCGCCTTGAGCAGGCCGGCCCCGACGGCTTCATGCTCGGCGGCACGTCCTCAGGCACCTACGGCGAGCAGGCCGCCCGCAACTTCATCGCAATCGTCCGCGTCGCGGAAGCAAAACGGTGAAGAGGCGTGGGGGACCTTCTTCGGAAGAAGGTTCCCCCCCGCCCCGCCCCCTCCAAGGACTTCTGCGCTGGGTTGGCCTAAGCTGCTTGCCGCGAATGGCGACCCAATGTGAGAGGCTCTGGGGACGAGAGGTTCGGGAGGGAAGAGGGAACCCTTTTCTCAGAACGGGCTTGCTCCCCGCTCTTCCCGTGAGCCTGGAAGGAGGGGTTTGGACATCTCGTCGAGGAGCTGTCGCAAGTCGTATCGCGCATAGGCCTGGTCGCAGGCGGGCGAGCGGCCACGGGCGTTGGCCACGTGGAACACCAGTTCCTGCGGCACGAACAGCACGTTGTGGAGGTTCGACTTCATGGCCACGGGCCGCTTCATGAGCTCGATGGCGGCCTGCTCGTCGAACTGGCCGTACTTGGCCTTGACGCCCTGGACGAGGCTCGCGAAGCGGCTGCCGGCCGACAGCATCACGGCGTCCTCCACCGCCGCGGGCAGCTTGGGGTGCGCCTCGCCGGGCTTGATGAACTCGATCTTCTCCGGCGTGGCCCCGACGCCCACGGCGGACGGGCCCTTGCCGTCCGAGATGACATAGTAGTATTCGCACGTGCGTCTGGCCTCGCGGAAGAGCCGCATCGCGTCCTCCAGCGTCTTCGCACGCTCCAGGCCCATGCGCATCAGGATGGCCATCGGGGTGCCATCCCAGAGCCCTTCCCCGCCCCCGCCCATCTCGCCGAAGGCCACCTGCTCGGCGTTGAGGCCCGAGACGCTGCCGATGAAGCCCGCGTAGCCGATGTTGGCGAAGGGGATCGCGTCCCGCTTCTTCACCACGAAGACCACGGCGTCGCGCTGGAAGCCCAGCTCGGTCATGTAGTCCAGCACGCGGCCGTGGAGGAGCTTGCCGCCCGCCGTGGCCTTGCCGAAGAGCGCGAAGCCGGAGCAATGGAAGAGCTCGGGGAACACGCTGGCCAGCCGCACCTCCTCGGGCGCGACGCCCGAGCCGTTGGCCAGGCCCTGCATCTCGTCGAGATACTCCTGAGGGATATGCGGCTCCAGCCGCCGCCATGCGCTGCGCAGAGTGTCGAGGAACCACTCGCGCTTCGCCACCGTGTAGTAGAGGCCCGCCGTGTAGAGCACCGAGTCGGCGGTCCGCCGCGCCTCCCGGGCCAGGAGCTTGCCATGCTGGAAGCCGATCTCCAGGGGCGAGCCCTGGAGCATGGCCACGCGGTTGCCTTTCCGAACGATGAGGCGGCCGCTATCTGCCGCCCGCGTCTCGTCGCGTGGCCTTCCCGCCGCCTGGTCCCCAGCGAGGAGCTCTGCGGCGCGCCCCAGGCCGCGCCCGAGCGCGCGCTCCAGCTCCTCCCGCGGCACGCTCAGCGTCACCAACCCCTCGACGGCGGGCGCCGCCGGCGCGTCAGCCCGCTCCTGAACGACAAGGCCCAGGCTCGCCTCCCGCCCGTCCTCGCCCCGCCACGCGAATCGGTGGACCGACTTCCCGTCCTCGGCCAGCTCGAGCGAAAACGTCCCGCCGCCCAGCGGTCGCCTGGCCACGAACACCGCCGGCGCCTTGTCGGGCGCCCGCTCAAGCTGGAGCACCGCCTGCATCATCAGGGCCACGGCCGCAGGGTCGGCCGACTGCATCAGCCCGATGACGGTGAGCATGGCCGGCCAGGCGCCCGCCACGCGGGCGAAGAGGCGGGCGGGCTGGAGGTCGGAGTCGCCCGCGATCGCCCCCTTGCCCACCACGGCCAGCTTCTGGGCGGGCACGGCCAGCGTCGTCGCGTCCGCCGTCCGCCGCAGCAGGAAACTCAACGGCTCGGCCTTGAGTGCGATGGCGAACTGCTCGCCGTCGAGGCGCACAATCGTCACCTCGCCTGCCTGCTCGACGTCGCCCTCCTTGAAGCGCAGCGAGAGCGTGGCCGTGTAGGTCCCCATCCGGCCCTGGATTAGCGCCATCGGCCGTTCGAGCGCCGAGGCCAGGGCTTTCACGTCAGGCTGGGAACCCGGCTCGCCCGCGAACCCGATGGCGGCCAGTGTGACCCCGAGCATCGCGGCCAAGACACACCGCAGTCGGGTCATGCGTTGGTTCTCCGGTCGGGAAAGAGCCAGTGGTCAGTCCGCGGTCAATATACCGGCGCGCAGGGTCATGGTCAATCGCCCTATTCGGCCCGAGTGTGGGTCCGATTCCTGTGGGCCTCTCGCAGCACAAGCTCCGACCCTCCCCCCTGTCCCCTCCCTGAGAGGGAGGGGGGGCCAAACCCCTCTCCCTTCCAGGGAGAGGGTAGGGTGAGGGTCGAGCGCCGACCCCGACTGAGCGTCCCCAGAACGGGGGGCAACACTCGGCGGTTTCAGAACGGGAGCAAGGTGCGGAAGAAGTGCGCGATCAGCCCAGCCACCACCACGTAGGCATTGCCCCAGGCATCCTCGCGGAAGAAGGTGACCGGCTTGCCTGGGTCACCGATGAACGGCCGCAGCAGCCAGCCCATCTGGATGCCCACGAAGACGTAGAGGCCAAACCACACGTAGAGCATGGCCCGGTGCCGCGGGTCCTTGCGGACCAGTGGGGCATAGTAGCGCCGCACGACCACCTGCGCCGTCCCCGCCGCGACCCCAAACATCACGCCGTTGAAGAGCACCGCCAGCCCGTAGTCCGAGCACGAGAGGTAGAAGACCGCCGTAACGGGCGCCATGCCCGCCAGCACGATCGTCACACAGGCCTGCGTGCCGACCACCGCCTGGAGCGCCTGGCCGAAATCGTCTCGCAGCCCAGCCACCGTGTTGATGGCGAAGAAGCTCGGCAGGCAGACGGCGAAGGTGACGAGGAGGAGCATTGGCACCTTGAGGCCGCTGTAGAGGAGCTGGTGGAAGCGCCCTGAGGCCAGGCCGCTGAAGGCGCCCATCACCGCCCCGTAGAGGATGCCGCAACCGAGCACGAAGGCGAAGAGCCACCCCAGGCGGCCGGCGACCGGCGCGTCCGCCGTGAACCGCCCCCGCCCGCGCAGGAACTCGTCGAGCACCCGGAAGAACGCGCCCATCACTGGCCGCTCAGCAGCTTGGCGAGTGTGCGGAGAAGGTCGGTGAAGATATTCGCCTCGCGCCCGCGGAACCACACGAACTCGAGCTTTGGGTCGAGGATGAAGGGCCGGAGAATCCAGCCCATCTGCGCGCCCACGAGGGCGTAGAGGATGAGCCACACGCGGAAGACCTCGCGCGCCCTGGGGGCCTCGGGCGGCCTCGGCGGCCAGGGCGCCGGCGGGGGCGGCGGCGCAGGGGCCGCGGCGCCCGCCTCGCCCGACGCCCTCGGCTCCTCCCTGGGCCTCTGGGCCTCCTCGAGCCGCTCCAGCGCCTTGAGGAGGAACGCCAGGCCAATGAAGCCCGCGACCGTGAAGAACGCCACGTTCAGCGCCTTCATGAAGTAGTAGCTCGTCGTGCTCAGGGTGAAGAAGCCCGTGATCGGCCCAAAGGACGCCAGCACCGCCAGGTTCACCGCGATGGCCGCCACGAGCAGCCGCAACGTGTCGCCCGGCCCCAGCCGCACGCCGAGCAGCGCGCTGAAGACGTAGAGCGACGGGAAGGTGACAACGAGGGTGAGGAAGAAGAGCGCCGGCACCTTGACCGCGGACGCAAGGAGCTGGGGCCAGCACGGCGTCGCGCGGCTCAACACCGCGAAGAGCCCCATGCACAGCCCGTAGAGGACGCCAAGGACGACGCCGAGGACGACGAACGGCTTGAGCCGGAGGTGTCGCGTGCCGGCCTTGAGGAGTTCGGCCTTCATCTTGTTCCCGCGCAGCGGCTCGTCGAGCTCTTTGAGCCATCGCAGCACGATGAGGCCCTCCGTGCGGTGCCCGCGGCGTCCCCGCCCGTAGGGCATAGTAGCACAATAGGGCGCCGTGTCAAGTGGGGCTGGCCCTGACACGACCCCCGTTTCCGGTGGTTCGCTCTGTGCAGCCCCGGAGGTGGGAGCTACGATAGCCCAGGGCGAAGCGAAGCGAAGCCCTGGGAAGACGGCCCCCGCATCGGCCATTCCCTCCCGAAGGTTCCAATACCTTCGGGAGGGTAGGGGTTAGGCGCGGTGGCGGGGTGGGACGTTACCCTCCCGAACGTATTGGAACGTTCGGGAGGGATGTGGGGACGCGCCATGGCCCTCTATCTCGCCCTTACAGGGCTGATGCCCTTGCAACCCCAGGCCCAGGGCTTCGCTTCGCTCCGCCCTGGGCTATGATAGGTTGCCCATTCGGGGCGCAACACGGGGAGCCACCGAAACTGGGGTCGCGTCAGATGCGACAGCCCCTCGACAGGGGATCAACTTGTGAGGCAGAGGCCAGTGATCCCCTGTTCTATGGAAGCGCTCGCAGGCCATAAGTGGGTGCGGGGCTGAAGCTTAGGGAGCGTGCCAAAAATTGGCACAGAGGATCAAGTCCTTGCGCACACATTGATCCTCTGTCCGGTGTCGGCGCTTGCAGTGGCCGAGGCGGGGCCGGTTTCGGCGGCGCGGGGTGTTGCGCCCCCTTGGGGCTGAGGGTAGGTTGAAGGGCGAAACCGGGGTCTCGTCAGTGGGGCCGGTGGTTGACTCTCCGCCCCTTGCGGGCTACAATGCCGGCGTGACGGGGCAGACGATCTGGAGGCCTGCGGTGAGTCACAGGCTTGCTGTTTGTGGGGCGCTTGCGGCGCTGGCGTGCTCGGCAGGGGAGATCGAGTACCATGCTAGCTTCGAGGCCGCGCTGGAGGCAGCGGGCAAGAGCAAGCAGCTCGTCATGGTGGTCGTCGTGGCCGCGGCGACCGATGCCCAGGGACGCGACTTCTCCAAGATGTTGCGCGAGGAGACCCTCTCGGACGCCGAGATAGGCAAGGTGGTGCAGCGCCACTTCGCCCCATTCCTGCTCGACCTGCGGGCAGTGAACGAGAAGAAGCAGGCGATGCCAGAGGCCCTCCGCGCCTGTTTCAAGCCGGGCGAGCCGATCGGCGTCCCACAGGTGATCTTCCTGGACGCCAAGGGGAAGGAGGTGGACCGCTTGGCGGGCTACGCGCCGCCTATCAATTACCTCGGGCGGCTCAAGGCGACCGCGGAGAAGGCCCTGGCGCTCATCCCCGACAAGGACCGCCGCGACGCCCTGCGCGCCCTCGAACGCGGCAAGCAGGCGGTGGAGAAGGAGGACTTCGCCGCGGCTTATGACGCCCTAAACGCCGCCCTCGGCGGCGGCATCCCTCAGGAGGAGGCCGACGCCGCTCGCCGCCTCCTCAACCAGCTCGAGGCCAAGGCGACCCAAAAGCTCGACGCCGCTGCGGAACTGGAGGGCAAGAACAAGCTCGGCTCGGCCATCCGCGCCTATCAGGAGTGCGCCCGCAGCTTCAAGGGCACCGAGGCCGCCCGCAAGGCCGGCGAACGCCTCGTGGAGATTCGCAAGGACCCCGAGCTACGCAAGCGCCTCAACGCCTACATGGCCGCCCGCCTCCTGGCCAACGCACAGGAGGCCATCCAGCAGAAGCGGTTTGCGGCGGCCGCCGAGGCACTCGATGCCATCCTCCGACGCTATGGCGATAGCGAGGAGGCCGCTGAGGCCAAGAAGCTCCAGGAGCAACTCAAGGCCAGTGCCGAGGCCGCCGGCAGCCTGCGCGACGCGCGGGCGCGCTCCGAGGCCGAACGCCTCCTGTCGCTGGGCGACGGCTACCGCCGCAACAAGATGCCGGACAAGGCCCTCGCCGAATACCGCAAGGTGCTCGAGAAGTTCCCCGACACCACATTCGCCCAGACCGCCAAGGCCCGAATTGCCGAGCTAGCAGCGGAAGAGTAGTCCTCACGCTTCGCGCGAGGGATGCCACGCGCGAGCCGTGACGCCCACGATGACAGGCCCTCATGGACCCCCACTCCCTCGAAGTCCTAGAGTACCCCAAGGTCAAGGCGATGCTGGCCGGCTACGCGGCCTCCTCGCTCGGCAAAGCCGCTGTCGAGGGCCTTTGCCCGCTCACTGACGCGGCAGCCATCCGCACTGCGATCGAAGAGGCCACTGAGATGCGCGAGCTCCTGCGGCAGCGCGGGCGGCTGCCGATGGCGGGGATGACCGACGTGCGCCACGCCATCGCCGGCACTGGTGAAGGCCAGAAGGCTATCGAGCCGCCCGTGCTCCTGGACATTCGCAGCACCCTTCTGGCGGCCGGGAACCTGAAAGAACTCTTTGAGGCCGAGGCGCCAACCTGCCCAAGGCTGGCGGAGCTCGGCGCCAGCCTGGGGGACTTCGACACCCTCTGCACGCTGATTGACGCAGCGATCGGCGGCGACGGCCAGGTGCGCGACGACGCCAGCCCGACCCTGGCTGACATCCGCGCGCGCCTCGATGCCGCAACCATCCGCCTCCGCGATAAGGCCCACGCCCTCGCCGCCTCCCACGCCATCAGGCCCCTGCTTCAGTCCGAAGGCGTGGCTATCCGCCACGGACGCTACGTCCTTGCGGTCAAGTCCGAGCTCCGTCACGAGCTGGACGGCATTATCCTCGACCGCTCGCAAACGGGGGCAACCGTCTACATCGAGCCGCGCGAGCTCGTGCTCCTGGCCAACCAGGTGAACGACCTGCGCTTCGACGAGCGCCGGGAGGTCGAGCGCATCCTCTGGGAACTCACACTGGCGGTCCGGGCACAACGCGAGCCGCTGGCGAGGACCCTCGAAGCGCTGGCGCGCGTGGACTGCGCATACGCCAAGGCCCGCTTCAGCCTCGACTACGCGATGTCGCCCCCTGAGATAAACGAGCTTGGCCAGCTCAGCGTCCGCCGCGCCCGGCACCCCATCCTCGTGCGGGTCATGGAGCGGCAGGAGGGCGGCGCCCACGCCGGTCGCGTCGTCCCTATTGACTACCGCCTCGGCGAGGACTTCGACCTGTTAGTCATCACGGGGCCAAACACCGGCGGCAAGACAGTGGCGCTCAAGACCATCGGCCTCCTGTGCCTCATGGCCCAGAGCGGCCTCCACGTCCCAGCCGAGCCAGGGGCGAGGTTCCCTGTCTACACCGATGTGCTCGCCGACATTGGCGACGAGCAAAGCATCGAGCAGAGCCTGAGCACGTTCTCAAGCCACGTGCGCAACCTGGTGCGAATCCTGGGCAGGACCGACAGCCGCACCCTCGTGCTCCTTGATGAGCTGGGCGCCGGCACCGACCCGGCCGAGGGGGCAGCACTCGGCTCCGCCATCCTCGACTTCCTCTCGGACCGCCACGCCAAAGTCGTCGTCACCACGCACATCGGCGCCCTGAAGGCATACGCCTATCGGCACCCGCGCGCGCTCAATGCCGCCTGCGAATTCGACCAGGAGACCCTCAAGCCCACCTATCGCCTCCTCCTCGGACAGCCGGGGAACTCCAACGCCATCGCCATCGCCGAGCGGCTGGGCCTGCCGCGCGAGATCACAAGGCGAGCACGCGAGGCGGCCCAGGGCACCCGAGGCCGGGACAGCGAGCTCATCGGCGAGCTGGAGCAGGCGCGGCGCGGCATCGAGGACGACCGCGAGCAGGCCCATCGGCTCCGCCAGGAGGCCGAGGCCCTCAAGTCAAGGCTGGAGGCCGAGCGCCGCGCGGCCGCGGCCACGGCGCGCCTCAGCCGCCGCGAGGCCGAGCAGGAGATTGACGAACACCTCCGGTTGGCGCGGCGGCTGGTCTTCGATGCCCTGCGCCAGCTCTACAACGCCCCAGCCCCCTTCGCCGACAGGGCGCGGGACGTCGCCGCTGCCCTGGATGCCGCGTTCCAGCGCACCCCGCTCGCCGCCAAGCGGCGAGACTTTGCCCGAGCCCTCCACCGCGACGACTACGTCCACGTCATCTCCCTGGGCGCCACCTGCCGCGTCCGCTCCGTCAACCGCCCCAGGGAGCGCATCGAGGTCCTCTTCGGCAACAGCGTCGTCGAGGTCTCATTCGATGACGTCACGTGGGTGGAACCCTGTCCTGGCGGATGAGGGGTCCCGAGCCGTGCAGCGCGGCTCGTCAGAAGAGGGGCTCGGCAGGGGAGGAGCCGGAGGGGTCCAAGCCGACCTTCTCCAGAGCGGCGACGACTGAGCCGAGAATCAGCACCAATCCGATCGTGGCGAAGACACCGATGACCAGTCCCGCGATGGCCATGCCCCTGCCGCGCCGCGTCCCGCGCCGGAGAAGTGCGGCGAGGCCAAGAACCACGGCAATAGGTCCGGGCAGGCACATCAGCAGGGGGCTGAGGAGCCCTGTGACAAGGGCGAAGACCGCGAGCAGCGGGGTGCGGCCGGCCGCCTGCCTCTCGGTGAGGAGGGCTGGGTCGAGATACTCCTGGCAGTGCGGACACTTGCGGGCGCCCGGCCGGATGACTTCGCGGCAGAAGGGACAGGTCGGAGCTGGCGGCGCTTGGTCGCCCGGGGGGACGTCGATCACTGCTGTGTCCTTTCGCCGCGCATTGTAGCGCTGCTGTGCTCCGCCCGCAAGGGACCTAGGGGACGGCCTGGCGGACCTCCGCGAGCTGGTCGGCGTAGGCGACGGGTTGTCGTGTGAGCGCGGCGAGCGCCCAGGCGGCCTCGCAGCGCACGAAGGGGTCCGCGTCGCGCAAGAGGGGCGTAAGGGCCTCGGCGACCCGCGGCGCCTTGGTGGTGCCGAGGACCGCCGCTGCCGCTGCGCGTCGGACCGGGGAGCGGTCGCGGAGGGCGTCGGCCAACGCCTCCACAGGGCCAAACTCGGCGAGCGCCCGCATCGCCGGCCCCTGAAGCAGGGGCGAGTCGAGGAGCTCGATGAGACGCGGCACAGCAGCGATTCCCCGAAGCCGGGCGTAGGGTTGGACGGTTTGGCGCCGCAAGTCGTCGGGCAGGGGCGAGTGCCACAGCTCGGCGAGGAACTCTGCCAAGCCCCGGTCGCGCAGCGCGCCGAGGGCCGATCCGTAAGGCGAAGCGGGGGGGAGCTGCCCTGGGAAACTCTCGGCCTGCGGGCCGCGGCCCGCCCCCAGGGCGGCGGCGGCATCAAGGGCAGCCAGCCACAGGAGGCGCTCCTCGGTCTGGCGCAGGCGGCCCGGCTCGGCCAGGCCCCGCCACAGGATGGCAATCAGGGCCGGTGCGGACTCCTGCCAGTCAAGCGCGCGGACTGCCTCGATGAGGGAGCGGCGCGTGGGCGTGCTCAGGCGCCCGGCCTCCATGAGAGCCAGTAGCTTCGGCAGGGCGGGCTGGTCGCGCAGCTCGATGAGCGCGGCGGCCGCGCGGTCGGCGAGAGCGGGAGGCGTGTCAGGCTCGACGAATCTTCGCAGCGCCGCTGAGGCGGCCGCGTGGCGCACCGAGGCCAGGCACTCTGCCGCTGCGAGGCAGACCTCTGGGTCCTCGTGGGCTAGCCAGAGGAGCATCGCGCCCTGCACGGCGCGGGACGAGGCCAAGGGCCTCAGCGCGGCCACCAGCGGCCCGCTCGGCGCGCGCCGGATGGCGTGCAGCAGGTGCTCGCCCAGGTCCGGCGCGTCCCCGCGGGCGAGCAGGAGGGCTGCGTCCGCCCTTGCGGCGCTGGAGGCGGAGCGGAGGAGGTGGAAGAGCTGCTTGTCGGCGCCGCAGTAGCCTGTCTCGACGAGAGCGCGAAGCGCCGCGGTCACCACGTCGGCGTTTGCGTCATCGAGCAGGCCGAGCAGTGCGGCGGCCGCGGCGGCGCCGCCGGCCTGCCGCAGTGCGGCGATGGCAGCGAGGCGCACTGGCGCTGCCGGGTCGGAGCGCGCGGCGCCAGCAAGGAGCGGAATCGCTGCCTCGCCTCCGTTGCCCAGAGCCGCGGCAGCGGCAGCACGAACAATTGGGTCGGTATCCCTGGCCAACGCATGTGTCAGGGCGGGCTGGGCCTGGGGCAGGGCTCGCGCGAGGCATCGGGCCGCAGCGGTGCGGACCAGGGGCGATGGGTCGAGGCGGAGAGCACGTTCGTAGGTCGGCAGCAGCTCGGGAAGGATTCCGGCGTTGAGCGAAAGGGCGGCTGGGGCCAGGGAGCCGCCGCGCGTGATGGCCGCCTCGAGGGTTGCAGCGGCGACCCGGGGCTGGGCGACGGCCAGGCGGATGAGCGCGGCGGCCTCATCCTCGGAGTTGGTCGCCAGGAGGCGGCGGGGCAGCTCGATGGCCAGCTCTGGGGCGCGCGAGAGCAGGCCGGCGGCCAGCCACTGCGCAAGGGGAGAATCCAGCCCGTGGCTGCACAGTGCATCGAAGCGCTCCTGGGCGGTCATGGGTTTGGGCGGCGTGGCGCTGGGAGCGCGCGTTTCGCTCCAGGTGGGCGTGAGCCCCAGCCCATGCCTGCCATCGGCGGCGATGGCCTCCAGTAGCAGCCCGGCAGCGGTGCCGAGCGCCGAGTCGGGGAACTGCACCTCGATGTCGCCCGCCTCGTCGGTGGCCTTGCCCGGATACCATTGTACGGTGTGGCGTCGGACGGCGGCGGGCGGGATGCCCTCGAAGGTCGGGCGAACGAGTTCGGCGTGGACGACTGACCTCACGGGCTCGTTCAGTGGATCGCGCGTGCTCACCCTGTAGCCTCGGCCCGACCACTCCCCCTGGCGCACCCAGAGGAGGCGCGCCTGGACGTCCAGCGAGGTGCCCCCGGGCTCGATGCCCAGCGTCATCTGACCTGTGTGTTCGTCGCCGGCGGCGATCTGGACGAGGCGCGCCTGAAGGGCGCCGCCATCGCCTGCCCCGGCCTTCAGCGAGACGCCCCTCGCACCGGTGCGAAGGGGGATGGTTGACCACGTCACCTGTTGCCCTCGCGATGATTCGGGGAAGCGAAATGTCAGGGCAAGGGGGGCGGTTCTGCCTGGGGCGGCCACCAGGGCCTGCATCGGCTCGCCGCGCCTGAGCCAGGGGCGCTCGGCGATCAGCACGGGGGCCTGCGAACCGCTCCAGAGCAGGTCGCGGCCGTCCTCGGTCGCCCACACGATGGCCTGCGAGGAGGCGCCGTCGGCCTGCACCGTGAAAGCGTAGCGGCCAGGTTTCGTGACGGCAACGACCAGGCGTTGCTCGACAAGCCACGCCACTGGGGCGCGCACGATCTCCCACAGGTGGGCAGCGCCCGCGGGGTCCTCGTGTGACAGCGTGCACACGGCCTCCGTCCGCGCCTGCTCGTCCGCCACCAGGGAACTCTGAAAGCCTAGCTCGATGGTGTCCGACGGGCCAACGAAGGTGCGAGCGGCCTGGAGGGTCACCCGGGGCGGCCGGCGCAGCAGGATGAACTCCGCCAAGCGCTCGGCGGACCCCAGGTCGGGCACCGTGGCCTCGGCGCGGACAGCGCAGAGGAGGTCCGCGTCCGGGGCCTCGTGGCCTCCTGTGCCGGGGGAAGTGGATGGCCGCCAGCGCGCCAGGGCGCGCCCGTTGGCATCGGTCGTGAGCACGAGGGGCGCGCCTGTGGGCAGCGCCACGACGCGGGCGGGGTCCACCGGCATGCTGCCAGTGACCCACGAGGCTGCTCCGTCGAGCTCCACTGGATAGCCCCAGGATAGGAAGCGAACGCGCGCCCCTGGGATGGGGCTGCCGTCGGCGCGCCGAGCCTCGACGGTGGCCTCCAATGGTTCGTCAGGGCCGACGATCAAGCGGTTGAGCAAGAGCTTCAGGCGGAAAGGAGCCGCCTGAGGTGCAACGACGGCGAAGGCGTCGAACCGCCAAGGTCCCGCCTGGACGGGTCGGTGAGCGGCTGGCGCAGGCGGCGGTTCCATCGTCGCCAGCACAGTGTACGAGCCTGGCGGGGCGTCCTTTCGCAACTCAAAGGCCGCCGTGAACACTCCCACGTCGTCAGTGCGCGCCCGCGCCGTGCCTGCCACACCCCCCGCGGGGTCCAGAAGCCACAGCTTGAGGGCCGCCTGTGGCCACGGGACGAGTCGTCCTTTGCCCTCGGCCTGGGCGCGGGTGGCGGCCCGCGTCTGGAGGACGCCCACCAGCTCCGCCGTCTGGCCGGGATGCAGCTCGGGGTTCCTGGCGCGAAGCGTCAGGCGATGATGCCACTCGGCGTGGTCCGTGGTCCGCCGCTCGGTCGCGATGGCATGGTCGTTATCGCGTGCGATGATGGCCGTGGCCACAGTTGTGGGCGCGAAGCGGTCGCGCACGAGCGAAGTGTGCCAGCGGCCCTCGGAGTCGGTGACCCCGGAGCTCGTGAGCACGCGTTCGCGCCCGATGCGCTCGGTGCGGTAGAGCAGGCGCACGTAGGCGCCGCGGACGGGTTGTCCCGACTTGGCCTCGGCGCAGAGCACCTCGCAGTCGTTGTCATCCAGCGTGAGGGCGACACGGATGCTCGAGGCGATGACGAGGGCGACGTGGGCCTCGGCGCCTCGGCGAGCCCGCAGCACATAGGCCCCCGCGCGGGCGAGCCGCAGGGCATCAGGGCGCCCGGCCTGCGGGGCCGGTTCGATGGGCATGGGCCGCGCGAGGCGCCCCGCGATGGGCTGCCACGACTCCAGCCAGCTCCCCAGCTCGGGCCTGTCCAGGTCGAGAAGGTCCACGAGCCACAGCTCGAGGTGCTCGGCGGGTAGGGCAGGCCAGGGGGGAATGAGGCTGCCCGGAACGCTACCCACGCGCACCGTGGGCCAGACGGTTACGGTGCGGACAGGGGCCTTGAGAACGATAGGCGGCGCGGGCCGCAGCCTGGGCGGGGTGCACCCGGCGAGCAGCACGGTCACGCCGGCCACGAGGCGAGCCAGGTTGCGCGCGCCGTTACCCATGTCGGCCGCCCTCCGAAGCCCTTCCGCCCACCCGTATTCTACGTGGGGTCGCGCTGCTGTCAACCTGGGTTGTCAGGGCTTCGCGCGGAACTCGATGCGGTCAACAATCACAGTGGCTGGGGACCCCGTGGGAGAGGGTCGGGCCGCCTCCTGGACTGGGTAAAGGAGGACGACGAACCTGCGGACGGCATCGAGGTTGGTCGGGCGGCGCGAGAACTCGCTCTCGC